>Ga0115000_10000643_pt1 | contig 32029 bp, 26 predicted proteins | sample ArcticOcean_MG_C_6_FD_89690 | JGI IMG/M metagenome (GOLD analysis project Ga0115000, IMG submission 89690) | Marine microbial communities from western Arctic Ocean - ArcticOcean_MG_CB8_128 | ecosystem: Environmental > Aquatic > Marine > Oceanic | place: Arctic Ocean: Canada Basin | collected...
AAAATCAAATAGCAACCGAACTTATTGCTGCCCTAGGCGTTCTCGGCCAAACTCAAGAGCTCAGAGCCGATGATGATAAGTTGTCGGGACTTGTGGCGCGCGTTAGAAATGCTGAGAGCGAGTTCAGGGTTTTGTTCGGTCAGAGCGCCGCAGCTTAGAGCTACCGGCTGCGCCTGATAATTACGCCAACTGCGGTAGCCTTTCTTACTGCGCCCGGCTTTCTTACTGTCACTTCGACCGACTGAACGCGTTCGTCGTCGAGGCAGATTTCGGCTACTCGCGATGCTAGTGCTTCGACCAACCCGTAGCTTGAAGCTTCGATCTCTGCTGTCACAGCTTTCGACACTGTTCGATAGTTGATCGTGTCTTCGATTGCATCTGACGCGCCGGCTGCATAAAGATCGGTGTTCATCTCGATGTCGATGGTGATGCGCTGCTTTGTAAGGCGCTCCCAAGGATTTATTCCGATTACGCAGTCGAGAACGAGTCGCTCGATGCGAACAGTGTCGAGGGGAGCGGAATTATCAGATGAAGAGGATGATGTGAGCTGAGACATTGGTTATTTCGTGCTGAGAGCGAATCGAGTTGGTTAGATTGGAGTTGTATTCGGAGAAGTCGTTGTTTACGTCGGCTATTGAATGTGCCTGCCGCCATCGACGTTGATGGTTTCGCCGGTAATGAAGTCGTTTTTAATGAGCATCAGCATGGCATCGGCTACTTCGTTGAGCGATCCCATTCGATCTGCAGGGCCTAGGTCAATTTCAATTTCGCTGCGAGGTCGATCAAGAGGAATATCGGCTGGCGGGAGTATTGCCCCAAGAGATATCTCGTTGGCTTGCACATGTGGTGCCATTGAAAGCGCCAGCGTGCGAGTAAGCCCTGAAAGAGCAGATTTGGTAATACCGTAGGCAAATCGAGTTGGACGGGCTGTGCGCCAATCGTTGAGGTTGATGACTTTGCCCGGAGAATCGGACGTTAATTGAGCCTGCATTGCCTGAGCGAGGATGAACGGTGCTCGAACGTTGATAGCGAAGTGGCGATCCCAATCGTCTATCGATACGTTTTCCAGTCCGACCTTTTCAAATATTGAAGCGTTGTTGACCAATATTTCGATTGGTCCGAGCCGTTCAGCGACAGTGTCGGCAAGTGATGCCACCTGTACCGTATCTTCGAGGTTTGCCTGAATGGCTACAGCTTCCCTGCCCATAGATTGAATCAAGGCGACTGTTTCATTTGCGTCTTGCTCAGATTGTCCGTAGTGAACTGCTACTCGACAGCCTGAATCGCCGAGCGTCAGAGCAAGTGAACGTCCGACTCTTCTCCCTGCGCCTGTGACGAGGGCAACTTTTCCGTTTGGGTCCATATGGCAGAGGTTCTCTGATTACGGCTGGGTAGTGACTGTTATCTATTGGCGAACGTGGCTGAAAAATTCTTCTCGAGTCGAGGGATTTTTCTTGAACTGACCGCGCAAAGCGCTCGTGGTCATCGTTGTGTTTGGCTTGCGCACGCCTCTCATGGCAGCGCAAAAGTGCTGTGCTTCTACGACTACACCAATGCCAGCTGGCTGGATTAGTTCGTCGAGGGTTAGGGCGATCTGTTGGGTCATTCGTTCTTGTACTTGAAGTCTTCGCGCGAACATTTCTACCATACGTGGAATTTTCGATAGCCCAATAACTTTGTTGTTGGGCAAATATCCGACGTGGGCTTTTCCGTAGAACGGTAACAAGTGGTGTTCGCAGAGCGAGTAGAAGTCGATGTCTTTCACTACGACCATTTCGTCGTATTCGACATCGAACATTGCGCCGTTAAGAAGCTCAACGGGATCGGTTGAGTAGCCCGAGAGTAGTTCGTCGTACATGTTGGCGACACGTTTTGGAGTGTCGGCAGTGCTTTGGACATCGACGCCACCACCAACGGCCTGCAGCATCGATACGACACCATCGGCGATTACTTGCTTGCAAGCGGCTCCGATCAGCACACCATCTTCAAAATCGAACTTGGCGGTTGATAGATCGGTCGGAATTTCTTTGATGGACATGTTCTAGGTTTCTGGCTGCTCATTTCGGTTCGGTATATGCATTTGATGCGTGCACCCGTGCAGAAAATACTCACTAATCCTATCAGCGAGGTGTGGATTGAGACGAAATTTGATTACTTGCTAGAAATGCCAGAACCGCCAGATATCGCTGTGATGAAGTGAACCTCGGTATCGGGTTCTAACTTCTGTAGCAGGCCTCTTCGGGTTGCCATATGGCCGACAATTGCCGCCAGCCCCGGCTTGAGCCGACCTTCTTCAATGAGATGGTCGCCCGTACCGGGGTAGGCAGCTTCAAGATTGTCGACAAGCTCGCCAAGAGTGTTGGCGGCTATTTCTACCCGCTCTGCGCCATCAGCGTACTTGCGCAGAGCGTAAGGGAGGAAGACCGTTGCCATTGTTACCTCCCTTTCAGATTGTTTGAGGACAAATACGACCTGTTTGAATCTGATTCGGTAGAACTAATTAGTCGCAGTTAAGTGCTTCTAGGATTCGACCAGGTTTGACTGGAAGTGAGTAGAAAGGCTTGCCGACTGCTTCCTTCACTGCCTGTGTAGCGGCAGAAAGCGGTGGGCAAATCGGAACTTCACCTATTCCACGAACACCGTAAGGGTGCAGTGGGTTCGGAACTTCGACCATGATCGTGTCGATCATAGGCATGTCGAGCGAAGTAGGCATGCGGTAGTCGAGGAACGACCGGTTGGCCATAGCTCCTTCATCAGTGATGAAGTATTCCTCGTTTAGCGCCCAACCAAGACCTTGAACAACACCACCCTGAATCTGACCTTCAGCGTACTGAGGGTGAACTGCTTTTCCTACGTCCTGAACAGCTGTGTATCGAATAACATCGGTCTTGCCAGTGGCTAGGTCGATTTCTAGGTCGCAGATCTGAACACCGTAAGCGTTACCGGCTTCGGCAAGGTTTACAGATGATGTGGATGTGGCAGGACCGCCAGTTGGGTCGAGCTTACCAGCCAGTTCCTGAATTCCAATCGAGTCGCCGTTCGCCGTGAACATACCTTCGTTGAAGTCGATTTTGTCGGCACTGGTCTCCCAGAGGTCGGCAAGTCGGATCTTCAACTCAACAACAAGCTTCTGAGCAGCGTTGTAAGCGGCTAGGCCAGTTGTATAAGTCGTTCGAGATCCACCGGTAACACCTGTGAATCCGATTGAGTCGGTGTCAGGAATTGAAGGATGGAAATCCTCAACAGGGATTCCGAGAACTTCAGCTGCCTGCATGGCGATAGAAGTTCGTGTTCCACCAATGTCGGCAGAACCTTCGTTCAACATAACCGTGCCGTCGTCCTGAAGCATCAGGTCACAAGTCGACTTACCGCCACCGTTCATCCAGTAGGCAGAAGCGATACCACGACCGCGTGCCTTGCCAGCAGGAGCATCACCAAGTGGTGAGTTCCAGTGGTCGGATTCTTTAGCAGCTACGAGACATTCTTCAAGACCTACACGAATGAACTGCACTCCGTCACCACGTCGGGTGCCTTCGTGAGCAGCGTTGTCGAGTCGGAACTGAATCTTGTCGAATCCGAGTTCATCACAAATTTCGTCGATTACAGTCTCGATAGCGAAAGATGCCTGCGGTGAGCCAGGTGCTCGGTATGCAGCTGACTTTGGCTTGTTTACGAGAACGTCGTAACCGGTGATTCGAGACACAGGAAGGTTGTAGCAAGCGAATACACAGATTGCTGCTGCGCCAACTGCTGATCCAGGGAATCCGCCGGCTTCGAGCATGAGATCGGTATCGGCGGCTTGAATCTTGCCGTCTTTGTTTACACCGATTTTCATTCGAATCTTGCCACCTGGTGCTGGACCAGTAGCTTCAAATACAGATGATCGATCCATGATCAGCTTCACTGGACGTCCACCCGCTTTTCGGGAGAGCAGTGCAGCGATAGGTGCCAGGTAAACAACTGTCTTTCCGCCGAAACCGCCACCGATTTCAACGTAGTTCACTTTGACCTTAGATTCAGCCATGTGAAGTAGCCCGGCAACCTGCGATCGAACACCGAACGTACCCTGTGTGCTGGACCAAACGGTTAGGTTGTCGTCCTGCGCCCAGATTGCGGTTGCGTTGTGTGGCTCGATGTAGCCCTGGTGAACCATCGACATTTCAACGGTTCGTTCGATAACGACGTCAGAGTTAGCAAATGCGTCGTCGACGTTGCCGAACTCATGTCGGAACACTCGAGCGACGTTGGTGTTCTCGACTTTTTCGCCTAGGTGGTCGCCAACGAGACCTTCGAGGATGACACCTGCGCCGTCGGCCATTGCGGCGTCGACGTCGGAAATGGATGGAAGAACTTCATATTCAACCTTGATCGACTGAGCGGCAATTTCGGCTGTGTTTCGGTCGACAGCTGCTACAGCGGCAACAACGTGGCCCTTGTAGTGAACTTTCTTGTCGGCCATAACGTTCGACTGACCACGTCGGAGGTTCACTGTGCCTTCGCCGGTATCGATGGTCTTGTCATCGGCCTGCGGGAAGTCATCGTGAGTGAGGACGGCGAATACGCCTTCTATTGCTTCGGCAGCCGAAGTGTCGATGCTCTTGATTCGAGCATGCGCGTGCGGGCTGCGAATTACGTCGCCCCAAATTAGACCAGGTACTTTTACGTCTCCACCATAGATAGCTCGACCAGTCACCTTGTCCAGAGCGTCGTGCCTAATTGGTGAGTTTCCGATTACTTTGTAATCAGTTTTCGTCTCGTACGTTGCAACCATTCGATTTCCTCATTGGATCTGCCTCTTATTGATAGAGGGGTGAGATCCGATAATTAAGCCAGTTCAAAATTCTGTTGGAAACAAGTTGGCCGGGAAATTGGAAAATCCAACACCCGACCACTCGTTTCATTACTTATCAATCAGCCCGAACAGGTTCTTTAATAGTCCTATTTTAGGGCTTTGAGAATGCTGCCTGCATTCATAGGTGTGTTGTAGAGCCGCTTGCCTATCGCATCGTTGATCGCATTTGCGATTGCTGGAATTGGAGGGCAGATCGGAGTTTCACCAACGCCACGCACACCGTAAGGGTGGAGTGGATTTGGTACTTCGACCAGAACGGTTTCGATTAGTGGTAGATCAAGAGATGTCGGCATGCGGTAATCGAGGAAGCTGGAGTTTGCCATCTTGCCATCGTCCTCCATGTAGTACTCCTCGTTGAGCGCCCAACCGATTCCCTGTGCTGATCCGCCCTGCAACTGTCCTTCGACATATGCGGGGTGAATTGCAGTTCCGACATCTTGTACCGCGGTGTATCGGATGATGTCGCTCTTGCCGGTAGCAAGGTCGATTTCGATGTCAGCAATGTGCAAACCGAAGCCGTCACCAGCTGATTCGAGATCGACACTACCGGTTGAGTTCGCAGGACCACCGAGGTCATCGAGCTTACCGGCAAGTTCCTTGAATCCGATCGTCTTCTGAGCTTCAGCCTTCGAGCTGAATGCACCGTCATTGAAGTCAACATCGTCCTTGTTGATGTCCCAAAGAACGGCTACGCGTTCCTTGAGTACGTCAACGAGGTTGTTGGCAGCAATCCAACAGGCGTAACCGGTTGCGTAGGTAGTTCGGGAACCACCAGTAACATCGGTGTAGCCGATAGATTCTGTATCACCAACTGTAGGTCGAACGTCGTGTGCACTAATTCCTAGAACTTCAGCAACGTGCATCGCCATTGACGTTCGGGAGCCACCGATGTCGGTCGATCCTTCTGTCAACTGAACGGTTCCGTCGCTGTTTACGGCGAGGTTTGCAGATGACTTGAGTCCGATGTTGAACCAGTATCCGTTTGCGATTCCGCGTCCACGAGCCTTGCCTTCCGGAGCGTCGCCAATAGGAGCGTTCCAGTGAGCAGATTCTTTTGTAGCTTCGAGAACTTCCTGCATTCCGATCTTCGAGAACAGAACTCCGTCTCCACGGCGAGTTCCTTCTTTAGAAGCGTTAGCGATTCGGAAATTCAGTGGGTCCCATCCGGCATTTTCACATAGCTCGTTTACAGCCGATTCCATTGCGAATGCGACCTGAGGCGAACCTGGTGCTCGGTATGGAGCGACCTTCGGCTTGTTTACGAGAACGTCCCAACCGTCGATACGGGTGTTTGGAATTTCGTAAGGGGCGTAAATACACATAGCGGCTGGACCGATGAAAGCACCAGGGTTGGCGCCTGCTTCGAACCAGATGTCGGCGGTAGCAGCAGTCAACTTACCGTTGGCATCTGCACCGAGCTTGACGATCATACGCGCACCCGGTGTAGGACCAGTGGTCTCAAACTCGGCCGTTCGTTCCATGACCATTTTTACTGGGCGCTGCGACTTCTTAGAGAGAATCGCTGCGATAGGCTCGAAGTAGACTGGAATCTTTCCTCCGAATCCGCCACCGATTTCGGTTGGTGTGACTTTTACTCGAGAAACATCAACTTGAAGAATTCCCGCTATCTGGGTTCGTGCCGGGAATGCACCCTGCGTGCTTGTCCAAATCTTGATTCGGTCCTCTTCATCCCACGTTGCAGTTGCGTTGTGGGGTTCGATGTATCCCTGATGGACCATCTGCATGTTGTACTCGCGCTCGACAGTGTGAGCAGCAGATGCCATCGCACCTTCTACATCGCCGAACTCGTGGCGAACATGTGCCGCCATGTTGGTGTTGGTTACATCTTCACCGAGGTCGTCTCCGACCATATCGGGGAGAATTACCGGAGCATCGTCTCTCAGAGCATCAACTACGTTAGTTACTGATGGCAGGACTTCATATTCAACAACAACTTTACGAGCAGCTTCTTCAGCTGTATATCGGTCGATAGCAGCGATGGCTGCTACCGGGTGACCACGGTAAAGAACCTTTTTGTCGGCCATCAATTTGTTTGATGCCCACTTGAAGTTGATGTTGCCTTCACCGAGGTCTACAAGTTTGCTTTCGGCCTTCGGCATGTCTGCGCCAGTGATGACTGAAAATACGCCTTGATGGGCTTCAGCAGCCGATGTGTCGATCGACTTGATGTTGGCGTGAGCGTGAGGGCTTCGAACGCAGACTGCCCAGATTAATCCAGGTAGTTTTACGTCTCCGCCGTAAATCGCTCGACCGGTTACTTTGTCGTATCCATCGTGACGAATTGGGCGTGTTCCAACTACTTTGTAATCGGTTTTAGGCTCAAATGTTGCGACCATAATGTTCTCTCCGTACCTGATTTCGACTGGGCCATATGGGTTTAGATAACCGCCGCCTGATACTTGAAATTAGATCAGGCGACAGTCATCTGAAATTGCGTCTTAGTCACTTACCTTTTGTACAGCTCGGACAATCTTGTCGTAGCCGGTACATCGGCAGAGGTTTCCTGCGAGCCAGTGTCGGATTCGACCTTCAGTTGGTGAAGGCTCGTTGTCCAATAGACCCTTTGCAGCCACTAGGAAGCCCGGAGTGCAAATACCGCACTGCAGCGCTGCCTCTTCGAGAAATGCCTGCTGAAGAGGGTGAAGTCCCTCTGGAGTTGCCATTCCTTCGATTGTGTCCACGGTCTTGCCGTTTACTTCTGCGCCTAAAACGAGGCAGGAGTCGACGATTCGGCCGTCAACGCTGACCGTGCAGGCACCACAGTTGCCGTCAAGGCAACCTTCTTTGGTGCCGGTTAGGCCAATTAGTTCACGGAGTGTGTCGAGCAAGCTCATGTAACCAGGCACGAGTAATTCATGCTGTTGACCGTTGATGGTCGTGGTTACGTGAACTTTACTTGGGGAGTTTGTTGTCATGTTTCTCTTTAGCCCCTTGCCCGTTCAACGGCCTGTTTGATCATTCGGCCGGTGAGGACTTCTACGAGTTGTCTTCGCTGTTCGATCGTACCTCGCATGTCGGTAATCGGTGTTGCAGCATCTTTAGCCAGAGCAGCGGCAGCGGCGATTGTATCGTCGTTGACCGGCTTACCAGCAAGGCTGTCGCCAGCGGCTGACGCCAAAATAGGCGTTGGACCAACAGATGCGAGAGCGATTCGTGCAGATTCAAAGTTCTGGCCCGAAGCATCGAGCTGGACGAAGACGCCGACACCAGCTACAGCAATGTCCATCTCATTTCGAGGGATGAACCGTGTGTATGCCGCTCCAGAATTTGGGGCAGGCTTAGGAACTTCGATGCTGACGAGAAGTTCGCCAGCTTCGAGAGCCGTTCGGCTTGGGCCGGTGCAGAAATCTTCAACAGCAACTTCGCGAGTGCCGTTGACACTTGCGATTTTTGCAACCGCACTGTGTGCGATTAGAGCTGGGATTCCGTCACCAGAAGGGGCAGCGTTGCAAAGGTTTCCACCGAGTCCAGCACGAGACTGAATTTGGATTCCACCGATGATCGATACACTATCGACGATTCCAGGGTACTGGGCAGCGACTTCGCTGTTGTCGTATACCTGGTAGCAAGGCACGGCTGCGCCAATGCTGAGACCATCACCATTGATGGTCAGTGTCATAAGTTCTGGAATGTTCTTGATGTCGACGACGGCATCTAGCTCCCAGACGTTGGCTCGTGCCTTAACCAGCAGGTCAGTTCCACCTGCAAGTGGTCGGGCTCGATCGCCATGTTTGTTTAGCTCGGCAACTGCTTCAGCTACCGTGCTTGGGGCAACGTATGCAAACGGGTGCAAGCGCCCTCTCCTTTCGTGTGTTTATTCAAATAGTTCAAGCTGTCAACACAGAAATATCAGCAAGAAACCCCGGGCTTATTTTCATATCCGGGCTGGCCATTCGGGCACAGTACAACTTTGTCCCCAAGGTAAGCGCGCTCATTATGCCCACAGACGGGGGTTAGCCGCAACTAACAATTTGCGAAATGTGGTCAGAGAGATATATGCGATAAAGCATAGAAAGTGATTCTTTAGTATCAATTAGGGTTGAGTCAGGCCGGCATTTAGTGTGTCTAGTCGGATTCCTGCCTTGGTTTTGATCCGATTCCGAAGCTGCGGACAAGACGTTGACCGACCAGTATCGTGGCGAGGATGGCGATCGCTCCGCCGAGGGTCATGGCGGTTGGAGCGTCAAAACGTTGTGCCATGTAGCCCATGAACAGACCACCGAGTGCTGAGGCACCCCACGTGAGCTGGTTGATGCTCATCACCCGACCGCGGAACTCTTCGTCGACGAGGGTTTGAACCACTGTGGTGTTCATCGTTCCTAGCACGACCTTGAAGCCACCGATGAACCCGGCGACTATTACGGCGACCGCTATTACGTCGATACGAGAAAATATTAATTGCGCTGATCCAAGTCCTAAACCAGCGATAAGGAGATACAGCGCCGGCCTGACTCGCTTGCCGACCAGGGTGATCGCGGTCGTGGCGACTAGTCCGCCGATTCCGGCACCGAGCAGAAGACGTCCGCCCGCATCGAGACCCGTTTCATAGATCTCGTCGGCAAATACGGGCAGAAGCGTGTCGAACGAACTTCCGAACAAGCCCATCGTGACACCGAGCAATATGACAGCTGAAATCGAGCGTTGCTTTTTTAGATAACTGAATCCTTGAAGCAACCCTTGTATTGCCGTTCGGCTCGTTGAGGCTACTTTATGGCCTTCAGTTTTCATCATCATGAGCGTGCCGACTGTGAGCACGTAGGAACTGCCGATGATGTAGAACAAGCCCTCGTATCCCCAGTTTGATACGAGCGGTTCAATAAGGATAGGCCCAACAATTGCAGCAGCCCCGAACACGATGGAGTAGAGAGCTATCGCTCCGGCAAGATGTTCTTTTGGAACGATGGTTGCGACCATTGCGGATCGAGACGGTATGTCGAACGCGAGGAGCGTCCCGGTGACTGCCGATATCGCCAGAATGTGCCAGGGTTCAATTGATCCGCTCTGGATTAGTACGCCCGTTCCAAGCGTGACTGCGGCGAACATGAGTCGAGTAAATCGGACGATTTTCAGGCGGTTGAATCGATCTGCGAGGACGCCGCCCCACATGGAAAAGATCAACACTGGCAATAAGTTCGCCGTGGCAACGAGTCCGAGCATTAGCTCAGACCCGGTTAGCGATCGCATTAGGAATAGGCGACCGTATACCAGCGACCACATGCCTATATTGGAAAACGCTGCGGCTATCCAGAACAGGCGATATTCACGGAATTTGAATGCCGAGTAACTAGTACCCGACAGAATGGACGAAAATCCGACTCTCACTAATTCTTTAGCCCTTCAAATGAACTTGTTTCGAGCTAGAAGTTTGTGAGTTAACAGCGGTTATTACGACGGACCCAGCGGTGTGCCAAGCTTGTCGAGAATTCCGCCACCTAGTACGTGAAGGTGAAGATGGTCGACTATTTGGCCTGCGTCGACCCCTTGATTCACCGCCAAACGATAGCCGCCTTCGGAAATGCCAGTTAGTCGTGCTAAGCGTGCGCCAATTCGCATCAGGTGGCCGAGGAGCTGTTCGTGCTGCTCTGTGGCTCCGGTTAGATAGGTGAAGTGGTCACGAGGGACGATTAGGACATGAACATTAGCGACAGGGTTGATGTCGTTGAACGCCATGCACTGATCGTCGGAGTAGATTTCGGTCGATTGTTCTTCGCCATGGACGATCTTGCAAAACAGGCAGTCGTCGTGTCGTAGCTGGTTTTCTTCTTCTTCTGCGGTCCACCACATTACTAGTAAATTCCTTATAGACCCATAGCGTTTGCTAATTTCGATTTATGAAACGCTGAATCACCGTAATCGGTTTTCCAAGCTAGTGCTCTGCGAGTGTACAGGTGCAGGTCATGTTCCCAAGTGAATCCGATAGCACCATGGCACTGATGAGCCGTCCAACATAGTTCAGCAATTTTATCGCTTGCTGCAATTTTCGCCTGTGCTGCGGCGACTACGGAATATCCTTCTTGTGAGAAACTCCACGCTGCAGAATGCGCAAGGTGATTAACTTGCTTTGCCGCTATTGCCATTTCGGCGAGATGATGCTGAACCGCCTGGAACGTTCCTACTGGTCGGCCAAATTGTTCTCGATTTACTGTGTATTCGACGGTGGCGTCGACAACGGCTCTGCCTAGTCCAGCGAGTTGAGCCGCCCGTGCAACTCCTCCAGCGGCCGTAAGTTCTTCAACTGCTTTGATCGCTTCGTTGCCGGTGGCGATGATGTTGCCTGCTGGTACTTCGAGTTCGTTGAACGTTAGCGACGAAACGGGAACGCCTGATGCGTGGGCAACGGGAGTTTGTTCGACGCCGTCGGCTTTCCATATTGGGATAGCAACTAGAGCTGGCTCCTGGTTGTCGATTTGAACGAGAGTCAGTGCGTGAGTTGCCTGTTCAGCGAAGGCGACGAATCGTTTTTCGCCGGTTATTACGAGAGTTGATCCAGATCGAGTGGCGGCAACTTTGACCGATTCAGGATCCCATGACGCATCTTGTTCGACTATTGCCGGGGTGATGAGAATGCCGCCGTTGGCGATTTGAGGTAATAGGTCGGATTTGAGAGAATTTGGGCCGAAGCGCTCGATTACCCACGAACTTATCGACGATTCGACTAACGGCGTGGGGGCGAGGCTCGCACCAAGCTCTTCAAGTAGCACTGCCAAATCGCTGAATGAAAGACCCGCTCCGCCGTGTTCCTCGGAGATGGTAAGTGACGGCCAACCGAGATCGACGATGTCTTTCCATAGCGAGGAGAGAGCTTCGTTATCGCCTTCAGCAACCGCACGAACGATGTCGGATTTCGAACGATCTTCGAGGAATTCTCTAGCCGAGGCTCGAATTAGTTCTTGAGTTTCTGTGAGTCCAAAGTCCAACTGGTGTTCCTATTTACCCTATTTACGAGGAAGTCCGAGTCCACGTTGAGCGATTATGTTCTTCTGGATTTCGTTCGTTCCAGCAAGAATCGGGCCAGACGTGTAGAACAGTCGCATCTTGAAAAATCTGCCCTGAAGCTCAGCCTGCTTCGAGCCGGGTTCGAGAACGCCGTACATACCTAGAATTTCTACACCGTAGTCGAGAACCTTTAGATAAACCTCAGAGGCGGTGACTTTGCTCATAGAGGCTTCGGAAGAAGGTATTTCGCCTTTGCCCTGCCGGTAGGAAACGTCGTAGCACATGAGTCGTGCTGCTTCGACTTCCATGTGAAGCTCGGCAAGCTTGATACGAATAGTTGGATCGGACTTCGCCGATGTCACGGCCGATTCATCGCTATTTACGTAGTCGACCATTTCTTCGAGGGCAGCTCGTGCCCACGCTGCGTAGTCGATCCCTGAGCGTTCGAAGTTGAGCACGGTCATTCCGGCTCGCCATCCATCGTTTAGATCGCCGACCAGATTCGATTTAGGTACGCGGACATTGTCGAACACGACGTGGTTGAAGCTGTGTACGCCTGCCATGTTGACGATCGGAAGGACCTCGACGCCGGGTGATTTCATATCGACCAAAATTAGGCTAATTCCTTTGTGAGGAGCGGCTTCTGGATCGGTACGCACCAACATGAACATCATGTCGGCACGGTGTGCGAGAGATGTCCAAATTTTGGCGCCAGTAACTACGAAGTCGTCGCCGTCTTCGATAGCACGGGTTTGGAGGGAGGCTAGATCTGAACCTGAGTTTGGTTCTGAGTAGCCCTGACACCACTGGATTTCTCCTCGTGCGATCGAGCCGAGATGTTTTTTGCGCTGTTCTTCGGTGCCAAATCGCATCAGGGTCGGACCGAACATGCGGGTGCCGAAACGATCATGGCCAGGTGCTCGCCGATAGGCCATTTCTTCGGCGAAGATGGTGTTCATCATCGGTGATGAGTCGGAGCCGCCGTACTCTTTTGGCCAGCTCATCACGAGCCAGCCGCGTTCAGCAAGGCCTTTTTTTATGTCCTGATTTAGTGCCCAATGATCGTCACTAGATTCGTCGGGGGGGCCATGCCAATCGGCAGGCAGCACATCATCGAGAAATGATCTTAGCCGACGTTGGAAATCTTTTTCTTCAGGGGTGAAGTCGAAGCGCAATATATGAATGTCCGCACGCTGAAATGCGATAGGATTCTCGGTGTGTCAGCTTGTAACCGACAGACACGTAACGGTTTTTACGATGCCCGGAACGCCATACATTCCGTCGCTAATCAGATCGCCAATACTTGGAAGATCATCGGCTTCTACGACTGCGATGATGTCGAACGGACCAGTGACGGTGTCGACTGCTTTCATCATCGGCATTTCTTTCAGCGCTTCCGAAACCGCACTGGTTTCTCCCAGTGCCGTCTCGACGAGAATGTATGCACGTGTTGCCAAGTGAGCTCTCCGTTGATCAGTCGCGCAATCCTATTCGAACCGTAACCGAAGTGTCAAAGCCTAAATCGGTGTGATGTCTTGCCCGCAGGAATCTTTGGATACTAGCGGGCTTTGATTGCAAATACTGGTTACATAGGTACTTCGAGGCGACGAACCGTAGCTGACGGCGGTGTCTCAAAGTATGTCGAGTTGTAAGTACCTGTCCGTCGATCTGTTTGAGCGGCCTTTGCTGCTTCAAACGTCAATCGCTGGGCTGGTGCTGGTTGCTGAGATCGTGCGGACACGGGGCCGGAATCTGCTAACCGGCGAGGTGTGAGACCTTGTGATGGGCGTGGTGCCGTGCTCTCGGTGAGTAATGGTCGAATATTGTCTTCGTCCTTGGCTTCAGTTTCGAATTGAAAATTCGAGCTGACTGCCAGCAAGGTGAGAATCGTGACAGAGGCTCCCCGAGGAGCGTACATAGCGGTCTCCCACTCGCTGATCGTCTGCTGCCGAATACCAATCTCTTGGGAGAGCGCGGTTTGTGAAAGACCTAGGTGCGTACGCAGAGCACGAATGGTGTCTGCTTGCCACTTGAAGTCGGTTGGAGGTGCTTGTCTTGTCAACATAACTAGAAAGCTACGCCGGTTTATTTTCCAACCCCTAGAGTTTTTTTTACGCGCTTAACTGATTTTCGATAATTCAAGAAACGATTAATTTCCGATTGAGTACCTCTCGCTTACGTTTGAGGCAGCGTATTGGCAGGGTAAGTGCGAAGTACTAGTCGAACGTGAGCATATCTTCGAAGTGACTTGCATCGTCGAACGGCCCTACGATCGACAAAACAAGGTTTTCGGATTTGATGACACGGTTTGCCGCTCGTTTGATGTCTTCGCGGGTTACGGCAGAAATCTTGGCGATGATTTCATCGACAGTGTCGACTTTGTTCCGAAGAAGCTCTTGGATACCCAAGAAGCTTGAGACGGCTCGACTTTCTTCCATACGAAGCATCATTCGACCCTTAGTGAGTTCGAGAGCTTGCTTCCACTCTGCTTCAGTGACTCCATCTCTCATTTTGCCGAGTTCGTTGAGAATGACTGGAATCGCTTCATCGATACGTGCGGGATCGATTCCCGATTCGACAACCAGTGCGCCAGTGTCGCTCAAGAAATACGCGCCGCTATGGATGTCGTAAGCGAGTCCACGTTGCTCGCGGACTTCTTCGAACAAGCGGCTACTCATGGTTTCGCCAAGAATGACTGACATGATTGAAAGTGCGTGGCGATCTGGATCGTCGCTAGAGAAGCCAGCGAGTCCGAATGCGATGTGGGCTTGCTCTGTAGGGCGGTGCTCAAGCGCAACCCGCTTCGTTAGAGGCTTAGACTCGTGAGGGAACATCGGGAGAATTTCGCCGTCATGGAGTCCGCCGAGTAGATCGGTGATCTGCTCGACGACGTCAGCATGTTCGATATTTCCGGCTACGGCGATAACCATGTTGGAACCTACGTACTGCGTTTCGAGATATTCGAGCATCTGTTCGCGAGTGATTGCACCAACTGACTCGACGGATCCGGCAATGTCGCGCCCTAGAGGCTGGTCTGGCCACATTAGATCGTCGAGGAGCATCGAAACGCGAGCGCCCGGTGAGTCGTTCGACGCACGGATTTCTTCGTAGACGACTTGCTTCTCTTTGGCGATGTCTTCGTCCTTGAAGAACGAGTTTAACGTCATATCCGAAAGAAGTTCGATGCTCTCACGGTAGTTGGGCTGTGCGACTCGGCACCAGTAGCCGGTAACTTCTCGGTCTGTAAACGCGTTGAGCGTTCCGCCCACGCCTTCTACTACTTCAGAAATCTCTTTGGGAGTTGGGCGGGATGGCGTTCCTTTAAAGAGCATGTGCTCAAAAAGGTGTGAAGCTCCGGCAAGTTCAGGTGTTTCGTAACGGGAGCCTGCGCCGAATAGGAAAATAATGCTTACGGCGTTTGTGTGGCGAAAAGTGCTGGTGAGAATCCTAAGGCCGTTGGGAAGCTGTGTTCGATCGAACGCACTAGAGACGAGCGGCTGAGTTTCAGATGTGGCCAAGTGGGATTGCTGACTTTCCGTTGTTAATTTTCACCGTTGTGTAAACGACCGAATCAAGCCTAGATGCGGGTGCGGCGGTGGTCAAACCGGAGAATAGTTCAGATTTTCTCGGAGTAATGAGTCGATAATGTCGCTGGTTGCGTATCCACAGGTACGAAATATGCTGCGCTGGTCTAATACACACCGATAGAATTCCTCTTCATGCGTGAAGATCAGAATGTAGATTTGAAAGATATGAACTATGCAGCCGCTAGAAATATAGCGACTAGTTCAAATCCTGAGTCAGACTTCGTTATCAACAATTTGCCCCCTGAACGGTCTCCGGTAGACTCTCTCGCTAAGCGCGGTCGGATGCCTAGGATTTCGACGCGCTATGCGCTGGCGCTGATCTTGTTGCTGGCTCTGGCATTGCGTTTGTACGGAATTAACTGGGATCAGGGTGGGCTGTTTCATCCTGATGAACGGGCGTTTCTTTCTCAGGTGTACAACCTGCAATTTCCTGAAGGCGAACAATGGGGAGATCTTACTGATCCACGTTTGAGCGTGCTGAACCCGGGGTCGTTTAACTGGGGTAGCTTGCCGCACTACGCACTAAAGGCCGTTTCGTACGCAGTTTCTCCTTATCAGCACATGAGCTTGTTCGATCTGCGCTACGCCGGACGTGCTCTTTCGGCGATATCAGATACAGCGACCGTATTCTTCATATTTCTTATTGGTCGAGCCGTATTCAGTAATCGGGTTGGCTTTCTAGCTGCATTGCTTTCCGCCCTCGCCGTTCAACAGATTCAGTTGAGCCATTTCTTCGCGGTTGACACGTTCATGACGACCTTTATTGTCGCCACGATCTACTACTCGATTCGAGTTGCTGAGCGTGGTCGAAGGCGAGATTCCGTTTTCGCTGGAGTCATGTTCGGTCTTGCCGTCGCTACAAAATTCTCGGTCTTGCCACTGGCTTTGGCATTAGTGTTCGCTCATTTCATTTATGCGACATCGAGAAGTGGTGATCGATTCAGTTCGGACGGTATCGGTTCGGGTGTGGCTTCGATACGGCAGTGGATTGCGTTCAAAAACTTAGTGATCGCGGGAATCGTGGTTTTGGTCGTTTTGGTTGTAACGCAGCCGTATATGTTCCTTGATTTTTCGACCTATATCGACAACATTTCGACCCAAGGGCAGATGGTCAGACGTGAGGTCGATTTTCCTTTCACAAGGCAGTACTCTGATACCTCAAAATACGTCTATCAGATGGTCCAGCTTGGTACGTGGGGACTCGGCCCGGTACTTGGAATTACCGTTTGGCTGGGTCTGTTGGGTGCGGTGATTGCTGGAATGCTTGCGCAGCGCAAAGCCGATCTGGTGATCTTGGCTTGGGTTCTTCCGTATCTGTTGATTACCGGCTGGTTCGACGTGAAGTTCATGCGCTACATGATGCCGATCACGCCGTTCCTGATCTTGTATGGCGCCAGAATGTTGTGGTGGGCGTTCGAGGTAATTAAGTCAATACAGCCCAACAGACGTTGGCTTCAGACGTTGCCGATTGTATTGGTACTGATATTAACCGCCCACTATTCGCTTTCCTTCATGAATGTGTATTCAGGGCAGCATCCGCTGAATGACGTTTCGAAATATCTACTTGAGAATGCCACGCCTGGCTCAAAGGTAATTCAGGAACATTGGGAGGAAGGTATTCCGGGCGTTATAGGCCTGAATATGTACGAACGGGCTGAGTTGTATAACGACGAGGGTGGGCAGAAATTCGACAAGCTGACCGACTTGCTTGCAGATTCAAACTATTTCGTTCTTTTGAGCAACCGTCTGTACGCAACGATTCCACGTTTACCAGATCGATATCCGATCACCTCAGAGTTTTACCGAAAGATGTTTTCAGGTGAACTTGGATATGAGCTGGCGTACTCTGGAAGTCGTTATGTTGGAGGACTGGGCGTCGACTACTACGAAGATCCTTTCGCACGGCTGGACTTTGGTCCTCCAGAGGGATTTGAACCTCCTTCGAACGGGTTATTCACCGCTGGATTCGGATGGGCCGACGAAAGCTTCTCGGTATACGAGCATCCACAAACGTTCGTATTCGAAAACACCGAGGGTTACTCGGCTCAGCGTTTAAAATTAGAAATCGGCGCGTTTAGCCCTTCTGCGAGAGGGTTCCCACCGCAAGAGGTTGGACTACTACTTTCGGAAGAAGGTGCTGAGACTCAGCAATCTGGTGGTACGTGGAGTTCGATTACGTTCCTACGATGGATGCCCGACTGGTTGACTCCAGCTGTTTGGTATTTGGCGGCGCAGCTGTTTGCATTTGTCGTTTTGCCGATAGCGTTCGTTGTGTTCAGACCGTGGCCAGACAGTGGTTACTTGTTCGCAAAACCGCTGGGCCTACTTCTGGTGGCTACTACGGCGTGGCTTCTTGTGAGCTCGAACGTACTGCAGTTCAGTTTCTTTGCTGTTCTACTTGCTGTGGCTCTTTTGGCAGTGATCTCGTATCTGTCGATGCGAGCGACTGGCCGCGATCTCATTAACCATGTGCGTTCTAACAAACGGCGATTCATCAGGATGGAATTGCTGCTTTTGGTTGGGTACGTGGCGTTTTTGCTGATTCGAGCGGCGAATCCCGATCTTTGGCACCCGTGGAAGGGTGGCGAGAAGCCGATGGACTTCGCCTACCTGAACGCCGTGGTGAAATCTTCGACGATCCCGCCTTACGATCCTTGGTACGCCGGTGGTTATTTGAACTACTACTACTTTGGTCAGTTCATGATCGCTACGTTGATTCGGTTCACTGGCATCGTTCCATCGGTTGCCTACAACCTCGCTGTTCCGCTGTTGTTCATGTTCACGATTGGCGGCGTCTATGCCATTGTTAGTGGGCTTGCCGAACTTACGCTTAGAGCTAGACGAATACCGGCTTGGTCACGAAAGTCTCCTGTATTTGCAGGGTTGACTGCCGTCGTATTTGTGGCGATCGCTGGAAATATCGATGGTCTAATACAGGTGGTTCAAGGTGCTTCTCGAACATTTTTGCAAGATCAACCCTTCGGATTCTTCGACTTCTGGCGTAGTTCGAGAATGATGGCTCCGGATTCGCCGGGCAACGAGATCACCGAGTTCCCATTTTTCACGTTCCTGTTTGCCGATTTGCACGCACACCTGATTGCGATTCCAATAGCCATCACGGCATTCGCCGCGACTATCGCCGCTTACCTGAGGATTGGTCGAAACCGTCACTGGGCAGAATCGCTATCGGGTCTATTTGTGATCGGTGTATTGATCGGATCACTCAGAGCAATTAATGCTTGGGACTTTCCGACGCAGCTCCTATTGGCAGGTGGCTTCCTAGTCGGTGGACAATTGTTGGCGAGCAATAAATCGTTCTTTGGAAAGATTGTGATTGGCGGCGCTAGTGCGCTGTTTGTTGCTGCGGTTGGGCACGTGGTATTTCTGCCGTTCCATTCAAATTTCGAACTGTTCAACAACGGCGTGATCAAAAGCCAATTCACGACCGATCTCTGGCGATACATCGTTATACATTCACTATTTCTATTGGTGATTTTGAGCTGGCTATTGTTTATGTGGCGAGAAAAACTCGCCGATGCTTTGGCAAGCGTGACGAACGCCCCACTTCCGGGATCGGGATTGGGCGGGTGGACCTGGCAGATCATGCTAGTGCTGGTTGCTGTATCGGTCTCAACCCTCGCCCTTACCGGGTTCGCAACGATTGCGTTCGTCGTGATTTTGGGTGCTTCAGTCCTTGGAGCGGGTGTGGTCGCTCACGGTTCCCGAGTGCCGGGATCGCGATACTCGCTTGTGGCGGTTGGCATGGTCGTGATGGCTATGGCACTCGCAGCCGGGGTCGACATGTTCACCGTCAAAGACGACATCGGTCGAATGAATACGGTGTTCAAGTTCTATTTACAGGCATGGATATTGCTTGCGATGGCTTCGGCTTACTTCCTGTGGTTCCTTTCCGCCGCCGGAAAGCTCTCACTCAGTAGCGTTCGGGCGCCGAGGGGCGTTTGGATGGCCGGACTTGCCGTATTAGTGATCGGAGCGATGGTCTATCCTGTGCTTGGAACCCGAGATCGCAATTCCGAGAGATTTGAATTTAGTGGTCTAGCTCTCGATGGTATGGCGTACATGGAATCGGTTACGTACAACGATCATGAAGGTCCTCTAACTCTGAAGTACGATTTCGATGCAATAACGTGGATGCAGGAAAATATCGAAGGCTCGCCAGTGATTATCGAAGGCATCAGCGATCAATATCGTTGGGGCAATCGAGTTTCGATTTACACAGGTTTGCCCGCGGTGATTGGCTGGGACTGGCATCAGAGACAACAGCGAGTTGGTTACGCATCGACGGTCACGAATCGACGGGTTGAGATTGATAGATTCTTCCACACGACTCTACGCCAGACTGCGATTTCTACTCTCGATAAATACGATGTTAAGTACCTTTACATCGGCGAGATGGAACGAGCAAAGTATCCGGAAACCGGGTTGGAGAAGTTCACAAAAATGGATATCAATGGACTTTTACAGATCTACCCGACCGATGAAATGATCGCAAGTGGAATTGATACACCGGTTGTGATCTACGAATACACTCCGAACGGGTAGAGAGACCGTCTTAAACAAATAAACCGACTACTGGAGTCGGCTTATTTAATTATCTAAAATTGACTCGTTTTAGACTTCAGATTCTTCGGGGACGATCAGGCCATAGTCTTCATCGTGTCGGCGATAGACCACGTTAATTTCGTCGGTTTCCTTGTTTCGAAACACGTAGAAATTGTGACCAAGAAGCTCCATTTGGCCTGCTGCATCCTCTACCGATTCAGATGCCATTGGGTGGCGTTTTGTTCGTACGAGCTGACCGTGTTCGAGAGTGGTAATGCCACTCTCATCAAGTTCAGATACTGACTCTTGCGCCAATTGTTCGGCGATTGCCAAACCGAGTCCGCCTTCAACGGCGCGTCGGGTTTTGTCGGAATAGCGATTCTTATATCGGCTGATCTGCCGAGTAATAGTGTCGGAAACGTGATCGACAGCGGTGTAAGGCGAGTCGCCTCGCATCTCACCTCGAATTACGCCACGATTCAGTCTGATAGTTACTTCAGCTATGAATCGTTCTTCTTCCTTCTTGGTCTGCTCTTTCCTGATTTGAAGGAACACAGGCACCGGATCGCGGAATCTTCGATCGAGGATGCTGAGTCGCTTCTCCGCATATGCCCTTATGGCGTCGGTTACAGTCGTGTTGTTGGCGGTGATTGTAAGTTCCAAGTATCCCCCAATTCGAACCGGAAATTTGTTCAATAACCAGGCACCAGCCCGGTACTCCGCTATTCTATGGAACCTGCACCCGATGTGTGATCGAAGGTTCATCGCTCGATCGACTGTATGCATCGTATCTTTACGAATCGCCTGTGGAATCGGCAGTCCATTCGTTAAAATTCGATGATGTGCGGGCGCTCTTTCTGGTGTCATCGAGGTGGAATTGAACTCGGAGGATGAGATTGCGGGTGCCCGAATTCTGGTGGTCTAAGACGTGTTCACGACTGGAAGTACATTAAATGCGGTAGCTGCCACGTTGAAATCTGCGGGCGCAGGCGGGGTTGTCGGTGTTGCGCTGACCGTTCATCCGTTTGGTTCGTTGAAGTAGATGATTCCTAATTGCAAAGGATATGAAGTGAGTGATGAATGCCTGAACTAAAAGCAGTTTTGTTCGATGTGTACGGCACGCTCGCTGGGTTTGATCCCCCCAGGGAGCAAATACAGGCCCAGGCGCTTGAACGGTTCGGGCTAAAAGTCACTGCTTCTGGCATCGACGCTGGGTATCACATGGCAGATGAGTTCATGACTCGCCAAAATTCGACCAAGCCTGTTCGAACGATGAACGGGAACGAGCAGTGGGCATTTTTCGCTCGATTTGAGCAACTCGTACTTAAGGGAGCGGGTCACAAGGTTGACCTAACGCATGCCGGAGAGATTTGGTCAGAGGTGAGGAAGCAGGAGTATCGAATTGCCTTGTTTCCTGACGTGATAGACGGCTTAGAGGGCCTGCGTGAGGCAGGATTGATCGTTGGCGTCGTGTCGAATATGAACTCTACTAGTCAGCGACTGTGCGACGATATGGGTTTGACTGGTCACGTAGATTTTGCGGTGACTTCGGGTGAAACCAGGGTTGAAAAGCCCGACAGGCGCATATTTGAAGCTGCCTTAGTGAAAGCTGACGTTTCGGCGGATGAGGCAGCCTTTGTTGGAGATCAGTTGGAGTCGGATATTTTTGGAGCGGAACAAGCCGGACTTCGACCTATCTTGATTGATCGATACAACGGTCACGCTGGCTACAAATCTCATCCTAGAGTCACCGATATGGAGTCAACAGTCGCTCTAATTGCCGAGATTCGGTCGAAATAGTCAGTATTATCGTCGCCGTAACGGAATCTTGTGTCAGCTGAATTATCCAAAGCGTGCCCCAAGCGTGGAAGAGTCGCTAGAGAAACAATATGAAAATCGAACGCGTTGAATCGATCCTCGCCGGCAACAGCCAGATCGTCAGAATCTTCACCGACAACGGTCTTGTTGGTGTCGGGCAGTCAGCTTGCTGGGGTTATCTCGAAGCCACTGATGCTGTAGTGAAGAAGTTCGCCGACTATCTTGTCGGCAAAGACCCTCTCGATATCGAGCATCACTGGCAGTACATGTACCGAATGGGGCCGTTCCGTGGATCGGTTTTATCGGGTGCCGTGAGCGCAGTTGATATTGCTTTGTGGGACATTAAGGGCAAGGCGCTCGAAGCCCCTGTGTGGCAATTGCTCGGCGGCAAAGTTCGCAACAAGATTCGACTGCATTTGTTGATGGGCGGAGTTCGTCCTGACGCTTCGGATCAGGGAACAACGTCGCAGGGATTGATGTTGAATGCGCGTGAGGCGGTCGAGCAAGGTTTCACTGCGATCAAGACAGATCCGCTGCCTGATGGCTTCCAGTCGATGACGCTGCCCCGACTGATTCACGACACGCGTGAGAACGTGGCTGCAATGCGCGAGGGTGCGGGACTGGATTGCGACATCATTCTCGAAATTCACCGCAAGCTAACGCCGATGGTTGCGATTGCGCTTGCTGAACAATTGGTTGAATTCCAGCCAGCATTTTACGAAGACCCGGTACAGATCGACTCGATTAAGTCGCAGGCTGAGGTCGCTCAGCGAACGACGCTTCCGGTAGCGAACGGCGAGCGCATGCATTCGATTTGGGAATTCCGAGAAATGTTCGAAGCTGGTGGAAGCCAATATGCGCGCCCCGATCTTGGCCTAGCTGGCGGATTCACAGCTGTGAAGAAGATCGCTGCAATTGCTGAGTCGTATCACTCGGCCGTCGTAACTCATAATTTCCTTGGACCAGTGCTGACCGCAGCGGCTTGTGGTCTCGATACATCGATTCCAAACTTCCTGACTCAGGAATATTCCAAAGAAGACGAGCAGCCGTTCAACGCGATGTTCAACTCAGCGTGGCAGCGTGACGGCGGCTACATACCTGTCCCAGACGCCGTCGGTATCGGAATTGACCTAGAAGTCGAAGGCTTCCAGTCGCAGCCGTACGAACCGCGCAACTTGCAGGTCATTCCAATGCGAGAAGACGGCTCAGTCGGCTACTCGGTGTAAGTGCCGAGGGCACGTTTTGTTTAGGACGGTTTTTTTCAATTGAATGTTGAAACTAGCGGGCGTATTTCGCTGAGGTTGCAGGCTGCAGTTTATCGTGAGTCGCTTGCTTTGGTTAAGGCAGGGATTGCTGATGCGGGTGACGTCGACAGAGTCATCACCAACTCGATAGGTCGTCGTTGGTCTGTTGGTGGTCCGTTCGAGATTTGGGAGCAGATTGGTTGGGATCTGGTTCAGGTTATCGCTGGCGAGTTGTTCGCTGATATTTCGGTAGTGACTTCGGCTTCAGAGTTCGCAATTCCAAAAATAAGCCCAAGCCAGACTGTTACCAGTAGTAGTTCCCGATCAACCATTAAATTCCAAAACGTTGCAGTTATAGGTGCAGGACTTTTGGGGCATGGAATTGCCCTTGAGTTGGCTGCTCACGGCAAGCGGGTATTTCTGAACGACGTTTCAGACGATTTGCTGAGCGATGCTTTAGCCAAAGCTCGTGTGGGATTTGGCGCACTCACATCTGTTGGGCGTATTTCTGAAGACCAGATCGAACAAGGTCTTGCGCGTATTTCAACTTCGACGGATTTGGGCGAATCGGTGAAAAGTGCTGATCTGGTGATCGAAGCAGCGTCAGAAAATCTCGAACTCAAGAAGAAGATATTTGTCGAGATTGATGCTTCGGCACCCGGTCACGCGGTGCTTGCTTCGAATAGTTCGACATTCGTGCCAAGCGCTTATGGTTCGGTCACCAAACGAACATCGCATGTTGTTGGCATTCACTACTTTAACCCACCGCACTTGTTGCCGGGCATCGAGATTATTACGGGTCCAGATACGTCGAGTGAAGTCGTAAATTTGGTAAAAGAAGAATTCGAGGCGATTGGTAAGAAACCTGCGGTAATTCGTACCGAAATTCAAGGATTTATCAGTAACCGATTGCAGGTCGCACTGCTTCGTGAGGCTATGTCGACTGTCGAGAACGACGAAGCTACTGCATCCGAAATCGACGAGATAGTTCGTAGTGGCTTCGGACCGAAGTTCGCTGAAATCGGAGTGTTTGGATCGGTTTCACATTCAGATATGTCCGACCTGTTCTCGGAACTCAATAACGATCGTGTCCTACCGAGTCTATTTCTCGACAAAATCAATTCAGGCGATCTTGGGGTGAAGACCGGTAAGGGCTTTTACGAGTGGACACCTGAGTCAGTTGAGATTTGGCGAGCCAATATGGCCAATTCGTTACTCCATATGGATTGAATTTGACCACTCTCGACCAGTAGCGCACGGCTAGTTGGCGCGGTAGTCTCCGAAGATACGTTTTATTGAACCGGAGAGAAACTTGCCAGACGCCTCGACTAATCCGCACCGCCTACCCTCGTTCGTCGTTCCTTCGCACTATCGAATACACCTCGAACCCAATCTCGATGAAGCCACGTTTGCTGGCACTGTCGAAATCGAAGTTGAGGTAGGTCAGCGAACCGATAATATCCAGATCAACTCGGCTGACCTGCAAATTTCTTCAGCATCCGTACTCGACGCAGTTGGCGGCGAAATAGTCGCTACGGGCACCGAGCACGACGAAGATATGGAGCGGGCGACTCTGAGTTTTGACTCAGAATTGGCAACCGGACCGTACACGATCGTCGCTAAGTTCACTGGAGTCCTGAACGACCTGCTTCATGGGTTCTACCGTTCTGTGTTTACCGACGACGACGGCGTTGAGCACACAATCGCAACTACACAGTTCGAGAGCACCCACGCCCGGCGTGCCTTCCCATGTTTCGACGAACCTGCCTTCAAGGCTTCTTTTGGTGTGACTCTTGTAGTTCCGGAAGATGAGTTCGCTGTCTCGAACGGTCCTGATATTTCTACTACCGATCTTGGCGACGGACGAAAGTCGATTTTGTTCGAAGACACGATGGTGATGTCGACCTACTTGGTCGCATTTATCGTTGGTCCGTTCGAGGCTACTGATCCTGTAGATGTCGACGGTGTACCACTACGAATCGTTCACCCGATAGGTAAAGGTCACCTCACCGACTACTCGCTTGAGGCGGGTGCATTCGCACTGAAATTCTTCTCTGAGTACTACGGAATTCCGTACCCTGGTCAGAAGCTCGACATGGTTGCCGTGCCTGACTTTGCGTTCGGTGCGATGGAAAACCTTGGCTGTATTACGTACCGAGAAGTGCTGCTTCTCGTCGACAAGTCACGTTCGACCGAGCCTGAACTGCTTCGGGTTGCCGACGTTATTGCTCACGAAATCGCTCACATGTGGTTTGGTGACCTCGTGACAATGGAGTGGTGGAACGGAATTTGGCTGAACGAGGCGTTCGCTACATTCATGGCGACGATGTGTTCAGACAATTTCAATGCCGAATGGGGTCGATGGAACCAGTTCAGCTTAGAACGTTCGATGGCGTTCGATGTCGACTCACTTGCGAACACACGTCCGATCGAGGTCGAAGTGAACTCGCCGGTCGATGCTGAAGCCATGTTCGATCTTTTGACTTACGAAAAGGGCGGATCGGTTTTGCGAATGCTCGAGCAGTACTTGGGCGAGCAGGAGTTCAGGGACGGAATTTCCTACTACTTGAACAAGCACAAGTACGGAAACACGGAAACCAACGATCTGTGGGATGCAATTGAGCACGTTACTCAGCAGCCAGCACGTCGTATCATGGATTCGTGGATTTTCCAGAAGGGCTACCCGCTGGTGAGTGCTTCGATTTCAGAAGATGGATCAACGATTTCACTTTCACAGGATCGATTCCTGTACACCGAAGGCGAAGAAGCCGACACCACGATTTGGTCAGTTCCGGTTGTGCTGAAAGTCGGTACTGCTTCTGGAGTCGAAGAAATTCGATATTTACTCGAAGATAAGTCGGCCGAACTCGCTTTGGAATTACCAGCGGAATGGGCGACTGCGAACGCAGGCGGAAGCGGATTCTTCCGAGCTCGCTATTCACTTGAGATGCTCAAATCTCTTTCGGGCAGCATGTTCGAAAATCTCACTCCGATCGAACGATACGGTCTGGTGGACGACACCTGGTCGTCAGTCATGGCAGGGCGTACTTCGGCCACTGACTTTTTGGAATTCGCACGAAGCTTCCAGTCTGAAACCGACCTCGACGTATGGACGGTTCTCTCCGGTTGCCTTGCCGGTCTAGACAAGCTGGTCGAAGGGGAAGCGAAGTTGCAGTACAAGGCTGTGGTTCGTGATTTGGCGAAGCCAGCATTGGATCGACTTGGATGGGAACCTTCCGACAGCAACTCATCTCGTGATCTCGAACTACGAGGATTATTCATTCGCTTGCTGGCTAACGTCGGTGACGATGACCTTGCGCTTAAGAATGCTGGCGATTTGCACGATTCTTACTTGATCGACGCTGGTTCAGTCGAACCGAACATTGCCGCAGCTGCGACTGGCATTGTTGCCTCTAAGGGCGACTCGGCACAATACGAAGTGTTTTTAGACAAGCACCACAATCCGAGCACACCGCAGGAAGAACGACGATACCAGTCGGCACTTTCAGCATTCCCGGGTGAAGCTGAGATAGATCGAACTATGGCGATGACGCTAGATGGCACGATTCGAACTCAGGATGCTCCGTACTTGCTGGCTGTTTGCATGCGAAACAAGGAACAGGGCTTCCGGGCTTGGGAATTTGTGAAAACCAACTGGGAGAAGATCAACAAGGACTTCCCGGCGAACTCGATCGTTCGAATGCTTTCGGGTGTGACTTCGTTGAGCAAGCCTGAGCAGGCTGCCGATGTGATTGCGTTCTTTGACGATCACGAGGTTCCGCAAGGGCAATTGACGCTTCAGCAGACGCTAGAGAAGCTACGTGTGAACGTTGCGTTGCGAGAGCGCGAGAGCGGATCGTTTAGCGATAGTTTGATGGGATAGAACCTTTTTACTCTGGTATTTATCCGGTCGGCGATATCACCCTTACCCCAACCCTCTCCCACTGGGAGAGGGGGTTCGATCTAGGCGAATGAACGAATAAATGTCCAACATCCAATACACAAAATCGCTGCCTGTTGTTGCTGGGCCGGATGTTCTGGTTTGCGGAACTGGGCTGGCTGGTATTGGTGCTGCCGTCGGTGCGGCTCGTAATGGCGCATCGGTCATGGCGGTCGATCGTATGGGATTCGCTGGTGGGTTCTTTACGAACATCATCGGATCTGCGTTCGACGGATTCGTCTATGAAGAGACCGGAAGACCCGTCGTTGGTGGTCTAGTTTTCGAGATGCTCGAACGCATGGGAGTTGCTGAGCCGGGACAGGCTCCTAATCTCATATACAACGTAAATGGCGATTTCACTGAAGTCGAAAAACATCCTGATCGCGTGATTCCTCGCACTGATCCTGAGCTTTTCAAAAAGGCATCTGACGATGTGCTGATTGAGTCGGGTGTGACTCCGCTGTTTCACACGCAGGTCTCCGACGTAATCATGGACGGCGATCGCATCGACACTGTGGTCGTCAGCAATAAAGACGGTCTCGTTGCGATCAGACCAAAAAATGTTATTGATTCAACTGGCGATGCCGATGTTGCCGCGTGGGCCGGTGCTCCATATGAAGTTGCAGAGTCGCTACAACCGATGAGTTTGCACTTCCGAATCGGATTCGTGGAACTCACATTTGAGCTTCGTCGCAAGTGCGCAGCTGTTTTGGAAAAGGCACGTGCTGAAGGCAAGATAGGGCTCTATGGAGGTCCGTGGCCTGCAACGTTTTCGGGTCGAGATATTTACTTCAACGTAATTCGAACACCCGGAAACGCGACCAATCCCAACGACTGGACCAACGCCGAGATTAAGGGTCGGCGAGACGCCTGGATCATGTTTGAGCTTTGGAAAGAGGCGTTGCCCGAGTTCAAAGACGCTTATTTTTTCACCAGTGGTCCGACTGCGGGTTCTAGGGAATCGCGCAGGATAGTTGGCGACTACATGCTGACCGGGGATGACATTCGAACGGCAAAACGCCAAGACGACGTAGTGGTTTTGGGGGCTTGGCGTATAGATCGACACCCTGAGAACACCGCCGGATACCACGAGCAACCTGTCGTGCCGCCGTACGATATTTCCTACCGGACATTGCTTCCCCAGGGAATCGAGAACCTTTGGGTGGCGGGTCGCTGTCACTCAGCTACTTCTGAAGCGTTGGCATCGAGCCGGGTCACAGCGAATTCGATGGGCATGGGTCAGGCTGCGGGCGTCGCAGCGGCGATGGCGTCGTCGACAGGCGGGAATAACCGAAGTATCTCGATCACGGAGCTGCAGGATCGTTTGGTCGCTGCCGATGTCATACTTGATCCTGCGTCTGCGATGCAGGGGCTGTAATGCGTTCTCTCTGAGGAGCAACTGTTGACTGGTAACGGAAACAAGCAAGACGATGACGGCCAGGAACGGGCATGGGGCAAGGCTGAGCTAAAACTCCCGGCGTTGCCCCCACTAATTTTTTTTGGGCCTGTGATTCTTGGTGCTCTGATTCATGTTTTCATCTGGCGTGGAGAAGTTATTGGCGGGACGATCGGTCTCGTTGTTGGTCTGGTGCTCATCACGGTCGGAGTGCTGCTGATTTACTGGTCATGGGTCACGATGAGACGGCACGGTGAACATCCTGAACCGGGGGAGCCTACGGAAACGCTCGTTACTGATGGTCCGTTCAAGCGAACCCGAAATCCGATCTATTCTGGATTTCTATTGATCGCTGCAGGTTTGGCGATTTCGTTGAACGCTATGGCGATACTGGTTTCGGTGTTCTTCGGCGTCGCTTTGCTAACGGCTTTGGTCATTCGTCGTGAAGAGGCGTATCTGTTGCGTGAGTTTGGTGAGATTTACACCAAGTACGAGAATCGCACGGGACGCTGGATTTAGTCGTGCGGATTCGGGAGTGCAATCGCATTTGGAAGCAAAGGTCCTGACAGAACCACTGCCAAGTAATTACGTAGTTCGTCGGACGCGTTGCAGAATATTTCAAATCCTGCCACATCGGTTCGTAACGATTGTCGTTCACCGACGAGTTCAACTCTGCCCGAACTCCACCAATTACACCGTGCAGTCGCTAGTTTGGAATATGCTACTCAGGTTATGGCGATTGCGCCCAGAGCTTTTTCGATATGCCGGTGCTTGGCATGCCTACTGCGATAGCGGCGATAAGGCCCATGCCGAGGCTGATCCACATGGCGAGATCGTAGTTGCCGTGCGTGTCGTAAATCTTGCCTGCTAGCCAGACTGCGCTCGAAGCTCCGAACGGCATGACCATGAACATCGTGCCGTAGATAGTTCCTAGCTTTCGGAGTCCGAATTCATCTGAAGTAACCGTGCCTGTAAGTGAAATTACCGATGTCCACGAGCTCCCGATTATCACGACTCCAAGAATCGCCATCGGAAGACTGCCTGCCATCAGAAGTACTGCGTATCCTAGTGCTCGCATTGCGTACGATATAGTGAGTAGCGGTCGACGTCCGAACCTATCGGCAATAAATCCGAAGCTTAGGCCGCCTGCTAGTCCGGCGATTCCGACTGTTGCGAGCGCGCCGGCTCCCTGCACAGCTGTTGCTCCAAAGTCAGTAGCGAAAGCGATGAAGTGGGCATTCACGAAGCCCATTGTGTAACCTCATATGAAGAAGCCAATCGTAAGCCGCCAGAACAGCCCCGTGCGGCACGCCTGACCGAACGACATTCCCGCGTTGGGGTCGGCAGATCCTTTGCTGAAATCTGCGACATCGATAGCTTCGCCTTCGACGTAGCCGTCGGCGTGATGACCGGGTGCGGGTCTGCTCTTGAGCAGTAGGAATACGAGAGGAAGTATTAGTAGGAGCAGAATTGCGCCGAGGATCATATAACCCTCTCGCCAGCCGATGTATGCGACTGCGACTGCTGCGATTGGCACGAGAGCCGTTTCACCAGCAGCAGAGCCGGTTCCGGCAAGCGACATGGCGAGTCCACGCCGTTTGGTGAACCACGCTCCGATGATTTTCGCCACGGCTCCGGGTGATGCGAGAGTGAACCCGATTCCCATGATGATGAACGTGAGGTAGACCTGCCAAAGTTCTTGAACCTGTGACATTGCTGCGAGAGCTAGTCCGCCGATTAGCACGCCGATTGCGGCGACGTACTTTGGGTCGTACTTATCGGCGAGCATTCCAGCTACGGGACGTAAACCGCCTGTGGCTAATCCTGCGATTGCTAGCGCACCTGCGAGTGATCCTCGGCTCCAGTCGAATTCTTCAGTGACGGGCTTCAGGAACACGCCGAACGAGAATCGCGATCCGGCGCCCCCGAAGAGCATGAGCGCTGTGCCGAGAACGACTATCCAGCCGTAGTGAATATTACGAATTTTGGAGATTATTTCGGTTACCGTATAAGTGGGTGACACTAATTAAAATGGCAGAGCAGGTGGTAGAAAAGGGTATCTGATCTCCCCGGGTGTGGGTGTGCTCGGGATCGGTTGTTTAGCATCATGGTCGAACCTGCCCAACCCTGCCCAGATCCCTCGGCTGCACTCGGGAAGTCGATGTTACGTAGGGAGCGATGCCACAAAAAAAGGGGATGACCGAAGCCATCCCCTTTTTGTAATTCGCTTTTGCGATTAGTCGATTACGACTTGGCTGCTGAGCAGACGGTGTCGATGATCAACTGGCTAACCACGTATGGGTCAACGTTGGCGTTGGGTCGTCGGTCTTCGATGTAACCCTTGCCGGCCTTTTCAACCTGCCAAGGAATTCGAACCGAAGCGCCACGGTCGGATACGCCGAATGAGAACTCGTCGAAACGCTGTGTCTCGTGAGCACCGGTGAGTCTAAGCTCAACACCAGGACCGTAGTTTGCGATGTGAAGTTCTGGCTTGCCAGGAGCGCCGAGTGATTCGGCAGCTTCTACACATTTGTCGAAAGATTCACGCATCTCGTTTGTCGAGAAGTTGGTGTGGCAACCTGCGCCGTTCCAGTCACCTGCAACAGGCTTAGGATCGAGCGTTGCAGAAATCGGGATTCCCTTAGGACCGAGGTAGTCTTCAGCGATTCGGTAGAGCAACCATCGAGCGACCCACATTTCGTCACCGATACCAGGAGCGGTGATTGGTCCGATCTGGAACTCCCACTGCCCGGGCATAACTTCAGCGTTGATACCTGAAATGTGGAGACCTGCGTCTAGGCAAGCCTGAAGGTGAGCGTTTACAACTTCACGACCGAAAATTTCGTCGGAGCCAACGCCACAGTAGTATCCGCCCTGAGGTGCAGGGAAGCCGTTGTCGGGCCAGCCGAGAGGAGCATTGCCTTCGAAGAAAGTGTATTCCTGCTCCAGACCAAACCATGTGTCTAGGTCGGCGTACTGTTCAGCAGAAGCTGCACACTTTGCCCGGGTGTTGGTTGGGTGCGGCGTCATGTCAGTGAGAAGTGTTTCGCACATGACGAGCTTGTTGCCGCCACCACGAATTGGGTCATTGACGACGAGCACTGGGTTCAGAACTACGTCAGACTGGTCGCCTGCTGCCTGGTTGGTCGATGATCCATCGAATCCCCATATTCCAGGTTCTTTATCGTCTGCAAGCACCTGTGCCTTTGATCGCAACTTAGCGGTCGGCTCGGTGCCATCAATCCAAATATATTCGGCTATGTAAGGCATTTATTACTTCCTCGTGCATTTTTTCTTGCTGGAACCGTGATAGTGAGATTTGTTGATTCTGACTATCAGTCGCTCATTTACGCAGCGAGCATTTTACGTGCGAACTGCGCTGTCGGATAGCGGGGGCATAGCCTCAAACCAAACGACCTCAATATAAATTAGCCTAAACGTGTTTCAATGGTGTTTCAAAATTTGGAACATTGAGCGCGTCTGCAGAAATACGATGGAATCTTCACGGTTAGATTCGACTCAGAGCGAGTATGCCCACATAATCGTCGTATGAACAAGGAACATTTTGATTTGCTTAACGGATCTGCCGAAGAATTGAGCGCTTGGCATCTTGCGAACTCTCCAGAGCAACTGGATTTGAGAGGTGCCGACCTGTCGGGACGTGATCTGCGA
>Ga0115000_10000645_pt1 | contig 31983 bp, 26 predicted proteins | sample ArcticOcean_MG_C_6_FD_89690 | JGI IMG/M metagenome (GOLD analysis project Ga0115000, IMG submission 89690) | Marine microbial communities from western Arctic Ocean - ArcticOcean_MG_CB8_128 | ecosystem: Environmental > Aquatic > Marine > Oceanic | place: Arctic Ocean: Canada Basin | collected...
CAAACGCAAACTCAAACCCAATATAGGGATGTGACCACTGCTACCGTAACAGGAACAGCAACTGGTACTTCCACAGGAACGCAAACACAAACTGCCACATCGACAGATGCAGGTGGAGATTACCGTGGACCTGGCTATCAAACGTTTGTAGAAACAGTTGGTGGTGTTGGTGTTTATCAGATTGAAGAAATTGTAACAGTGGAAACAGATGTAATAAATGAAGTTATTATCTCACCGGAAACGACAGTTCAAGTAGCTGAAGAGGTTCAAGTAGCAGTCCCAGTTGCTGTTGAAGTATTAGTTACCGAAGAAGTTGAAACTACCGAAGATATAACTATTCAAATTCCAATTGATATTCAGATTGAGACAACCACGACAGCAACAAGGACAGCTGCTGGAAGTTAGTTATTGATTAATAAAAAAAACAGGCTACGGCCTGTTTTTTTTGGCTAAATTTTTTATTTAAAGATATAAAAAAATTCAATCTCGATTCTATCTTCATATGGATGGAAATGTTGGTGAGATTTTATAGCAAGATTTGTGTCTTGATCAATCCAGAAGTAATTTTTACCTGCCCACTTCACGGTGTTTGTTGTGAACTCTTCGACATACATAACGACATTATACTTTTTGTCTAAAAATATCTCAGTATTGCTTTTAGTTATAGGTTCAATAGATTGGGAAACTACAGCCATGGGATTTTTTAACTGGATCAATTGTTCGGATCGAGCAATTGGTAACGCATGTAGATTAGAATCAAGTAATTTAATATTATGCTCTAGCCCATAGGTTTCAATAATTTTTCCATGTTTAGTGACAAACTTCTGCCCAGTTATCGAGACCCATGTAAATAGATTACCTTTTATAAACGCCAAAGATAATATAGCCGGGGGATTATCGCCAATCTTAACTTTTGCAAAAGAATACTCCTTGGTAGCAATATATTCACTTGATATAGGAACATATACATCTTTTGAAAATGTGCTCCCAATGACAGTAGTGTAATCTTCAAATGTGAACTGCGCACAAGAGCCAAGCAGCAGAATGATTGGAAGTCTCTTAATCATAATATGTATCTCGATCTCTAAGTAGGTTAATTTCAGATCCAGCCTCGGTCATACCCCATAAATAGTAAGAATGATTGAGATAAGATGCTCCATCTCTTGTGAGCGGTCGAAGACCCCAACCAATATTTCTTTTTTGATATTTATTAAGAAAAGTTTCGACAGGAATAGTGAAATAAAAGCCTTTATCAAAACTGCCTTCCCCAAATTCTACTTTACTAATATCAGTCAATGAGAAAAATGCTCCTATTCTTAGGCCAGTTTTAAAACGACGTGAGAAATCAAAATTTATACCAGAATCCTCAGCCAGGAATCTTCCCCCCTTTAATGCAATTGTTACTTGTGATTGAGGTTCTGTATAAAAGAGATTTATATGGCCAGTGGTTGTCTCATAATCGCGAAAACTAAATAGCATATCGTATTCTCTTTGTTTAACGCGCCATATTTCTAATCCGATACCATAATTTTTTGTAAATGGTCTATATAGGATCTCACCCCCAAATCCACCAAACATCTCTTCGAGTAAACCAGCAGATAGTTTTGTATAAATATTACTTGAAAGAGTGCCAAAATAATTAAGCTGCACTCTCTTTAAATGATACTTTTCACTCTCTTGAAGGTATTTCACAATATCTGTTCTAACGTGCTCAATGATACTATCTGATGGAAGAGATATTTCACCAAGATTACTTACTATTCCTATGCTTGCACTGGTAACTAAGTTTATATTTCTTCGAAAGAGAGTTTCATTTGTAATGCTAAACCTTAGATCGCCAAAAAAGAAACCATCAGGCCCGCCAATTTGAGAGCGAACAACAGGAGCAAAGCTAGTAAAATTTACTGGAAGTTCTAAGCCTGGTAAATAAGTATGATCACCTCGTCGGTAGTTAGAAGAGGAAACAGTGAGATCTTTAGTGGCCAGCTTATATAATTTATCTTCTTTAAATTTTTTAAAAGTTGTTCTATCTACTGAGGCAGTATACAAAGGAAAAGTTGCATTAGTATGAGTTATCTCAAACTCATCAATAATTTCAGGAGACACTTGATCTAGAATTGTTGCCACTCTGCCAAGAGCTGTCATATGACTGGAGAACTTAGATTGAGTAAAGTTTACAGCTAGTTTATTTTTTTGTAGCTGTGCACTCTGAAGGAAAAGACCATTGACTGCTAACTTATTCATTGCCGAGCGGTACAAGAAGATATCATTCGAAGAATTTACACGCTTGACCACATCCTGATTCTCCACATCAATCACAGGATCTCTCTTCTTAACTGCATTTTGACTACCCCAAGATGAGTTAAGGGAAAATCCAAAATTTATATTATTTCCTTTAGTTTGAGCCAATTTTATTTGTAAATTTTTATTTATTGGATACACAAAACCAAAATTAAATTTTGAAGTTGGCTGTTTTACATTTTCGAAAGCGAAGGAAAATGACTCTCTACCTAGCGGAAAGCCTTCTTTCAAATAATTAGTGCCATCGTACTCAATTTTAAATCTGAGTCCTGCTAAGTGGGGTATTACAGCTTCAATGCCAGCAAAATAACCAGCAGGACCTTTAAATAGCTTGCCAAAATTTACTTCTCCACCCTGTGTATCTGAGGAAATGTCAATTCTTTCGTTATATGCCTGACTTATATAACTCAAGGGGTTTTTAATTTTATTTCCCGTTAAAGTCCCCCATCCAAGCCCAAAAGTAAAATCAATATTTTTTAATTTTTTACTCATCACCAAATATTCTGCTGTAAAGACTGAGGTGCCAGCAATATCTCTTGCTCCAACTGCAATTTGTGGAAGATATCTTGATTCTTTTAAAATTCTAAACTTTGCATCAAAGCCTTTATCTTTATAGGTCTGCTTTCCACTGAATGCAGCAACGTCACTATATAGTGCATTATTTATATCAGTGTATTGATACGAGGCTTCAAACCAACTAAAGGGATAAGCGACAACGGCCCCATTAATATATGGATCATTATGAGACCAAGAAAAAGCTAGTGAGCCTGCTTCATGAAAGCGGGCACTTGGCATTTGTATAAGCCCTATCGACCCATAGTTACTGTATGAGGGTATAGTGCTATTTTTATATATATAGTCATTTACTGAAGCATTTACATAAGAGTATCCAAAAAAAGCGATGCATAGCAAACTCTTAAATAGCAATCTCATTAGAAATTATGCTTTTATGTAAATATTTATCTTAGTCATTGGTAATACTATTGAGCGATGCAAGTGAAATTGCAAGGCTGCTAAGTATTGGCGAAACAGCTGAAGCATATGTAAGGCCTGACAGCTTCCCAATGTTTCGTTGAGCATAAATAATAGAGCCTGGATAAATTTCTGCAGATTGTCCATAAGCAAGAATAGATGATCTATATACATGCGTTTTGCCGTCAGGATCAATAACAAGGATTTCATCATACGCAGAATCTTTTAGGCCTCCCGCTAGTTTAATGTAGTCCTTAGGACCAAGGTTCGATTTATAGATATAGTTTGATGGCTTTCTAAAATCTCCAAATAAATAAACTATCTTTTGTATCTCAGGGATTATAATTTTATCACCATCGAAGAGCTTAATATCAAGACTTGGATCTGATTCTAAGTTATTTAAATTGAAATCAGTCACTACTCTTCCTTCATATGAGCGAGATCTCAGTTCTTCCGCGAGCAAATCTAATACTGATGTGCTGATTGAAGAATTTGTTTTACCAATATTAGAAATAATATAGTTTACTGTGTCTGAGTAATTAAGCTGTGCAAATAACTTTTCTTTATCAAGGGCTTCAGTTCTGAATAGTGCCGAGCCATATAAATATGCGTTTTCTTTATATCCTCCAGCTTTTTCAATAATGTCAGAGAGCCTTTCATTGATACCTACAACATATTTACCAGGTCTATTTACCATGCCATTAATCGTTACTGTTCTAGCAAATTGCACTTCATTTTTATAACTAGGGACTTGAATAGAATCTCTCGGTTGCAATATAAATTGTGCAATGTTGCTCTCAGGCACTTCAATTATTTCCGATTTAGAGGGGGACACTCTATTAACTAAAACACTAGAAAAACCTGAATAATATTCTGAAAAACCCGAGGCATATTGAATTAGATCTCCTATAGTTTCAGAAGGAAGAGCTTCATATGTTGCTGGTTGATTAATGCCACCTGATAATGCTATCTGCATTTTCGATGGCGCAACGAGGATGGTATCACCAGATCTTAATACATTATTTGTATTAAATTTTCCAAAAACCATTAAGTCATATAAGTCGATGGTACTAAGCAACTCGCCATTTCTTCTATGCTCTATTCTTCTATAAGAACCAGAATCTTTTATGCCTCCAGCAATATTTATTGCTGAGAGAATATTAGAGCCTCCACTAAGGGTAAAAATCCCTGGGCTGACAACATGACCCAATAGAATAACCTGCACATCTCTAATTTTTGAGAGACTAACGAACGCCTCAACACCAAAAGCAGCTGTCTGAATGGACTGCACAATAGCTTTCTCAGCATCTATAAGAGTTTTACCAGCTAAATTTACTTTACCAATTTTTTCAATACTAATAGCTCCATCTCTTCCAACCATTAGCTCTTCCTTAGATTCTAGTTTTCCAGTAAGAAGGATTTCAAATGTATCACCAACATCAACAACGTAGTCACCACCTAAATTAGGGACATTTACAGGCATGAAGGAAGATTGAAGGGTTCTAAAAAAATTGACTCCAAAACGAGGTAGTTCACCAAGATTGTCTGTGGAGTTTAATTCAGTAAATTTTTTATCTAAAGCACTAATTTCTGCTTTCAGGCGATTAAGGATTACTTTATTTTTTTCGATTGAAGTTTCGGATCTAAATAATTTAGTTAGCTGTTCCTCTTTTTCTAGTTTATTTTCAACCTGCACCTGATCTCGAATTGACTGGGGCAAACCCTCTAAAAAAGACTCATCAAGAGTGCTCTGAGAAAAAGATTTTAACGACACTAGGACCAAAAGAAATGTTAAGTGCTTGGATGATTTTAATAAATTCATATCTGGAAAGTGTTATTTTAGGTAGTTAACTAATATATAAATTATATACAAGATAGGTTCAAAAGTCGTAGCTTAATTTACGCCAAAAATATCTCTTGTAAATACTTTTTCTTGCACATCATGCAAATCAATTGAATTTCTATTGGCAACAATAACATCTGATTTTTCTTTAAAATCTTCCAATGATTCCACTACTTTGGAATGATAAAATTGCTCCTCTTCTATCGAAGGCTCATAAATAATTACCTCTATTCCCTTAGCTTTGATTCGCTTCATGACACCCTGAATGGAAGAAAATCTAAAATTATCAGACCCTTCTTTCATGGCTAGTCTATGTATACCAACAACATTTGGTTTAAGACTAAGGATTGATTCAGCAATAAACTCTTTTCTTGTTCGATTTGCTGTAATAATTGCTTGAATAAGATTTTGAGGTACATCATCATAGTTTGCAAGCAACTGTTTTGTGTCTTTAGGCAGGCAATAACCTCCATACCCAAAAGATGGATTATTATAAAAATCTCCAATACGAGGATCCAAAGAAACACCCTTCACAATACTCAAGGAATCAAGATTTTTAGCAAGGGTATAGCTATCCAGCTCATTAAAATACGCAACTCTTAGGGCTAAATATGTATTAGCAAAGAGCTTGACAGCCTCTGCCTCACTGGATTGCATGAACAAAACCTCTACATCATTGAGTGCAGAGCAACGCTTCAAAATATCAGCAAAAATTTTGGATTGTGAGCAATTACCCCCGATAATAATTCTCGATGGATATAAATTATCATGCAATGCTTTGCCTTCTCTTAAAAATTCGGGTGAAAATAGTACTCTATCTGTCTTAAATTTAGCGCTAATCATTTCTGTAAAACCAACTGGAACCGTAGACTTAATTACTATGCTTGCGATAGCATTTACTTCAGTAATGCGTTTAATTGTTAACTCTACAGAAGAAGTATCAAAAGAATTTTGGCTTTCATCATAATTAGTAGGCGTTGCGATTATGATGAAATCTCTATCTCGAAAAGCTTCAGCGCTATCTGAAGTTGAGGTGAGATCTAGGTCCTGACTCATTAAGAATTGATCAATTTCTGGATCAGAAACAGTGGATTGTTTATTAGAAATCAAATCAACTCTATCTTGATCAATATCATAGACAATCACCTTGTGATATTGAGATAATAATGCAGATAGAGACATCCCCACGTACCCTGCTCCAACAACGGTAATTTTATATTTTTTCATTTTATTCTTAGGTTTTCATGAATATTATATAGCTGAATAACACTAAAAACTTTCTTAATTAATCCTTCAATTTAGCCAATTAATATAATTCAAAAATATAAATGTATAATTAGCAAAAATGAAGATTTTAATTACAGGTGCTGCTGGCTTTATTGGCTTTCACACCACCAAAAAATTTGTTGAGCTGGGGCATGAAGTTGTTGGGATTGATAATCTGAACAACTACTATGATGTCAATCTCAAAAAATCACGACTTCAGCAAATTAAATCTAAAAGCTTTACTTTCATCGAGTGTGATTTTGCTAACAATGCAATGCTCGAGCAAATATTTGCAGAACATAACTTTCAGAAGGTTATCCATTTAGGTGCTCAAGCTGGGGTCAGGCACTCACTCTCTCATCCGCAAGATTATGTTCAGAGCAACTTAGTTGGTTTTGTCAATATACTAGAAGCTTGTAGACATGCAAAAATAAGTCATTTAGTTTATGCATCAAGTAGTTCTGTCTATGGAATGAATGAAAAAATTCCATTCTCTGAAAGTGATAATGTGGATCATCCAATATCTTTATATGCGGCAACCAAAAAATCAAACGAACTGATTGCTCATACCTACTCTCATTTATATGATCTGCCAACAACTGGCCTTAGATTTTTTACAGTTTATGGCCCCTGGGGACGTCCTGACATGGCATATTTTTTATTTACGAAGGCTATTTTAGAAAACAAAGAAATAAATATTTACAATAATGGTCTGATGGAAAGAGATTTCACATACATTGATGATGTAGTTAATGGAATAGTAAAAATTTCAGACCTACCGCCTGAAAGACATTCCCTCGAAGCATCAGATTCTCCATTATCTAATGATTTAGTTGCTCCTTATAGAATCTTTAACATAGGCAATAATAAGCCCGAGCAGTTAATGCATTTTATTGAAACCATAGAAGAATGCTTGGGCAAAAAAGCGAAGAAAAAATATCTACCCATGCAGCCAGGAGATGTAATCAAGACATTTGCAGATATTAATAATTTATATGATGCAGTTGGCTACAAGCCTACAACTTCTATTGCGATAGGTATAAAGAGTTTTGTAGACTGGTACAAAATCTACTATAAAAAGTAAAATATTATTTTTTTATAGCATGAAACGCATTTTTTGTTTTTGCTATCACCACTCTCTCGCTAAAGCTTTTTTTCACTATTTCTCTCCCATTCTTACCCATATTTGAGCGCTGTATTCTTGACAAGTCCATCATCCTTTTCATAGCAAGCATTAGTGAATGCGAGTCCTTGGGCTGGCACAAAAAACCATTCAGCTCGTTCGTAACAATTTCTCTGCATCCTGGCACATCTGTGCATATTATAGGAAGCTGCATTGCGCAAGCCTCTAAAATACTTCGCGGCATGCCCTCTCGATATGACGGCAAAACAAAACAATGAGCTTGCCCCAAAATATTTTCAATTTTATTTGAGGGCTCTAATATTGATATGTTTTGCATGAGTGACCATTGTTTAATGGTGGAATAATGAATTGCCGAAATATTTTTTGAATCTTGAAATCCAATCAACCAAAGTTCAGATTTCTTGTGACTCTGATCAAGTTGATTGAATGCAGTAATCAATTCATTTAAGCCTTTGTCATAAAGAAATCTGCCTGAGTAAATGAAGACAAATGGGCTATCTTTATTACTATCTTCAATTTTGTATTTAAATCTTTCTAGATCGACACCTGATCCAGGCAGCAGTTCTAACCTCGACTCACTTACAAAATTATTATTTAATATAAAATTAAAATCATCAGTGTTTTGACAAAATACTTTAAAAGATAAGGGTAATGCTAGTTGATAGAGTATTCTTGCAATTTTATGCTTCAAGCTTTTATGAATAAATGCAGTTCCGAGGCCAGAGATATTATTGATAGAAGGAATTTTGAGCAAAAAGGAGGCCATAGTTCCATATATATTATTTTTTATTGTAAAATGAAATGCTGCTAGAGGCTTTATTTTGATGTAGGTCATAATAAAACTAAAAAATAATTTTATATCTTTAAATGGGTTGAAGCCCTGATTATCCATATCTAATGGAATCCAGATGCATCCAATTTCTTGCAATTGCTTGGTATAGTCATCTTTTGGGCAAAAGCAGAAAACCTTATAGCCATCATCAATAAAAGATTTAAGGGTATTTTGTCTAAAATTAAATAAATACCATGAAGTGTTGGCGGAGAAGATAATTGAAGAATTCAAATGATTATAGTTTGATACGGGAGCCATGCCCAAGAGTTTACCGCATAATTAAGCCAAACAAATTGCACTAAAGCATAGTAAGAGACAATCAAGAAAACAAAAAATGCGGCAACCATTTTATTAGTAGAAAAAATATCAGGAAGGTATGAAAAAACGACAATTTGTAGTGGCAACATATATAAAGCCACCCTATCCAATGCTGAAGAGCTAGGAAAGATAAAATACATCCCCATCAGACCCAATGAAATGAGTGCAAACCAAAACCAAATTCTTTTTTCACGCGGAGGAAATTTAAATCTTTTAAAAAAAATAAGCATTAATAATGCCGGGACGCTATTCATTAGTAATCTTACTAAGGCTCCTGAGGATTGATATTGTAATTCTATATATCCATATACAAAAAATTCCATGGAATCTGCAAGAAATATAAAATACCCGCCTATGCCAAGAAAAAACATCCAAATTAAGATACTGAGCCTATTTTTGGAGGCTGCTAAGCCTGCTATTGGTAGTAGCAATATTGCAGATTTATGAGCTGCAGCAGCCAAAATAACATAAAGAACAAATTTCCTAGTTTTTTGGCGAGATAATGCATTTAAACCCAACATCACAAGGCCTAAGGCAAAACTCTGTCTCGTATATCCCATTGCTACGACTATTATCAAATAAGGCACTGCTACTGTAAGACCTAACCATGGCCTTGGAAGATTTTTACAAAAAACTGCTAAGCCATATGAGAAAATACCAGCACATATTAAATTGACACCATAAACTCCCCAGCCAACCTGGGAGCTAATCCAGTTCACAAGATTGTAAAGGGAGTCATCTCTAACATTTTCAAATAGTTCGGTAAGCTTGACTCCATTTAATGTATCAAAAGCCAGCACATAATTAATCCAGTCACCGCCCACCTCATCCCTTAAACCAATTACCAGTGACAATATGATGACCCAAGAAAATAGCAAAATGTCTAACGAGGAATTATATGTTCCTGAAAGGGGATTGGGAGATCTCTTTGTTCCAATAAACGCAAAAAGAGCAGGAATAGCAAAGAGTATCCAGTATCCAAACATTGTAAATTATTGTGCTTCCAGCCAAGACTGAAACATCAAAATACTCCAAAGCTTATGAGTATGGTCATGTGAATTGGAAAGGTGCTCATTCCAAGTCTTGATAATAGGGTCATAATAAAAGAAGCCTTGAGTATTAATTTTATCTTCTCTGATTAACTCTTCAGCCCAGCATCTTAAGGGTCCCCTTAGCCAATCACCAACAGGAATACCAAACCCAGCTTTAGGTCTATCGATCAAATTTTTAGGTACATAGTCATTAAGAATTTCTCTTAGAATTAGTTTTCCTTGTGAATTATTTAATTTGAACGAATGAGGTAATCTCCACGCAAGCTCTACAAGCCTATGATCGAGGAAGGGTGTTCTAGTTTCCAGACTCACAGACATTGCTGCCCTATCAACTTTACATAAAATATCATCCGGCAAATAAGTTAAAGAATCCCACAGCATCATTCTAGAGGGTAAGTGATCTCTTAAATCATCATGAGATAACAATGGAGGCTTTATATCCGTATCATTGTGTTCTTTCATAATTACACTAGGATCATTCCACTGCGTAATTAGACTTTGGTATAAGTCATCTTCTGTTGAAACAAATTGCAATCTTGAACTCAGTTTAGCAACTTTGTCTGCAAATTGGTGAACTTGAATATTTTTTGGCACAGAAAAATTATAAATTTTTTCCATTCTATCTAAAGCGTTTTGTGGGATTTTTATACCAGCAGCACCTATAAGTTGTCTTGCATGATGCGGCATCCATTGTATTTTTGACCAGATTTTACTAGACCAAAAATAACGATTGTAACCACCAAAAATTTCATCGCCACCATCGCCTGACAAAGCAACCGTTACACTTTGTTTCGCTTGCTTGCATACTAAGTATGTAGGTATTTGTGAAGAATCAGCAAAAGGCTCATCATAAATTTGAGGAAGGCCAGGAATTACCTCAAGAGCTTCATTAGATGTAACAAAATATTCCGAGTGGTTGGTTCCTAAATGTTTGGCAACTTTTTTTGCATATTGAGATTCATCAAATTGAGAATCCTCAAAGCCAATAGTGAACGTCTTGATGGGATCAATAGAATTTTCTTGCATGATGGAGGTAATGAGGGAAGAGTCAATTCCTCCGCTTAGAAATGCGCCCAAAGGAACATCTGAGATCATTTGTGATTTTACAGCCTCAGATAATACTGCTTTTGTTTGCAGTGTCCCCTCATTATAATCAGTTATAGGATCTTGACATCCCTTGCTTATAACAGATGCAAGATTCCAAAATTGTTCAGTCTTAATTGTCTTAGTCTGAACCGCTTGATATGGAATAGAGATAAAAGTACCTGGCTCTAATTTATAAATATCTTTGTATATGCTTTGGGGAGCAGGAACATAATTAAATTTTAAGTAATTGCTCAATGCACTGGAAGAAATTTGATTGCTAAAATTTGGATGCCTTTTTATTGCCTTCAACTCAGAAGCAAAAATAAATGCATTATCAACCCATCCATAATATAAGGGTTTTTCGCCCATCCTATCTCGCGCAAGAGTAAGCTCTCGTTTTCTAGAATCCCATACTGCCAAAGCAAACATTCCAACAAAACTCTGTAATGCTAGCTCTAAACCCTTCTCCTCAATAGACTGCAAGATAGTTTCAGTATCCGATCGGCCAATCCAATCTTTCTTTAAGTTTTTTCTTAAATCTAAATGATTATATATCTCTCCGTTAAAGCAAAGATGATACCTGCCAGAGATTGACTCCATTGGTTGTTTACCAGCAGGAGATAAATCAAGTATTGCCAGTCTTCTAAATGACATAGCTAAAGTATTATTATCTTCTACCCACACTCCCTGATCATCTGGACCTCTAGAAAAAATTGCATTCGCCATTTCAACACTTATAGTTTTCATTGCTTCAGATGAAGACGGCTCAAATGGCATGAAGCCTGCTAATCCACACATATGTTTATTCCTAAGACCATAAAATAATTATTTACATCAAGCATAACTTTGCACATCCTCAAGGTGATTTAGTGAAATTAAATCTTTTTCTGTAGCAATAGGTAGAGACTCTATCTGTGCCCCCTGCAATATAAGCTCTTTGATTACATACAAGAAACCATGTTCTCCAGATAACTTTCCAATTTTCGATGGAGATTCTGCCTCTAGTTGAGAAAAAATTTTATCTTTCTTGAAAACAAATAAACCCATATCTCTTTCGCCATACTTCGGTTTATTGATGCCACGCTCTTTAGTTTCAAGGACTTCAATTATTTTATCTTCCTGATTTCTATGAACGACCGTGTATGCTGAATCAACAAATCTTGTTGGGAATGTAAAATCATTATTATTTGCTTCATGACTCGCAAGCATTTGTGCAAGAGTGTCCATCTGTATAAAAGGAATATCTCCCCAAACAAGAATGATATTGCTGGCTGAAGAAAAACTTGGTGATTCCTTAAAATGTAAAACAGCATCACCCATTCCTCTAGCATGCTCTTGGACAATAAGATCAGCGCTATGGGAATGCTCCTGAATACAGGCTAAAATCTTTTCTTTACCACTTGGACTTACAATAATAGAAGGCTTGCTTTCAATAAAAGAAAACAAATCAAGTAAATGGATAATTATAGGCTTGCCCTGCAGTGGATACAGAGTCTTTGGATAAGATAATCCCGATCGAGTTCCTTGACCTGCAGCAGCTATAAGCACGTGATAATCAGCTTTCAATATCATGGCCAATCCTGTTTTTAAGACCTCTAAAAATAGCTTTGTAAAAATAATGCGCTTTTGGTCCAAGTAACATTGAGAGCATATAGAGAAATCCATTTCGTCTTGCAACTCTACCGATAATTGCAATAACTACTAGTAAATTTCTTATAAGAATAAAATTAAAATATTTGGAATTTAAGATTATAGAATTTTTAACATAATAATAGATTTTTTGAATATTAAATTCTCGCTTGCTAACATCTGGATGGAAGTGAAGAGCATTAAGACAAGAATATACAGCACCAAATTCTCTTAATCGAAAAAAATAGTCTACTTCATCGCCCATTAGATAGAAGTCTTTATTAACATTTCCAATTTTTTGGACTGCTTCCATGGAAATTAATGCTCCATTAAATAAGTGCACAAAATTGTAGCAATCCTTGGGAGAAATTTTTCGCAATTTCTCTAATTTATAAATTTTTCTTGGAATTCCAAATATTTTAGGTGAGTAGTTTTTTGTTAATACTGGGAATGGAAATACAAATGAAGAGTTATCGTTTTCTTTTAAAACTACGGATGATACACATGCTGCATCAGAGCTAAAACTAGATTTTAAATTTTTAAGTGCTTGGTGATGGGGAAATCCATCATCATCCATTAGCCAGCAGGCATCATAATTTTTTTCAAGGCATATTTTAATTCCAAGATGCCAGCCACCCGCTGAGCCAACATTTGGTTGTGTTATATACCAAATACCTTTTTCATCAAGAATTTGTTCAGTATCATCTGTGCTGTCATTATTTATAACCAAGATATCATTGCTAGATTCTTCCTGATGTAAAATAGCATCCAAGCATCTTGATAAAAGAGCTGAACGATTATGCGTTACTATTACAGTTAATACTTTCATATAGTGTTTACATCAAAATCAGTCCATTCAAATGAGTGCACATCTACGAAGCTGATATTTGCTGCATGAGCTGATTCGAAGCCTGACTTTGAATCTTCAAATATTAGAGCCTCATCGGCACTAACGCCACATAAATCTAATGCCTTAAGAAAACCTTCAGGGCTAGGCTTTGTCTCAACTACGTCTTCTGCACAGATAATTGGAGAAAATATTTTTTTATAGTTTAGTTTATGCAATGCGTTATGTATTGATCCAGATGAGCCGGAAGAAACTATACACATTTGATATTCGTTCGCAGCCCACTCTAAAAAAATATTTAAGCCATCTATGGGTTCAAGAAAATTTGTTACTAAAGTTTGAGCAATTTGTTGTTTATGGGAAACTAGCTCAGTTAATATGGTAGATGAGATAGACAGATTATTTGCTTGAAAAATTAATTTTAGAGCCTGTCTAGTTGAAAGGCCGGCAATATCTGCGTAGGAAAAAGCTATATTATGTTTCATCACTACTTCTTTAAAGGCTCGCTCATGAAGAGGGGAAGTTTCAGCTAGCGTTCCATCAAAATCGAATATAAGTAACTTTTTATTTTTCAATAAATCTAGAACTTTTTGCATGATTGTAAGTATGTATATTTTAAACTTTAAATAGAAAAATCATTTCTATCTGGTTTCATAAAGACTTAATAATGCTTTATGGAGCTTTTCACCATCATGCTTACCCCTATTTTGATCTGATTCAAACGAATCATGAATTAGAGGGACATTAATTTTATTCATCTCATCTTTATCAAATTCAACATAGGATTCATCAGCATCACTTGCATTATTATTTACTAAATTAGCAGTGAATAAATCGCTGAGGAGATAGCTTCTTTTATCTGATAACTCAAGGTACCTAAATGCCCCCCTTATATAGTCCGAGGCCTTATAAGAAGGAGTTTCATAGTCAGCTCCAATATTTGTAATAAATACTTTGATCGCCTTGTGATTATCTGCAATTGCTTGCGCCACTCCAACTGACAAATAAGTTGGGTATAAAGAGGAATGCTGAGTTCCAGCAGAATAAACAACTATATCTGCCTGCTCAAGAGCCACTTTGGCTCGCGATGAAATTGCAACATAGCAATGATGCTGCTCAAGATATTGTTTTTTCTCCACTAGGTCTAAAGTTTCAAATAATTTTCTTTCAATGGACTCATCAAGCAAGTATATTCGTTCGATTCGGACATTTGAACGAAGCTCAACAATCTCAGCCTCACTATATAATATTTCACCATTTTCTCTGAGCGCAGCTAATTTTTTATTTTCTATGCTGGTCGGGATAACCTCTCCCTTTAAATTAAAAATTTTCTCAATGCCCAGGGCTGCGTCTTCAATATTTCTGTTATGAACAAGAAAAGCGCCAGCATAAATGCAATTCATGATTGAGCAATCAGCAAAGTTGAATTTAGAATTTTTTACTTTCTCAAGCACCTGTATAGCCGAAATAAATTCATTTAAATAAGATCTTAGCTGGGATGAGGTGCTCTCTGAAGAAAAAGAAATACCGGAGATTGAATTTGATCTTTTGGAAGCAAAATTATCAATCTCATTAAAAGCATCGCTGTAGGCAATATCCTCAGGAAAACGATACTGGAATATAGAAAGATTAGCCAAGTAATCAGGATGATCCTTAGGCAACATAAGCTCTTGAACTTTTCTTATGTCTGATGGCCCAAGCATCTCAAAAAATCTTCTAATCTCACCGGTGGATTTTCCATCATCATAAGCATTGACAATAGAGGTTACATTAAGAGATGGATTATTTAGTAAGGATGGGATTAATGAGCCTGCTCCTCGACCACCATTTAAAACTACAATATTAAGCATTTTTATTCATATTAATATTCGAGTATACATCTTTATATCTTGAATTCGCGATATCTAAACTAAGAAAAGACTGTGCTTCTTGGCGAATTTGAACTTTATCACTAGCAAGGACTCTATTAAGTTTGGACGGAACTTTTTGTAACTCTGATATAGATGTATTGTGAATTATTTCGCCGCCATTCGTCAAGAAAACCTGCTCATCGACATCGCCTATTCCTGCATTAGAAATTACAGGGATGCCACTAGCAAAGGATTCAGCAATTTTTGTTGGAGAAGCCGCCTGTCGTGCATAGCTATTGGCAATGAAACTCACCATAACATCAAAAGAACAAAGAAGATTCGGCACGTCTTTTCTTACTGCTGACATTACTATAATATTTTTTTGTAGCTTTGAAGATAAGATTTTTTTCTTAATAGCATTTGCCTCTTTTGGATTATTGGTAATAACTAAACCATAAATAGAAGTCTTTAAATAATCTGGATCGAGATTAATTATTTCAACTAACCTATAATAATCTTCTATTAAATACATAGATCCAACTGAGCCTAGGTATCCTAAAACTAATGCCTCAGAGGGAATCTTAAGCTTTCTTCTAATTAGATTCTTCTGCTCTTGAGTTTGGAGTGTAAAGTGACTGAAATCTGCGCAGCAAGGTATAACTGTAATTTTTGAAGATTGTATACTTGCAATTTTTACAATCTCACCAATTACCTTATTTGTTAGCACTACAATATGATCTGCGTGGACCAGCAATTTTCTTTCCGTGCTCTTAAAATACTTAAACTGAAGCAAATCAATTGTCTTGGATAAATCCCATCCCCCCTTATCAACCCTCTCATCTACCCAGAGACCTCGAAAATCAAAAAGAAATTTAGTTTTAAAGAATCTTTTTAAGAAAAGTGCCACCGCAGCTGCCACATGACCTCTTGCGTGAGCAATATCAATATTTTCTATGAAATTAATTTGCGCAGATTTAATATAAATCTTTATAAGATCCCAAACCTTTCCCAGTACACCAAATCTCTCGGAAAATAATAGTGGTTTCCAATAGATATTTTTAGATAAAAGAAAATTATTTAATTCACTATAACCTATATTATATTTTTCAGATTTTTCAAAGCTAATAATAAATATTGAATCTGAAAATTCTTTTATTCCATAAATATATGGCAAGATTTGACTGGAGCCCAATGGGTCTAAAAGTCCATCATAGGTAATATAAAGGATTTTCATAAGTACTACTGATTAAGGATGATCACACTATGTTAAATCATTAAACTTAGAGTTATTCTTGGCTAAATCGTCATAATTACCTGAGTCAAGTAAAATCCCCTTATCAAAAAGAAATATATTACTGCAGTTCCTTACAGTGCTCAGTCTATGGGCAATCATTATAATTGTTGTTGATTTCATTAATTCAGATATTGTTTCCATGATTAGCTTCTCTGAAATCCTATCTAAGTTACTAGTTGCTTCATCAAACACTATAATCTCTGGATTGTTATATAAAGCTCTAGCTATGCCTACTCTTTGAAGCTGACCGCCTGAAAGTTGAACTCCGCGCTCTCCTACCCTTGTCTCAATACCGTCTGGAAGAGAGTTAATAAATTCATCTAAATTTGCCATTTGGATAACCTGCCTGATTCTCTCATTATTAACATCATTCTTATGATGTCCAAAAGCAATATTTTCTTGAATAGTGGTATCAAGTAAAAAAATATTTTGTGAAACAAAGCCTATCTTACTTTGCCAGGATCTCATATTAGCTTCAGAAAGCTCAATGCCATCTACAGTTACATTTCCAGATGAAGGCGCAAGTAGCCCAGTAAGAATATTGATAGCTGTAGACTTGCCCGAGCCTGACGCACCAACAATTCCAGTAGATTCATTTGCGTTAAATGTAATGCTTAGATTATTTAAGATGCTAGCTTGATCTTTGCTATAAAAAAAGGAGACATCCTTTAGCTCAACCTTGCTAACAAAGGGGAGTGCACTAGCGACAACTGAGTCTTTTTGCACTCCAGAAACTTCTTGACTCCTGATATGCATTAAATCATCTCGCACGCTTAAAAATGCATTTATGTTTGCTCTTATTGTTGAAACACCAACGTAGCATTGTTGAAATGCTGGTAACATTTTCATGCTAGCAAGACCAAAAACTGCTATAACTGGGAGGACTTTGCCAAGATCGTTTTCAAAATTGTATAGTAAAAATAGAACTGCTGAAATTATTGTTCCATAAGCTGCTAATTCCATTGCATATCTTGGAAGCAAGCTTAAAACCTGTGTGCTGCTCCACGATGAGTAATAATTATTAGTAGCTTTTATGTACTGTGCTAAAAAAGTGTTCTGCAGACCGTTAATTAACACATCTTTTATGCCGCCAAAACTTTCATTTATAGTTTGCAGTCTTGATTGTGAGGCATGAGAAATAGCCAAGCCGTTTCTATCTAATCTATTACTTGCAAATTTGTACAATAAAAAATAGCCACCAGCGAAAATGGCTATGCCCAACATGGCAACCGAAGGAACCGTAATAACTATAGTAAAAATCATCATCAAAATAAGTGCTAGCTTTGCATTTAGATGCAAGATTTGCATAATAATTGAATGCGTTATTCTATTGGACTCTATTATTAACTTAGTCATTATAGTGCTTGAATTTGTTTTAAGATGGTACGAAAAGGGTTGCGAAATATAGAGTCTATAAAGTTTATTACTTAAATCTGCGCCTAGCTCTCCCCCTAAAATTGATAGTCTCCAAATAGTGATTATGGCAAATAACGTAGAAATCACCATTAAAACAATAACCGTACTCCCCAATACAATTAAGAAAGTATTTGCTTCTGTAATACTTAGCATTTGAGAAAAATAAATTGCAAAATTGCTGGTAAATACTAAGTCTGGAGATGCTACAAAGGTCATAAATGGGCCTATAGAAAGCACGCTTAGAGTCTCCAGCAGAGACGATACAACTATCATCACCTGAACTTTAATTAGTTTAAGCTTGATATGTTTATCTGTTAAGGCAAGAAATTCAAATAAGTATTTCAGCATAATAATTTTAGTAATTTATCCTATAAATTTTTTACGTACCACTTAATAGATCGCTCAATACCTCTGTGCATATCAAAAAAAGGATCATAACCTAATTTTTCACTTATTTTTTTTATAGAGGCTTGTGAGTGCTTTACATCACCAGATCGAAATTCTTTAAATTGTGGATCTAGATCATAATTTATACCCTCTTTTGCAAGATTTTTTAAAAGCACACCAAATAATTCATTCAAGCTAGTTCTATCTCCCACAGCAACATTATAAATTTCATTTTTAGATTCTAAGGAGCCAAGGGCAGCAAGTAAATTTGCTTGAATCACGTTATCAATATAACAAAAATCACGACTTGTTTTTCCGTCCCCATATATTTCGACTGACTTGTTATTCATCATTGCATATATCCATTTGGGGATTACAGCAGCATATGCCCCCTGCGGATCCTGCCTACGACCAAATACATTAAAGTACCTTAGACCAATAGAATGAAAGGAATAAGTAGTAGAAAAAATTTCAGCATACAATTCATTCACATACTTAGTAATAGCATAAGGAGACAAGGGTTTACCGATAATTTCTTCAACTTTTGGAAGTCCAGGATGGTCACCATAAGTTGAGCTGCTAGCGGCATATGTAAAACTTTTAACATTGGCATCTCTTGATGCGACTAGCATATTAAGGAATCCACTAATATTTGATGTATTTGTTGCAATTGGATCTGCGATAGAGCGAGGGACGGAACCAAGTGCAGCCTGATGCAAAACATGATCAATGTCTTCAGATACTTTTTTACAGGTTTCTAAATCACAAATACTTCCTTCAATAAAAGTAAAATTTGTCCATAGCTCTTTTGAGCACTGAAGCTTAATTTCATTTAAATTCTTTTGATGTCCAGTGCTAAAGTTATCTAGGCCTACTACTGTTTGATTAAGGTTTAATAATTCTTCTAAAAGGTTGCTGCCAATAAAGCCTGATACACCTGTGATCAACCATTTATACTGATTATTTAACAGATGCTCCTTCAGCTTATTGTATTCTTCCATATATTTAGAAAATTATAAGCGAAGATTAGTTTGATCTGACGGGAACATAAATTTTAAATCGTATATGATGGTATTTTTCGTGCCAAAGGATCGAATCACAGGTATTCCAAGATCATAAAAATCTTGATGTGCAACTGCCAGAATGATGCAATCATAGTAGTTTAATTTTGGATAACTAACTATATTATCAGGCTGGGCAAGACTATTCTTCTTAGGGTATACCCATGGGTCATACACATCAGTTTCTATCTCAAACTCTTTTAGATATTTAATAATATCAAAAACTTTTGAGTTTCTTGTATCAGGACAGTTTTCTTTAAAAGTAAGTCCCATAATTAATATTTTTGATTCATCAATTTTAATGCCTTGTTCTCTTAAGGCATCCAGAGATTGATCTACTACATATGAGGACATCTGATCATTTAATCTTCTGCCAGCTAAAATAATCTCGGGATTATATCCAACAGATTCTGCTTTTTTTGTTAGGTAGTATGGATCAACCCCTATGCAATGACCTCCAACCAAACCCGGTCTAAACGGAAGAAAATTCCACTTGGTGCCAGCAGCTTCTAAAACCTCTTCAGTATCTATGTGAAGCTTATTAAAGATTAAAGAAAGTTCATTTATCAATGCAATATTCACATCTCGTTGAGTATTCTCAATAACCTTTGCTGCTTCCGCAATTTTTATAGATGAGGCTTTATGCGTACCAGCTTGAATTATTGAAGAATACAATTGGTCAATAAGTTCAGCTATCTCAGGAGTAGAGCCAGAGGTGATTTTAATAATCTGACTAAGGGTATGTTTTTTATCTCCCGGATTAATTCTTTCAGGACTATAGCCTAGAAAGAAATCTTTATTGAAGGTAAGCGAAGAAACTCTTTCAATAACTGGAGCGCATTCTTCTTCGGTAGCCCCTGGATAAACAGTTGATTCATATATCACCATATCTCCATATTTAATTATGCGTCCAATCATCTCGGAAGCTTGCAGCAGTGGTCGCAGATCAGGCTCATTTAAGTCGTCTATGGGAGTAGGAACAGTTACGATAAAACAATTACAATTTTCTAAATCTTTAAAATTATTTGAGAACGATAAATCTGATAAATTAAGTAAATCGTCGGAAGATATTTCTAATGTAGAGTCAATACCATTTTGGAGTTCCTTGATTCTATCAGCGCTGATGTCAAAGCCTACAACTGACCTGACTCTGGAAAACTCTACCGCTAACGGGAGACCAACGTACCCGAGGCCAATAATACCAAGTTTAATATCTTCTAGTTTCATATGGTGGCCAAGGTAGTTTTAGGTATCAAATATTTATAAAGCTAGTTTTGCTGAATTATATTTTTTCTACCTAAAGCATAGAAGCTGATTAGATTAAGAAATAATGATAAAACTAGACCTATAAAAGAACCGATGAGTACAATTTGAGTTCTTTTGGGAGTGGTTCGCTCCTCGGGTATGAATGGAAGGTCGAGTGGCTCAAGCAAATAATTAGTTTTGACTCTTGCCAACATCTTTTTCTTCATTTGAGATTCAATTAGCTGATTGATAGATAATCTTAAGTCCACATCTTGAGTTTTTTCCAACTCTTCATATAGATATCCCAGGGTAATTTCAGCCTCTCGAAGGTCTCTGTCTCGCTGAAGAGAATTTGTATTCTCAATAATTAAAGAAAGTAAATCATAGGCAAAGGTAGGGGACTGGTGTGTCACTGAAACAGATAAAAATTGTGTTTTCTTGTTTACTGATACTGAGACAACGTTGTTATATTCCTTCATCGCCTGAAGATACGAGGGTTTATCTACCACCCAGCCACTTTCAATACTATATTTAGATTTGTTATATTCTATTTCCTTAGAATTCTTATTGTATTCTTGGATAGCCATAAGGTTTGGCAAAACATTATCAAACTTAATTAGATGTTTTAGAAAATCTCTTGATTTAATGGTTGCAAGGGCAACTTCTGCCCTATCAGGGCCAGCGTTAGAGCCTGATAAGCTAATTCCAGCAATACCTGCCAAACCAGACATAGCAGACGACCTGCTTGAGCCGATATTTGAATCTGCGACCACAGTAAGTTGACTAGAGGAGGTCCATAAATGAGTAGCAGTAAGAGCATAAACAATAGAGGAAAAGAAAAAAATGGATGAGATAAGTAAGATGCTAATCCTTCCACTCCATATCACTTCTAATATTTCTTTAATATTAAGTTCTTCCTCATCCGCTGAGTGAAGAAACGGCTGTTGATTTTCTTGATTCATCTTTTCCTTGAATAGATTTATACCATTATTTTAAACCAAAATATTCTGGATAGGTATGCTTTCAAAATTTACATTTCACTGCAATACGAGAAGCTAATCTAATAATTGGAGGCTGAAGCCGGAATCGAACCGGCGTAAACGGCTTTGCAGGCCGCTGCATAACCACTCTGCCATCCAGCCGCTGCAAGATTATATCAACAATTGAATAAGAAATTCTTATAAAAGCAAATAATAAATATTTAACTTATTGCATCTTCCATGACGCTTAATATTTCATTTTGAATGCTACTTAAATTATTAGCTTTGCCAAAGGCTATAGCAGCTTGCATTAGATTCATTCTAGATCCATCTACACAAGGAATACCATTAGATTTGCAAGCTCGCAACAAAGCAGACGGACTATCAATATAATTAATATCAAATATAAATAGGTTTTCAGCAAGCTGTTCAGAAAAATTTGAAGGCTCTATCGGTGATTGATCTGAATTTCCATCTCTTCCAACATCAGTGCAATTAACAATAATTTGATGATTGCCTAAGTTTGAATTAATTTCAGCAAAGTCTTTGCATGAAAAATTAAATTCTTGGACTGTAGCAAAAGAGTCATTTGATCTTGCATAAATTGTTTTGCGAGCTTTATGCTCACGCAAACTAAATGCCATTGATTTTGCAACAGCTCCGGAGCCCAGAATTGCAATATCCTTAAAATTTAAATCTGGAAAAGATAGATTGATTGTTTCAAGAGCAGCTAAGGTATCAGTATTTAAAATATTGAAATTATTGTCTTCTCGATAAAAACAATTTGCCGGCCCGTAAAAGTCCAAACTAAAATTTTCTATAAAGTACTCTGAAACACTTTCTTTAATAGGAGATGCAACTGCTGCTCCAAGAAAATTGGGATTATCAACTTGCTGATTTAAAAAAATATTTAGCTCTTGATCATTAGATATATCCACGGGATTCATTCGAGCATCAATTTTGAAGTGCTCAAAACAAGCATTCCATAAAATAGGAGATCTTGCTCCTTTTGAAACGTCCTTACCAATTATAAATGCTTCCTTCATTACAAAATTTTTCTTGAAATAGCTTGCGCTGTTTTATCCATTTGTTTCATTAATTTTCTAAAGTCCAGAAAATTAATAGGCTGCAATGGGTCTACTGCAGCATTTTCTGGATCAGGGTGAACCTCAATCATTATTGAATCGGCACCCGCTGAGATAGAGGCTAGTGACATTGGTGCAACCCAGTCTCTCCAAAAAGTTGCATGAGATGGATCTGAAGCCACAGAAATAGAAGACATTTCTTTTATAGCTGGAATAACCTGCAGATCAAGCATGTATCTTGACGAAGATTTATGAGTATGAGCAACCGACATGCCCCTCTCACACAAAATAATATGCTTACATCCCCCAACAAGAGCATACTCAGCAGCACCCAGCCAGTCCCTTAGAGAAGCGCCATAATGTCTTTTAAGCATAATCGGCTTGCCAGTAGATGCAACATCCATGATCAACGGATAATTCTGCATATTTCGCGATCCAATTTGCATGATATCTGCGACATCAACCATTTGATCTAAATATTTTGATTCCATAATTTCAGTAATAACTGGAATAGATGCTTCTTTTTTTGCAGTAGCCAACCATTTCAAACCATCTAGCCCTGTCTCATTATATTTTTTGCTTCTGTAAGGAAAGCTCAAAGGTTTAAAGGCCCCTCCTCTGAGAAAAGATGCTCCGGCTTTTTTTACCGCTTTAGCAGTCTTGACTATCAGCTCTTCTGATTCCACCATATTAGGTCCAGCCATTATGGGAATGTTTTTACCATTAAATGTTACACCAGCAACTTTAAAAGAACGCGATGAATAGTTTGCAACTAATGGGATTTTAGTTTTAAGATCTTCCTCTGATACATCTTTGCCTGGAAATTTATTTTCAATTTTAGCCATCTTTATTTATCCATAGTTAATTTAAAATTATTATAAACTGAAATTTTCATATTTCTTAATCGTCATTGTGATTAATGACTATTCAGGCGAAGGATATTAGCGTTGCTCAATGGCCTCAATAATTTCATCGTTACATGGAGCGCTATAATTACTGGCCCAATTTTTAAGCTCAAAAGACTTATTTTGAAAAATTTGATTTTGAAATAATTGACTCATTGATTTTTCAAGAGAAATAGAGGGATTTACAACAAATTCTTGAAGTGGCATTTTATATGTTTCAAATAAAAATTTTGGGTTTCGTCTATCAAAGCCATCAATAATAATTGTTGGGATGCCTTTGATTGAATACTCAAATACTGCAGCGGAATTAAAAGTTAAGTGCGCCAAGATAAGATTTTGACTATTAATATCTTTAATCGATCTTATAAATGCATATTCTTTATAGCGATTCGATAAGTTCTGCGGAATTCGTGGATGCTCTTTAACAAAAATTGTAATGTTATTTTGAACTATGAATTTTTGATTTTGATTTAAAAAATAGCAAAAATAATCAATATACTCATTAATTTCAGAATTAGAGTTATCAATAGTAATCTGCTCGGTAAATATAATACTTCTGCTCGACGAACTAGGCTCATAAACAATTGACTTGTGATCTACACCGCAGATGAGTAAGTGAGAGGATGGTTTAATTATGTATTCTTCATTTGATAGTAATACATCTTTAAAACCCTGACCATGAAGCAATATTCCACAGTTAGGGTAGTGATTCCATTCTTTCTGCATCCACCATTCTCTATTATTAAAAACTAGGCCATGCTGTAGTTCAAAATGAATTCTTTCCGGAAACATTTCAGCAAAAAAACCAAGCGTGTATCCCGCCATATTTATTAAGTATTTATAGCGCAAGTTTCTAAGAAATACTTTTCTTAGAAACTTGATAGTAGAAAATCTGGAAAAACCGATCTTTGTTAACAGCACAAAGCAAAAGGTTATAAAGTCAAATCCGACAGCATGATTAGACCTAGGAAAGTTTTGATAGGCACCTTTTAGGTCTGTATCTTCTATATAAAGAACAGATTTTTTTGAAAGAAGAAGTCTTTGGTAAATAGGCTCAAGGAAGTGATTCTTACCCCCAACCCTATTGAAATGGTTTAAAGAGATAAGAACATAGTCTACTTTAACGGGGAAGAATATCAGTTTAAGAAAAAAAAATGCAGATTTAATCAAATGCATTAATTTATTCTATTGCCCAAGCTTAGCTGACCCTAAGCCAGAATTAAAATCAACAATTACTCCATCTTCTACAGATCTATAAAAGGAATGCACAGCTTGAACGGCACATAGAGATTCTGCTGCTGAAATAGGCAAAATTAGCTCTTCTAGTTCAAGCCAATCGCTAATAATCATTTTTATCATTTTTGAGTGCCCATTGCCAAAACCACTAGACACATCTTCAGAATTAATTTGCAGCTCGTTTTTTGAGATTTTTTCTCCATCCTGAACAAAATATTCAAGTTGGTTAATGGCTCCTCCGCCAATTCCAGCCTGAGCATTAGTTCCAATAACTTCAATTGAAGCCTGGAGGTCTTTCGGTCTAATAGCTGTTGTCGCCTCTAATGTAAAAAATCCGTTATCAGCAAAGGTTCCAGCTCCTACAAATGTATCTTCAGCTTCAAGGTTATTTATTATATTTCCAGAAAATCCTACAATATGATGCGGCTGTCCTAAAAGGAAAAATAATGCGTCAAGGTGATGAATTGCCTGTTGATTGATAACTCCACCATCTTGCAACCAAGTTCCATGCCAGCCATCTTCATAATATGCCTGAGGTCTACTCCACTGAAGCTTTACCGAAGAAGAGATGATTTTTCCAAAGGCTCCACTTTCAATTTTATTTTTTAGAAATTTAATAGGCTCATTAAATCTGTTTTGAAACACTCCACCATACTGCAGCCCTTTTTGTATGGCATAAGTTATGTTTGATTGAACCTCATCTACTCTGAGCCCTATAGGCTTTTCACATAAAACATTTATTTTATTTTCAAGGAACAGCCTAGAGTCTGCCGCATGACTGCCAGAGGGGGTAGTCACAATAACTAAATCAATTTTATAATTTTCAAGATTTTTAAGATTGCCATAAGAAGAGATGCCGGTTTTTTTCTGCCACTCTGCCGCTTTAGACTCGATAGCATCAAAGCCGGCAATAAAATCAACGCTCCCCTGATCAGAGTAATGCTTTAATATTTCATAATAGAACGATGCTGCATTTCCTAGGCCACAAAATGCTATTCGTAATTTCTTCATACCTATGACTCCTTTGTATCTATCATATCTTCTTTAGATTCAACCTCATGAAAGCTGATTGACTTCTTGTTTGGCAGAAGATTAATTTTACCTAACAGCAAAGCTTCTGATCGAAAGTGCTCTGGAGTATCAGTATACCCATGACCAATTGGACAAATATAAATACCATCATCCATAGATTCTCTGGGAGCAAGATCTGAATTAATAATTTTTTCTTTTCGGCCAACAGAGATCATCGGTCTTTTCTCTAAATAGCCAAATACAGTTGGTAGCATGGCAGAGTTATAAAATCCCTCCAATAAATCCTTATATGTTGTAATATTTTTAAATGGATAATTCACAGAAGTAACGGTGACAGAGTCTGGAATATAAGATGATTGCTCAAAAAATTGCAGAGCATCTTTCAGAGATTGACCTAAGCTCATTTCTTGGCCCTTAATTCTGTTTCTATCGACTATAGAAATATTCCTTTGCTTGCATATATTAAATGCATTTTTGCATGTGCCAGAAAAAATGATATCTGAAAACTTCTTCGATGATTGGATGCTATCAATAGCCTTGATTAACAGAGACTCTCTAAAAGAATCATAACTTTTGATGTCATAAATAATTGCAAGGTCCCTAGTATCACCCTTGACCTCATTCAATTGGTCCGAGGAAAATGCATCATTTTCCATTATATTAACAATCTTACTGGCCCTTGTCTCATCTGCATCCTGGTGAATTCCATGATGATGATATACACAGGCACTTGGCTGATATGCAATTTTTAATCCTGCTTTTATGACATCTTGGCCCCATAACCTGTCCTCAATGTTGGTGGCGATTGGATCAAATGGATATCTTTTCCAGGTCTCTCTTCGAAAAGAAGAATTGGCATTGTGAAAAAAAGTATCCTGTTTCTGAACTCTCGCCTCATCTCCAAATACAATAAATAAGTCTCTTTTATTTAAAGCGCTCGATGATGACAGAGGGATTTGCTTTCCATAAACTCCAGCAATCGACTCATCGGTTAGAGGTTCTACAAGAGATGAAAGCCAATCCTTGCTTGAAGGGATGCAATGAGCTGATAGGCATATTATTATATCTCCGGAAGACTCTTCAATACCCTTATTAATTGCATCTCCTGGAAGAAATTCTTTTATTTTAAGAAGCTTAATCGGCCAACTCTGAGCTTTTTGAACGGTTGCATCGGAGGACTCATTGTCAACTAAAATTACCTCAAAATCTTTAAAATTCTGAGCAAAGATTGCATCTAAGCACAGTCCAATCCATTTTTCTTCGTTTTTAGATCTAATAATTATTGATGCTTTCATACTTTTACAGGAATAGGAGGAACATTGCCTGGATCATTCTCTAGCATCCAGTCAAATACTGTATTTGCTAGAAATAAATCAAAACTTGAATGAATATCGATTGAGGTTTCAAACCTATCATCTTCTACAATCTGATTAAGTTCTCCTATTCTTTTTTGATCTCTCCAAAGTAGAGATCGAGAGATGCATGTTAGTCCTGTATCTTCTCGAAAAATTGGCTTTCTGATTTGCCTACTGCTATAAACTGACATCCAATTAGCTAACCTACTATAACGACTTAAATTTTCATCATACTGCCAGTAATTTTTATGTGTTTTATTGGCTACAAAAAAACTATCGTAGTTTGGGTTGTTGGTCAGAAACTCAATTCCTTGGTCAATCCAGTTTGAAATTCTAAAAAGATCTGTGCAAGTTAGAAAGCAACATAAATCATATTCTATGTTTAGTTGTTTTTCTGCCTCTCTCAAAGAAAACTGTAGAGTTGCTTCAGTTGTAGCTAAATCAGAAGAGACATCCTCCGATCTTAAGAAGGGTACCTTAGCTCCATAAGTCATTGCAGCTTCGGCTATTTGCTCTGAGTCTGTTGATACAATAATATCTGAAACCAAATTACTTTGTTTTGCATATTGAATTGGCCAAGCTATAAGTGGGTGGCCATGAAATAAAGAAATATTTTTACCTGGCAATCCTTTCGAACCACCTCTTGCTGGAATGATTACTATAGTTTTTAAAGGTTTGTTAGTCATGCTATTTATGTACGTAAATTTTATTAGAGGAATTTTCTTTGTCTAATAATCATGAGTTTTTTCTAAATGTTGCTATTGTATATGATAGTCCTGTTTGAAGAGTAATTATTAAGGCTGCAAACAAAAAGAAATGAGAAAGAAATACTATTAAGGGGCTGTTCAAAAATAAACCAAAGAGATAACCAGTAAATGTTATAAATTGCATGGCTGTTTTAACTTTTGCTAAAAATAAAACTTTTGTAGCATCAGATCTTGCTTGTCTTGCGTTCAAATCTCGCAATGCACCAACCCAAAACTCCCGAGCCAGTATGACTCCTCCTGCCAGGCCTATAAAAATATTAGACAACTCAAGACTAAGAGCAAGAATAAGGAAAGTTACCAGTATTTTGTCTGCAATTGGGTCGAGTATAGCTCCTATCAAAGACTCAAATTTATACTTTCTAGCCAAGAAACCATCCCAGTAATCAGAGACGCTGGCTAAAATAAATATCACTAAAGCCAAGCCATAAAAATTTACTAATGTTATCAATATAAAAATTAATGGTGCGGCTATAATTCTAAAGTAAGTTAAAAACTGTATGAAACTATTCATATTTTATAAAAAATTTATTTCTTCAGCTATCTTAATACTTATTCCCTCTACCTGACATAGGTCATCTATAGACGCCTGTTTAATTGCCTTGAGTGATTTAAAAGAATTTAATAGAGCTATCTTTTTTTTAGGTCCTAGGCCTTTAATTTTGTCTAGTGTTGAGTATTTGATCAGCTTATTTTTCTTTTTTCTATTGCTAGCAATTGCAAATCTGTGTGATTCATCCCTAATCTGTTGTAACAGATTAAAACCTGAACTATTAATAGGTATTTCTAGGATACCTTGTTCAGATAATATGGTTTCTGTTGCCCTGACTCTATTAGCTCCTTTAACAATACTCAAGATAATAGGTTGTTGAATTTGGGTTGCTCTAAACACCCTTAATGCTGAATTTAATTGAGCTTTACCCCCATCTATCAAAATGATGTCTGGCAAAGTATTCTCTTTTGCTCTGTTCAATCTTCTTTCTAAAACATTTTGAATAGAGCCGATATCATTTCCAGCATAAATAGTAGGAATGTTATAAAGTTTATATGCAGTTTTTTCGGGTCCTTGATTTGAAAATCTAACTGCAGCTGCAACAGCATGCTTGCCAGCATGATGACTAACATCATAACCCTCAATTAAAAGATTAGTCTTTTGCAGTCCAAGAAAATGAGAAAGACTTTGCATAGCATGATCATATTTATCAGAAGTGTTAATTTTATTTTCTATAATTTGATTAGCGTTAAATCTAGCTAATTTTACAAGCTGTTTTGTACCCGAAGGTGATGAGCATGAAATATTAATTGGTTGCTGAAACTTAAGTTTAATTGCTTCTCTAATCAAGGTTAGATTATTTGGTTTAATTGTAAAAATAATTTTTTCAGGAAGTGAGAAACTATTTTGATAATAAGAAAATACAAGGCTCTGAAGTAGGCTGTCTAAATCACCTAATAAATTATCCTTAAAAAAGTATGTTTTCGTGCCACGAATTTTTCCATCTCGAGCAGATAATATGCAAACTCCAGTTTTGCCATGTTTCTCAACGCAAGCAAAGAAATCAATACTGGTGAGATTAGTAGAAAAAGATTGCTCTTGCTGCAAAATATCTAAACTTGCAATCCTTTGTTTAAGTTCTTGCGCTTTTTCAAAATTACACTCATCGGAAAGTTTTTTCATTTGCGCTAACATAAGATTTCTAGATTTTTTACCAGTGGAAGCAAGATAATTCTGAGATGCAGAAATATCAGCAGCATAATTAATCTCACTAATTTGTTCCACACAAGGCGCAGAACATCTTTGCATTTGATGTTCAATACAAGGCCTAGATCTATTTCTAAAGGTGCTGTTACTGCAGTTCCTAATTTGATATATTTTTTGCAAATCTTTAATAGTAGATTTAACCGCCTGGGCACTTATAAAAGGACCAAAATAATCTTTTGAAACAGCATGTTTTGTGCGCTTCATGCTAATACTAGGGAATTGATCGCTCATTGAATAATGAATGTATGGATAAGTTTTGTCATCTCGAAGCAGGATATTGAAACGAGGTAAATTTTCCTTGATTAATGACTGCTCTAATAGCAATGCCTCAGCTTCAGTGTTTGTAGAAAATGTTTCAATTTTATCTGTTAGCAACTTAATCTGAGAAGTTTTTCGATCCTTGTGCGATGATCCAAAGTAAGAAGAGACTCGTTTTTTTAGATTAATTGCTTTGCCAATATAAATAATTTTATTGTCTGAAAAGAATTTATAAATTCCAGGAGTTTGAGGTACTTGCTTGAGATCAAGGGTCATTTTTGCAGAAATTTTTGAGCTGCTGTCTTTCCGGCTGCCACTCCAAATTGATCAAATGGATTTATCTTTAGCAAACTTGCTGTAACAAATACTCTGTGCTCCCAAGTTGCTAGAAGAAATCCTAATTCTCTTAATGATAATTTTGGTAAAACAAATAAATTAACTGGAATATTCCCATTAGTCAGCTCTCGTAAATCAGAAGATTGCTTTTGAGGAGAGGATAGAAGAGATGCTTGACCTCTAGCCTGTGCATTGCTTAGAGGACTTTGAGCAGTCGGGCTATAAATAATATCAGCTGAGCATTGAGAGGTACCTTGATGAAGAAGCTGAAAATATGAATGTTGGGCTGTAGAGCCGAATCCACCAAAAATTGTTTGTCCAGTTTCATGAAAAATAGACTCTGTATTAGAAGGCTTGCCAAGTGACTCCATTTCAAGTTGCTGGATATAATTTGCAAAGGACCTGAGCTGCCAATTATAAGATAGGACTACTCTATTTTTTTTATTACAAAAATTACTAAACCAGATATCTGAAAAAGCTAAAGTTTTAATTAATTTTTGATACTTTCTTGCATCTAATGAAGTGCCTAATATAAGACTGTCTGCAAGGCTTCCTCCTTGAAGAAACCTCGAAAAATTATTATCTATGGCAGCTGTCAGAGATATAGGAGACCAAATAGAGTATCGCCCCCCAACAGACTCTGGGAACGGAACGATTGATGTATGATCGAATCCCAAGGCTCTAGCACCCTCAGCGTTAGCAGTAATGACTATTGAATTCTTGTCAGTTCTATTTTTTCCAAGCCACTTAAGACAAGAAAGAGTCTCATCGGTGACCAAGGATTTTGAGGCAAAAATGTACAAATTCTTTTGGTCCAATAAAGGCTTAACAGTTGAATTGAATTCATCCTTATCTGGTCCAGATACGAAAGAATAGTTAATGTTAGAATCAGGGTTAAATAAAAATTCTTGCAGTAGCTTGGGGCCTTCATAAGAACCTCCAATACCAAAAGTAATAATATTTTGATATTTTTCTTTTTTAATTCGCTTAATTAGTGGGGCGCATATTTTTCTAAAATTAAAGTCTGAGATTGGATCAGTAGCCCTGTATCGATGATGAAGAGCCGGCCTATTTTCACTGAGATTCACGATGGTTCCAGCCAATAGACTGTAGATAGAATCTTGTATCCCTAACTCATTGAATAAGGTATCAAATAGCTGATATTGCTCAGTTGAAAAATTGCTTAAATAAGATTTATATTCTAAAAAATCCGATTTATAAGAAAAAGAAAATTTTTTCTTATGGAGGACTGTTTTAGATGTCTTTTTAAGTGCATTAAGGATCTGCTGTGCTCTTTTTTTATTCATTTATAGATTGATTAAAATATTTTAAAGCTTCGGATATATTTGAAGCTTTAGAAATAGGTCTGCCAATCACTAAATATGACGCCCCATACTTGATGGCTTCATTGGCGGTCATAGTCCTAGACTGATCGTCGCTAACCTCAATATCTCGAATACCCGGAGTAATTTTAAGCATCTCAGGAGAGAGGATATTTACAGCTAAATCTAGCTCTAATGGAGAGCAAACTATTCCGTCTATACCGGTTTCATTAGCTAGCTTAAACAGCCTAGCAACCTGATCTCTGGTTGTACTTTGAAATAACACTGAGGAGTCCTCATCATTAAGACTTGTTAGAACAGATACTCCAATTATCTTGGTCTTAATATTTTGCGCTGCAGCCATAGCTGCAGTGATCATTTTTTTGCCACCAGAAAGATGAATGGTCA
>Ga0115000_10000646_pt1 | contig 31925 bp, 21 predicted proteins | sample ArcticOcean_MG_C_6_FD_89690 | JGI IMG/M metagenome (GOLD analysis project Ga0115000, IMG submission 89690) | Marine microbial communities from western Arctic Ocean - ArcticOcean_MG_CB8_128 | ecosystem: Environmental > Aquatic > Marine > Oceanic | place: Arctic Ocean: Canada Basin | collected...
GGAGAGGTAAATCAAGATGATGGAACAGACCCTCTTGAATATGATAGCGATGGAGGATTAGTTGGAGATGGCGTAGAAATTTATGTTGATGAATCTAATCCATTAGATGATTCTGATGACGACACATCCGATTTAGATCAAGATGGTGATGGATTAACTGATGGACAAGAATATGTTTTAGGCACTGATGAAACTAATCCAGACTCTGATGGAGATGGACTTGAGGATGGTGATGAAATAAACAATTTGACTAGTAATCCACTAGATGTCGATACAGATGGTGATGGTTTAGATGATGGTTTAGAAGTAAATACATATGGAACTAACCTAACACGGATAGATAGTGATGGAGATGGGCTTAGTGATGGAGATGAAGTTAACATATATGGCACAGACCCTACAAATACAGACACTGATGATGATGGATTAAGCGACTCTGAAGAGTTGAATGTTTATGGAACTGATCCAACTGAAATAGATACAGACGAAGATGGGTTAGAGGATGGATTTGAAATTAATACCTCTGAAACCGATCCTTTAGATACTGATTCTGACAGCGATGGGTTAACTGATGGAGATGAAGTCTATACTTATGGAACTAATCCAAATGTTAAAGATAGTGATGGCGATGGACTAGATGACGGAGATGAAATTAATCTGTATAATTCAGATCCAACAGATACAGATACTGATGATGATGGACTAAATGATGGTAGTGAAGTCCTGAATTACGGTACCAAACCAGATGATGAAGATACTGACAATGATGGACTAAATGATGGAGCTGAAGTAGGTATACACAGTACTGACCCACTAGATTCCGACTCTGATGATGATATGCTCAACGACGGACTCGAAATTAACACATATGGTTCTAATCCTCTAGACAAAGATACTGATGGAGATGAACTAGAAGATTATAATGAAACTGCAGTTCATACTACAAGCCCAACCTCAACCGATACTGATGGAGATGGACTCGGAGACTACGACGAAGTAAACAATTATGACACTCATGCAAATGACTGGGACTCTGATGATGATGGGCTTAATGATGGGGAAGAACGAAATACTTATGGAACTGATGGTATAGACTCGGATTCCGATAATGACGGGTTAAATGATTATCGTGAAGTTATAATCTTTGACACAGACCCTCTAGATTGGGATACTGATAATGGAGGTGTAGGAGATGGTGTCGAAGTTGATTCTGATGAAACTAATCCAAAGAATGCAGCTGACGACAATGTTGAAGCTAATGATGATGATGGGGACGGATTAACCAATGGTGAAGAAGAGGTATACGGTACGGACAAAGACGACCCAGATTCAGATGATGATGGACTACCAGATGGCTATGAAGTAAATACGGTTGAAAGTAATCCTACCAATCCGGATTCAGACGGCGATGACCTAAATGATTATACTGAATGGAACATAACTAATACAGATCCAAATAATTCAGACAGTGATGGTGACCTATTAAATGATGGGGAAGAAAATAACACATATTTTACAGACCCTCTAGATTCAGATAGTGATGATGATGACTTAACCGATTATTATGAAGTTAATTATGAAGGAATTGACCCCTTAGATTCAGATTCTGATGATGACGGACTTGGTGATGGTGAAGAGATATTAGTTCATAGTTCGGATCCTACTGATACTGATTCAGACGACGATTTACTTAACGACGGTGAAGAAGTAAATACCTATTTTACAGATCCAACAAACAATGATACGGATAGTGACGGCCTGAGTGATTATGATGAAATAAACACACATCTTACAGACCCACTGAACTCAGATTCGGATGGAGATAATCTAAATGACGGCGATGAATTCAATACACATGGCACGGACCCATTAAATTCTGATTCTGATGGGGATGGATTAAATGATGGACTAGAAATTACAATTGGAATTAATCCCTTAAACATTGATACAGATGGTGATGAACTTTCCGATTATTGGGAATATATTAGAGCAAGTCAAGGCCTTAATTATGATGCTTCCACAAATGACACTGACGGAGATGGAACTCTAGATGGATATGAAGACGCAGATAATGATGAAATAGCAAATTTAGACGAAATGAATGGAGTTAATGATGGTGGTTATATTACAAATCCATTAGACAAAGATACCGATGGAGACACATTATGGGATGGAGATGAAATTGATCCTTGGAATATACAAATAGATGAAGTTGACAATCAATACAACTATCCTTCAGATCCGACAAAGGTTGATTCGGATGATGATTTGGTAAGTGATTTAGAAGAAGTACTTCCTTCAAATGACACCTATAATTCACGCACAAATCCAAAAAATGATGACACCGATGGAGATGAATTATCGGATTATTATGAACTATTTTACTATTGGAATATTACTGGTGATGATGATACCCCTCAACTATTTTACGACATTCAAGGATGGAATACCTCAGACTCCAGAGAGGAAAACACTGATGGTGATAACTGGGATGATGGAAATCAAAATGAAGAAAATCCAGTATACGGTGATTTTGACGATGACGACCCTCCATGGGGTAGTCCACCGTCAAGATCCGGAACTCCGGAAGCTCCGCCAGAAATAGTCTATAAAGAACAAGAATTTATTTGGTCATTTAATATGATAAACACTACTTCTGACGAACCATATGTTGGAGTATTAGTAGAAGCATACATAAATGAAACTGAAGATTATGGTAGCCCATCCTATAAAGTCGGTCAAGGGATTAGTGATGCTGATGGATTTACAAAAATCATATGTAATATAAGTGCAATTGAAACGAATATAAGATCTGGAGATTGGATAATTCAATTAAATCGTCCTTTACAATTCGTAATGCATGCAAATGAATCTAAGAGAATTATAGAAAGTTGGAGCCCTGCGCTAGATTTAAAAATCAGAGGAAATAGTTCTATGATTCTTAGTGTACCTGCAACTGGAGCAAGTCAACAAACTACAATTATTACTGGAAAACTAATTGAATTGGATGATTTGGATTTAGGAGGAGAAACTGTTGAGTTGTTATTTAATGATACTCAATATTATCAGATCACTAATGAAGATGGAAGTTTTGCAATTGAAATAGGTTTACCAAAGGTTGAAGATGACATATTTGAGTTAATTTTCAAATATAATGGCACGGAAAATATTACTAATTACTACATTATGAAATATATTCGGGTAATCAATGCTTCACTTAATTTAAGCTTTAATGAAGATAATGAATATATACTAGAAATAGGCAATACCTATACTATAAGAGGAAGTATATTAGGAGATTTAATTCAAGAACCAATAGGAACAGTTAGTGTTCAATATGACAATAATGAAGTTGGAAATATAGACATAACTGGAAATCAAGATTGGGAATTCGATTTTACTATTCTAGGAAATGCAACATGGGGTGAAACTATCTTAACGGCTACATATCTTCCTTCTGGAGGTGACATACACCCCTCAGATGTCTCTGTTTATACTATAACGATAAAAGGTCAAAGTAGTTTAACTATTGAATCTGTACAGAATGGTGAAATATGTAATGAATGTATTAGAGCTAATATAATAAAATTAGAAGGAAATTTAACTGACCATAATAATGAAAGTATACCTGAACTCATAGTCAATTTGTATTTTGATGATAATTACATAGGTTCAGCTGAAACAAATAGTGAAGGAAGATATACTTATTCCATGGATTTATCACTCGAAGACTCAGGAATGCATAATATTTCTGTCAAACTATTTACTTCACAAAGCTTATTGGGAAGTTCACGTATTTCTAATTTATCTCTATTAGCTTCGCCTTCTTTAGTATTAGATGATGAAACAAAATGCGAAATAATGTCAGATGAAGAATGGTTGTGTAAATCGCAACGTAATTTAGAATATATTGTGTCTGGAACTGTAATTGATGAATTGGGATCCCCAATTGGAAATGTGAGCTTAGAAATTGAAAGAGACTCATATATAATAATTAAAACCGATGAAAATGGACAATTTAACTATACTACTTTTGTTGATGATGGACAAACTGAAATATTTGATATTGATATCACAATTGTTGCTAATAATAAAATCATCAAAATAAAAAATAGCTTATCAGTAATTCCGCAAACTACAGTTATAATGTCAGTAGAAGCTAGTGATGCATTAAGAGGTGAAAATACCACTATAACGGGCACTATTACCGACAATAGCGGAGTCCCTTTAGATAATGCAACAATTGGAATATATCTTGCCCAAACTGAATATTATGTTAAAACTGACATGCTAGGTACATTTAATCTTAATCATACTTTGGTTTCAAATCACGTTCTTGGTTTAGATAATATGATTGCAATTTTCAACGAAACTTTGTGGCATCTCGAACATGACGGAAATGCCACATTTACAGTCTCTGGAACAAGCTCTTTTGACTCTGTAAAGGTTACTGGAGATTGGTTTGATGGTAAAATTGTAAGAGGTAAAGCTATAACAATTACTGGAATCTTAATTGATGATCTTGGAAATCGCTTTGAAGGAAATATAAATGCTGCAATCGGAAGTAAAGAACTAGACATAACTTATACAAATCAAACTACATTTATGGCCAAGGGAATAATTCCTGAAAACTATAGAAATAATAAGACTTTAGAATTAAACTTTTTTGGTTCAGATTATCTGATTGGAACAAGCTATAATAGTGAAGAAAGAATATTAGTAATTAGTAATATAGATTTTGAAATCGAACAACAAATTAACGATTTACCTATTTATCCCGGAGATACTGTAAATATTACAATATCTCTTACAGAAGATGATGGTTCAGCATTACCTTATTCTAATATTTATGTCAATACAACTATGTATCAATTGACTAGAACTAACAGTCTTGTAATATTGGAAAGTGAAAACTCAAATCAAATACTTACAACCAATGAAAATGGAAATGTAATATACCGCTTTATTTTCCCAAATAATGGAACTACTGTCTCAATTGATATGAATTATGAAGGTGGATATATCAAATTTGATGAAAAATTTGAAGCATCTCTATTTACTGAAATAGGTATATCTGTAAGTATAACAAAATCACCTGCACCTATTGTTCCATTTGATTTCAAAAAATACATACCATTATTCATTGGAATTCCGGCAGCATTACTAGTAACTGTATACTATATGTATTGGACACAAAAACATAAATATGAAGTTAGAAATCTTATTAGACAAATGCAAAAAGAACTTAATAAGGATGAAGACTACCGCCAAATTATTATAAAATCTTATCACCAATTATTGACTATTCTGAGCAGATACGGATTTATTAAAACAAATACACAAACTGTTCGAGAATTTACAGACGTAATGAGTCGAGTATTACCTATTCCAGTAACCACAGTAAAACTTCTTACTTCACTTTTTGAAATTGCGAGATACAGTGGTATTCAACCAAAAATTGTAGATGAATATGGAATGGAAATGATTGATGGATCATACAATATTTGGTGTGTAGAAGCAATTAACAATCTACACCAAGTAGAGCATGAACTTAATGCTGGTTTAAAGGAAGGTAAGGTTTCTAGATTTACTAATATTTTTGGAATGAGGAGAGCAAAATGAGAGGGCGATTCAGAAGAGAATACGGTTCTAAACTATTCGCACTTTTCATTGTGATAATTATGATAACTGTAGTTTATCCAGTTATTATAAATAATGCAAATAACCCGTCACAATTATCAGTTTATGATGATGACTGGAATGATATATCACAATTTGCAAGTGATTTAGATGCTGAAGAAAAGGGTAAACATAAAATAAAAACAATTGTCTCCAGACCATCCATAATTAGTAAAATTTCTGAAGTTGAAAAGAACACAACTAAACCAACACTGTTGAATAATCAAACCATCCTAGTGATTATCGGTGTTGAAAGAATGTATAATGAATATGATTCTGAAGCACTCCATGATTTTGTTAAATCTGGAGGAAAAGTGGTCATAGCAGATGACACAGGATATGGAAATACTGCATTTCATGGACAAGCTGGCGCCCTTGAAATTGATGTCAAGTTAAGAACTAATAAAGTGCAATCGGGTTGTGTGCCTGAGGTATCCACAACATTAACTAGCAATGTTCTCGAAAAAATGGGGTATAATGGTGGTGGAAGTAGCGATCCAAAATGTAAACCGGCTCAATTGTATGATTTCAACCATTGGGGAGAAGATATACACACTAAAAATGCATCTACCGTAATTATAGATGCAAGTATCGAAAGAATGGATTTTAATGGGCAATTAATGATGAGTGCACCAGGTGCATTAACTATCAAACAAGGAGGGAAAGCTGAAGGCTTAGCATGGTCTAGCCAAGAAGCATTTATAGATTATAACCAAGATGGTGAAGGAGGCGCTGGAGAAGGTACATATAGAGAAAATTCCACAAGGGGAGTAGAGGTAATCTCTGAAGCAAATATTGGTGAAGGAAAGGTGATATTCATATCAGATACTAGTATCTTCACAAATAGATATTATGAACAATTAGATAATAAAGAATTTATAACTAAATTATTTGAATATCTTAGTGAAAACAAAGTACAGACCATTATTTTTGATGAAAGCAGACATATTCAATCGGATTTTATTTCATTAATATATGTCCAATTATTTGGCATTCTCGGACATATAAGTAGTAGTGAAGTATTGGGAATGATCTTGTTAGGTTCTATTATATTTCTCATGCAAATAATTATGATGCGTGTTGAAAACCCCACTGTGTGGAGGCACTTATTCAATATATATGAGGGGCGCTTATCTAGATTTAGGGTACCACATGCACACTATACTCATCCCGAAACTATCAAAGAAGTATTTATTGATAAAGTTAGAATAGACAATGGTTTTACAAGAGAAGAATTCGGAATGTTGGCATCTTCAAAGATTGAAGAACTTTTGAAGGATCCAATATTAATTAGATTCATTATAAATAATGAGAAGAACTTGACCTTAAAGCAGGTTGAAAAAGCAATCAAAGGGTGGAAAAAATGAGACTGTTTGGAAGTAATAAAAAAGAAGAAGAAAAGCCAGAAGAAGCGACAGCTGAGACTGAAGTGCAAAGCGATGGAGTACAAACCTACATCATGGAGCCTTCTTTACAAGAAACTCATGATTTAATTCATGCCGTACTTGGTGAAGCTGAACAAGTTGTTATGGGCAAACGCCCAATACTCGATCTTTGTGCAGTTGGTATTTTAGCAGGAGGTAATATTCTCTTTGAAGATAATCCCGGCTTGGCAAAGACTTTGTTAGCAAATACTTTTGCTCAAACTTTAGGAGTTCATTTTAAACGTGTCCAATTTACTCCGGATTTACTACCTGCTGATATTACTGGAATTTATATTTGGAATCAAAAAGACCAGAAGTTCCAATTTCGTAAAGGTCCAATTTTTTGTAACATATTATTAGCCGATGAAATTAATCGTGCGCCTCCAAAAACTCAGGCTGCACTTCTTGAAGCTATGCAGGAACATCAGGTGACTATTGAAGGTGATACACACATACTTCCGGCGCCTTTTGTAGTTTTAGCAACACAAAATCCAATTGAATCTGAAGGTACATATCCACTACCGGATGCTCAGCTTGATCGTTTCATGATGAAACTATCTGTTGGGTATCCCGGAAGGCCAATCGAAAGAGCTATCCTCATTAAGAGAAAACTACGTGGTAAAGATGAACATACTCTAGAGGCAATTACATCATCTGAAAAACTGAAAGAAATGCAACAGAGTCTAGAAAAAGTACAAGTGGATGATTCGATTATAGAATACATTGTTGAAATTATTAATCGGACTCGAGAAGATCCAAGAGTTAAAGTTGGTTCATCTCCAAGAGGTTCCCAATCTTTATTCAAACTTTCGAGAGCTTTAGCAGTATTAAATGGAAGAGATTATGTAATTCCTGACGATATTAAAAGGCTAAGTATATACACATTAAGACATCGAATTATACTAAAACCTGAACCACGTATCAAAGGCGTGAAAACCGAAGAAATTATTTCACAAATATTAGAAGAAGTAAAGTACCAACAACCCAAGGTCAATTAGAAGACTAAATGTGGAGTAAGAAAGCTGTTGCAGTCGCAGGCGGGGCTATATTCCTGACTTTAGCTGGTTTAATCAGATTAAACTACTTGTTTATCAGCGCAGGTTTAGTAATGCTAACATTTGTTGTTCTTTCTAGTTTTCTTGATGTTTGGATGCCAAATGTAAAAATTCGAAGAGAAACCTCATCTGATAATATCTTTGAAAATGGAAGTATAAATGTAAAATTTATAATTAAGAATACTGGACTCGGACTAGGATTTGTAGAAATATATGATAAATTACCCCCGCAAGCTCGAATTACAAAAGGATCAAACTATACTTTACTTTACATGAAACCATGGCAAGAAGTATCATTTGAATACTCTCTAAAATTGCCATTGCGTGGACATTATCATCTTGGACCAGTAAGATTGAGAGTAAAAGATGCATTTGATCTCTTTTATAATGAGAAAATTGAACAATCTATCCATAGCTTTTCGGTGTTTCCTCAAATTGAGGTTTTAGAAGAACAAATAATTAAGTCACGAGTTCCAAAACTATTGTCTGGTGCAATGCCATTAAATTTAATTGGTTCTGGAACTGAATTTTACTCTCTTAGAGAATTCGTACCAGGTGATTCATTGAGAAGTGTGAATTGGAAAGCATTGGCCAAAAAAGGGAAAATGATGGTTAATGAAACTGTAAGAGAAGATGTTATGGATGTAATATTATTATTAGATGCTAGAGAGGTTTCGGCAGTTGGAGGTGGTAGGGATACGCCATTAGAGATGTCATGTCGAGCTGCCGCAACATATGCTAAACAACTTCTTGATGAAAGAAATAATGTAGCTTTAGTGACTTATGGAGATTCTATTAAACGAGTAGATTTAGACCGAGGAGAACATCATCTTTTTAAGATTCTAACATCACTATCAAGTGTAAGACCTGAAGGAAATTTAAAATTAGAAATAGTCCTAAAAGATTTACTACCGTATATCCCCAGCGGATCGCCAATAATCCTTTTCAGTTCTCTCGATGACGACCATACTATTTCTGAAGCTTTTACAAATACAATTAGTAGAGGATATTCTATTACAACACTTTCACCTTCAAGCTTAGATTTTGAAGAAAAAATGAAGAGAATTCCGTATCAACCTTTACTTATTGCTAGAATTGAAAGAGAAAATATGATTTCTGAAATAAGAAGTTTTGGAATGCAAGTTGGAGATTGGAAAGCTGATGAAGCTGTGAATACAGTATTGCAAGGTGGATAAATGGAAGAAATTAAAACAAAAAAATCTAGAATGCCCAAAATTGATAATATTATTAATTATAAAGATTTTTTTGGAGAGTATCCTCTTATTTTTGCGATTAAGATTATCTCAAGTATAGCCTTATTTTATGTTATATATGAATTTTACATATATCATAATCCTTTAGATTCTTTAATCACTCAATATACTCCAAAAGTGATTGCAAACTTCAAACCAAACCCAAATATTTTTGTAATATGGGGTTTTATTGCTGGCTTTAGTTTCTACATATTTACTCTATTCAAAGGAAAATACAAATTATTGATTATAATATTAGCTTTGGCCATAGTAGGCCAATATATCTCAGATCCTGCTTTGGATTGGCAAGTTGGTGAATATGTCATTCCTACTAAAGTAGAAATAAATGGGGCTGATGCGAATCAAACGCAATTGAAATGGAAACCAGTAAAAATTATTTATGATGATAAGAGCGGTACAAATGAAAGAATTGCTGATGCAAAAATAAGAGTGTCAAATATGATTTTTGGAATAGTACCATTCCTAGGCGCTTATGGAATCTGGAAACGAAAAGGATGGGCTATTGCAGCTTCGGTTGGACTAGTCGTTATTATTGGCTTTTTGTATAACCCTAATCTTTGTCTCGAAAACTATGACGCAGCTTATTGTGGATATGATACCATGGAAAAAGAGCTTACTTGGAAAGAATATCTTTCAGGCGGTATATTTATTGGATTAGGATTTGTGATATATATTGAATTATCATATGCAGCAATCAAATACGAAAATTATGCGGAACAATTCAAACCAGCTGGACTAGAAACTTCTTTGTTATCCAAAGTACAGAAAAAGAGTGTAGCAAAAACACTACGAACTTTATTTGTTAGTTATCTTGTAAATCTTGGAGTAATGTTATTTATTACATTTAGTGTAGCTGAAATTGTAATAAATATTAATTATTATTTATCTACAACTGAAGGAAGAATACAAGATTCTATTGAATTGCAAGGGCCATATGGCATTGTATTTACTTCTTTAATTTTCTTTATGCTGTTAGGCTTTCTACGAATGTTTATTGGTGCCGAATATGATGTCGACGATAATTAATCTATATTAATATATTCATTTTCCTGAGGTAAAATTAAATCATAATCCTTAAGATCTTCAGAGAAAGCTTCGCGGTTATCTCCATGATAAAGTATAACCTTTTCAGGATTGCATTTATCTATAAAATTTACTATCTGGCTATGACCTGCATGACCACTCAAATCAAAAGATTCGACATTACACTCTACCTTATAACTTGAAGATGCAGGATCTCTTTCAAGCCTCAAACGACCTTCCTCTCTAAGCAAATGGCCATTAGTGCCAGGAACTTGAAATCCAGTTAGAAATACTGAAGATGATGAGTCTTTACGTATCTTAGAGATATAATTAAGAACTGGACCACCATTAAGCATACCTGAAGTGGTTACGATTACATCTCCCTTCATAGCTCTATTTCTTTGCCGGCTGTATTTGACAAAATTTGTTTCCTTAAATGCTTTATTCATAGCGCCAACATCACGAATAGCACCAGGGTATTTTTGGAATATTTTTGCCATATCCCTTCCCATTCCATCTAGCCAAACCTCAAAACCTAAACCTTGAGTCAACATTAATAATTCCTGTGAACGCCCTAGGCCAAAAGAAGGAAGTACTACTTGTCCTCCCGAATTAACTGTGTCTTCTATTGAATCAATTAATTCAGATTCGACTTCTCTTCTATCTGGGTGCTCACGCCCACCATATGTTGATTCTATAGCTAATGTCTTACACTGCTTTGGTTTAGCTGCCCGTGTTAATTGAGTGTCTACAGTATGAATATCACCTGTAAAAAGAAAATCATGCTGCGGAAATTCAAACATAACTGCTCCAGGTATATGACCTGCATTATGCATTTGAAATTCAAAACCACCTCTATTCTCTACACTACCTGGTAGTAAGGGTCTTAAATTCTGTTTTAAATCTTCTATTGCCGTTGGATGGAAAGGACGGGGATAATCCTCTATTTCAGACACATATAAGGTGTCCTTAGCCATTCTTGCAGCTAATTCGCCAGTTACTGGTGTAGAAACAATAGGCGTGCCTTTGCTAGCAATATCTGGAACTAAACCACAATGATCTAAATGAGCATGTGTTAACAATAAAGCATCAACATCTGGGGCTGGTAACGGATAACTAGGTGGATCTTCTGGTTGAATACCATAATCCATCAATAAACGACCTTCCTTACCCTCAAGTAAAGCACCTACTTTTCCAACTTCTGAAGCTCCCCCTAAATATCGTAATGAGACTGACATTATAATTCCTTAATTCCAATCGTCCCAGTCATCATCTGGCTGTGAACTATTTCCTTCTGGTGATGCCGCATTATCCTCTCCATAGTCTTCCCAGTCATCTTCATCTGAACGGGAATAGGTAATAAAACCAATTGTTATAATTAATCCTAAAAATACAAAAACATACCATAAATCTGTAAAAGCGGAAACCAATCTATCGGTAAATCCTTGTTCAACTACAATAACAAAATTCTGTTGCTGTTCAATATTAGAAAGTTGACTGACAATAGAGATAGTTATGCTTTCTTCATCTCCATTTCGAGCATCGTCACTTACTGTCACCAGTATTGGAATTATCTGGATCCTACCGGCACCAACATCAAAAATATTCCCATTTGTAAATATAACTCTCCAACCTGAAGGAACTGAAGTGGCAGATAAAGTAAATTTATCATCACCATTTGCACTATTTTCAAGATTGAGTTGAAAGGTAAAAGTTTCACCTGGTTCTAAATTTACCTTATATTTTAGAGAAGATAAATCAAAACCATCTGTAAGTTTGAGAATAACGGTTATTGGCTGACGAGCATTAACTGTATCGTCTCCAATTTTTGCTGCCAAAACTTCAAAAGAATCGCCATCAACATTGTAAGTAGCCTGACTTCCGACGGTTATGAGCAAGTCAATTGGCTTACTTTCTTCATTACTTATTTCAGTATCCTCTATAGTCTCGCCATTTTCCTTAAAAGTATATGACCAACCGTTAGGAAAGTCATCAGACATATACAATCTAATTGAATGTTCGCCCTCAATTGCACAATCAAGTAATAAATTAATTTCAAATTGTTCCCCTGCCTGTTTATTCAAGAAAATCCCTGAACTACCTTGAGGTGTAACACTAAGAGATAAACCAAATGTTCTAGTTAATGATAAAATTGCAGTACCACTTTTAGTAGTATTACCTTGGGAAATACCTATCAATTGGATATTAGCTGTCTCTATATCTCCACCTTGAGCAGGCTTAGCCCATAATGTAACATTGATTACATTATTTCCATCACCAGAGCGAGGAATACCTTCGACCACAATTGAACCATCTTCTAAATCATTGTACTGAAATTTAATTTCCCAATCTGCAGGAACTGCTTGGGCTAATAATTGAACGTCATCAGTGGCCTGACCTTGGTTTGCTATACTCAATAAATATGAATTCCATTCACCTGCAGTTCCACTTTCAGATAAACTAGATACGGCTTGACCTGAGTTGGGATCTTCAAAATATAAGGATATATCGTACTCAGCCCCCACAGAGGTTTTTGTTTCAAGATCGAAATTTGCAGGTTCAACTGAATTTTGAGATTTACCTGTGAAAATGACAACGGTACTCTTTCCAACCATTTCCGTAGAATCTGCTGCCGATACTGTAAAGGTAATAACTTGTTCATCTCCAGGACTCAATGAACTGCTTGTTACTGATTCAGGTTCAATAACCCAATTATCTGAAGTTTCGCTAGGTTCAATTAAGAAAGTATCGGTTTCATCACCAGAATTTAATACAAATATTGTATATACTACAATACCTCCAACAGCTACGCTTTGTTCTGGTTCAGGTGTAGAAAGATATATTCCATAAGCATCCATTTGTACGATTTTATCTAAAGAAAACTCATTTCCTTGCTGATCAATAGCTGAAACCTGAATTGTATATATTCCTTTACCCTCATGATTTTCAGAGGGTTCTGCAGGATCATTATAATTCCAAATTATATCATCAAAATCATTTGTTCCATAAATATCTTCCGGTTCATCAACATCTATTTGTCCCTGAAATAATTCATCCCCATCGGAATCAAATACTATAACACTAAAACTAGTAATATCATAAGTTCCAAAGGCATTCAAAGCAGTACCTGAAACAAACATCTTAGATATTTCTGAAGGTAAATTTGGGTTAAAATGGTCTGTAACTTTCTTGTCTTCGATATCTGAAGTTTCTAAATTATATGACTCAGTTGTAATCTCAATATCAGTAATTGGATTCGTATTTGTTATAAGTCTGGATGGTGAGTCTCCGCTCTTACCTGTATCTAATTCTAAATTAACTGCATTTGTTCCATCATTTTCTAACTCTAATACAATGAAATGCTCCATATCAAAAGTATACTCAGGGCCATAGTCTTCTTCCCAAGACACATCAACATGAACTTCATTTGAAGATTGTAAAGCTGTAGGGATATTAATGTCGCCGGATGCCACTAATTCGCCATTTGTCATGGTGGTCCCATCTCTAACAAATATGTTTAAATGAGCTGCATTCCAATCTGCTGAATTAGCATATAAATAGATATGAAAACCTACATCACTTCGATATGATTTTGCCAATAAATCGGCTTGAAGACTGTAATTTAAAGCAAAAAATATACTACTCCCTGGTTGAATACTAACTTGATTAGTATCACCATTATTTCCAGACTCCATGGTATGGAGCTTTCCAATTCCATTATCACTATAAAGATAAAGTGAAATATCTTGTTCTTGACCAACAACCTCTTCTCCTGAAGCTGGCATCCAAACTATTAACATTCCAAAAAAGGCCGCTGAAAGAATCGCAGATAGTATTTGGCTTCTGTTCACACTATATTAAGCAATAAAAGGTCATAAATAGGTATCCCTCCCAAAAGTCTACTAAAATAATTAGTTCAGTTAAGCTTATTTTGCTTTATTTTGCCAAGTTCGAACAATACCTTCTAAGTCTCGAATAAATTCAAATAATCTAGTCCTTGCATGTTGAGGAATATTAGTATCATTTATTTGTTCTTCTAATACTGAGATTGTAGAGTATATTCTTAAATCTAAATCATCCTTTTTATTCAGTAAATATGTTTCTAATCCAGTAACCACATTAGATCTTACATTTCTTGGTACTGAGGTATCTTCTGCAATTGTATTTCTTATATCTTCAGATAATGTGGATATCATTTCTTCGACCATTAATTTCACCTCTAATTAAACACTAGATTTCGTCGCAGTTAGAAGGTATGTATAAGAGTTAGGCTAACATCCCATTTCTATCTATTTCGTTATTTCGTATTCGACTACTACTAATTTTTTGACCATCATAAGCTTTAACAAAAGGTACTACCACTATTTCTAATTTATTTTTACCACCTTTTATTCGAATAGCATTTATTTTTTCGGCGGTTGACTTGGTCTCATCAGAAACTATTATTGCCGTAAATGAATCTTCAACAACTGAGGGTCCCCAGTCATTTTCTAATGGAACTATCTGGAAATTACTAGGAAGCATCATTGAATCTAATAATTTTTCAAGACTTTCTTTTCGTTCCCCGTATGTGTTAATCTCAGTGTCTTTACGGCCTTGGCTTGCTCGCTCATCAGTAGTCAACCCGATCAACACAATATTGCCAATTTCAGAAGCCTTAGTTAACAAAGCTCTATGTCCTTTATGTAGTATATCAAAAGTTCCACCCATACAAACCTTATGTTTCTGTCCCAAACGAGTTAACTATAATATAACCCTTTAATGGATTTGGGGTAAGATGGATTTGGAAAAAGATTTTAGACCATTCCTGATATTTGGAATCATATGCACTGTTTCTGCAGCTGCAGTTACTTTAGGCGGCATAGGTTTTGTTGGTGTTTGGATGGATGCACTGTACCCAATAATAGTATTATTCGCAATAGCAAGTCTTTCAATAAGTTGGATTCGATGGAAAAATGTGGAGGAAGAAAGTTAATAAACTGCGTGATATCGATTAGATTGAGATTAATTATGAAAAAACTATTGATTTTTGCGCTTATTTTCTTATTGCCCTCTGCCGTTTCTGAAATGTCTCACTCACCTAATGAAGTAGCAGCTGGTGAAAGTTTTACAGCAATCATAGACACGGACGAAAACGTCAAAAGTATTACCTTTTATGTTTGTACACTTGAAGAACCACATACTTGTTACAAACCAGAAAGTAAAGACCGTAATGACACCTCTGATGGAAGATTTGAATTTACATACCAAGTGAAAAATAATGATTATCCTGGCTACAAATATGAAATAGAAAACACAGATAATACTACTGAAAAAATCCCTACAGCCTATGCCTACTATGAAGGCTTGGAGGTTAAGAAAATGGGAGATTCACACTATTTTAAAGTAGATATTAAAGCTGAAACTTCTGAAGATGAATCTCTACTTCCATTTCTAAATCTCATATCCGCAGTTACAATAATTGTAATTATAGCGCTTAGCGGTCGAAGATGAATTTCGATGAAATACTAATTTATCTGAATCCCTTACTAATCACTTCAGCTCTATATTTTGGATATAAGAACCTCCGTAATGTGAATGAACTTAACAAGCGGAATTTTGATTCATTACTATATTCGATCTTGGGAATACACACCATTTCACTAATTATACTGATATATTATTTTTTAAAAACAGATCTCAGATTCACTTATGTATCTGATTATTCGTCTGATGATTTATCAATTGGGTATAAATTAGCTGGTGTTTGGGCAGGAAGAGATGGAACTCTTCTAATATGGAGTTGGGCTACTATTGCTTCGATCGTTAGCGAAAGAAGATTGTGTAAAAAAGAAGATTCACAAAAAGAAATAACTTCCCTAATAGCTTGTGTTCTTCTATTAGCATTAACAATTATTCAATTATACCTAAATCCCTTTGAAAGAAATGAAATAATACCAGATACTGGAAAAGGACTAAACCCCTTATTACTTTCACCATACATGATAATTCATCCACCTATTGTATTTTTATCATACGGAATGATTGTCTTACTTTATGCTTCTGGAATGTCTTATCTAATAACCAAAAATAAGAACTGGAATGAAACAATCAAACGATGGGGAAGAGCCTCATGGGTTGGTATGAGTTTAGCCTTAGTTCTTGGTGGATATTGGGCATACATTAGTCTAGGCTGGGGTGGATACTGGGCTTGGGATCCGGTTGAAACTGCGGGATTATTACCATTCTTAGCAACGACGACACTGCTACATACATCTGTGATGTCACGTCGTAAAAAAAATTATACTATCTTAGGACCGCTATTGGCAATGTTGACTTTCGTATTAGTGTTACTAGAATCATTTGTTACTAGAGGTGGAATTTGGTCCTCAGTTCACGCTTTCATCGTTGAAGACAATGGTGGAACTTGGAGTCGCTTAAGTTATGTTTTAGAGAATGATGTTTCTGTGAAAGGTTTTTTCATATTAATGATTCTAAGTTTTGTTTTAACTATTGGATTAGTATGGCTAAATTATAAGTCAAGTAAAGATGAAGTGAAACTAAATGAAACTAATACAGACATATTTAGCGAAGATAATACGTTTTTCGCAGCAATATATACTCAATTACTCATACTTACTGTAACTTTAGTATTATTATTTGTCAGAGCTAACGGATATCTTGAGCCTGAAATTTTTGAAGTAAGATTAGCACCATTTGTTGTTATTTTGGCTGCAATTTTTACAATACATACACTGAAACCTTTTGTAGAGTTACAGAAGATTTTAATCATCGTGGGTTTTGGAATTGTACTCAGTATAATCTACGCAGTTACTTCTGAAGGGAAAGGTTGGATGGTGGGTGCTATGATTCCTTGGGCATTTATTTGCGGTTTTTCAATTTTTAGATATATGTGGAGATACCGAACAAAAAAATTGTTACCTATGCTAAGAGCTTGGGGGCCTTACACGGCACACCTTGGTATTATGCTCATATTAGTAGGATATTGTTTTTCCTATGGATTAGGGACGGAAACAAGCGTTACCCTTAGTGAAGGGGAAAGGGCATCAACTGGAAATTTTATTTTAGAATTGCATGAAATTTCTATGGAACCAAATCAAGATGAAATTAAAATTAAAGCCTCAATAAAGTTAATAGAAAAAAGTAATGATAAAATCGTAATTCAAGATATAATCTCTAAGGCTATTCAGAGTGAAACAAATGAAGAAACAACCCAAATATACCTTCAACATGATTTGCATCGAGACATATACATAACACTCAACAGTGCAATACCGGGTGGTTCAGATAGTGAGAGTACTGCTACAATAACTGTAAGAGAAATTCCGGGAATAATACTAGTATGGATTGGAGCAGTCTTAACAATACTTGGAATGTTATTAACAATGTTTACTGAATGGAATCCTGGGAAAAAATGGTTGCGATCACTAGCAAAATAGTGCCAGACCACTGATGTTGTCGTCCTAGTAAGATGTCAGACACCACATTTCTTCTCAACCCCGCGACCCACTCGAGCGTCGGAAGTCCACGGTGAGGCTGCTCCCTTCCGGGCCTGACCCGGTTTCCATGATGAAGATTCGAAATCCACCCTCCGGTAAATCTCATTAATCACCTGCGACCCCGAGGGACAGGATATCTCAGTTGAAATGCGGATTAGACAGCCCACTGGATGCGCCGTCACCAGCTGTCGCCCCCCCTAAAGGCGGTTGAGGGTTACAGGGTACGTCTAGCTCCCCGGCCAAGTCTAGCTTCACCTCTCTTCAGTACTACTATTTGGAGGTTTGCATGCCGAAAATACGTCTTAAGCCCTGTGCTGAACCTCGGAAAATCTTTTCAGTCCAAGTTTCTTTTTCAGAACTAAATTGCTTAATTATTGCACTACCATAAGGCTCGATAGTATCACTTGCAACAACTGCATAACCTCTTTTATGAATATCAGATAATGTGTCACTGTAATATCCTAAAATATTTTCATAAAGAATCTTGCCCGCAACTTGAGGGGCGGTGATTGCTACCGCTGTAGCTTTCTTAGCTCTGTTTGTTACTTGTAATGTCATAATACCGCTTAATTCCATCAAACTTTGGTCTTCTTCAGAAGCTGTATCTAGAAAATCTTGCATCAAATTTGAAACCTCATCCTTAATTTCTACTGCAACCTTTCCTGTTTTAGAAAATAAACCACCTATGGACTCTTGTATTTCTTTAAGATTACCTATAATTTCATCTTTAGACAGGGGTGGTGTATCTATATTTTGGGCAAAACTGGTAGTTGTACGACCTATACCTTCAAGTAAATCTTGAATAGAATCTGATTCATCCTCAGAATCAATATATCCCTTCTCAATTAATTCAGCCCGAAGTCTTTTAAGATATATTTGACCGCCTTTTACCGAATCTGCGAAAAAAGCAAATATCCACAATGGTGATACATGTATTGTTGCAATCCCTATACCTTCAATTGCATTACCAAGCAGTTTTCGGCTTGCATAATCACCATCAAGCCCATTATCATCATAGACTCCTTCTACCTCACCAACATTCTCAACTGCAAAGCGAAGTAAGTTACTTACAAATATATTGTAAGTTGTGGTATCTTTAACAAAATCAGGAATTAATAGCTCTGTTGTTTCATGCAACATACCACCTAAAAGGGCAGTTAAACCTCTGAGATATCTCTCTGGCAAGGATAATGAGTATAGTGTGCTATTCCATAACTCATTTACGACCTGTTTGATAGGTTCAGGCATCTATAACTTTACCACCAATAATTACAGTCTCGACATGATTAATACCAAAATGATAGGTAAGATGACGATAATCGGGTATATCACATACCAATAGATCTGCACGCCAACCCTCTGCAATACATCCTCTATCTGTTTTTCCAATGGCCAATGCTGCATTGATTGTTGAGGCAACCAAAGCCTCGGCAGGCGTCATTTTCATTCTAAAGACTGCCAATTGCTGAATGAATTGCATCGATTCAGTATAACAATTTGGATTACAATCAGTAGCTAATGCTATCGGTAAATTATTAGCAATCATCTTTCGTGCTGGAGAGAAATGATCTGAAAGTATTGCGAAAGGAGTGCCAGGTAAAAGAACTCCAATTACTCCAGCTTTCTGTAATTTTTTAATAGTTTCTAAAGTTGAACCTGCAAGATGATCGGCACTAACTACACCAAGGTCTGCAGCAAGTTTACCGCCCCCGGTGTCTCCAAATTCATCTGCATGTATTTTTAAACTAAAACCATGCTCTTTAGCAGCTTCTAAGATGGTACGTGCTTCACTCTCTGTAAAAGCCCCTTCCTCGCAAAAAACATCACAAAAATCGGAATATTGCTTAACTTCGGGAAGCATTTGTATAATCTTGTTAATGTATGAAAAACGATCAGTGTCCTCTGGCAATGCATGTGCGCCCATAAATGTAACAACTGTTTCTGCAAGATCTAAACTCCCTAACCAATTAGCCACTTTTAATTGCTTAATTTCAGTATCCTTTTCAAGACCATAACCCGATTTAATTTCAATTGTAGTACTGCCGTGTTTAATGGCGTTTTTAAAACGTAAAAGAGATTCGGCCTGTAAATCTGCAATATCTGAATTACGTGTTTCTTTTACTGTTCGCAGTATTCCTCCGCCATCGGCTAATATTTCTTGATAAGAACGTCCTTTCAATTTCCATTCAAGTTCATGCTCACGTGATCCAGACCAAACTAAATGGGTATGAGGATCAACAAAACCTGGGACAATTACTTTACCACTTACATCTATCACTTTTGAAGCTAAAGAGTCTAAATTCTTACCAACTGCAATTATCTTATCATTCTCGATTAATATGTCTGTATTAGGATGTCTTTCCACCTCTCCCATTGCTTTACCTGAAAGTGGATTCGAGGTCACTGGAGGTGTGACTACTTCGGCAGCTCCGCGTAAAAGTAGCATGATTTCCAATAGAGCAAGGTCATAAAGACCTCTGTTCTCTGAAAAGTAATGCTTGAAATGAAAAACTTCCGGGAAAATTCGGAAGAAATATTAGACGATCTTAAAAGAAGAAAACTTTCTGATGAATTAGTTAAAAATGTAATTGAGCAAGATAATAGATGGCGTGAATTAATTGAAGAAGGAAATCAAATTAGAGCAAAAAGAAATAGTATTTCTAAAAAAATAGGGGAATTTAAAAAAAATGGAAAAGATATCTCTATTCTACTTGCGGAAATGGCAGGAATAAAAGAAAAAATTAATGATAATGAAGAACTGGCAAAGAAAACATTAATTGAAAGAGACAATTACCGAATGAGAGTCCCAAATATTTTAGAAACAAATGTCCCTGTAGGCAATGATGAGCATGATAATAAAGAAATCGCAGTACACGGACCTAAAATAAACACCACACAAGTTAAATCACATCAAGAAATAATTGAGCTTATAGGTGGTGCCGATCTTAAACGTGCTGCCAAAGTAGCTGGTAGAAGATTTTACTTTCTGACGGGTGATTTAGCAAGATTAGAAATGGCCTTAGTCAATTATGCAATTGACATACTATATCAGAAAGGATACTCTCTCACAATACCTCCTTTTTTTATGAATCGTGAAGCATATGAAGGCGTAGTAGATTTAAATGATTTTGAAGAAGTTATGTATAAAATTGAAGAACAAGATTTTTATCTTATTGCTACTTCAGAACATCCTATAACTGCAAGATTTAAAGATGAAATCTTAGATCTTAAAGAAGAGCCATTACGTTTTGCTGGTTTTTCAACTAATTTTAGAAAGGAAGTTGGGGCCCATGGCTTGAGTGATAGAGGAATATGGAGAGTTCATCAATTTGCAAAAGTTGAGCAAGTGATTATTTGTAAACCTGAAGATTCTGAAAAATTACATAAAGAAATACTTGAAAATGCAATTGAAATATTTGAAGGCTTGGAAATTCCATTTAGAGTAGTAGATATTTGTACCGGAGACATAGGTACTGTAGCTGCACGAAAATATGATTTGGAAACTTGGATGCCAGCATCACAACAATGGAAAGAAATAGTGAGTGCTAGCAATTGTAAGTCCTACCAAAGTGTAAGACTAAATATGAGATACAGAACATCGGACGGCAATAATTTTCCACATACATTAAACTCTACAGCTATAGCCACAACAAGAGCACTAGCTTCAATTGTTGAGAATAATCAGAGAGAAGATGGAAGTGTTGTTATACCTAAAGTATTACGGAAATGGATGGCTAATCAAGAAGTCATAGAATCTAAATGAAAAAAGGATTAATTTTAGGAAGATTCCAACCTTTTCATTTGGGTCATTTAGCATTAATAAAAAAAATAATTAGCGATAAATTAAAACCTTTAATCTGTATTGGCTCTTCACAGAAAGAAAGAAGTAAAGAAAACCCTTTTACAAAAATTGAGAGAAAAAAAATGATAGAAGCGGCCTTAGAATCTTTAGATTGTAATTATGAAATTTACGAAATTCCAGATATTAACAACTATGATCTTTATGTATCACATCTAAAGAATCTAGTGCCTTCATTTGATATTGTTTATAGTGGTAATTCTCTAGTTAATAGATTATTTACAGAAGCTGGCCACAATGTCACAGTTCCAGATATGGTCAACCGCGAGATTTGGAAGGGATCCTCCATCCGTCAGGCGATATTGAAAGGTGATGACTGGAAAATGGATGTGCCTCCGTCAGTTGCAGATATAATTACCGATATTGACCTCGGAAAACTAGCATAATCCTTTATTTAATTTACTTTAACTTTGGTGCCTTTAGCTTTTTCAGATATTTTCTTTTTCAACACTAAATCTAAAATTCCATTAGTATATGTTGCCTTAGATGACTTACTTTGAACTTCATGTGAAAGATCTATTCTTTTGAAATAATTTCTAGATTCAGTTCCGACCTTAACTTCTACTTTATTTTCAGTTACATTTATGTCTATATCTTCTTTAGCAACGCCTGGTAACTCTACAGTTATTGCAATGTCTGAATCAGTTTCATTGACCTCAGTAAGAGGTTCACGGTTAGTATCTACCGCAGCTTCTTTAGATTCATTTTTCGAAGACGATAAAGGTCCGATACGATTATTACTAAAATCTTCAAACTTAGGAATTCCATCAGGGCCAGTAGTTACTGAAAATCCAAAAACAAACGGACTTTTTGTGGAATTATCTGAAACATTACCTTCAACGGCATCTCTCATTAAATTATCCATTTGCTTACGCATCTTACGAAATTCGCTATCAAGATTTCCAAATATATCCTCTATATTCCAATCATTATCTCCAAACCAATCGCCGTCACTATTATCTCGCTTTCTATTCATGATATCCCACTATACAACCTATAGTTGTAAACCTACAGTTCAATAGACATATATAAAACTAATCTCAAGGCTCTTCTTCTGAAGATAATACAACGGCCTGAGCAACTACAGGTTGAGCTACTACAACTGCCTCTGCCACCATAGGTTGAGCCACAACTACCTCTGCCACCATAGGTTGAGCTACAACCGCCTCTGCCACCATGGGTTGAGCTACAACTGCCTCCGCCACCATAGGTTGAGCCACAACAGCCTCCGCCACCATAGGTTGAGCCACAACAGCCTCTGCCACCATAGGTTGAGCTACAACTGCCTCTGCCACCATGGGTTGAGCTACAACCGCCTCCGCCACCATAGGTTGAGCCACAACCGCCTCTGCCACCATAGGTTGAGCTACAACTGCCTCCGCCACCATAGGTTGAGCTACCGCCACGGGTTGAATATCGGGATCTGACCTTCCAAATAAGCCAAACCATTTCTTCTTTGGTTTAGCTGAAAGTTCGGACTGGACTGGTTGAACTACAGCCTCAGGAGACATAACTGGAATCATATCAGGAACTACTGCTTGAGGTACAGGTTCGGGAATTACAGCTTGAGGTACTGGTTCTGGAATTACAGCTTGAGGTACTGGTTCTGGAACTAAAGCTTGAGGTACTGGTTCTGAAACTAGAGCATCATCCAGTGAAGAGAATTCATCAATAAACTCGGGGAGATCTTCTAATTCATCATAATCCTCATAATCGTCATCATCATAATTATTGAAATTACGATATCCATAAATTAAAACTCCAACCAGTGCAATAGTAAGTGCACCATAAATAAATAAATTTGATTCAGTAGACACTTCAGCAGGAATTGCTACTATCTTAAAATTATATTGTTCCGATATTCTTATTTTTTGCTCATTCTCCATCCAAATATTAATCTCATATGAACCAGTATCCGCACTCGAAGGTATGGAAATTATGATAGTTATATCTGCTAATTGTGAAGGCAATAAAGTCAGAAATGAACCATAAGTTATGCCATTACCATTTTTGTCTTTAAAACTGACCCATGTTTCAGCTAATTTATCGTTAGAAAGAACTCCAGATACACCAAAATATATCCGATTAGCTTCATCCACATCTAAATTAGATATTTTAAAACTATGAGTTAAAGAGTTACCCAATGACGTTTCTAATTTTAGATTGGAAGAACCCAAAATATTACCACTTTGTTCCAGAAAGATTTCAATGGTTTCCATTTTTGTTTTAGAATCTCCAGCCGAAGTAACTTCAATTTCAACAAAAGTATTAGTGCCATAATAATCATTACGAGGTGTTAATGTCAAAATTATTATTTCATTCTGATTAGGAGATACAGAGGATAACGAACTTCTATCAAAATTACTACTAAAAGCGTTATCAACTGAATTAAATTTTAAATTGAAATTGTTTTGTTCATTGCCTAAATTAGTTACTGAAAAAGTAATTACTATAGGCTCTCTGTCTTTAATTATAAAACTATCACTACTGTAATCATAATTATCATTATCTTGCTCGTTAATACTTATCGAAAAATCAAAATCAGGTTCTGGCTCTTTGGCGGTAGTAATCAATGTAACTGATGCATAAACTCCAGAATCGGATGCTGCTGTAACCGTAATAATAGTTCGAGATTCATCTCCATCTGAAGCTGAATCTGAAGGCATAATACTTATCTTAATATTCTGACTATCTCCTGCATCTAAGGTTAAATCTGAAATATCTATTGAAATGTCCCAATTATCATTATTATCATAAGTTACAATAAATTCATCCCCCCCAGAACCACTATTTTTTACAGATAAGGTATAAAGTGCAGTCTTTCCAAATTCCACAATCTTAGAAGTACTTGTAACTGCATCAATCTCTGCATTTGGCTCAGGCTCAATGTAGATCGTTGTTTGAAGATTCTTGGACCAAGACAAGTCACTAAGGATATCTGTAGCATCAACTTCAATATTATATGTATTTTCTCCAGCGGGTAAAGTATGGCCTTCAAAAGACCAAAGAAATCTAACTTCCACATAATCTCCTTTATCGGAGACCTTATCAACACTAGAACTCCATTGAGACTCACCATTAGGACCCATCTGCATACTATAATCACTTGTACTCAAAGATATCACATCATCTACGCCAAATACATCTGATACTTCAACATAAATATAGAATTCACTTTGACCAGTGAGTAAAGAAGGAGGTGAACCACTAGACAGTTGCAAATGACTGATTCGTATTGTAACTTTAGTATCTGAAGAATCGGTCCCATAATCAAATGTAATAGTAGTATTGCCTTCTGTTGGAGGAGGGGGGGCAGAACCGGGTTGGGCCGTCCAACTACTTTCTACGAGAAGAGTAATGGAAGATTCATCTAATCCTTGTAATGAAAAATCACTAGAACCAGTTAATTGGGTCGTTTCGCCACTATTTACATCACCTGAAAATTCAAATTCATCAAGACTATTGTCATTTTGTATCAAAGTATACCTGAATGTAACTGTAGCATCACGATTAGATGAAACCCATGCTTTACCAGACCATTCACCTGAAATATTAGACTCAGACAATAAAGAAACGGTAGTCCAACGACCTACTTCTTGAAAGGTACCTTGACCAGATTCGCCATCTGCAATAACTATAGTTTCAGTACTAGAACCAGAAGGCTCTTCTATTCTTAGTTGACCATTAGGTTGACCTGAGATATACAAATCAACAGAAGCAAAGGTTTCACCAGTTGCCGTACCACCTAGGACTACGAAAAATGTCAACAGCCCAAATATAAAAAATAGTGAAATTTTTCTCATGTCTTATAACTCCTTCTTGTAGCTAAAATATTAAACTTTAGTCTTTTTCGCCATATTCCCAAACTTTGTCGCCTATATAATGAAGTGCTTCTATGGCTTTACCCTGTTTAGAAGCTAACATCTCTTTACCATCTAAAAGAGCCTTACCAACCGCTAATGGCTTATGATGCGTTTCATCACGTATCCAAACATATTGACCTTTAATTACTTCTGAACTAACATCATTTATGCCTGCTGACATGATATTAGCTCCATTACAAACATAGCGGACTGCACCCATATCTACCTGTACCCAGCCACTATTAGGCAGGTTAGATAGTAAACCTCTGACCGTAAAATGAAGCATATCATCTATTAAAAATGCAATGATATAACCATTTTGAATTATTACATCAAAATCATTTGAGTTCGCTTTTTCAAATTTACCAGCCTCGAAAGAAAACGAAATATCGTGTGCTGCCTTTAATTTATCATTAAATAATTTAGCTTCACGTTTGTTAATTGGTCTTCGTTTTTTAAGGTCTAATTTAGTAACCACGAAACTTCTATAGGAGGGTCTTTTATGTAACTCCCCTAAGGCGTAAACAATGAACATTACTGTGATGGGGACTGGATATGTGGGGCTAGTTACAGGTGCCACCCTAGCTGACTCTGGAAACAAAGTTGTCTGTCTAGATCTTATTGAAAATAAAATTACGGATTTGAATAATGGAATCTCGCCTATTTTTGAACCAGGATTACATGATTTAATCAAATCCGGATTAAAAAGTAAAAACCTACGAGGATCAATAGATATTGAAAATTGTATTAGAGAAAGTGACTTAACTTTTATTTGTGTAGGTACTCCTTCAAATAAAGATGGTAGTATTGATTTAACTTACATAAAATCAGCATCTGCATCTATTGGGAGAGCCTTAAGAGCCAAAGAAGAAGCTGAACATACTATTATCGTAAAATCAACAGTCGTTCCATTAACGACCGAAGAAATTGTTCTTCCCACAATTTTGAAGAAAAGTGGATGGAAAAGAGAACAATTGGGCGTTGGAATGAACCCTGAATTTTTAAGAGAAGGAACCGCAGTAAGAGATGCCCAAAAGCCAGATAGAATTGTGATGGGGGCTTCTGATGAATTATCACTGAAACAAATGAAAAAATTATATGAAGTACATAATTGTCCTAAACAAAAATGCATGCCTAGAACTGCTGAATTTATCAAATATGCTTCAAACTCTTTTTTAGCTACAAAAATTTCTTTTGTTAATGAAATGGCCAATTTATCAAATAAATGGGGTATTGATTTTGAAGAAGTGGCTGAAGGAATGGGCTCCGATAGTCGAATTTCTCCTTTGTTTTTACGAGCTGGAGCTGGTTTTGGAGGATCCTGTTTTCCTAAAGATGTGAAAGCCCTAGCTGCAGCAGCAAAAAATAATAAAGTTGAATCTAAGATACTCAATGCAACTTTAGAAGTTAATGAGATTCAGCCTCTCAATGTAGTAAGAATGGCTGAAGAAAGATTAGGTGTGATTAAAGGAAAGAGAATAACGGTTCTAGGATTAGCTTTCAAACCTGATACTGATGACGTAAGAGAAACAAGAAGTGAAGTTGTAATAAACGAATTAATTAAAAAAGGTGCGTTAGTTATTGGACATGATCCAAAAGGAATGACGAATTTTAAGGAACTTGTAGATATTGAAATGGCTGAAACTGCAATAGCTGCAATCAAAGAAGCTGATTGTATTATTTTAATGACTGAATGGAAAGAATATACTGAACTAAATTACGAAACTATTAAGGAAGAAATGAGCGGAAATGTAGTAATTGACGGAAGAAGAGGATTCAATCAAAATAGGATGGAGGAAACGGGTTTTGATTACAAAGCAATCGGTTTGGGTTAAAACAAGTTATTTTATAACCCTTCTAAGTGCGACAACTCCCCGATACGGTCCGAGTTATCGCTTTCGGGAAATCACGGTTAAAAAATGAGTAAAGGAACTGCAGCACAAGGTAAGCGTCAGAAGCAAACACATCTTATTTGTAGAAAATGCGGACGACATGCATATCACATGCGTAAGAAACGATGTGCATCTTGTGGTTTTGGTGAGACTGCAAAAAACCGTACTTATAAGTGGGCTAAAACACACTGATGCCACTTAAGGAGGCATGTGGAGTTTTAGGCATTGTAAATAAATCCCCCGTACTCCATTTACTGCAAGTAGGATTAAGAGCTTTACAACATAGAGGTCAAGAGTCAGCTGGAATTACACTTTCAGATGGCGAGCACATTACTCAAAAAGGAATGGGGCTTGTTAGTGAGGTATTGAATAAATTCGGCCCTGAATTTGAAAACGGAACTGTTGGAATAGGACATGTAAGATATTCTACGACGGGTGGTTCTTCAATGAAAAATGCTCAACCAATGACTGTTTCGACAGTCTCCGGTGAAATGAGTATCGGGCATAATGGAAATATTGCAAATCAAGATAAGCTTAGACATGAAAAAGAAAATGCAGGCTGGGCCTTCATGTCGGATACCGATTCTGAGATAATAGTCCGTATGATTGCTAATCAATTATCTAAAAATTATAGTATTACAAAATCAATTCAATTAACTATGGAGGATCTTGTTGGTAGCTATTCAATTGTTTTATTACACAATGATAAAGTTTTAGCATTTCGCGATCCACTAGGAATAAAACCGTTATGTGTCGGACAAATAGAAGATGGATTCGTTGTAGCTTCTGAAAGTTCTGCCATTGAAATTATGGGGGGAAATGTCATTCGGGACGTTGAACCTGGTGAAATAATTAGTATAGATTCTAACGGAATAAAATCACATTCAATTACTAAATCTGAACATAAAGCATTTTGTATGTTCGAATATGTTTATTTTGCAAGACCTGATGCAAAAATTGATGGAATTCTGACCTATTCGGTGAGACAGCGTATTGGACATAAACTTTGGGAAGAAGCGCCTTTAGATGCCGACATTATTGTACCTGTGCCAGATTCGGGCATTGCTTGTGCTCTTGGGTTTTCTGAAGCATCTAATATCCGTTATAGAGAAGGACTAATCAAAAATCGATATGTGCACCGGTCATTTATACAACCTGGCAACGAGCAAAGAAAGGCAATGATTAGTGAAAAGTTAAACCCAGTAAAAGAACTCGTTGAAGGGAAAAGAGTAGTATTGGTAGATGATTCAATTGTTAGGGGAAACACTTCCAAAAGAATCGTACAAAGAGTAAGAGAAGCTGGAGCTACTGAAGTTCATCTTAGAATAGGATGCCCACCTATAATTTCGCCTTGTTTCTTAGGAATCGATATGCCAAATAGAGATGAATTTATTGCTCCAAATAGAACTATAGAAGAAATAAGAAAAGAAATTGGAGCTGATTCTATAGCATATGTATCTATACCTGGTTTAGTAGACAGTATCGGAAAAGAAGAAAAAGATCTTTGTCTAGGATGTATTACTGAAAATTACCCATTGCCTATTGAGGGTGAAAGACAACGCGGTCAAGCTACTTTAGAAGATTTTGAAATTTAATCCCAAATAAAGTAAGTCTCAGTTCCATATCTAAGAGCTAAAACATTACCTACTTTCCACTCTTTAGGCGATATTGCTTCGACAGTCTGCAAAGTAAATGGATCTAAAAGGAGATATTCGGATTCTCTATGACTTATAATCTGAACTTCCAGGGGAGAATCGAGTAAAGGAATATTTCTCAAAGTATCCACTTCAACCATCTTTTGACGGAAAGGACTTGAAAGCATTACTAATTTTGTTCGACGTCTATCAATACGTAAAACTTCCCATATTTTATCGTCTAAAAATAGGTAATCTCCCACCCCAATACTTGGTAAACGTATTCCAAAAGTGTGCCTTAATAAATCGCGACCATCTTTACGACCCACTAATGTATTTGTTTCAGTAACATGCCCACCTAATTTAACCATTAAATCACGAGAAATACTCCTAGCTTTATCGGTGGAAGACAATTGAAAATCATAACCGCCTCTAACTGGGCCTGATTCGGTTGTAAAAAATTCAGAAGGTCCAGATTCAATTTCGTCATATATTATTTCTACTGCTATATTCAAAATCTTTTTTCGTTTGGTTCGGATTTGTAAAATTGCCTCATAATATCCCCCTGCTAATCTAGAACAAATTTGACATACTTGGAATTTTATCTGAACTTCCGTCTTTAACTTTGCATTCAATAAAAGATTTTGATATTTCCCTTCACAGTCAATATTTACTCTAAACTTTTGAGGATCTAACTGATTAAGAACTAGATTTGAAGAAGTTAGACCTATTTCTGAATTCCAATCTACCGATTCTTTAACAAAATGTGAAACCGAAGATTCCAAGTCACTAAACTCTAGCCAAGTACCGGGAATTTTTAAAGAATGACAGGCCTTACAACACACCATATTTACTGCCGGTGGAATATTTGAAAGCTCAAAAAATTGGCGAAAACAGCTGTCGCAAAGCTGATCTGTTAACGGCGTTTCAGAACCACACTTAAGACATATCTTCACAGAGGGCTAAGGATTGGGTATTTTGTGAGTTATGCTTTTCCAAAACGCATTCTATGGGACCTAACATATACCAAAATTATATTAATTATAAAGGCTATTTTATTTTACATACAAACTCACCTTAATTTCAGAAAGCTTTTAGTTGATTAGCCAATTTGTAATATTAGTAGTATGCAAAAATTCGAACCAAATCAGACTATGAAACTCAATGCTCACATAAGTAGTATTGAGGAGTACAATGAAATTTACAAGCACTCAATTGATAATCCTGAAGAGTTTTGGTCTGAACAAGCAGATAGAATATCCTGGTTCAAGAAATGGAATAAAGTATGGGAATGGAATTTCAATAAAGCTGAAATAAAGTGGTTTGAAGGTGCAAAACTAAATGCTAGTTATAATTGCATTGACAGACATGTAGAGAAGGGATATGGAAAGAAAGCTGCACTAATATGGGAAGGTAATGATCCAAGTGAAACTAAGACTTATACTTATGATGATTTATTAGAAGAAGTTCAATTAGCAGCTAATGCACTCAAAAATCTGGGTGTAAAGAAAGGCGATCGTGTCTGTATTTACATGCAAATGATTCCTGAATTAGCCATTTCAGTTTTAGCATGTGCTCGAATTGGTGCCGTTCATTCAGTTGTTTTCGGAGCCTTTGCACCAGATAGTTTAGAAGCTAGAATTAATGATTCAAAGTGTAAGGTATTGATTACACAAGATACGGGAGTCAGAGGGACTAAGAATGACATCCCTATGAAAAAAAATGGTGATATCGCAACCAAGAAAACTCCCTCTATTGAAAAAGTTCTTGTTGTTAAAAGAACGGGAAGTCCGATTGAAATGGACAAGGAAAGAGATGTTTGGTGGCATGATGCAATAAATTCAGCTGACAAAATTTGTGTTCCTGAGGAAATGGATGCTGAAGATCCTCTATTTATTCTGTACACAAGCGGATCCACTGGTAAACCAAAAGGAGTAATGCATACTACTGGAGGTTACATGGTTTATACGGCTACAACTCATCATTATATTTTTGACTATCATCCTGATGAGGTTTACTGGTGTACTGCTGATATTGGATGGATTACTGGACATTCATACATAATCTATGGACCTATGGCAAATCGAGCAACAACAATGATGTTCGAAGGAGTACCAAATTATCCTGACTATGGAAGATTTTGGGAAATTATAGAAAAACACAAAGTTGATAAATTTTACACTGCACCAACTGCATTAAGAGCACTAATGAAAGAAGGTGACAAATGGCCAAATAAGTATAATTTAGAAAGTTTAAAAATACTGGGAACCGTCGGTGAACCAATTAAAGAACCTGAATGGTTATGGTATCATAAAATTATAGGAAAAGAAAGGTGCCCCATAGTAGATACTTGGTGGCAAACTGAAACTGGTGGTATAATGATCGCACCATTACCGGCAGTTACTCCGACGAAACCGGGATCTGCTACACTTCCCTTCTTTGGAATAGTTCCTGAGTTACTGGATAATGAAGGAAATGTCCTAGAAGGAAATAATGTTGAAGGCAATTTGGTAATGCAAAGACCGTGGCCTGGAATGATGAGAACTGTTTATGGTGACCATCAAAGATTCTTTGAAACTTATTTTAAAAAGTTCCCTGGTAAATATTTTTCAGGGGATGGCTGTAAAAGAGATGAAGATGGATATTATTGGATTACTGGGCGGGTTGATGATGTGATAATTGTTTCTGGACATAATCTAGGGACGGCCGAGATAGAAGGATCA
>Ga0115000_10000650_pt1 | contig 31900 bp, 26 predicted proteins | sample ArcticOcean_MG_C_6_FD_89690 | JGI IMG/M metagenome (GOLD analysis project Ga0115000, IMG submission 89690) | Marine microbial communities from western Arctic Ocean - ArcticOcean_MG_CB8_128 | ecosystem: Environmental > Aquatic > Marine > Oceanic | place: Arctic Ocean: Canada Basin | collected...
AATTATCGAACCAAAAATACAGTTTCAAAAAAAATCAAAATTTAGATTCACAGTTTTGGGTGCGTACAAAGACAAGAAAAACGCATCTACTCTGGGCGGCGAATCATCCATCTATCAAAAACTAGGATGGACCATGAACTACGCATTCCCGGGGAAGGGTAGATTAAACATTGGATTCGACTACATTAACACTACCTACGATGGAGAAGAATCAGGAAGTTCGCCACTTCAATTCGAAATGTTAGAAGGTTTACAAATTGGAACAAATTTCACATGGTCTGCTCGCTTTCAGCACAATTTCAAGAATAATTTACAAGCAAATATAACCTACGATGGAAGAAGTTCCCCGGGATTTAAAGTAGTTCATACAGGTGGCCTTCAAGTTCAGTTGCTTTTTTAGTGTGGGCTCTTGAGCCTCTTATGTTAAATTTTCATACTTTTACGACCAAAAAGCACCTAATATGAGTGAGGATAAAGCATATTTTGACAGTTCGAATTTTATAGTTTTTACCTATAAATACAGAAAAGTGATCGCGACCATAGTAATTGTGGCTTTTGTTGTTGCAGCAATAATATCGTACATCATTCCTGAAAAGTATCAATCAGTAGCCAAAGTGTACCCATCGAGCACTAACTCAATTGCTCAAGCTATTATCAGTACCAATCCAGGAAATCAGAATGACATCATGGAGTTTGGAGACGAAGAGAAAACAGAACAATTATTAGAAGTCCTTGAGTCTGAAAAAGTTAAATCAAAGATTATCACTGAATTTGATCTATTGAATCACTATCAAATTGATGCTAGCCAATCTGCTACTCCGATGACTGATTTACATGATAAATACAAAGACAACATTAGCTTTAAAAGAAATGTAAACATGGCTATCGAAATTTCTGTATTAGATATTAATCCAGATACAGCTTCATTAATTGCCAATAGAATAGTTTCTGTTGCCGATGAGGTAATGAATGAAATTCGTCAAAAGAGAAATCAGCAAGCCTTTCAGATTGTTAAAAAGATATACTTGGACAAAGTCTCTCAAATACAAGCTATGGAGGATTCAATAAAGTTTATCATGAAGAATGGTGTTATCGATGTTAGTGGACAAACGGAAGTTTATTCAGATGCTCATGCTATTGCCCTTTCCAAAGGAAATAAAACTGGAGCTAAAGCTTTGGAAAAAAAGCTAAATGTTATTTCAAAGTATGGAGCACAACTTATTTCGCTAAATGAAAACCTGATTCTTGAACAGAAAATGCTATCTGAATTGCAAGCCAAGTACACTGAAGCAAAAATAGATGTCGAAGAAAAAATTGAAAACTTATTCATAGTTAACAAAGCATACCCAGCCGAAAAAAAGAGTTACCCTATACGATGGTTGATTGTACTCCTTTCAACAATTGGCAGTCTAGTCATTGGAATCCTTGCGATTACTGTATTCGAGCAACTGCAAAAATTAAAATTTGAAATTGAATCAAACAATTGATTAACAACTCAATATTATGAAGAAGTATTTCGAAAACGACGACCTTTTATCTATAGCTTGGAGATGGAAAAAACCACTCTTGATCGTATTTATAGCTTCTGCTGTAATTTCACTCATCATCTCATCTCCGGCGATTATTGCCCCAAAATATAAATCTTTTGCTATAGTATACCCTAGTAATCTTTCTACCTATTCTGAAGAGTCTTACAGTGAGCAAATGTTACAATTACTTGAATCTGATGTAATCAGAACTAACTTGGTTGAAGAATTTAGTCTTCAAAATCACTATAACATCGATGCAGATGATCCACATAGAGTAGACAAACTGTATAAGATGTACAGTGAAAACGTGACCTTCAATAAAACTAAATTTGAATCTGTAGAGATTAAAGTAGTGGATATTTCTCCAGACACGGCTTTTCACATGTTGAACAGATTAATTGATATATACAACGCCCAAGTAAAACTGATCCAAGACGATCAAACTAAAGAAGCAATCAAGACCTTGGAGATAATGGTGAATATTAAGGAACAAGAAATGGACACTCTCGAGAAGAAAATTGACTTTTTAAGAGAAGAGTACGGATTGTTAGATTATAAAAGCCAAGTTAAAAATATAACTAAGGCTTATTATAAGATGTTATCTAGTCCAAACAGTGGGGCAGACAAAATGAAAAAAGTCAAAAAAGAACTTGAGCAATTGAAACTAAAAGGAAGTGAGTTTGAAAGGTTAGTTTCCTTGCTGAAAAATGTCAGAGTTGAATACACAGGTTATAAAAACCAGTATGAGCAACAATTTAAGGAACTACAAAGGAAAAAGAAATACACCAACGTTGTCGTGAATGGATATCGAAGTGACAAAAAAGTTTATCCAATTCGATGGCTAATTGTCTCGTTGTCAGTTATTTCATCTATGCTTTTAGCTTTCGGGTTAATCTCTTTTATGGATAGAATAAATAGCCTCGATAAGGGTGCTTAGTCAAAGTAAAAAAATATGGTTTCTAGTCTTGAGCGTTCTATTCATTCTGTTGAATGGCTTTTTTCTAGTGCAAGAGAGATTTGAATTCCTCCTATTGCCATTTATTTTATTAATCATTTATTTGGCTTTGTTCAAAATAGATACGCTGCTAAAGATTATCATCTTTTTGACGCCTTTATCAATTAGCCTCAGCGAATTGAAACCAGAATCGGCAATCAACATGTCCTTACCTACAGAGCCTATTCTTTTTGGTTTGTTGCTAATTTTCATACTCAAACTCTTTAAAGATGGGTCTTTTGATCGTAAAATAATAAAGCACCCTGTTACAATTGCTATTCTGATAAATCTAGCCTGGATTGCTTTCACTTGTATTCCCAGTAGTCATCCATTGGTGTCAGTTAAATTTTTGCTAGGTCGTTTGTGGCTACTAGTTGGGTTTTACTTTATAGCCTCTGAATTATTTAAATCTAAAAAGAACATTAATCAATTTTTTTGGCTGTATATCTGTGGTTTCTCCCTTGTAATTGCCTACACTATTATATTGCACTCAGGCACGGGGTTTGATCAAAAGTCAGCGAATTACATAATGGGACCATTTTTTAATGATCACACCTCCTACGGAGCAGCGCTTGCATTCTTAATGCCCTTCTTAGTTTTTAAAGTTTTCGACGAAAAAATAGCCGGAACTAAAAAGTTATTAGTATTTCTCCTATTGTCTTATTTCATCTTAGCTTTAGTACTATCTTATACAAGAGCTGCATGGGTTAGTGTCCTTGGATCAGCATTAGTCTTTGTTGTTTTAAAATTAAAAATAAAATGGTGGGTAATCACTATGGGCCTTGTTCTATCATCGGTCTTATTGATTGGACTATGGACGCAAATAAATGCTAACATGGCTAGCAACAAGCAGGATTCTTCTAGCAATTTAAAGGAACATGTTTCTTCTATTTCAAACGTGACTTCCGACGCATCTAATCTTGAACGCTTGAACCGATGGAACTCCGCTTATGAGATGTACAAGAAAAAACCTGTCTTTGGGTGGGGTCCAGGAGTGTATGCATTTGAATATGCACCTTTTCAGAGAAGCAAAGACAAAACAATCATAAGCACGAATACTGGGGATGGAGGAAATGCGCACAGCGAATATCTTGGACCATTGGCAGAAACTGGAATTTTAGGAACCCTGACGTTCTTACTGGTTGTACTTACAATTATATACACATCCGTTCGAGTATATAAGAAACCAACATTGAGCCCTGAAATGAAGAACGTAGTACTAATCTGCTTTTTAGGATTAGTTTCCTACTTTATTCATGGCGTCCTGAATAATTTCTTAGACACCGATAAAATATCATGTTTATTTTGGGGAATGACAGCAATTATAGTGATAATTGATCTACATCACTCGGACGAAGACAAGTCATTTCAAAAGCTTTCTTAGTCAGCAGTAACTTCTTTAGCCTCAGCTTCTTCAGATTCAGACGGAACTATTGCTTCATCAATGTATGGAAACACATCTACAATTGTAGTCTTGGATGCGTTTGCAATTTCCCATTCAACTATTGATCCTTCCATTCTCACTTCAGTCTTTTCAATAGCGTCTTTAATACTATCTGCTTGAACCAAATAATTTTCACTGATCTTTTTTTCCTTACCACTGTCTGAATCAACGGACACATAAGTCACTTTTAACTTAAAAAAGAACTCTTGGCTTTCGTCAATCACAATATCGTTAATATTTGATTTCGCACAGGTTGCAAGATTATATTCAGGAATGTATTCCTCCAAAATACCTTGAAGTCGGGCCTCAGCTTCAGTAAAGCTTAAAGCGTTTAGCATGTACTGCTCACTCTTTTTAAAAATAGTGCCGTTTTCAGCTTGTTTTAAATAATTTATCTTGCAACTAAACCATGTATTCATCTTTCAAATTGTCTTAATGTGTATATTATTTAAAATGGTAAATCGTCACCATCTCCTGAAAACTCATTCATTCTAGACCCTCTTATCATTGTCTGAGGTTCTTGATCTTGACCTGTTACTGGCTCAGCAGGACTCATTGCATTAATATCTCCTTCGTGCAAATCCACAAACTTAGCTTGTTCAGGAACAAACCTCAATTGTACATTCGACAAAGCACCATTCCGATGTTTAGCAACTATTATCTCGGTGATTCCAACAAGGGAATTCCCTCCCTCATCAACAGTGATGTCATAATAATCTGGACGGTAAATAAACATAACCATGTCCGCATCTTGCTCAATCGCACCAGATTCTCTCAAATCCGACAGCATTGGACGTTTATCTCCTCCTCTAGTTTCTACAGCCCGACTTAACTGTGATAAGGCAATTACCGGAATTTGCAGTTCTTTAGCTAAAACCTTTAATGACCTTGATATTATACTTATTTCTTCTTGTCGATTCCCTCCGTCTTTGCCTCCAGCATGCATCAATTGCAAATAGTCAATTACAACCATTTGAATATCATGCTGTGCTTTTAACCTTCTCGCTTTTGCTCGTAATTCAAATACTGACAATCCAGGGGTATCATCAATAAACAAAGGAGCTTCTGTTAATGCAGATACTTTTGCATTTAATTGCTCCCATTCATGTTGCGCTAAATTTCCTTTCTTAAGTTTATCTGAATTCAATCCAGTTTCTGAAGCCACCAGCCTCATTACCATTTGAAGAGACGACATTTCCAAAGAGAATATTGCTATCGGGAGACCTTTATCCACAGCGATATTCCTAGCCATTGATAAGACAAATGCTGTTTTACCCATACCCGGCCGTGCAGCTAAAATTAATAATTCACTAGCTTGCCATCCAGATGTTAATTTATCGAGTTCCGCAAAACCAGAAGGAACACCATTTACACCATCACCCTTTTCTCCGGCTTTCTTAATTTGTTCTTTCGCTTGCTGAACCAAAGTCGGCATAGCGTCAAAACTTTTCCTGATGTTGCCCTGAGCAACAGAAAACAAATCCTGTTCGGCTTTATCTAGTAAATCAAATACATCTGACGTTTCATCATATGCGTCAGTTATTGTTTCGGTAGATATTCGTATTAGTTCTCTTTGAATATATTTTTGAGATATTATCCTAGCGTGAAATTCTATGTTTGCAGCAGATGCAACATTATCGGTAAGTTTTGTAATATAATAGGCTCCACCTACAGATTCAAGTTCTCCATTTAATTTCAATTGATTCTTTACAGTCAACAAATCAACAGGTTCACTTTTTTGAAAAAGTTCCTGAATTGCTAAATATATTTTCTGATGGCTTTCTTTGTAAAAACTAACAGGCTGCAAAATATCAATTACCGCAGTTAAAGCATCTCTTTCGATCATCAACGCACCAAGTACAGACTCTTCCAAATCCAATGCCTGAGGAGGCAATTTACCATACTCCTTAGCTATCTGCTCATGATTAACAACAGGTCGCTTCTTAGCCTTTTTTACTCCAGAATTTTCATTGTCAGACATTCGTCAAAGGTAGGAAATTATACTTTTCAACGCTTGATATTCTCAAACTATAATTTGTACTTGTTCTCTTCGAACAACACTTTAGCAATACTCCTTCTAGCTGCAATAGCATTAAACGGTGTAGTCTTGGTAAATCTCTTCAGCCCCATGAACATCATTCTTGCTTCGTCACCTGTTGCAAATCCATTAAGAGCATTTTTTCCTGCCACATTAATTTTATCTGCTGCATCATTTACGAATACCTGAACAGCTGATATTTGGACCTTGCTATTCTCTTCACCATTCTTGTCAATTAATTTTTTAACCCTTAAGTAGGCCGATTCAGCAGCGTAAATTTGAATTATCATGTCTGAAATATTCATCAATATTTCTTGCTCATCCCCGAGCTTCATCATCAATTTTTGAACTGCACCTCCAGCAACCATCAATACAGCCTTCTTGAAGTTTTTTAGGTATCCATATTCTGCAGCTAAAACACCTTCTTCCGCATCTCCAAAGCTTGGGATTCCCATTAGCTCTTTCCCAACTGCCGTGGCTGGCCCCATTAAATCTAGCTTACCCTTCATAGCCTTCTTAATAAGCATGTCAACGATTAACATTCGATTAATTTCGTTCGTTCCTTCAAAAATTCTATTAATTCTTGAATCTCTGTATGACCTCTCCATTGGAGCATCTGCAGAATAACCCATTCCGCCATAGATTTGAACTCCTTCATCAACAACATAATCAAGGACTTCAGAACCTTGCACTTTAAGTATCGCTGCTTCAACAGCGTATTCTTCTACACCTTTTAGTTTTGCCTTTTCAGACTCCATCCCTCCTGCTAAGAAAGCGTCAGTTGCATTGTCAATTAATTGCCCTGTTCTATAAAGAGAACTTTCTAATACAAATATTTGAATAGCTTGTTCAGCCACCTTGTGTTGTATTGCTCCAAATCCAGCTATTGCTTTCCCAAATTGCATTCTCTCATTAGCGTAATTTATTGCTGTTGAACAAACAGTTTTACTTGCTCCCAGTGCAGCCGCAGCCAATTTTATCCTCCCAATATTTAATATATTTAGTGCTATTTTAAATCCACCCTCACGTTCACCTAGTAAATTTTCAGACGGAATTTTAACGTCATTAAAAAATACTTGTCTGGTAGACGAACCCTTAATTCCCATTTTATGCTCTTCAGGGTTCAAACTAATCCCCCCAAATCCTTTCTCAACAATAAAAGCACTTAAATTTTTATCATCTTCTATTTTTGCAAACACAATAAATATATCAGCAAATCCACCATTAGTGATCCACATTTTCTGACCGTTCAGCAAATAATGAGATCCATCCGCAGAAGGCATTGCTTTAGTTTTTCCAGAATTTGCATCAGAACCTGAACCTGGTTCCGTCAAGCAATAACAAGCCTTTTTGACACCACTTCCTAAATCCGGTAAATACTGTGCTTTTTGCGAATCAGTACCGTAATACATGATGGGTAGTGTACCAATTCCCGTATGGGCCGAAAAAGCTACCGCAAAACTATGTCCTGACCCTAACACTTCATTAATAAGTGTCGATTCATTAAACCCTTTACCAAATCCTTGGTGTTCTTCAGGAATTGAAATTGCCAATAATCCCAACTCTCCAGCTTTTTCTAGTAGACTTGGCATTAATCCTTCTTCTAGAGCATCAATTCTGTCTAGGTTTGGAAGGACCTCAGAATTTAAAAACTCCTGGCAGGTATCAGCCATCATCTTCTGTTCTTCACTCCATTCTTCAGCAACAAAAATATTGCTGTGATTAGATTCTTTAATTAAAAACTCTCCTCCTTTAATTGTTTCTTCTTGGCTCATAGTATGTGGTATTGTAATTATGGTAATAATTTCTTCTGCTTTTTGCTAATTGTTTACTCAGCTCTCTTTTATGACAAAGCTTACTTAAGCAACTCATATATTCCTGCGGCACCTTGTCCAGTTCCCACGCACATGGTAACCATACCGTATTTCTTATCTCTTTTTCTCAATTCATTAAATAACTGAACCGACAGTTTTGCTCCCGTACATCCCAATGGATGGCCTAAAGCAATAGCCCCTCCATTAACATTTACTATATCCGAATTTAATCCTAATTCATTAATAACAGCAACACTTTGTGAGGCAAAAGCTTCGTTTAACTCAATTAAATCAATGTCTTTTAATTCTAAACCTGCCTTCTCCAGTGCGCCTGGCACTGCATAAATAGGTCCTACACCCATAACTCTTGGCTCTAAAGCTGCGACATGATAACTTACTAATTTTGCAATCGGTTCTATGTTTAATTCTTTGACCATCTTTTCACTCATCACTATTACAAACGCAGCCCCATCAGAAGTCTGAGAAGAATTTCCCGCTGTCACCGAACCTCCTGCAGCAAATACAGGACGTAATTTTGATAGAGCTTCCGCATTGGTCCCTTTTCTTGGTCCTTCATCAGTGTCAACTACAAAATCTCGCTCTTGCCTTTTTTCATTTTTATCTAGGAAAATCTCTTTCACATTTATAGGCACTATATCTTCTTTAAATCGACCTTCTTTAATTGCACGAAGAGCTCGATTATGCGATTCCACACTAAAAGCATCTTGTTCTTCCCTACTTACCTTGTATACTTTGGCAACTTCCTCTGCAGTTAATCCCATGCCCCAGTACCAATCTGGATTATTTTTAGCGACTTCGTAATTTGGAATTACTTTCCATCCTCCGAACGGTATAGGCGACATTGTTTCCACCCCTCCAGCAATGATGCAATCAGCCATACCCGCCTTGATTTTTGCTGTCGCCATCGCTATAGTTTCAAGCCCAGAAGAACAATACCTATTTACTGTAACACCTGGCACTTTCACAGTATCTAAGCCCATCAAGGAAATCATCCTTCCTATGTTTAAACCTTGCTCAGCCTCAGGAGTTGCATTTCCAACAATGACGTCATCTATCCTATTATGATCTAAATTAGGAACACTATCAACCAATTGCTTTACTACTTGAGCTCCTAATTCGTCCGCACGTAAAAATCGAAATCCTCCTTTTTTGGATTTCCCAACCGCTGATCTGTATCCTGCTACAATATATGCTTCCATTTTAATGCTTTTAAATTCTGTTTACTCTATTAATAACTACCTCAACAACGTCTCCCAAAATATTTTCCTAATTTCTCAGAGGCCTACCTGTTGTCAACAAACTCTGTATTCTTTCCAAAGTTTTTCGCTCGCCACAAAGAGACATGAACGCCTCTCTCTCCAAATTCAATAAATACTGTTCAGAAACTAGAGTTTTTGCACTCAAATCTCCACCACACAAAACATATCCTAACTTTTCAGAGATAAGCTTATCATGTTCGCTTATGTATTTCCCACTATACATAGTAAACGCTCCCGCATAAACCATCCCTAAACCTTCTCTCCCCAGAACTCGAATATCCTTCCTTTGCACTGGACGAGTATAACCTGCTTCATATAATTTAAGAGCTTCTTTTTTAGCTTCCCCAATTAATCTATTTTGATTCAAAACGAATTTGTCACGTCCCTTCATATAATATCCTAAATCAAATGCTTCTGCTGCTGAAGTGGATACTTTAGCCATTCCAATAGTTAAAAATGCACTTTTAAGTCCTGGTAATTCGATATCTCCTTCGAAGGTAGAATCAGATAATCTGAGAGCAAATTCTTTACTTCCTCCACCTCCGGGAATCACACCCGCTCCAACTTCAACTAATCCCGTATAAGTTTCGGCAGATGCCACTACTTTGTCAGCATGCAAGGCAATTTCACAACCTCCTCCTAATGCCATCGCATGCGGTGCAACAACAACGGGGATATCCGAGAACCGAATTCTCATCATGGTATTTTGAAATGATCTTATCGCAAAATCCACTTCATCCCACTCCTGTTCTACAGCATACATGAATAAAATACCAAGGTTTGCACCAACAGAAAAATTGGCTCCTTGGTTTGAAACAACAATTCCCTTCCAGCCTTCTTGCTCAGCGATGTCAATTCCCTTGTTTATACCTTGTAAAACTTCACCCCCCATGGTGTTCATTTTACTGTGAAACTCAATATTTAAAATTCCATCACCTATATCAAAAACCGAACAGCCCGAATTACTCCAAACTATATTCGACTTTCTTAAGTTGTCTAAAATAATAAAGTCATCAGCCCCTGGAATAGCTATATATGATTTAGAATTGACGTCGTAATAATGTTTTACTCCATTTTCTACTTTGTAAAACCTTTCAATGCCATCAGCTAACATTTCATTTACCCAATCTGCTACTTTTAAACCCGCAGCGGTCATCATTTCGACGGATTGTTTTAATCCAACTGCATCCCATAATTCAAACGGGCCCAACTCCCAGCCAAAACCTGCATTCATGGCTTGGTCTACTCTAAATACTTCGTCCGCAATTTCTGGTATTCTATTGGATACATACGCAAACAATTGCGTCAGCGTAGTCCGATAAAACTCACTAGCTTTATCTTTTCCCCCCACCAATATCTTAATTCTCTTTTTTAGAACATCTTCATTTTTAGCAAGTTCAAGTGTTGGAAAAGAAACTTTCTTTTTCTTCTCGTACTCAAGTGTTTTAAGATTTAAGGCCAATATGGTTTTCTTTTCCTTTTTATAAAACCCTTGATTTGATTTAGAACCCAACCAGCCATTATCAACCATCTTTGTTATAAAACTCGGTATGGCAAACTCAGCGTTAGCTTCATCATCTTTACAATTTTGTTGAACACCGTTAGCTACTTTCACAAGAGTATCCAATCCTACTACGTCACAAGTCCTGAAAGTTGCAGACTTAGGCCGTCCTAATACAGGTCCAGTCAGTTTATCAACCTCTTCTACTGTTAAATCCATCTTATCAACAGTATGGAAAAGGTTCATGATCGAGAAAACCCCAATTCTATTTGCAATAAAAGCAGGAGTATCCTTACACAAAACAGTCGTTTTACCCAAAAATAAATCTCCGTATGACATCAGAAAATCAATTACCTCTGGATTCGTTTTTACTGTTGGAATTACCTCCAGCAATTTTAAGTATCGAGGTGGATTGAAGAAATGTGTTCCGCAGAAATGAGCTTGAAAATCCTCAGATCGTCCGTCCAACATCATATGGATAGGTATACCAGAAGTATTGGAACTGATTAAACTTCCAGGCTTTCTATGTTTTTCTACCTCACCAAATACTTTCTTTTTAATGTCTAAGTTTTCAATCACCACTTCGATCGTCCAATCACAGTATGATATTTTGGACATATCATCAGAGAAATTTCCAGTAACAATGTATTTGCTGTCTGACTTTTTATAAAGTGGGGAAGGATTTGATTTAATACAAAAAGTCAATGCCTGATTCACGATTTTATTTCTGAATAACGGATGTTTTTCATCTAATCCTTTCGCCTTTTCAGTATCACTAATTTCCTTGGGTACTACGTCAAGTAATAACACCTCAACTCCAATGTTGGCAAAGTGACAAGCAATTCTTGACCCCATCACTCCCGAGCCTAAAATGGCAACTTTATTTATTTTTCTTTCCATGATCTTTAATGTTATTTTAACTGCTTACTCTCCATATATTTTAACAAACAAATCCGCGCAGTTTTCTTTAATTACATTTCTTTTTAATTTCATTGTTGGTGTTAGCTCTCCATCTTGAACGCACCATTCCTTTCCAATTAATTCGAATTTTTTTATCTGTTCTACTTTTCCAAAAGTTGCATTTAATGTTTCTATGTCTGAAGCTATCTTTTTCTTCACCTCATCCATACAAATTATTTCCTCATTGGTTCCGAATGAATAACCCTTGTGTCTGCACCATGACTTCACATGCACAAAATTTGGAACAACTAATGCCGCAGGATGCTTACGCCCTTCACCAATCACCATGATTTGTTCAATGAACAAAGATTCTTTCATTTTATTTTCAAGTGGCTGTGGCGCAACATATTTACCCCCTGAGGTTTTAAAGATTTCCTTCTTTCTGTCGGTGATTTTTAAATATTCTCCATCAAAAACACCTATATCTCCAGTGTGGAACCAATCTCCCGTCATCACCTCGGCTGTTTTCTCTGGATTGTTATAATACCCCATCATCACATTCGGACCTTTCACCAATATCTCTCCATCTTCAGCAATTTTAACCGTTACATCATCAATTACTCTACCGATTGTTCCAAACTTAGTCCCGTTTGGTTCCAAGGTGTTCACAGACACTATGGGTGAAGTTTCTGTCAATCCATATCCCTCCAAAATTGGAATTCCAATTCCCCAAAAGAACCTGGTGAGTCTTGTCTGTAAAGCTGCACTTCCTGAAACAATACATTTCACATTCCCTCCCAAACCTAATTTTATTTTTGCGAAGACTAACTTCTCTGCCAAAGCAGTTCCTAACCCAACTGATTGACCAATTTCAAAAGCTTGCGCCTTTCCCACTGCCCATAAAAATAACTGCTTGACTAATCCTGATTTTTGATTACCTCCGGCAATCACTTTGTCGTACACCTTTTCTATCAATCGAGGCACAGCCGTAAAAATATGTGGTTTAATTTCTTTGATATTATCGCCTATAGTCTCAATACTTTCCGCATAGTAAATAGATATACCTCCTAGGGTGTATATATTGAGAATGGATCGTTCAAAAACATGACATAAAGGTAAAAAGCTCAAAGCTTTGTCCCCATATTCTACTGGTAAATATGCAACTCCCGCCACTGCATTACTAACAAGATTTTCATGAGATAACATTACACCTTTAGGATTGCCTGTTGTTCCAGAAGTGTAAATTAAAGTAACTAAATCTTTTTCTACAATTCCAGCTTTAAGACTTTCTAATTGAGTTGAAATTTCTGAGGAGTTCTCAGACAATAGTACATCTTTCCAATGGCTAACTCCATCTATTTTATCAAATGAATAAACATTTTTAAGAGACGGCACTTCGGAACGAATAGCTTCAATTTTTGAATACAGATCTTGATCACTCAAAAACACGTACTTAATTTCCGCGTCATTAAATATAAATTTATAATCCGATTTTGAAATAGTTGGATATACTGGACAAAGTATTGCCCCAATTTGAGCAACACCGTAATTAATAAAATTCCATTCGGGACGATTATTTGTTACTGTTGCAACCTTATCCCCTTTTTTAACTCCCAACGAAATAAGACCTTCACTCACTTGATCTACAATATCCTTATATTCTTTAGTACTATAAGATATCCATTCTCCATTAACTTTGCTTGCTAGAGCAATATCAAGAGGGAATTTTTTTAACCCGCTTTCTAATATATCAAATGTTCTTTTTATTTCCATAATCATCTTTTTAGAGCACTAGTAATACTAGCCTACTAAAACTAACGAAGATTATTCAAAAATGTTCAGCTTATTGCAAACTATTATTTGTCGTTATTATAACTTAACAATATAAATGTTTTTAAACAGCTGTACGATAGATGTTTACAATAAGTCATGAATTCGAAATAATTTATGCTATGGAGTGGATAGCTTCATTAACCTCAAAAACGGAGTATTTTTCCATACTTATTTCACCACTAACTATTTCATTACTTAAATTAAGATGAAAATAGCCTTCAATAGACTTTTGAAGTTGCAGTTCATCTAGTAAATCAAATACTAAATTTATCTGTGTTTTATCTACATTATAAATGTCACTGCAAAAATCTTTGATTGGATTTAAACATGTCGCAACCCCAACATCAACTCTTGGATAAGAGCTAGTTATTGATTGAACTTTATCAAGTAAATCTTTAGGTGTAAAGATCAATGGCAACGATAATTTCACAAATAAAGTAGGGAGGTTTCGTTTTTCGATCAATCGGAGGTATTTACCTGCATCTTCATTTAACGACGGACCTAAAGTTGAAATACTAAATACCTTACCTGACACAACTAATAACAAATGGGGAGGTACGTCTAACGCATTCAACAAAATAAGATAGACGCCTTCCCCAAGGTATTGCTTTTTAAACTCCTGAACATTGTGTAATTTATACTTGAGCATCAAAAACCCCTTTGAATGCTAGTTCAGCTGGTCCTTGTAAAAAGACATCAGTATATTCACTCCTATTTTCTTTAAATCTAACTTTCAAATCACCTCCCAGTGCTTTAACGTCTACTTCATTCGCAGTAATTAAACCTCTAGAATGAGCAGATAAGACAGCAGCAGTAACTCCTGTGCCGCAGGCAAGTGTTTCATCTTCAACACCTCTTTCGTACGTGCGTATCGCAAGGGATTCTGAATCAAGGACTTCAATAAAATTCACATTAGTTCCTACCTCTAAAAAACGATCGTTAGTTCTGATCTCTCTCCCTTTCGCAACAACACTGAACTCCGACAAATCCTCCACAACTTGAACGTAATGCGGTGATCCAGTATCTAAATACGAAAAATCATCTCCTTTTTCAATGGTATTAACATCGATCATTTGAAGACTTATCCATTGCTCGTCCTTATGTTCAATAACTGAGGCAGAATGCTCTCCATCCACCGCAATAAAATTACATTCCTTACCTACTATCCCTAGAGAATAAGCGAATGCTACAATACAACGACCGCCATTTCCACACATCGACCCCTCAAATCCATCAGCGTTGTAATACACCATTTCAAAATCACACCCTTCGTGAGATCTTAACAACATCAAACCATCGGCACCAATACCAAATCTCCTATCACATAATAATTTCACCAAGGAATTATCGCCTCGATCAAAATTACATGATCTGTCATCAATGATCACAAAATCATTCCCCGCACCTTGATATTTAGAAAAGTGGATACTCATTAAAATTATTTAAAACAGTGTTTTGGTAAAATTAACACATTTTAAGCAGGTAAATGGATGCTTTTTAGACTTTCAACGTTAAAAATACATGAACACGTTTAATCACTTCCATTACCAATCATTATGAATATAAAAACAGTTATCACCAGTCTTGTCACTTCTATCGTCACAATTTTAATTTTTAGTCTCGTATTTAGTAATAATGATTTATTTGCGAAATCAACGGATATTACTCTTCCAATAGCAGTAGTAAACAATGAGTTATTTAAAAATTCAACACAAGTTGATTTTGTCTCTGCAGCCAGAAACTCCGTTAATTCTGTAGTCCACATTAAAACTAAATCCACAAAAGAAGGCGGATATTATTACAATCCCATCAACGAATACTTCTTTGGTAAACCTCTCCAAAAAGCACCAAAAAAAACGGTTTCAGGTAGTGGTTCGGGAGTTATAATTTCTTCAGACGGATATATTGCTACAAATTATCATGTTGTGAAAGGAGCGGATATAATCGAAATCACTTTAAATGACAAAAGAATACTTGAGGCTAAAGTGATTGGACAAGACCCCAACACTGACCTTGCTCTGTTAAAAGTAATAGAGTCAGATTTAATTCCAATCCCCTACTCAAACAGTGATGATTTACAAGTAGGCGACTGGGTATTAGCGGTTGGGAATCCTTTTAATTTGACATCAACAGTAACTGCTGGGATAGTTAGTGCAAAGGGCAGAAATATTAATCTACTGAAAGAACAATATGCAATCGAAAGTTTTATTCAAACTGACGCGGCCGTTAATCCTGGGAATAGTGGTGGCGCTCTTGTTAACGCTAACGGAGAGCTAGTTGGAATAAATACTGCAATAGCCTCCAAAACAGGGTCATACATAGGTTATTCGTTTGCTATCCCCGCTAATGTTATTAAGAAGGTCATGAATGATTTACGGAAATACGGCACTGTACAACGAGCATTATTGGGTATCCAAATCCAAGACATTGATCGAGAATTAAGCAATTCAAGGAACCTAAATACTTTAACTGGTGTTTATATCTCAAAGGTTTTGAAAAACAGTGCAGCAATAGATGCCAATCTTGCATCAGGAGATGTGATAACCCACATCAACGGAAAAAAAGTTGACTCAATAAATGAATTACAAGAAAGTTTAAGTCAATTTGGTCCTGGCGATACAATAGATGTAGTTTATCTGAGAGATCAAAAAGTAAAAAGCACAGCAGTTAAGCTTAAAGGAATTGTAAAAAGTTGAGATGATTTTGAATTATTTGAATTTAGAAGTTAGTATAAAGCTACCTTACCTCTTCAAACTGACTCATAGCACTGACCAAAGCCTGAACACTTGACAATTGCAATGCATTGTACATTGATGCTCTGAACCCACCTACACTTCGATGGCCTTTAATACCACTAATTCCTCTTTCAGCTACAAATGATAAAAATGAATCAGTTAAACTGTCATCTTCCAAAACAAAGGTAGGGTTCATAACAGACCGATCTTCCACTCTAACATTTCCTTTGAAAAGAGAATTTCTTTCTATTTCGGTGTAAAGCAAAGCTGCTTTTGCTTCGTTTTCTTTTGCAATTACATCTAGCCCACCTTTTTCTTTCAGCCACTCCAAATTCAACATACACACAAAAATAGAAAAGCATGGAGGTGTATTAAACATTGACCCTTTATCAATATGAGTTCTGTAATCTAGCATCGAGGGAATTGACCTTGAAGTCTTACCTAAAATATTTTTCTTAACAATTACCAAGGTTGCTCCCGCAGGTCCAATGTTCTTTTGTGCCCCTGCGTATATTAAGTCAAAATCTGATACATTGATTTTTTTACTGAAAATATCTGAAGACATATCAACGACCAGAGGAACTTCTACTTTTGGATAGACTTTAAATTGAGTGCCGCTGATTGTATTATTAGAGGTAAAATGCAAATACGCTGCATCATTTGGGACCACTATACTTTTAGGAATATATGAGAAGTTTTCGTCTTTCGAGCTTGCAACAATATCAACATTTCCAAACAACTCAGCCTCCTTTATGGCTTTACTTGACCATATTCCCGTATTTATGTACGCAGACTTTCCATTTATAGGAAGTAAATTTTGCACCAACATAGAAAATTGCAAACTTGCTCCACCCTGCAAAAATAGCACCTCGTATTCATTTGGCACGTCTAGTAATTCCGCTACTAGTGCTACTGCCTTGTCCATTACCTCAATGAAATCTTTACTTCTATGAGACATTTCAATAATCGATAGTCCTGAATTATTATATTCAACAACCGCCAAGGCAGCTTTAGCCATCACCTCTTTTGGTAATATACATGGGCCTGCGCTAAAATTATGAATTTTCATTTAAAACTATTCTTTGAAAGAGATTATTTTCCCGACCTACTTATTGCTTTCTTAGAAGCTGCAACAATGGCTTCAGGAGTCAGTCCATATTTTTCCATTAATTGATCAGGAGTTCCACTTTCGCCAAAGCTGTCTTGAACTGCAACGAATTCAACAGGTGCAGGAGTATTTAATGCCAACAATGCAGCAATACTTTCTCCTAATCCTCCTGCTTGCTGGTGCTCTTCCGCAACAACAGCACATTTAGTTTTTGAGACACTTTTTAAAATTGCCTCATCATCCAATGGCTTAATCGTATGAATATTAATTATTTCCACATCTACCCCCTGCTCCGCCAAAATTTCTCCTGCTTGAATTGCTTTCCAAACCATGTGACCTGTAGCAAAAATTGATACGTCTGCACCTTCATTCAACATCAATGCTTTTCCAATCACAAACTCTTGACTTTCTGGAATGAAAATCGGCACAACAGGACGGCCAAACCTTAAATATACAGGACCCTCATGATTTGCAATAGCAATAGTTGCTGCTTTGGTTTGATTATAATCACAAGGATTAATAACTGTCATTCCTGGCAGCATTTTCATTAACCCTATGTCTTCCAATATCTGATGAGTTGCACCATCTTCACCTAAGGTTAACCCTGCGTGAGAAGCATATATTTTTACGTTCTTGTTCGAGTAAGCAATTGACTGTCTTATTTGATCGTAGACTCTTCCGGTTGCAAAGTTTGCAAAAGTTCCAGTAAATGGAATTTTACCTCCAATAGCTAACCCAGCAGCAATGCCAACCATGTTCGCTTCAGCGATTCCAATCTGGAAAAATCTTTCAGGAAACTTATCTATGAAAGCGTTCATTTTCAACGAACCAATTAAATCCGCACACAATGCAACTACGTCTTCGTTTTGTTCTCCTGCTTTTAACAATCCTTCACCAAAACCAGACCTTGTGTCCTTATTTCCAAATATTTCAAATTTTTTCATACCTACATTTATGTATTATAAGAGCTGCAAAAATATTGTTTACAAACTTATTCTTACAGATTTTCCTGATTTAATTGTAAACTCTTTATCAACACTTTGAAACGATCTGTCACTGTTTTTTGACCTGTACACCACCAAGTAATTTCCCGGCTGCAGATCTAGTACTTCCGACGGTTGGTCTATGTTTAGATTATAAATCAATTGCAATGAATCACCTGATTTAACATACACTGAACCATAACCTGAGGACATGATGTTGAAAAATACCTTGCCTGCCACGGGCACTTCAAAAACATTTACTTTGCTCTGACGTATTTCTACATTTCTTAGTAACCTAGGTAAAGTCAGGACTTCCACTTCATACGTCCCAACCAAATATTTAATTTCTTGACCTGATTTCTGATGATTTAAAGTAACACACTGATCTTTTAATCTTACTACAGCTTCGTAATTTACTTTTTTGTGACCAGGAGAAGTAATCAAAAGAGATCCTTGTGGTGTTTCAATTGGGATTATATTGTGCTGAGCAGGTTTGATGATCACATTTTCAACTGTGACTGGAGGAATTGTGTGTACTTTAATATTATACCTCAAGGAAGGATCAATTCCCAAAGTGTCAGGTAGTCCCATTCGATTCATAGTATGTACGTAATTGTATTTAATTTCACTAGTATGGTGATCATAAAACGTCATATTGACATTCGTTTCGACGGGAGCCCCATTTACGTCCAACAAATTAACTTGACATGTTGTATTGTTCAATGCCTCTGACAAAACTAAAGCTAAAACCGTTTTGAATTGCTCTTTGTCCTTCGCATCATAGTAGTTTCCGATACAATAAAAATGCTTTTTGTAATCGTCAATAACCCCTACACCAATAACGAATGGTTTTAAAAACACATCGTTTTTCCTCAGAGATCTCGCGATGGCACATGGGTCACCATCACAAGCTTCTATTCCGTCTGTAATTAGCACTATGACATTTCTACAATTTGAACAAGGAGGGAAATCATCTTTTGACAATTCTAAAGACCTAGCTATTGGTGTTGTACCTTTTGGAACAACTCCTTTAATTACATGTTTAATGTTTTCGATATTATCAATTCCGAATGGCACCTCAAGGTGAGTGTCATCACAATCTTGAGCTCTAGAATTTATATTAGACCGATTGCCATAAACCCTAAGTGCTAATTCAAGATTTTCGACCTTTTTGAGGCTGTCAAGCGCTTCTGAAAATAGTTTTTGTGCCACATCTATTTTAGATTGACCTCCAAAATGGCCAAACATACTTTGCGAAGCATCAAAAATAAAAAGTATACGAGTTGTTTCCGTAGTTTTTATAGAATCTGTTTGAGCTGTGCAGACTGCAGCAAAGCCAAAAAGCATTAAAGTTAGAAATCTAGAAAGTTTGTTCATGTATTTACCCATGCATCTACTTAAGCAACAAACTTGCCATACCTGACCAGTGCTGGAGCTGCTACCTCTTTTGTAAAATCACCTTTTTACAAGGTCTATTTAGTAATCGCCTAAAGTCTCAGCATTTTGAGCCATTGCCTTAGCTGTCTGCTCATCACTTGGTGCTTTTCCGTGCCACGCATTTGCATCCATCATGAAATCAACACCATTACCCATAATGGTTGTCATTAGCATCAACACAGGTTTTCCTTTTCCAGACATATCATTTGCTTTTTTAAATCCTGCGATTAATTCAGCAATGTTGTTACCATTTACCTCCATCACATCCCAGCCAAAAGCTTCGTATTTTCCTTTAAGATCTCCAAGTGATAAAATATCGTCACATGTGCCATCAATTTGGGCATTGTTGTAATCAATTGCAGCAATGATGTTATCCATTTTGTTGTGAGCAGCATACATTACAGCTTCCCAAACCTGTCCTTCTTGTTGCTCTCCATCACCCATCAACACATAAACTTTCTTGTTATCACCAGCCATTTTTTTCGTTGCTGCAACACCAATTGCTGAAGACAAACCTTGACCCAATGATCCTGAAGCAATTCTGATACCCGGCAAACCTTCGTGAGTAGTAGGATGACCTTGTAACCTAGAATTCAATTTTCTGAAAGTAGCTAATTCTGATACTGGAAAATATCCCGTTCTTGCAAGAACACTATACCACACTGGTGAAATGTGTCCTTGTGATAAAAAGAATAAATCTTCACCTTCACCACTCATGTTAAAATTATCAGCATTGTGCTCCATAATTTCATTGTACAAAACCACAAAATATTCGGCACAACCTAAAGATCCACCGGGGTGACCAGAGCTTACAGCGTTAACCATTCTTACGATGTCTCTTCTAACTTGAGAGGTAAAATCTTGTAGTTCTTCTATCCTTGACATGAGAGTGTTTTTGTGGCAAAAGTAAAAATTTTATACCTCTCTCACAGAGATGTTTAAAACTTTTGAAAAAAAGTAATGCTCATAACAATGAACAAACAATAGATTAAGCTTCTGTTAGCAATTTAAAACCACGACCATGCATGTTCACTATTTCCACTGTTGGATCAAACTTCAGGTATTTTCTTAGTTTTGTGATGTACACGTCCATTGACCTTGCATTAAAATAACTGTCATCCCTCCAAATTTTATTTAGGGCAACTGAACGCTCCATAACATCATTTTTATTTTCGCACAGTAACTTCAGTAATTCAGCTTCTTTGCTCGTTAATTTTTGATCCAAATCATTTCCAGTCAACAACCTTTTGTTATAATCAAAACTTAAACTTCCAATATTAAAATTAGATTGACTTGTTGAAACTGTAGCTCCAACTCCATGAGTTCTCCTTAAAATTGCATTTACCCTCAGTAATAATTCCTCCATACTAAACGGCTTAGTCATATAATCATCTGCTCCAGACTGAAACCCTTCAACCTTATCAGTTTTAAGTGATTTAGCAGTCAAGAAAATAATAGGAATCTGCTTATCTAAATTTCTAATCTCTTTTGCTAAAGTAAACCCATCTTTAATTGGCATCATAACATCCAATACGCACAAGTCAAATTCTCCATTAACAAAAGCCTTAGCTCCTTTGTCACCGTCAACTTCCAATTGCGTATCAAATCCTTTAGCAATCAAATACTCTTGCAACAATCCTCCTAAATTCTTGTCGTCCTCAACTAATAATATGTTTCTTTTTTCGCTCATAATTATATATTTTTTTAAGTTACATTCTTTGGAAGACAAACTGAAAACACAGTCCCACTTCCTATTTTACTATTCACCTTAACAGATCCTTTGTGACGTGTTATCACAGCTTTCACATAATTCAACCCCAACCCAAAACCTTTCACATTATGAATGTTTCCTGTTGGCACTCTGTAAAGCTTATCAAATATCTTCCCAATGTCATCCTTTGCTATTCCTATCCCATTGTCTTTAACCTGAATAATCAAATCACTTTCAATTGTATTAGTTACAATTTTAATATCAACATTATCCGAGTATTTAATAGCATTATCAATCAAGTTCCTAATCACATTGCTTAAATGGAACTTGTCGGCAAATATTTCATCTTCTAAAGCTCCATATTCGAAATTTATTGTTCCTCCTTTCTGACTGGCATGCACCTGCATCTTACCAATCACCTCATCAATCACTTGGTGTACTTCTACCCACTCCTTCTTTAACTTCAACCCTCCTTTATCTAGCACCGCTGTTTGCAGCACGTTCTCAACAAGTGTTTCAAGCCTCTTATTCTCCTCACTAATTACATTTACAAAATGAACCGTTCTGTCTTTAGTTTTAGGAACAGATTCGTCATTAAGAACTTCACATGCTAATGCAATTGTAGAAATAGGAGTTTTCAATTCGTGCGTCATGTTGTTAATAAAGTCTGTTTTAATTACCGCCATCTTTTTCTGTCGGATAATTGTGCTAAACGTAATCCAAAATACAATAACAAGAGCAACCATGAATACAGCAGAAACAAACACCACAAAACCTAGTGAACGCAATAAAAACCCTTTCTCTTTAGGGAAAAACAAGACCATGTATTCTTGACTTGCAAAAAAATCATTTGGAAAAAGCTTCATCTTGTGCTGTGATCTAAACAAATCCTTTGCTAAAAGACCTTTGTCTTTCAACAATATTTTGTGCGCTCCAACAACTCCCAATTTAAATTTAGTATTGATCCCGTGAGTAGCTAATTCTCGCTTAACAACATCGTTCAAAAAATGAGGATCAATTCTTTCAGTAGCTGATTTCAGATACGAAGAATTAAAATCTTCCATCATCTTATTAATCATCTTCGCCCCACGTCCAGATGGAGAATTTACGTCTTTATTTAAGGTCTTCTCTACTAAATTACCTTGCTCATCAACATAAGTCTGAACAGTTCTTCGAACTAATTCACCTCTACTATTTTCAAAAACAGACTCTTCTTGAAGTTTCAATGCAAAATTACCGTTGCTAATAACCAAGGAATCTTGAAAGGTTAAATACTGTTGTTTTTGAGATGAATTAATTTTTTTTGGCTTAGATGTTAAGCCCATGTTTTCGTAACGTTCAAGTTTAAAGACCGCCGCACTCATTGCTTTATGCACGCTCTTTTTAAACTCTTGTTCTTTTAAAGCGATGGCCTCATTTAACCAGAAAATTTCGACAAAAACAAGTCCTGAGATAGCCAAGGCCATCACAGTCATTAAAATTTTTAGGTTATTTTCTTTCATGAATTAAGATCAACCACACATCAATTACAAGTGTAACCGTGAGTAAATATACTCCAAGAACAGCTCGCAACAAGGACCTTAACTTTTTTTAAGAAGGCCTTGTTTTATTTTAACATTTCATCAAGCGCTCAATATCCTCCACTTCAATAGGAATGTCAGCCATCAAATCAATAGGTTTTGAGCCACTAATTAAAATATCATTTTCTATTCTAATTCCGAGCTGTTCCTCATTAATATATATTCCTGGTTCGCAAGTTAAGATCATCCCGTTTTTAAATGGCTGATTTCTGTCTCCAACATCATGAACATCAAGCCCCATAAAATGAGAAACTCCATGCATGAAGTACTTTTTTACTACAGGATCTTCTGGGTTTTGATTTTTGATTTTTTTCTCAGAAAGTAACCCAAGACCAACCAGTTCCTTTTCCATCAGGTTAATTACTAAATCTTGTAATTGTTTTAAAGTATTGCCCTCGACCATGTTTTCTCGGGCTCCTTTAAAAACTCTTAGTACAGCATTGTAAACATCTTTCTGCCTGTTTGAGAACACACCATTAACCGGTATTGTTCTACTTAGATCAGAAGCGTAATTTCCGTACTCAGCGCCAAAATCTAACAATATCAAATCTCCATTTTGACAAACTTCGTTATTATCAATATAATGCAATACACAAGCATTTTTGCCAGAAGCAACTATTGGAGTGTATGCATGAGTATTAGCTCTTTTACTAATGAACTCATGGGTGATCTCAGCTTCAATTTCATATTCAGTAATTCCAGGCTTGACAGTTCTCAGAACTCTTTCAAAAGCAGATTTAGTAATTGAACAAGCCTTTTCAATTATTTTAATTTCACCTTGAGATTTGACCTCCCTTAGTGATGTCAAAGCGGGTGCAATACTTACAAAATGATGATTTTTATGATTCGACTTTAACTCAGCGATGCACCTGTCATTCCTAGAAGGAACTAGCGATGAAGCTCTAATATTTTCGTTATTATTATAATGTACAACTTGCCTATCAGAAAGCACCTCTTTTAAAACATGCTCTAATTGACTAATTAACTGAACATTACTTAATCCAGAGATTTTCCTCGCTTCATCAATAGAATATTTGTGACCTTCCCAAACTCGAATATGATCATTTGTAGCTTTAATAAACAAAATCTCCCTTTCAAATTTATCCTCAGCTCCTGGGTTTAAAACTAAAACGGACTCCTCCTGATCAATTCCTGTCAAGTAAAAAAAATCAGAATCCTGTCTGAAAGAAAAAGTACAATCCCCATTTCTTGGCATTAAGTCGTTACTTTGCAAAACTAGAAATGACGAATCATCCATCAATTTGCTCAGAGAATTCCTGTGAGTAACAAATAAAGCAGGATCAATCGGTGAGTATCTTACAGCCATATTTACACTTTAACATCATTATACCCTTCATATCGAACTTCAATTTCTTTCAAAATATTTAGCAGTTCTTTCACTTCATCAGTTGAAACCAATTTCAACCTAAAATCTTTTATTCCTGGTAAACCTTTAAAATAGTTGGTATAGTGTCTTCTCATTTCTAATATTCCAAGTTTCTCACCCTTCCATTCAATTGACTTTATTAAATGAGTTCTGGCAGCGTCGACCCTGTCTTGAATAGTCGGAGGATCAAGCATCACCCCCTCTTTAATATAATGTTTTATCTCCTTGAATATCCAAGGATATCCAATTGCTGCACGACCAATCATCACCCCATCAACCCCATAACGATTTTTATACTCGACAGCTTTTTGAGGACTATCTATATCTCCATTACCAAAAACAGGTATATTCATCCGTGAGTTATTCTTTACATCAGCTATTAGTTTCCAATCAGCCTCTCCCTTGTACATTTGTTTTCTCGTTCTTCCATGAATTGAAATAGCCTGTATCCCAACATCCTGTAGTTTTTCTGCTACGTCAACAATGAATTTTGTTTGATCATCCCAACCCAACCGTGTCTTAACGGTCACAGGCTTATTGGTAGCTTTAACCACCGCCTCAGTCAAGCGAATCATCTTCGGAATATCTTGCAAAATTCCAGACCCTGCTCCTTTACAAACAACTTTTTTTACTGGACAACCGTAATTAATGTCTATTATGTCCGGGTTAGATGCATCAACTATTTCAGTCGCCCTTATCATTGATTCCATGTTGCCGCCAAAAATCTGAATACCTATTGGACGCTCAGTCTCATAAATATCTAACTTTTGTACACTTTTGTGAGCATCCCTGATCAGACCTTCACTAGATATAAACTCAGTATACATTAAGTCAGCTCCTAACTTTTTACACAATACCCGAAAAGGGGGATCGCTCACGTCTTCCATCGGAGCTAACAACAATGGGAATTCTCCCAACTCTATATTTCCTATCTTCGCCATCTTAATTGATCATAAAAATAATACATTTCAGTTCCAATTTAGGCTAATCAACCAAATTCATGAATAACCTACTAAAACTTTTTTTACTTTTTCTAGCAGCTATAGCAATAGTGAGTTTTCTACTAACACCTGCGTTACTGTTTGCATTTGATGCGGACGCTGATAATATTCGTGCTCTTCAAGAGGAGAGTCAAAAAATTGCAGCAACTGAAGACATAAGTCCAGGGATGCTTCAGCAAACAGTTACCGAAAGCGCGAAAAGAATTAAAGCTCAAATCACGCAGGGAGATTATTTATTTATATACAGTTCACAGATTGGTTATAACTTGCTGTGTTTTCTAATATGTGGATTAATATTCAGAAAAATTGGACATTCAAAATTGTCCAACAAAGTGGACTGGAATAAAACCCCCGGGATGCTTTATGTATTAGCACCAATCCTACTAATCACAGCATTACCAATCATTGGACAATCATTACAATTAAATGAATGGCTAGGTATAAACAAATTAATGGAACACCTTGACTACGACGTCAATGTTAAAAGTGTAGGTAACATGATTTTTAGCTATGCAGTTTTCGTACCTGAATCAATCCCTCAACTAATTACTTCATTAATCTTTGTTGCAATTGTTCCAGCGTTTGGGGAAGAAATATTTTTTAGAGGAAGTCTACAAAAGACGCTGCAGGGACAAATTGGAAATATTCACAACACTATTTTTATCACTGCTTTAATATTCTCTGCATTTCACTGGGAGATTACTGCGTTCTTTTACCGGTTCTTTTTAGGAGTGCTCTTAGGCTACACCTTTTACTGGACAAAAAACTTATTCATTCCAATACTTATTCATGCATTGAACAACGGAATAAGTGTGGCAATGATGTATTACACCAATGAAGTATCTGAAATTACTGAAACACCTAATCAATCAGGACCAGAGGCATTCGCTCTTATTATTAGCACAGTGAGTGCAGCAGGAATATTATGGATTTATCACTTGTACCATAAAAAACCCCAATTTAAACTCATGTAGTAGGGGTATTCTTTAATTAAAGAATACTCGATTATTTTTTCTGTTTGTTCTTTTCTTGAATCCAACGCGACATAAACTTTGTACTTTGCAAAGTGTGATGTTTTAACATTGAACCCATAAAGTTATTTTGGCGGTGACTTTCTCTGTTGATTTGTAATACATCAATTCTTTCCATCAAATCCAAATGAGCTTGTTGTACAGCAAACTGTTCCTTTAAAATGGTATCACCATTGTTTACCGCGCTTGTCCATTCAGTTTTGTTATTGTACAATTTCACAGCTTGGTCGGCAAATTCTTGATCATCATCGGTTATAATTCCAGACCATTCATTAATACCTTTCATACCCTCCGCACCAACAGTAGTGGTAGTGTTTGGTGTACCGGTGAGCATGGCATCAATCAACTTCCCTTTTATTCCCGCTCCAAATCTTAAAGGAGCTAAACAAACTCTAGCGTTATTCATGACTTCCAAAGCATCATCAGCTCGACCTAACACCTGAAAACCTTCTTTCTCATTATTTAAATTAAAAGCTTTTTCATCTGGATACGAACCATACACCTTCAATATTGTTTTTGGCAATTGCTTTCTGATTAGAGGAAAAATTACCTTTTTTAAATGCAAAACTGAATCCCAATTCGGATCATGTTTGAAATTCCCTATGCTGATAAAATCCACTTTCTCTTTAAAAGTTTTCCGTACAACATTTCCAATATCGCTTACCTGAAAAGGCAAGTAAAAAAGTAATTCTTTAGGAAAGGAAAAATACTCTTCTAAAATTTCTATTTCAGCTTCACTTATCACTAATGACAAGTCAGATCGAAGCATTGCAGCAATTTCTCGCTTAGCAGTAGCACTATTTAGTAGTATCTCTTTGAATTTATTACCCGTTTTCAGCTGTTCTTTTCGGGCCAGTCTCAAACAATGTAAATCAATGGTTTCAATTATTTTTAGCGCACCAGGACAAGACTCATCTACTCTCCAACCATACTGTTCCTCCATCATGAACCTGTCAAAAATTACAACATCTGGATTCAACGTTTCAATCCGAGTATTAAAACTGTCACAATTTAGCTTTACTGAAAAAGTTTGAATACCAAGACTGCTTATATCTTCCATGAAAGGAGATTCGGTCGCCGAGCTGCAATAATGAACTTCATACTTTTCCGATCGAAAAAGGTGCAATAACTGCATCAATCTCGTTCCCCCTGCCGAAGATTTTGGTTCGGGCCAGACAGCCCCAATGAATAAAACTTTTGGTATATAACTACCCATGAACCCTCTCCTTATTACCGTAACTAGCAATAATAAGAGCCTCCCCTTCTAACCACTCTTCCCATCGTTTATCCACATCGACCCCTTCTCCATACTGTTTTGCAAACCTCAAAAACATGGTGTAATGATTTGCTTCACTAATCATCAAGTTCTTATAGAAGACCTTTAACTCTTCATCCTTAATGTTTTCACTTAAAACTCTGAAACGCTCACAACTCCTAGCTTCAATCATAGCAGCAAAAAGCAATCTTTCAACTAATTGAAATTGCTTACTGCCTCCCTTTCTGCAAAATTTCACCAGCTCCCCTACATAATCATCTTTTCGGTCTTTGCCGAATTCAAATCCTCTTGCTTTAATAATATCATGGACTTGTTGAAAATGCTCCATTTCCTCAATTGCAACTTTCAATAGCTCTGTAACTAGTTCCGTTTTCTCCGGATTAATGGTAATTAAAGAAATCGCATTGATGGCAGCTTTTTGCTCACACCAAGCATGATCTGTTAAAATTTCTGCTAGATTTCTTTCAGCAATGTTCGCCCATTTTGGATCAGTAGCTAATTTTAATCCAAGCATGATTATTTAGAATTGAACACATTCATGACCCTTCCAATAGGATTGAAGGTGAAGTTTTTAATTGCGTCACAGCAAATAGCAATTCGTTCATCCAAGGACACTAGTTCCTCTTTGTTCCATTGCCCTAGAACATACGATATCTGATTTCCTTTTGAAAACTCGTCCGAAATACCAAACCTAAGTCTGGGAAAACTTTGATTACCTAAAGATTCAATGATGCTCTTAATTCCATTATGCCCCCCATCGCTGCCCTTTGCTCTAATTCTGATTTTTCCAAACGGCAGAGCTAAATCGTCAGTAATGATCAATACATTATCTGCTGGTATTTTTTCCGCTTGCATCCAGTATTGAACGGCTTTTCCGCTCAAATTCATGAATGTACTCGGTTTGAGTAAAACTAGTGTTCGACCCCGTTGCTTGGTAATCACAACGTCTCCCAATCGATTAGGGCTAAAAGAAATATTGGACGCCTTTGCAAAGGCATCCAACACTTTAAAACCTATATTATGACGAGTTTCCTCGTATTCATCACCTATGTTTCCCAATCCTACAATTAGGTACTTCATAAGTTTAAATTTAAGCTTCTGCTTTTTCTTCAGTTGCTGCTTCAGCTCCTTCTTCACCTTCTCCTTCACCTTCTCCTGCTTCTGCTTCAACTTCAACAGCTACTCTTGTTGTTTTCACAGATACTACTACTGAATTATCAGAGGCAATTGTTTCAATACCTTTTGGCAAATCTAATTGACCAATTGTTACTGAATCACCAATTTTCAAGCTTGCGATATCAATGTTAATCACATCAGGCAATATTGAAGCTAAACCTTTCAATCTAACCGCTCTAATTGAAAGAACTAATCGTCCACCATTTAAAACCCCAACTGCATCACCTTGTGTTGCAACAGGTATTCTTAATGTTACAGGCTTATCAGCAGTTATAACTAAGAAATCTGCATGAATCAAATTGTCACTTACAGGGTGAAATTGAGTGTCCTGAAGAATTGCTTCATAAGAAGTTCCGTCAACATCCAACTTTGCTGTATAAGCATCCGGCGTGTAAACCAATTTCTTAAAATCCTTGATTGACGCTGAAAAATGTACTGGAGTTTCCAATCCGTATAATACACATGGAACTTTTTCTTCTCTTCTTAATTGCTTAGATCCTGGCTTTCCAAGTTCTGTTCTAAGGTTTCCTTTAATCTCTACTGACTTCATAATCGTTAAATTTAATGTTTGAACAAACTTTGCTGTTCCTTATACTTACTTTAATATTTAGCTTATAAAAAATTCTTACTTATTGATTCATCACTCAACAAGGACGTAATCACTTGCGAAAATAAATCAGATACACTTAACACTTCTATTTTTGAATTTTCTCTTGCCAAAGGAATTGTGTCTGTCACATATAACTTTGTCAAAACTGAATTTTCAATTCTTTCGTGAGCAGGACCAGACAATACACCGTGAGTGCAAATTGCTCTAACCGACTTGGCTCCGAAATTCATCATCATCTCAGCAGCTTTGGTTAACGTTCCAGCTGTATCAATCATATCATCTACAATCACCACGTTTTTATCTTTCACATCACCAATCACAGTCATTTCTGCAATTTGATTTGGCTTATCTCTTTGTTTGTAACAAATTGCTAAATCGCATCCTAAATATTTCGCGTACGCATTTGCTCTTTTAGTTCCTCCTGTATCAGGTGTTGCCATTACCAAATTATCTAACTTTAATCCCTTGATAAAAGGCATGAAAATCGTACTCGCGTACAAGTGATCAACTGGCACCTCAAAAAACCCTTGAATTTGATCAGCATGTAAATCCATTGTAATTACCCTAGTTACACCTGCTGCCATTAACAAATTAGCAACCAATTTAGCTCCAATAGAAACTCTTGGTCTGTCTTTTCTGTCTTGACGTGCTAAACCGTAATAAGGTAAAACTGCAATTATATTAGCAGCACTTGCTCTTTTTGCCGCATCAACCATTTGTAAAACTTCAAACAAATTGTCTGATGGTGGAAAAGTACTTTGAACGATAAAAACATCTACACCTCTCACTGTTTCTTCAAATGAAGGTTGAAATTCCCCATCACTGAAACGAAATATTTCCACGCTTCCTAAACCTACACCCATTTTACCGGCAATAGAATTAGCTAAATCTTCAGTGGCAGTACCTGCAAATATTTTAAAATTATCTTTCATTTTCCCTATTTATTTGTTGGCAAAAACGGGTTTGCAAAGATATATAAAATAATTAGATAACGTAATGGAGTTTAGGGAAATAACACATTTAGTTTCCTGTCAGTCCAAACTATTTATCTTTTCTGTTTTTAACTTGTTGTTTTTTCCCTAAATTTGCACTTCCTTTTTATAAAGGACTCGATGCCTTGGTGGCGGAACTGGTAGACGCGCTGGATTCAAAATCCAGTTCTTTCGAGAGTGCGGGTTCGATTCCCGCCCGGGGTACAAAACCTCTGAAACACTATGTTTCAGAGGTTTTTTCCATTTCACCCTATTCATATTGTAATATACTCCCCTCCGTACTAATGAGAAATTTACTTTAAAAATGTTACAGGTATCATTGAGTTTTATGGTCTAATAAAACTTAAAACTCCAGTTTCGATGTAACCAACTATTGTAATTCCCCCATCCTTTGTTTTACAACTACAGAGGCGGTCTAAAAATACAAGTTGATAATTCTTTGTACATGACCGATTATTTCAAAACATAAAAGATTGCCTCAAATGAGACAATCTTTTATAATTTTCAATCATAAACACCCTATTCTCAAAAGAGAAAAAGCACTTATTTTATTACCTTAAGTCGAGCTACAATATTTTCTTCAGAAGTTATTGTTACAAAATAGACTCCTGATTTAAACCACGACACATTAACTTCTTCAGCAAGTGTTTGAACATTTCCGTAAACTTTAGCTCCTACTGAATTAAATATCTCTACAGTTACATTTCCTAATAAGTCACCTTTAAAATTTAACACTCCTTGCAAAGGATTAGGATAAGCGTAAATTTCATTATTTGACAAAGTAGTTGATACGCTAGCCACATCTTCCTCTTGAACCGCTCTGAAAGTTCTTTTTGTCTTTTGCCTTCTTCCAGTTTTGTTTACCACACTATCACAACTAACAGTTAAATAAAATATTGTTTCAGAAATTTTCCCGCTCAATTGATAAGACTGACTAATTGGGTATGAAACTCCTCCTTGAGAAATACTCCATTTTACTTGAACATTACTAGCATCAATAATTTCTACATCTTTAATACTAGCATCTTCTACAAGAGCTAAATAATCAAATGCACAAAACGAGTTATTAACTTTTTCTACTACTTGTTTTATAGTTCTTCCTGACAAATCAATTTTACTAAAAACTGTATCCTGATGATAAATACAAGGAACAGCATTACCAGTATTATGGACAGCTTTTGAATTATAATTTAAAGACGTTGAATCCATACAGCCTGGAATACTAGTTACTCCTACCGAGTATGTACATGAGCCATTATCCGTATTTGCTTCAACTTTATAGTTTAAGGCATTTTTATCAGTACAACCAAAAATTTCAACCTTTAAAGCGCTTAAGTCAATAACAGAGCTATAAAAACACGAACCGTTGTCTTGGGTTGCCAAAGGATTGTAATTCAATGACGTGGAATCCATACAGCCATAAACAGTAGTACCTGTGGTATCATGAACACATGAACCGTTGTCTTGGGTTGCCAAAGGATTGTAATTCAATGACGTGGAATCCATACAACCATAAACAGTAGTACCTGTGGTATCATGA
>Ga0115000_10000657_pt1 | contig 31753 bp, 19 predicted proteins | sample ArcticOcean_MG_C_6_FD_89690 | JGI IMG/M metagenome (GOLD analysis project Ga0115000, IMG submission 89690) | Marine microbial communities from western Arctic Ocean - ArcticOcean_MG_CB8_128 | ecosystem: Environmental > Aquatic > Marine > Oceanic | place: Arctic Ocean: Canada Basin | collected...
ACTTGTTGAGTTCTTCGACGAGCGAGACTAACAACCCGACGCCGTAGCCCGTGCCTCTTCCGCTGTCGTGCGTGGACGGTCCAGCCATGTCCACGTGCAGCCACTTTCCGCCTTTCTCTTTCCATTCATCGTCGACGTGATTGTACACAAACTGCGCCGCGCACGACGATTGCGCGTTCGCTCTGTTCTTCACGCTGTTCTTCATGTCCGCAACTTTGGAATCAAATTCTGAGTTGAAAAACTCCGGCGCGAACGGCAACGGATGCGCCAAATCGCCGGAAACTTTACCGCACTTCACCGCTAACAATTCAAAGTCGTCGTCGTTACAGACGATGCCGGAAAATTTAGAGCCAGTGGCGACCATTTGCGCACCAGTCAAGGTGGCCATATCGATTAAATGCGTCGCGTTCAACGTCTTGGACGCGTACGAGACGCCGTCGGCTAAGACCAATCGACCTTCGGCGTCGGTGTTGTTCAATTCAACCGTTTTGCCGGCGTAGGACGTGATGACGTCGTCGTTGCGGATGGCACCAGATCCGATGGCATTTTCGGCAACGCACATCAATAACTCTAACGGTTGCTTCAAAGTGATCGTACCTTCCGTGGAACATCTCGCTAACGCTTCAAAAGCACCGAGCATGGCCGCAGCGCCGCCCATATCGGCTTTCATCCCCGGCATCGAACCGCCAACTTTCAAGGACAACCCCCCGGTATCGAACGAGATACCTTTGCCAACCAAAGCAATTGGTCTCTCCGACGCGTTCACACCTTTTGGAACGAACGTCAAACGAATCAATGCCGGTTCTCTCCCGTCCGTGGAGGCTGATTGGCCGACAGCGGCGATGCATCCCATCCCGTCCCGTCGCAACTCTTTGTCTCTCCAAACTTGCGACTTGACCCCGCCAACGCGTTTCGCCGCGGCCAAAGCCTCGTCGACCATCCCTTGAGGATCCATACTCGTCGGCGGCGTATCTACCATGCGGCACACGAGTTCAACCGCTTCGCTGATCGCTTTCGCTTTTTTCGACGTCCCTTCAGACGCGCCGCGCAACGCCACCACCATCGGTTCCGGCTTCGTCTCCTCTTCCTTCTCCGAGGAGGAAGATCCTTTGCTCTTCATCGAAAACACCGGAAACGCTCTCGTCAACGCGTTCACCAAGCTCCCAAAATCGCTCTCGTTCTCGCTCGCAATCACCACTCTCCTCGTCTTCCCGTCCCCGCACGTCCCTTTCGCGATCTCTTGCAACCCGTGCGCTCCGCTCGCGTCGTTGTGCCTCGACACCGCCGTCGGCAACACCCCAATCGCAATCTCTTGCACGACCGTTTTCTTCTTCTCGTTCTCCCTCGTCCCAGTCTGGATGACTGTCGAAGACGCCTTCTCTTTCTTCGCGCTTTCCAAGAACGCCTCGATCAACTTCATCGTTTTCTCGTCCACGTTTTTCGCGAGCGTTTCATCTTCTCGAAACAACGTTTCCAACGCTTTCGGTTTCCCGATAAAACTTAAGCGGTCGAACAATTGCTGCCCAACATCCGAAAACGCTTTCGACGAATTATCAAACGTCAACGTCGGCGTTTGAAATTGGTCCAAGGAAGTCGCGTGGTATCTGCCTCCGTTGTTGTTAGTATTGTTCATCAAACCCGATGATGTCTTCGTAAAGTGTTTTGCTCGTATTCGTCGACGTTGATGAACAAATCTGGAGAACGACGAAGAAGAAGAACAACCACGCGTTCGAGAAGAGAACGAGACCACCACGGATGAAAACGCTCCCCCGGCGCCTCCTCGGAGCATGTACTACTGTTATTGAACTACTACTACTACTCGCGCGCTGTGTGCGTGTGCGTGTGTGTAAATGACGTTTTTGTATGATTTTTCCCACACGAGATCTCTTTCGGCCGCACAAAAAAATACGCGTAAAAGTTAAGAAGAAGAAGAAAAAGAAAAAGAAGAGTAAGACGCGACGACGGAAAGTGCGCGTTATATCGCGATAAGTACTCACAAAAAGAAGTCCTTTGCGAGGGGAACAATAATGGGGAGGAAAAAGCGCGGACGACGAGCGGAAGAAGATGACCATGAAGAGGAGGATATTTTAGCGTCACGCGCTGAAAGGGTGAAAGAACAAAAAGAAAGATGGAAAGAGCAGTATAAATCTGTTTTCGAGGCGCAGATGCGAAAGAAGGAGGAAGAGTTGAAAGAGGTGAAGAGAGAGTTGATGAAGTACGCGCCGACGCCGTTGTGGAAGATTGTTACAGATGAGCAGTACAAAGATATCTTCGAGACGCATATTTTAAAGAAGTTGAACGACTTGTCTTTCAGAGTGTTTCGAGAGGTGAACACGGAAAGTCGAGACGCGTGTAGACGGTCGGGGAGGAAGTTGCGGAGGACTTTTGAAGTACATAAATGGAGTGGTAATCCATCAGTGAGAAAGAACGAGACCAGAAAGATCAAGGGAAAACAAGCGCAGTATCATTTCTGTAATTCCGCAGCTCTTACGGGAAACCTCGCGTTGGTTCGTTGGTTACGAGAAGTGAAAAAGTTTGATTGGAACGAGCGGACGATCAACGCAGCAGCTACACATGGTCGTCTTCACATTGTGACGTATTGCATGGAACAGAAATGCCCACCTACCGAGTTAGCGTGTGCACTTGCTGCCAAATACGGCCATCTCGATGTTCTCAAATACTTGCACGAAAACGGCGCGCCTTGGGATTATCGGACTTGCGCTTTCGCTCGCGAAAACAACCACCCCGAGTGTTTAGTCTACGCGTTAGATAACGGGTGTCAAAACGACAAACACGTCCCACAACAACAACAACAATAACAAGCAAACAACGCTCCGTGATGTAACCCTGGTCGGTTGGATGCTGCTTACCACCACAAAGCGCGTACATTTTTCATCGCACCGTTGTTCTTCGAGCGATAAAACACGAGAGACGAGAGAGAGACACAAGATACGACAAAACAAAAGGCCTCACAACTCGATATTATATCGATATATCTACACACATACACACATCAATCGTTGAAATGTTTTCTTCATCGCTCGCTAAAAGTCGGACCTTTTCCTCGAGTTCCTTTTGTTCGGAAAGAAGCAGCTTCGCGAGGAGGAAGAACAAAACGAATCCGAGATCGATTGTGTCGTCGTCGTCGGTCCAACGCGGGGAAGAATCGGAAGCGAGCACGAGCGAGAGTTTAAGAAGAAGAAAGAATGAGAAAACAAAAGTAGTAGGAATGACCGCGTTGGCGGCGTGTGCGATTTGTGCGTTTTGCGACCAAAACTCAGGAGCAGCCTTTGCCTCGGATGCGATCGATTTTTCCGCGAACTTAGATGTCTTCGCGGTTGGATTCCCACCAGATATATCATCGCTTTTAGGCCATCACGAGGACCACGAGGCGCTTTCGCAAATCGCCATGGCGGGCGAAGACATTCCGTTCTGGGCGAACGTGGCCAAATACGCACGATTTTCCATTTCTATCATGGTTGGTTTCGTGTACATGTTCGCCAGGCCGGTGGCGAAGTTGATGAAAGATCCCAAGACGGCGGCGTTGGTCGTTTTGGTCGCCATCGCCGGGGTTCAGTTTTTCAAATTCACGCTGACGGAGATGTTGGCGATGAACGATCCGGAGAGTTTTTTGTAATAGTAGCGCTTTTTGACGTGATAACGAAGATGATAAATACACGAAGATTATATAGTGGCTCTCTTTCTTTCTTTCTCTTTGTCTTTACTGTATGCGGTTATATACGTTTTCTCTCGTTTGCGAAAGGTACTTTCCCTTCACTTCTCGAATTCGTCACAACACAACACAACGAACCATCATCATGCCCGACGAAGAGAAGAGAACGATTAAAACCATCGCGGTGCTCATCGCCATGGAAGCCGAGGCTGAGCCTTTAATCAGTTCGTTTAAGCTTCGTCCGTGTCCGAAATCGCACCATCACGCGCCGTTACCGTCGGTCGTTCGGAGCGGGGAAATCGCGTTTGGTGAAGAGAATAAAGCGGTGGAAATAGTCCTCGTGACGTGCGGCCAAGATTCCACGCACTCGGTGGATTCCGTCGGCACGGTCAACGCCGCGTTGTGCGCGTACGAGGTTTTAAAAACGCACGCGCCGGACGTGTTGATAAACGCCGGCACCGCCGGTGGTTTCCAAAGCAAAGGGTGCGAAATCGGGGACGTGTTCCTCGTCTCCGAGGTGAAATTTCACGACCGGAGGATACCGATACCGACGTTTACTTCGTACGGGATCGGCGCGATCGAAACTTTGAAAACGCCAAACATGAGAGCAGAGATTACGAGTTTGAAATCGGGAATATGTTCCACAGGGAATTCCTTGGACGCGACGGATGTTGACCGGGAGATGATGCTCCAAAACGACGCGAGCGTCAAGGAGATGGAAGCCGCCGCGGTGGCGAAAGTGTGCGAGATGTTTAAAACGCCGTTCGTGTGCGTGAAGGCGATTACCGATATCGTCGACGGACCGCACGCGACGGAGACGGAGTTTTTGGAGAATTTAGCCATGGCTGGAAGGCGGTTGCAAGAAACCGTGCCGAAAGTATTGGAGTTTATGAGCGGGAAAAGCGTCGCCGACCTCTAATAGAGGAAAGCGAAGCCCGAGACGACGAGATCGAGAGAAAGAGAAAGAGAAACGCCTTTTCGATCGACGCTCGTTGAAAACCGACGAAAGAGAATAATGATGTAGTAGCGATTTTAACGTGTAGTATGATTATAGTAGTAAATAATAGTAGTAATAATAATAACAAAGCGTCTCGCTTTCTCGCTCCCCATCATCATCATTCCGTCGACGAATGAGATCAGCGGCTCCAATTTTGGTTTTGAATTCTCTTTTCTTTCCTCCTTCTCAATAGCTACACGTGTACACATACATGAATCGAATCATTTCTTACCCTTTGTTATATTCTCTTCTTCGATCAAATCCTCTTCACTGGGTGCTTCCCACGTGGTCGTCCCTCCTTTGGAGTAATAATACCGTCGCTCTTCGAAATCCACCCAACGTTGCCAGCCGTTTCCGAGGGAAATTCCATCCGTCGTTTCGTCGATTTCTGTTGTCGTCGTGGTGATATTCACTTTTTTATCACCGTTATTCTCCGATCGCGCGCCCCCGCAGCAGGATTCAAACATCTCGTCTTCTCGTCTTCTTTGTCTTCTTCTTCAGAGAGAGAGAGAGAGAGAAAGAGAGAGAGAGAGAGAGAGAGAGAGAGAGAGAGAGAGAGAGAGAGAGAACAATAAAGAGCGCTTTTGCGAGACAATTTTGAGGGAAAATTTGAACCAAAATTGTCCAAAAATTGAGTAAATTTGTACCAAAATGGAGGTGGAAAATACACACAAAAAACAAGTGTATTGAGTGCTCAATGCATGCGTAACTTCTACATCGCGATGAAACGAGAACTGAAAATGAGTACACAGAACACTCGTAACAGTGTGTGTCCTTGGGTGCATTTTCAGCGATATTTATTCGCATACGTAGAAGATATAGACACAAAACGAGAGCGTTTTTTGCAAAAAAGAGAGGGAAAAATCCAGCCACATGTCTGCACACAAAATCACATCAAACACAGCTTAAAAGGAAAGAGAGAGAGAGAATACCACGCGCTTTACCTGCGTAAAAATAACTGCTGCTTTTTCATTGAAGCGTCGACCTGAATATTGCGATTTTGAATAAAATGTCCGACATATCGTCGTCTCCGTTGAAATCAACAACGGGGAAGAAGAACAGCGGCGAATTTGTTGCGAATTCTTCCGACGACGACGACGACGACGCGTCGTCGTTTACGTCGTCCGAGGAGGAAAAGGAGAAAAAGAAACGCGAAATAGGAGTGGTTGAGTTTTTATCGAACGTCGGGAAGCTCTTGGAAACGAGAGAAGGCATCGATAAGACTTTGAAAACGGTAAAATATTCATCCGTGTTGACGGCTTTGGTGTTGGCGAACGCTAACGAGAACATCGAAGAAGGACAACGCGAACAACGAACCGCGAAGCAGTTGAGAAAACTTGCGAAAAGTTTGAGCATAAGCCGCGGGTCGTTGCGACTTGGGAAGTTTTTAAAGTTTTCTTTGCAGTGTCGAGAACATTTGGTGCTGTATTTAGCCGCTCGAGGAAACAGAGGAGGAAACAAAAGAAGTTCTAAGAGTCGAGAGCGGACGTATAAACACGCGTTAGAATTTTTAGCTTTATTCACGGAAGCGGTTTATTGTTTTTTAGAACAAGGCGTCTGGTTACAAAATGTCGGCGTGTTTAGACCGGACGACCCGGTGAAACGGAAAGAGTTGAAGATGTTGGCGATGAAAGTGGAATTTTTCATGTACGCCACGTCCATACCGTTAAGAATGGTGGAGTGGCGAGATATCGAGAGATTGGAAAAGGCAATGTGCGTGAAAAAAAAGAACGAAGCGATCGCGTATGAAAGGAGCATGTCGCCGAGTGAACGGTTCCTTGCTTTCATTTCGTCGCCGCAAAAGAGAGGAGTGGACAAACGACGAGAGAAAGAAATAAAAGACGAGGAAACGGCAGCCTTCGCGAAAGCAAACGCGATCAAGTCGATTGTAAAAGACGCGTTGGATTTAGTTTTAGTCACTTCAGATTTAGAGTGGATTCGCGAGCAACGCACTCGTAACTTTGTCGCGAACGAGTGGGTGTATTCCACGCTCTCCTTGAGCTCTGCGTTGATTTCCATCTCCAAGTTATGGGCGAAAACGTTGCGCGTGTAAAAAAAGTACGAAACGCCCCACGTTATATATGGGTTTATAATAAACAATCATTTCGTCCGCGACGAAGAAGGCACATCATATCATATTTACAACAATAACATTCTCTTTTTCTTTCGCTCTTCTCAGCGCGCGGAAGTGTGTACTATACACGCACATCGCCAAAAAAATTATTTCTTCACCGCGTCTTTAAAACTCTTCCCGGCGCTAAAACTCGGATACGCCGCGGCTGGAATCTTCAACGGCTCCCCGGTTTTCGGATTCCTCCCTTCTCTCGCCGATCTCATTTTACGTTCAAACGTCCCGAACCCGGTCAAAGTAATCTTCTCGCCCGCGGCGACCGACGCCGTGACTACGCCCAAAGCCGCGTTCACGACGTTCTCCGCGACTTTCTTCTCCACCCCGGCGGCTTCCGCCACCGCGTCCACGAACGCTTTTTTGTTGATCGAGGCAACCGCCGAGTACGGTCTATTTTTTATTTATGATTTATGTGTGCGCACAGAAGAGAAAAGAGTATCGTTAGTATTCGTAGTATCAGCGTAATGATGATGGAAAATGTCGTCGTCGTCAAAGGTATAGTCTTTCGAAACGACGAGAGAAAAAAGAGAGTAGTAAGTTATTTTCCCGCCATTTTCTGTTCAATTCAAACTCCCAAAAAACAAAGAAAAAACAGTCGCGCAGAATGATCAAATTTAGACAAAATTCATCTCTTTCTCTCTTACGCGTACCTGACGATTTTAGTCGCGGATGATCGATTGTTCACCGCAAACTGTTGCTTCAAATTGGTTTTCGTGGCGACGAAAGTCGCACATCGGGCGATGACGGACATGCTTTAAAGAGAGAGAGAGAGATTGATGATGCGCGTCAGTGTTGTGCAAATTCGACACCTCAAGGGAAAATGAAGAGGAGAAGAACACGGTAAAAACGAATCTCGAACGCGCGCTTCTCGCGCGTCTGTCTCTCTCGCCAAAAAAAGCCTTCACATTTTGCCGTCGTCGAAGTAGTAGGAGACGTGAAAAGAAAAAGACACACACGCAGAAAGAACCAACCTTTATGTATTTATTTGCGCGTTGTGTGTTTCCTTTTAAAACTTTTTGAGGAGAAAAGAGTTTTATAACTGTCGAGTTTCGCCTAAAATGGTCCCATTTTTTTCGCCTAAAATGGTCCCATTTCGCCCTTTTTTGGGCCCCTCAAAAGATCGAAGATTTTTGCAATTGTGCTCCTCTGTCCAAAAAAGACAAAAGATCACACACAAATCTTTGCGCAGAAGATAGACGCGAGAAGACAGTACTTTTAAAAGAGTTTACAACGTAATATACGCGTTCAGAGCGAAAGCTTTAGCTCGAACACGCCAAACGCAAACCCACGACGCGCGGTTTGGGACGAAACACAGACACGTACACACACGCGCGAAAAGAAGAGAATCAATACTATTTCGGAAATTGGAATGGCCTTCAGCCACGGAAGGATTAGTACGCAGAATCATCGACATCTTTCTTCTTCCGAAGAGGGGTTAAAGGGGAGGACGATGATGCGAAAGATGAGGATGATGACGATGCGTCGTGTTTTCGCAGCGGCATCTTCCTCTTCGGGTGGTGAGACAGGCCGTATGAATCATCGGGCGCATACGATGCAGCAGTTTTTTCGGAACGAAAACGAAAGGAGAGTTTGGCGAAGCGGCAACGCGTCGACGTCGTCGTCTGAATCGTCGTTTTCGGGAAGCCGACGAGAGTATTACGCGTTTGGTGGTAGCGGGAGGAGTGGAAGCAACGCAAAAGCAATCAACCATCCGGAATCGAAATCGTCGAGTTCGACGTCGTGGAGCAACGGGTACGCGGCGAACGCGGATTTCATCGAAGACGACGAGGAAAACGAGGTACAAAAGCTAAAGGAAAAACAAGCGAGAAAGATACAAAATACACCACCAGCAGCAGCAGCAGCAGCAGCGGCGAAGAAGAAGAAACAAACACAGTTCAAGAACGATTTCACATTCACCGGAGAAATCCACCGAGTGACGTTTCACGCCGCGGATACGGGCTACACGGTCGCCAGAGTCCTGTGCTCGGACAAAGATACGTTGAAAGAACTTCCGAAAGGCGCTTTGACAAAACCAAATCGACGACCGAAAAAAGGACAGAAAGAAGCGACGGCGACGATAACGGTCGTCGGGGAGATGCCGAACGTTGGCGTCGGGCAGACGTTAAAGTTGACCGGATATTGGCGATCGAACCCGAAATTTGGCGTAGAGTTTGTTTCCACAAAACCAGCGGAAATGTGCGTCCCGAGCGACGAACAAGGCGTTATCGCCTATCTCTCCAGCGGCATTTTACCAGGGTGCGGACCGGTCACGGCGGAGAAAATCGTCTCGCACTTTGGAGGGAAAGAAACATTAGCGGCGTTAGATTCTACGGAGGGAGCGAAACTGTTGACGAAAGTCCCAGGTATTGGCGCGAAAACTGCGGTGAAATTGAAAAACAATTGGGACGAATCCAGTTCGAAACGGAAAGCGACGTCGTTTTTAACTGAAGAGTTAGGCGCCTCAGCGTTGATTGCGAGACGCGCGAGTTTAAAGCACGGCGCTCAGACGGAAGTGAGAGTAAAAGCGGATCCGTTCAAAGCTTTGAGCGATATTAAAGGATGTTCGTTTCATCACATCGACGAAATCGCTGCTCGATTGAAAAAATCACCGGACGATCCCTCGCGACTCGGCGCGGCCATGCGCTTCGCGTTACAACGCGTCGCACAATCCGGTGGTCACGCGTACATGACATGGCCGACGTTGAAAGATCACAGTCGAAAGTTGTTGGGTAGTTCAGGCGCGTTGATACCGGACGACGTGTTTATCGAGGCGGCCAAAACAGCCAGAAACTGCGGTGACATTTTCGTTTTCCAAAACTTCTCCAACGGCGAGTTTGGCGCAAAAACTCCCATAGCATTTTTAGCGCAATGGAACGACGAGACGCACATTTTTCACGGCAGCTTGCACGAGTGCGAAAAATCAATCGCGGATGACTTGTTGAGACGATTGAGCCGACCTAAGTTCAAAGTCGATGAAGCTCGAGTCGCGAAATGGCTCGAGCTCACGGCGGAGAAAGAAAGCTGGGGCCAACCCGGATTGTCGCAAAAACAGTTGGATTTTTTTAACGTAGCTTTAATGTCTCCGTGTGTGGCGTTAACTGGCGGTCCTGGTACAGGTAAAACGTTTGCAACGCACGTCATCGTTCGCTTAATGCGCGCTATGGGAAAAACAGTCGTCATGTGCGCGCCAACCGGACGAGCCGCGCAACGCATGGCGGAGATAAGTAACGCCAATCGATCGATGACGAATCCGTTACAGTCGAGTACGATTCATCGTTTGTTAGAGTTTAAAGACTTTTCGTCGCAAGGAGATAGTCAAAACGATGCGGATTCGAATGGAACAGGAGACGATATATCGAGTGCAGCCGTGGATGATTCGAACGCGTTGAGTTTCAAAGGCGTCTTTGCGAGGAACCGAGCGAACCCGTTGGATTGCGACGTGGTGGTTGTCGACGAGGCATCCATGCTAGATGCACCTTTGTGTGCAGCCTTGTTAGACGCGATTCCACCGAAAGCGCAGTTAATTATCGTCGGCGATGCCGATCAGCTCCCATCTATGGGACCAGGTGCCGTGTTGAGAGACTTGATTGCTTCGCAAAGGTGCCCACGCGTACACTTGGCGGAGGTGTTTCGCCAAGCGGAGAAATCGAAAATAGTTGGTGCCGCACACGCGATTAATCGAGGTGACTTTCCAGAAGATATCATTAAGGCAACCTGGTCTGGTTCGCAGTTAGTTGCATTGGACGACGCGTCCATCGATTTAGGCGATGCGAATGTAACCGATTGCGTGTGGGTGGACACTACGGAGAAAGAAGACGACGCCACGGCGCGAGAGATTTTGAGTTTCATCATCGACGATATTTTACCTCGACGGCGCATCAACGCGAAAGAAAAGTTACAAGTCTTATCGCCGATGCGGAAAGGCAACAACTCCGCGGCAACCTTGAACGCTTTTTTGAGAGAGAAACTAAACGCGGCCGACGGATCCGACTCGAGCGAGTTTGCCACCGCCTCCTCCTCTTCCTTTTCGACCGACGACGAATCCGACTTCCTTCACAACGACGCCGCCGACATCCTCAAACTCCGCAAAGGTGACCGCGTCCTTCAAAAGAGAAACGATTACACCAAAGAAGTTTTCAACGGCGATCTAGGCGTCGTGACGTCCATCGATACGAACGTCACTACCGTCACCTTCAACAAAAAGTCCATCCAATACACGAAATCGGAGGTCCTCGCCAACCTCCTCCCGGCGTGGGCAATGACCGTCCACAAATCGCAAGGTTGCGAATATAGCGCTGTCGTGCTCTGCCTCTCCTCCGCCCACGGGTTAATGCTTCGCCGAAACCTCTTATACACCGGCGTCTCTCGCGCGAAAGATTTATTAGTCATCCTGGCGCCTCGCCGCGCGATGGAACGCGCGGTGCAAGACACGCAAAGCGCCGAAAGAAACACCGGTTTGGCGAAAAAAATAAACGCGAGCTACGACATCTACCCGCATTCTTCATCTTCGTCGACGGAAAAGAAGAGTGGGGGGGTCGTCGGAAGCAGCGGCGGCAACCCCGCCTCGAGCGAGTCGTCGAAAAAGAAACTCACCAAGCGCGAAGCCAGGTGAGAGAGAGAGAGACAGAAGAGAAAGTGCTTTTATTACGTAAAGATTTTATGCGTGTACACATATACGCGCGACTTAGACGCGGTTGAAATGACTATTATTTATATACTGTAATATCGAGCGCAATGACACAAAGAGCGCATCATACGTGCTCTCGCCGCCGCTGGATGATAGTACGCCACGTCTCTTTTTCTCACTCAAATCTCTCTTTTTGGAGGAAAAACCCTCACAGTTTGCCCCAATTCTTATCCCCATTTGTATACTCTTTGCACGCGGAAACATAGACCCTTTTCGCTCGAACGAAAAGATAGTTAGAGAGAGTTAGAGAGAGTCTCTGGAGCGCGCTTTAGATATATATATAGTTGTTTGAGCTCTTCTTCTTTGCGCGACAGACAGAGAAAGAAAGAAAAAGAGCGAGCGCGAGAGGCAATCTCTCGCCGTCCAATTTCCGTTACGTTTTTGCGCGCTCTTGTTGTTGTTCTCTGAACTCGAGAACACGACGAAAGGAAAGGAAAGGAAAACATCAAAATCATGTTTCGACGAGTGGCGAGACGAGGGTTTAATGCGATTTTACGGACGACATCGTCGTCGTCAAGTCACAACACCACCTTTAACGAGAAGTTGATGTTGCCTTTAAAAAACGTATCTTCTTCTCGATTAAATAAGGAGAGCTGCTTTTTTTACGATGACCGAAAAAATTTTACCTCGAGGACGACGACGACAATTCAGACGACGGATTGTGCGTTCCACCGAGGCCACCGACGGAGGATGAATAATACGCACGACGAGGACGAGACCCAGAAGATTTCGGTGCGACACAACAAAAAGCAGCGGCGCGGCGTATCGTCGTCGTCGATGAAATCGGGTCAAGATTCCACCAACAGACGCTTATCGGAAGCGTTTTCGAAGAACTTAGTCGACGACATTTATCGCGGTTCGTTTCGGAACCAAACGGGCGTGTCGTTGAAGTACATGATGGATTTCGGGAACCATCCGAGAGATCAGCAGTTGTTATTTTCTGCGCATTTTTTACACAAAGAGCTGCCGATTCGATTGGCGCACAGAGTCGCGGAGTTGGAGAATTTACCGTTTGGTTTGAGCACGAAACCGCAGGTGTTGACGGTGAGAGATTGGTACGTCGAGTCCTTCGAGGATATTCGAGAGATGAAGGAGATAAACTCGATGGAGCGGGAGGAGAAGTTTACGGAGTTGTTGTCGTCGGTGATGAAGAGGCACAACGACGTGGTGCCGATGATTGCAAGAGGGGTGTTGGAGTTGAAAAACGAGCTCGCGGAGAAGAGTAAGAAAGGAGGATCGCACGGCAGTAGTAGTAGTAATAATAATAATAATAACAATAATAATAATAGTAGTAGTAGCATCGACGCTAATCGCATAGCGCACTTACCGGAAATTCACCAGTTTCTAGATGGGTTTTACATGTCCAGAATAGGCATGCGGATGTTGATTGGACAGCACGTGGCGTTACACGAGCCACCGAAAAAAGACTACGTTGGTCTCATTTGTACGAAAACGAGAGCTTTAGAGGTCTGCAAAGATGCCGTGGATGATGCGAGAGCGTTGTGCGCGAGACAATACGGCGACGCGCCGGAGGTTGAAATTTTCGGGGATCCGAATTTGACATTTGCGTACGTTCCTGGGCACATTCATCACGTGGTATTTGAGTTAGTAAAGAACTCGTTGCGAGCGGTAGCGGAGAGATATAAAGATTCGGACGTACCACCACCGGCGATTAGAGTGGTTGTTGCTGAAGGCAGCGAAGATGTGACCATCAAAATTAGCGACGAAGGCGGCGGTATTCCTCGGTCTGGATTGAAAGAGATTTGGACGTATTTATATTCAACCGCGGATTCGCCTTTACAAGAGATGGAGTTTAGCGAGGCAGGCGCTGGTTCGACGCCAGTAGTTTTAGCGGGGTATGGGTACGGTTTACCGCTCAGTCGTTTGTACTGTCGGTATTTCGGTGGGGATTTGCAAGTGCTGTCCATGGATGGGTACGGAACAGACGCTTACGTGCACTTGAATAGATTAGGAACGGGTACAGAACCGCTACCGTAATTGTCAGTGGTGTTTGTTTGTAAACTATTTTTCGCAACCGAGAATAAAAAAACACTTCTTCAGTCTACGCTTCTTGAAAAAGATTCAAATCTCTTCTTCTTCTTTTTCCTCTTCTTAAAACGCGCAAGCGTTCAACTCTGCTATGCGTTGCTTCCCACTCGCGTCGAGTTGAGGCAAGAAAGCGCGCATTAATGATCTCGGCAATCTCGCTTCAGGATCATTTTTGCTCTTTTCGTTGGAAATCAACCCCGTCGCTTGTCTGTTGAACATGTCGAACGCAAAGCTGATGGAAGTCTCCCAGGCTTGGGAGTTTCCATCCGTCAAATGAACAACTTTCCCGCGCTCGATGACAATCGCGAGCGTTTCTTGGATGGATTCTCTCGGCGATCGTTTACTGACGAGACAACTCGGGAGTAAGTTTTGCGTGTCAGCGTAGGAGATGCCGACGATTAAACTCCCCAAAGCGCCTTCCGTGGCATCTTTTGAGAGCATCGAGGAGACTTCCGCGGCGGCGCGAATTAATCGATCCACGTCAGTGATAACACTTTGTCCGTCTCTCTGCTGAAAAGACATGGCTTGTGCGGCGGCAGCTTGTGCGGCACGACTGCCTTTAACCGCTTTCGAGGCGGATTTTTCTGCAAACTTGGCAATCTTGCCGACGTTTCGAAACACCGCCCAGACAAGTTGCGCCGCAGACGGCGACGAAGGATCCAACGCTTTCAAAACGCTCGCAAGCATTACTCGACCTTTCGGTAAAGAAACAAGTCTTTGGAAGATGACGTCGCTTTCATCGCTGCTCAAAACCGGCGATTCTGGCAAACGCAAAGTAGCGACCAAACCTTCCAACAGAAATGTTTTACGTTGCGTCAACGCGTCCTTCGTCTTTTGCTTCATCGACGCCTTTTCCACTTCGTTTTCCTTTTCTGCGTTGTTCTCGTCTTCGTGTTTCATGGTATCATCGGCGGCGAATTCATTCTTTAAGAGTAATCGGTCGATATCATCGACGTCTAACAATAAGTACATCGCGTCTTCAATCATAATTCTCGCCGCGAGTAAAGGTTCGTTCGCCAATCGCACTCTCGGCTCGTTTTCGTCATCGCCAGACTCGTCATTCTCTTCCTCCGGGCCGGTTGGGATTTGCAATAACTGTTTCGGCGTGCGAACGTTTGAAAACGGCACTTTACCTAACCCTTCCAAGCCAGGCACGAACGTCACTTCGCCTCTCTTTTCTTTCACGTGCGAAGGCAACTCTCTCAGCTCCTCCGGACAAAACGGTTCTCTCAAACGCCCCGGATTATTCTTCGATAAAAATGCTTGATGGTAATAATCGTGCGAGTACGCCTTCTCTTGGTCCGGGTGCGTCGCTTTCCACTGAATGCGTAAGATTTGTTCAATCTCTTCGCCTGTCATCAATTCGCCTTGGAATCGAGGACGACCGTCTCGTCTCGGCCCGGTAAATATGCGTCTCTGTTTTCCTGATTCTGTGTAGTGCTGATTGAAACCACCCACGCCACCTGGACCACATCGACCACCTCGACCGCCTCGACCTCTCCCGCCGCGATGGTGATGAAATCCGGGCGGTCCAGGAGGCGGCGGCGGTATCATCCCTGGCGGCGGCGGCATCATCCCAGGCGGCGGAGGAGGACCTCCGTCCTGTCCCAGCGGTGGAAACATATGCATACCTCCCATTCCCGGTGGCGGTCCTTGTGGCGGCATCATACCTTGCATCGGCGGTGGCATTCTCGGCCGTGGCGGTCCTTGCGGCGGCATTTGGCCGCTAAACATCGGGTGCTGCGCTCCAGGCATCGGCGGTAACATCGGCGGCGGCGCCGCGTGTCGCTGTTGGCCGTTGTTGTTCATGTTGTTGTTGTTATCATTATTACCCCCACCACCATTTCTCGCCGCGTTCAATAAATCCATCGGCGTCAGCAGTTTCTGTTCGATACTCGCCGACGACGGAATGTCCACTTCTTTCGATTTGTTGTTCAACTCTAAGTCTTCCATCTCGCCTCCAATTTCTTCCATTTTCTTCCCGTTCTCATCTTTCTCTTCTTCGTTGCCGAAAAACCCGGCCAATTTCGGCGGTTTCGGAATGTTCGCGAAAAATCCCATCTTTCGTCTTCTCGTTCAAATCTTTTTAACGTGGCGCACTTATTACTTTCTCTCTCTCTTTATTGCCGAATGAATGAATTCGCGTTTAGAAGAAATTTTCCGATCGATCGGCCGCCCCCCAACTCTCTCTCTCTCTCTCTCACAAAAAACGAGCGCAAACTCGCAAAAGCCGACGAAAAAGATTAAGTAATCAATACAACGAAAGCCTCTTTAACTTCTCCTTCGAGAAGCGCAAACAAGTAGTGTGTTAAAGTGCGTGTCTTTACGCTTCTTTTAAAAACAAAATCGATGAGAATCGTTCTCGCTGTTTTATGAGGAGAAAAGTGAGACGAAATTGTTCAGTTTTTTCCTCTTTTTCGCTTCTTCTTTTTCAGTCAAACGTTTTTTTTTTCGGTCAAAAAAAAAAGACTCGAGCATTATTACATTTCGCATGTCGTCGCACGACGAAAGAAGACAAAGAAGTTCTCTCTCGAACGAGGAGGAGGAAGAGGAGGAGGAGAAGGAGACGAGTAATGTAAAGAACAGAAAGAGAGATTTGACGCGTCTGGCGGCGGAAACGAGACGACGACGAGAGGAGTTTTCGCACAACAGCGAGAGATGGGCACGGGAAGAAAAAGAGAGAGTTTCGAGGAAAGTGAAGGAAAGGAGAGAGGAGAACGAGAGGAAGACGGAACTGTTTTTACCTTGGAGGAGGAAGAAGAGGGAGATTATGGTTGGGAGGAAAAGCGCGTGCGAAGTGAATTTGATGAACGCGGCGGGTGAGGAGAAGGAGGGAGAAGAAGAAGAGGAGGAGGAAGATTTTGGTCTCGTCGTTCCAAGGCACTCGGAGCCGAACGTGCGATACGCGAGGGAGGAAGAGGAGGAGGAGGAGGAGGAGGAGGAAGAGAAGAAGAAGACTGATGAACAAAAACGAAACTCTGTATCGATCTCATGGTGGTGCACTTTCACGACGAATGATACGGAAAGAGAGAAGCGTGAGAAAGCGATTGAAAATTTGCGCGAGCGCAGGCGCGGGATTTTGTCCTCGGTCAAAGCGGAGAAGAAGAACGAGAAGAAGAAGAAGAAGAAGCACATTTTCGTACAAAACAAAGAAGGTAAAGAAGAAGAAGAAGAAGAAGAGGAAGAAAAACCAATCGTATGCGCATCTTCTCCAAGACAAAATTTGAAATCCAAGCGGTTTCGAATGAAACAGGAAGTTTCCGAATCGAAAGATTTTGCCGGTCAAGAGGCGAAGCTTTTAGCCTCCATCGCGCGGCTGGACGAAGTCGTGAAACGAACAAACGAAATAAACGGTGCATTTGCCAAAGAAAATGAACTACGAAAGAAAGATGAAGAACCGAAAAGAGCGCAACCTCCGCAAGAAGAGCACGCTCTGATGCGTTCCATCGCGCGCTTAAATCTCAAACTTGAGTTGACGCATGAAACCATTCAAATCCACGACGAGAAGCTATTCCGGGAGCTGCTTCAAATCTCCTAAAATATAAACTCATGCGTAGTGATATGTCCGTGTGATTAAATAATAATACTCGTCTATGAATAGATACTAATCACGCCAAAGTCAGCCAACGAAGCCATGCACTGCCTCTCTTTGGAAATGACGTGCGAGACCATGTTTAGTAATTTCCTCCTCCTTCTCGCGATGCCGTCGTCTTCAACTTCGCCCGCGATCATATCCGACTCAACCTCCTCGGCCGATTCTAACCCGTCTAATTTCTCCTCTAAAGTCTTCTTCGCTAACTTTGCTGCCGCTACTTTTTTGCTATTGTCCTTCTTCTTTTTGTTCGCGTTTGCCGTCTTCCCAGCGCCGATACCGAGCATATCGCCGATTCTCTTATCCTTGTTCCCGTACACTTTCACTTTCGGCTGTTCGGCGAGTTTCCTATTTTCTTTGGCGCCAAACAACGCGTTTTCTCGAGCGTTCGTGCTGACCATGTTCCAATTTTCATACTTCACCACGCCTCTTCCGCTGTTTAACCACGCCGATTTCGGTATCTTACCGCTTGGACGTTTGTCGTAATACCACTTCTCCAACTCTTTCCCGCCAAACCCAATCGCCGAGACGCGTTCGCATTTTTGCAACATGAGAAAGAGCATCAACAAACCAGAAGTGACGATGTGATTGTTCAACGTATCGTCCAACTGTTGCGCCCACTGACGAAACGCGGGATTCATCGCGTACGTTTTCTTCGTACCTAATCGCATCAAATCCATCGGGTTCCCGTTCCATTTCGTCAACACCGTTTCGTCTTCGTATTCTCTCACGCCTTCGTATTGCGTGTTGGTTAATCGCAACGTCGTGAACGACCCGACGTCGTGTTCGTAGCCAATCGTTGGCGCGTTATTAAGACGAACGATCACTTCGTGTTCATCGATCGTTTCCCCGTACCCTTTCCCTTTCATCGCCGCTCCCGAGGAGACCACCGCGCACGTCTTGAAACTCGCCCTTTTCGCAAACATCTGACTTTGATTCTTTTCGTCGTCTTCGCTCCCGTCGACTTTACCGTTCCACGCGTCCCCAAAAATATCCTTCTCCGGTACCTCCCCTCGGTGAAATACCTTCCCGTTCACCTTAATCTTCTTCTTCTTTTTATCTAAAAGCATTTGCTTCTCGTGCCAAATCTTCCTCGCTTCCTTCTCGCTCAATATCGTCGTTCCGAGACCGCCGCTCTCGCTCTTCTCTCGCTCCTTCTTAAAGAACAAATCCTTCGCTTTCTCATCGTGTCTGCTCCGTCTTAAAGACGGCGTGTCTGGTGTGAAAATATACGTTTCGTTTTTGGTACTTCTACTCCCGTTATTCATCGCGCGGTCTTCTTCCTCCTCCTTTTCCTCCTCCTCCTCCTGTTCCACGTGAAACACATTCTTGTGCACGGACACCCAATCGTTATACGGCACGTTCGGGAAACATTTCGGCACGTCCGAAGCGACGTGTTCGCAAAATGTGCCGCTCAATGCCGCCGGGCAATCGGAGGATTCTTTCTCTTGTCGTTTTCGATGGCGCAAGTCCGCCTGTTTCGTTTCGATGATTTTATTAGAGAATGAAGTCCCCGACGCTTTACTCACATCTTCTCCGTGAACTCTTCGTGTTGGAGGGAACAAAGACGGCACGTGCACTCCGTCTGCAAATTTCGCATCCGGTCGGACAAAGACGAGGAAAACGAGCGGGATGAAAAACGGCCTCCTTTTTGACCCTTTTGCGGTGGTCTTCCAAGTCGTCGTCATCTTCTTTTACGCGTCTTTGATGATTGAAAAGTCTGGGGAAAATTCGATTGATTTCCATCTCTCGTGTCCTCATTACTTTGGAGCGAACGACGAAGAACGAACCTATTCCTGTTGCAGATATAAAGAAGACGAGGACGAGGACGAACGGTTCCTCCTCTGTTGTTCTCGTTCGCTTTGTTGCTTTCGAATATTCTTCTTAACTCTGTCGTTGTTTAGAGAAAGATACACAACAAACAGAAGATGGGGAAAGAACGCTTCTCCGCCTTCGACGTGTGCGCGGAAGTCTCGTGTTTACGACGCTCGATTTTAGGCTTATGGTGCGCACAAATCTACGACGGCGCGGAGAAGAATTCCTTACTCTTAAAGTTTAACAAACCAGCATCTGAGGAGGACGCGACGACGACGACGGGAACGGGATTAAGCGAAGCGAGGAAAGTGAACCTTCTTGTCCAACCCGGAGTGAAACTGCTCTGCACGCGATACGCGAAACCATCGACATCGAGCGGTAAAAGTGATGGGAATGGTAGTAAAGAACAACAAAGTGGAGGACCGTCGAACTTTGTGCAAAAGTTACGGAAACATGTGAAGCAGAAACGGTTGAACGATATCCGACAGCTCGGGATGGATCGCGCGGTGTTGTTGACGTTCGGGGCGAACGAGACGGAGACGAAGTTGGTGGTGGAATTGTACGCGAGCGGGAACGCGGTGTTGTGCGATAGGGAGTTTATGGTGATGACGTTGTTGAGGTCTCACGTGGATAAGAGGAAGAACTTGAGGATAATGGGGAAAAGAAGGTACCCGGTGGAGCGGTTTCGAGCGTTTCGGATGCCGACGAGAGAGGCGTGGGAAGAGGCGCTGAGAGGGGTGTACGCGGAAGAGGAAAGAGCGGTAGATTTAGACGAAGACGAAATGGAAGACGAAAAAGCGTACGAGGAGGAGAAGAAAAGAAGAGAGATAGAGCGGTTGGCGAATATCCGCGCGCCGCAAACGTTGCGAGAGTGCTTGTGTCGCGGATTTTCGTTCGCGCCGGCGCAGTGCGAACACGTCGCGGCGAAAGCCGGCGTAGAGAAAGGCATGCTCGCACCACTCCCTCTCGAGAGCGAGGTTGTGAAAGGAAAAGTGTACGAGTGCATAGAAGAAGAGTTTCGTTGGTTTCGGGACGTGACGCAAGGGAATGTGTTTCCAATTCCCGAGGTGACTTGCAAAGCGCTGACGATGGAATTGTTGGTATCGTCGGGAAAAGAAGAAGAAGAAGAAGAAGGGAAGAAGAAAGAACACAAAATTGTCGAGGTATTCGAGGACTTCTCTCCGCACCCGATGAAACAAAACGAAAACAAGAAAACGGTCTCAATCGACGAGATTTTAGGTAGGGATAATGGAGAAGAAAACGCGCAAAACGTGTTCAACGACGTTTTGGACGAGTACTACGCGAAGCTCGAATTACAAAAAGGCATCGTGCAAAGAAATCGCGCGGAATCGCAAGCGTTGAAGAAATTCGAGAAACTGAAGAAAGATCAAGAGAACAGGTTGAAAGTTCTCGAACGCGACGCGGAAAAAGAAGCGCAGAGAGCGGAACTGATCTCTCGGAACGTGGATGATGTGGCGAACGTGTTAAACGCGGTCAACGACGCGTTGGCGAGCGGGATGGCGTGGGACGATTTAGAATCTATGATTAACGAAGAGAAAAGGAGAGGCAATCCAGTCGCGAAGTTCATTTCGAGCTTAGATTTGAAGAACAACCAAGTGACGATAAAGCTCGCTCCGAAAGAGGACGTTGAGATTGACGAAACGACCGGCGAGGAAGTCGTCGTGAAGAAGCACAAACCGATCGACATCCCGCTCGATTTGAGTTTATCGGCGTTCGCGAATTGCAACGCGCGTTTCGATCTGAAGAAAAAACACGATACGAAACTTGACAAGACGGCTAAACACCACGACAGAGTCGTTTCGGACGCAGAGAAGAAAGCGTTGATGAAAATAGAGACTTTGAGAGAGAAAGCCCTTCCAGGCGCGAAAGCCGCACGAACGCCGTTTTGGTTCGAAAAGTTCATCTGGTGGGTCACCTCGGAGAATTGTTTAGTTTTACACTCGACCGATAACACGCAAGCAGAAATGCTGTTCGCGAAATACGCGAATAGAGCGGAAACTGGGAACGACTGCTTCATCTTTTGCGACGAAAACGGCGCGCCGGCGATTACGCTCGTCAAACCGCCGCCGCGATATTCCTCGGCGAATGGCAACGGCGAAAGCGCTACTACGCTGAAAGTGCCCTCTCTTTCACTCGCACAAGCTGCGCAGGCTACCGTCGCGAGAAGTGAGTGTTGGGCCAAGAAACGGTCTGCGTCTGCGTGGTGGGCGAGAGCGCGAGACGTCTCCAAACGTCGATGGGACCTACCAGAAGATGCCAGTTTGCTGCCGAGCGGTAGTTTTGCTCTCGTGAAAGGAGCGCGCAAGAAGTTCTTACCGCCGGCGAAACCGGAAATGGGTTTCGGTTTACTTTTTGCCGTCGTCGCGAGTGGTGAAAATACATCCAGTCACGACAAAGAGCGCGTGGTAAAATCAGAATCCGCGGATGCGACGTTTTACGACGAAGACGGGGACGAAAGGCGTGGTCAACTCGGATCGAGAAATACTATTCGAGAAATAAGCAGCGAGGAGGAGGAAGAGGAAGAGGAAGAAGAAGAAAACGAAGACGAAAACACCCAAGAGGAAGACGAGGAAGGAAAGAATGTAAATGGCGAAAAAGTGGTAAACGAGCTCGCCGCGCAGGTGGAGTCAAAAGCTTCGATCGATGCCGCAGGAAAAGGCAGAACGAAGCAAAACGAGGTTTTCGAAGGCACAAAAAAACGCCTCTCCGCTGCGCAGCGCAAACAGATGAAGAAGAAAGGCGGGGGCAACGGTCGCGGTGACGACGACGACGTTTTTGACCCGCTCAAAGCGGCCGCAGAGGCCGAGAGCAAAGAAACAAGCATTTCTAACGACGAGATTGAAGAGGACGAAGAAGAGAGCGACATGGACGACGGGTTTAAAGAAAAGAAAACAAACGACGCCTCGTTCGTCTCGAATCCCAACAAGCCAAAGGTGCGCGGAAAATCTGCGAAAGCGAAACGCGCGGCTAAAAAATACGCCGAACAAGACGACAAAGATCGCGAACTGGCCATAAAGTTACTCACGATGAAGCAAAAAGAGTCGAAGAAAGATAGGAAGAAAGCAGCTTTAGTGACGCCGTTGAAACCAGAGATGTCTTCTTCTTCGGATGCCGCGACGATGAAAAAGAAGCAAATCGTCCTTCCCGAAGCGCCGACTCCGGAAATGCCAAACTTGAAAGAACGCGGTATTAAACCTTTGGTGTACGAACCACTAGACAACATCGACGACGACGGGAACAGTAGCGACGACGAAGAATCGACGAAAAGTCTCAACATCGCCGTCATCCACGAGCGCCGCGATACACAAACCGAACTCGCGTTGCGTCAACTCACCGCGCAGCCGTTTGAGCGAGACTGCGTGTCCTTTTGCCTCCCCGTCTGCGCCCCGTTTCCCGTCCTCGCGAGTTACAAGTTTCGAATCAAACTCATCCCAGGAACGCAAAAAAGGGGTAAAACGGTGAATGATTGCGCGAACATCCTTTTGAAAGCGCCGATATTCGCGTCGAACGACGAAAAAAACGCCGCGCGCGAAGCGCTCGAGACGAAACTCGAAGAGTGCGCGAGAGCGCTCCCGCTCGGCGGGTGTAAGATTACGCTACCTCCGGGCGCGATGAAAGAGCTCCAAAAAGCGCAAAAAGAGATGAAAAAGATTAAAGTCAAGAAGAAGTCCTAGAGAAGGAGTGCTTCTAACTCCATCGTGTTGAAAATGTACTCGCATTATTGCTGCTAAAACTCTACGTACTTTCTCTCCGTCTACTACATCTCATCTCTTTCATCGCTTTCGCTCGGTGCCAAAAGTGACTAAAATCGTTCATCCTTTCCACACACAACCCGGGGATTTCCCCTCGCTCTTCTCTGATTTCTCGAAAATTCCCGAACGCGCCTATGGTTTCGCTAAACGTCGCGCACAAAGCCATCATTGATGCCATGAAAAGTTCCATTTTGATCGATGATATCGCGTTGAGAAAAGAGTTGTTCTCGCCGTTATTCTTCGATGATGATTTTGACTGAAAATGAATCTGTCTTGACGCACAATGGCACACGACGAGAAACGACGAAAGGAATAAAAGGAGGCCTTTTTGCCTCTGTTTATTCGCGTCCATTTTAGCTCTCTCTTTATGTGTATCTCTCGTGTACTCCTTCCTTTCACATGTATTTCTCCGCAAACAAAAGCGGAGAAAAAGTGTAGACATTTTAGGGAAAATCCGTCACTTGTCACTTTTGCATTCGACTAAAGATGAAAGAGGAAGAAGAGGAGGACGAGCGTCGATCGCTGCTTCTCACAACGACGACACGTTCGAAGAAAAGTAGTTTCAATAGCGATAGTTTCGAGAGCTTTTTGAAAAGGAATAGTTTGACAGATAGGAGTCTCGAGGATGATGCATCTTTGTCTCCTTCTTTGAAGTGTAAAACAACGGGGAGATTGAGCCGCGTGATGATGGTGATGTTAATGTTTACGTTTATGTTCGTGGGTATCACGTTCGAAACGAAAAGAGGAGGAGAGAAAGGAATACCTTTTCAACGACAACAACTCGGAGAAACTCTGAATACTACTGCTGATATTGCCGACAATAATAATGCGAGCACTAAGTTAACGTTCACGTTATACACCGCGTGTTCCCCAATGGACAAAGTCTTGCCCACTTTGAGAGGAAGCGAAGGCGATGATGACAATGATGATATGAAAGAGTCTTACGACTGGTTTTCCAGAGTCAAAGCGAAACTGGTGTTAAAAGACGACGACGAAAATATCGGCGGGAACGATTTTAGCTTCAACAGAGGTATTCCGATGGAACAGGTTTCCTGCGGCGTGTATCGCGTCGAGACGGGGTTGATGCGACGAGGGACGGCGTTTGGGTTCGCCTTGTACGAGATACCCGTTAAAGATGATGATGATAAATCGAATGTTTCGAGTTTAGGTCGGTTGATACATTACGAAAACCAACGGAAAGACGCGTACGAGTTCGAACCTAAAAGAGCGGTCGTGGTGAAAGATATCGGGTGTTTGACGACCGATCCGAGGAGAGTGGATAAAAGGTGCCCGTGGGGGGAAAGAGGCGGCGTCGTCGGCGGGTACTCGGACGCCATCGCGGAAGACGAACGCGAACATCCGTTTGGAATGCGCGAGTGCACGTTTAAGTACGAATACGGCGACGTGACGTTTTATAACCGAGTCTTTGACGGGAAGCAGTTGGAGTACGTGTGGGGGAGTTGTTTAGAGTCGTGTCCGGCGTTTACGAAACATCCGTTTTGCGCCGCCGCGGCAACACCAACATCACCACCTATAGAAGAAGTAGAAGAAAAGAAAGAAGAAGAAGAGGAAGAAGAATTCAGGAGCAATCAAACCTCCAAAGTCAACGACGACGAAGAAGAAGGTGAAGAAAACGAAGAAGAAGAGTTTACGTGCGAAGATGGCCATCACGTCATCGCCGACGGAGAGACAAAATCCTGCGGCGAATGCCCGCCTGGTACTTTTTCGTTCACGCCGAACGACGCGGTTTGCCAACCGTGTCCGAAAGGATTTTTCCAACCGTTCGGTAAGAGCGATCGGTGCGAGGCGTGTCCGAAAGGCATGTACCAAGACGAAGAAGGTCAGAGGTTTTGCAAACCGTGCGACGGATCGGAGATATCGCCGGACGACGTGACAGAATTGAAGATGGAGGAGTTGCACGACGAAGGCGTACCAAGCGGCGGCGTCGCGTGGAAAATGGTAACATCCGCCACTGGTGATTCGTCGTCGTCGCGTTTAGGTGTCACCAAGCGTCGTTCACGTCGCGAACAAAATAATAGCAATCGTAAACTGTTAGGAGGAGGTTTATTCGGTAAAGGCGGGTGGTTCTCGGACGATGACGACGAGAACGATATCAACGGCGACGGCGTCGTCGACGCGAGGGACGTCATCGAGCGAGAAATTGAAGACGCGAGAGCGAAAGGTATAGGCGCGGAGAGTAAAGATCAGTGCGCCGCGTCGTCTGCCTCCGTCGTCGACGACCAGGACGGTACCATCGCGACGAACGACGACAAGAGCACGCCGATTGACGTAAACGTCACGAGTGAAATGACGAAAGATAGAGTGGTTCCAATGCCGACGACGCCGAAGATAAACGTCGTCGTGAGCGACGAAGCGAAAGAGACGAGGAAAGAAAGAGAACCGGAAGCCACGTTTGAATCCGCGGCTCAAGAGACTACTTTTCCGGTCAACAATCTTGACGCGGCGGGTAATGTTTCCACCATTGATCCGGAAGTCATCGCCGACGAAGCCGCAACACTTAAAAATTCCGTCCGTCACGAAAAAGAACTGAACGATTTGCTTCGAGAAAAGGAAGTCGACGACGACGATACCATCGTGGACAAGAAAATCGTGAAAGAAGAGGCAATCATCGAAACGTTCGAGAAAGTAAACGTCAAAGAACTCGAGAAGATTGACAAGACATTAGCATCCGTTGCCGCTGAAGAAGCGGCGACGGTAAAAGACGCGTCCTTATCCACATCAGTAGATGTCGAAGAAGCCAAGGAGGATTCAACGGCGACGACGGCGATGACATCTTCTTCTCCTTCTTCTTCTTCTTCTTCTTCTTCTTGCGACGAAACCGTGCGAGGTGAATTCGGCGTCGGCTACCGCGGGTGTCAAACGACCACCAGAACCGGGAAGAAATGCATCGACTGGTCCAAACAACCGTTCGGGAGCAAATACGGCGTCGCGCACGCAAAGTGGTCGCACCAATCGCAACCCGATTTCATGGACGAAAACCCGCGGAACTATTGCCGAAACCCGAGCGCATCCGCGGATGGCATTTGGTGCTACGTGGACGCGCAAGGCGGCTTCGATTCGTGCGAACCAATCAAACGATTTGCCGCCGGTTTAGGCATCGACAACCCCCCCATCGAAGAAGAAGAAAAAGAAGTTAAAGAAGTTAAAGAACAAGAAGAACAAGAAGACGTCTTCACCATCGCCGCGGCGGATCGCTTCGAGGAGAGAGCAATTTAGAATTTAGGGTCTTGGAAAGTATAGGGTTTAGAGTACAAATTTGGGAGGGAAAAACCGAACAAAACACACACAAAATCCTCTCGTTTACGCTCTCTTTTGCTGGTACATACACACACGTAAGATGTCGACTGGGGAGGAAACCCATCCTTTACTTTTGTCCAAGAACACGCGGCGCGCTCCTCTTTCTCTTCACGACGTACACGAAAACGATGGCGTTTTGAAAGTCGGATTTGATGTTGGGGAAAAATCATCCTCGAGGAGGAGCCGCGGACATCAATTTGTCCTCCTCGCGATGGCTGCCATCGGGTGCTCGCTTCTCATCCTGAAAGCACATGTGCACTCAGAATTCGACGAAACAAAGTTAGGCGCGACCACGTACTACGAAAATCCAGTGTATACCGATCAAAACACCGATCCAATGACGGAGAAGAACGTGAACGATATCAAAACGTCTCGAATGACGGTTGCGTTGCACACCGGGTGCTCGCCGCACGAAAAGCTCCCATGGCAAATCGAAGACAAATCCACGTGGGGTACCGAAGTCGGCGCAAAAATCATATTTAAATCCGATACGAACGATTTCTTCTTCGAACGAGGGGTGGAGATGGAAAACGTCGGGTGCGGGTCGTATTCGATCGAGACGGAGGATCTCCTCGTCGGCATGCAGTTCGGGTTCGCGTTGTACCAGAAGAACAATCAAACGGCGCACCAAGCGACGAAGGATATCGGGTGTCGATCGGAATCGGACTCGGATACGAGATGTCCGTCGTGGAAGTCACCACATGGTGACGGTATCCGAGGCGGGCCGATGGAGATGACCGAATGCACGTTTCAATATAAATACGGCGCGGTGACTTTTTACAACCGAGTCTTTGACGGCGAGACGACGGATTACGTTTGGGGAAGTTGTTTGGACACGTGCCCGGCGTTTACGAGAGCGCCGTATTGTGGGAAATCGGAAGAGGTGCCACAAATTGGCCAGCTCGAATTGAGAGAAGATGAAAAGTGCACGCCGGGCGAGTATTTACAAGCAAACGGCAAGTGCCAAAGGTGTCCGGTTGGACATTACTCCGGGAAAGCCGAAGCGAGCGAGTGTCAGCCGTGCGCGGCGGGAACCATGCAACCGAACGAAGGTCAAAAGGAGTGCATCGCGTGCCCGAACGGGTGGTACCAGAGTGAACTCGGTCAGCAATACTGCGAATCCTGCCCTGGCTCGAGAGCGGACTCGTCGAGACGCAAGTTACAAGGCGGCATGCTCGATAAGATGAAACATTTCGATTGGTCAAAGTTCGGGTCCGTAGATGGCTGGGAGTGGGTGCAAAACACGACCGAGACGATCGTGAACAAAACGGAAACCGCGTACGACGACGCCAAGAATGCCATGAATAATACGTTGACCAGCGGCGCGGACGCCGTGAAACAATCGGCGAAGAAAGCCTCGGACGCGGTCTCCGACACGTTCAGTAAAACGAAAGAGAGCGCGGAAGATTCAAAGGACAGCGTCGATGCAGCCGCTGCGGACGCGAAGGAAAAGACGGACGACGCAATCGACGACGCCAAAGAAAGCGCGGGAAACACCTCCGAGGATGTGAAAGTGGCGGCGAAGAAGACGCAAGAAAGCGCCGAAAAGGCAACGGAGGATTCGAAAGAAACTGTCGACGATGCCGTGAACGGCGTAAAGAAAGCGACGGTTTCCGCCGAAGAAGCTGCGGAAGACGCCGCCCACGACGCCAAGGAGAACGTCGAGAAAGCAGCTACGACTGATCCGAAACAAGCTGTTGATGATGCCGTGCACGAGGTGAAGAAAGCGACAGTTTCTGCGGAAGAGGCTGCGGAAGATGCCGCCAATGCGAGCAAAGAGAGCGTCGAAGATGCGGTGGAAACGGTGGAAGACGAGGCGGAGAAAGTGAAGTCTCACGGCGGTAACGATAGCGATAGTGATGGTAGCGAAAGTAGTAGCAGCGAAAACACAAACGACGACGACGTCGTCGTCGAAAAGAGCGTCTCAGTTGAAACGACGACGACGACGAAAGAGGAGAAGGAAGAGAGTAGCGGACCAGTCGCACAGGAGACTACTCCTACTTCCATCTCTAGCGACGAAACTTCTTCGTCTTCTTCTTCTTCTTCTTCAACTACTACGAGCGCTGCTCCGACGACGACGACGCCGTTGACGACCACTTCGACTCCAACTCCTACGACTCCTACTTCCACCTCCTCCTTTGAAAACGGCGACAAAAACGCCAACGGCGGCGCCACTTCCCTCGCGCAGTGTCCGTCGGCTTCCTCTTCTTCTTTCGAGTTAGAAAAAGAAACAGAAAAAGAAGAAGAAGAACTCACGAGTCGAATCGGCCAAGCGAAAACGACACCACGAGCTTCGTCTTACCGAAGAGGGTTCCACCACGCCGGCAATGGTGAAAACGGCGTCGCGACGCCTCCTCGCTCTTGGGCGGTTTAATATTAGTTAGCGCTTTGTACACAACGAAAAATTTACCCATGACTCTACAATGAAAACACCTTTACTAAGTGATAGAGACAAACAACTCCGCAATAATGACGCAGAAATCAATTAGAATATTATCAATCCATTTTCGTAGGAGCATTAAAAACTTGGAGTGCAACTCATCAGACCTGTCCAGACCTCTTAACGTATAGTATTACGTATACAAACCAGGCTGCATTTAATTGTACAAAAGATCTACATTTTTTTCACTCATTTTCGTAAAACAAAAATTCCTCTCTTTTGGGACCCGCGTCTCTCTGGGAAATTCATCACGTTAAAAGTCACGTACACGCGCGTATTATATACACACATATATCATCCCGTTTTTGTCGTCTTCACATCATGTCGAACAAAAGGAACGCGAATTTACACCCAGAATCTCTCTCGTTGTTGCGTTCCATCGAGAACGACAACAACAATAGAAGAAACTCTACTACCGATCGAGCGGGGAAAAACGCCACCGGAACGACTTTGGTCAAGCTCTTCGGCGGCTTTGGCGTCGCGTCTTTAGCGATCGCCAGTTACGTTTCCGGGTACAAGAGCACCTCAAAGGAATTACTCTCTCTCGGTGAGAATAAAAGTGCGAAGAATAAGGTGGTGTTGCACACCGGGTGTTCGCCAGTCGCGCAGGTATGTTTACGAGATTTGATTGAACAACTCCGCGGCCTCTCTCGTGTTTGGGACTCGAGAAATTTTTGTCCTCCTATTATTAACTTCTCTCTCTCTCTCTTACTCTCTAAACATCAAACAGTTACTGGTGGACACGTTCGAAGTGGAAGACCTGGCGGATTGGGGCGAAGTCGTCGGCGCTCGTGTGTCCATCCACGGGTTAACCGGCCACACGATGACGCACGGCGGGTGCGGTCGGTACGAGATCGAACAAGACGAAGACGTCCAGTTTCACCACGACGGGCCGTTTGAATTTACGTTGTTCGCAAACAATCCAGCGGATGAGGTTTCGGTGAAGGAAAGAAACGCGAACGTGACGATGCACATGACGGAGTGCACGAAAGAGTTTTCGTACGACGGACAGAAGGTCATGCAGAGAGTGTTTGATCGAGACGGGGACAGGCACTTTGTGTTTGGGTCGTGCGATCATCACTGCCCGGGATTTTACGAAGACGTGTTGACGCATTACGGGACGGCGTGTCCGGTGGATGAGAAGAGCGCTGAAACGGTTTTACCAGCGAATTCGACCGAGGGGTCAGATGCGGGGAAGTGTTCCCCGGGGTCGTTTACGAACACGAACGGCGAGTGCGAGGAGTGCCCGATTGGAACGTACACCGACGAGAGAGGGTCGACGACGTGTAAGAGATGCCAACCGGGGCAGTTTAACCCGTTCCCGGAGGCGCAAGGGTGCATGGCGTGCCCGGATGGGTATTTCCAACCGAACTGGGGGCAACAGTATTGCGTCGCCTGCGACGGCGACGCCGCTTTGGGGAAGAAAGAGTTTGCTTTGCAAGGCGCCTCGAAGAGAAAGTTGTTGGGCGGCTGGTGGGGCGCCGCAGAAGACGAGGAAGGCGAAGACGCGGAAGACGTGGAAATGAACCACGAGCAGTATCACAAAATCGGCGCGACGTCGTTGGATCAGTGCGGTGCGCCGGCGGTGCAACAAAGTGCCGACGAGTACGAAAAGACGCAAGAGCATGAAAACGACCCGACCTTTGACGCGACGCCGGGAAGCTCGAACGAACCCGTCAACGACGGTCCGAACGGACCGGCGGCGACGCCGGTGTTGACTGGGAGAACCGATAAGCTTGGTCACTGCGTGTGCCCAGGTACGAAACCGAAACCGAAGCCTGTTGATGATGCCTCCGGATCATCTCCTTCGCCGACCTCGTCATCTTCTTCGTCTGAAGTTGAAGTGAACCCGGTGACGCACGTCGTCGCGGGCCAACCGTGCGGACCGTGCGCAGCTGTGGTCACACCAACACCGGAGACGACGACGACGACGACGACGACGGTTGAAGAAGAGAAGAAAGATGAAGGGAAAGAAGATGCGTCTACCGATGTCAATTCTTCGCCGATTGAAGATTCCACGGCGACTACGAACACGAACGACGACGGCGATTCGGCGGCTCCGGAGGTGCAAGATCAAACGAACCAAGAACCGATTGAAACTTCCGCGGCGTCGGAGGAAGAGCCAACACCTACTCCGGAAGGCCCAGTGACGACTGGTCCGGCCTCTCAAGGTCCTGGCCCGGAAGTAGATGGGAACAACAACAATAACAGCGATGCACCGCCGCAAGAACAAGAAGAAGAAGAACAAAACGATACGACTACGACAACTATCATCACGACGCAAGAAGAGAACGACGACGATGAGCAAATTCCGCCGCACCAACCCGATGGCGGCGACGACAACGAAGGTGAACAACCTCCGTCGGCGACCATTACCTCCGCCTCCACTTCCGCCTCGGACGCCGCGAACACGACGCTCCCGGCGGCGGACACCCTCTCGAGCGGCGAAACCGTCTTGGAACAAGAAACGAAAACCAGCACCGGTTCCATCATCAACGTCGAAACTCAATACACCGCCGACGGCGAAATGATCAAAGTTACTACGGTTACCAACCCGTCCGGCGCGTCGGCGACGACCGTCATGCACGTCGAAAACGCCACCCTCCCGTTGGCCACGTGCGACGAGATCGAACACGGCGAGTTCGGCGTCGGCTACCGAGGGTGCCAAGACAAAACCAGAGACGGTCAGCAGTGCATCGACTGGAAAGACCAGTACGTCGCAGACGGCGAAAAACCGTACACGCACAGCAACTATCCTCTCGGCATCGAAGAAAACCCGGGGAACATGTGCAGAAATCCCGCGGACGACAAGAGCGGCATCTGGTGCTTCACCGGCACCGACGGCAGCTGGCAAGTCTGCTCGCCGCTCATGCAAGCCGAGGCGGATTAATTTATTACTATATTACTACCATACTATTCCTAGCTTACTTATTATTTAATGAGACGACATACTACTATACATGTGTATAAAATGGATCATCTGTACTCCTTGCTGCGTGCATTTTATCCGTTTTCGATAAAATATCTCTCTCGCTCCCGAGTCACGTCACATTTCACATGCTGCTGATGATAAAGGCGTGAAGATGAAGGGAACGCAACAACACGAGTGTGATGATTGTGAGTATACGTGTATTAATTAGACCATGGCCAAACACATGTTGACAAGAGAAACCGTTGTTCTCGAATGGGATATAAATGCAAAAAATAAACGCGCGTGTCTCTCTGTATTACAAGTGCTTTAACTGTATTTGTGTAATCACGATAATGATTATTATTATTAT
>Ga0115000_10000661_pt1 | contig 31658 bp, 22 predicted proteins | sample ArcticOcean_MG_C_6_FD_89690 | JGI IMG/M metagenome (GOLD analysis project Ga0115000, IMG submission 89690) | Marine microbial communities from western Arctic Ocean - ArcticOcean_MG_CB8_128 | ecosystem: Environmental > Aquatic > Marine > Oceanic | place: Arctic Ocean: Canada Basin | collected...
AATCAAATCAATTACCGCAAATCTTCTTCTTAAACCACCGACCGTGAATAAGCGAAGAACACGAGAAGAATAACGCGAAACGTCGTCATTTCAAAATGGGGGGCGGTTTAGGTGCGTTCTTTTTCTTTTTCTTTTTCTTTTTAATCGTTTGCTCTTTCGTCGTCTCTCTTTCACCATTGGAAGAGTAAAATTCGTCGTCGCTTTCTCCAATTCTTTTGCGCTGTTGGTCTTTTATTAAAACTAACTGTGTTTGGTGTTTCTCTCTTTTTCATTCGTCACACGATACAACAGCGTTTTTAAACAAGAAATCATGGCACACCGGTGGCTTCCAAATGATCGAAGAAGTCTGGAAGCGAGAGCAACAAGCCGAACACGAGAAGAGAAAACTGGAGGAGATGAAGAAGGAAATTCAAGAGGAGAGAAAGTTGGCGGAGTTGCAACAAGACGCCGTGGACGCGGGACATTCAAAGAAGAGCGAACGGTTGGATTGGATGTATAAAGGTTCGTTAGCGGAAGGGACGAGATTAGAAGATACGAAATTTACTCGAGCAGAAGGAGAGGAAGAACCGGAAGAGTTGAAACGAGAACGAGAACGACGAGAGGACTTGCCGCCGGAACGACCGGAACGGAGGGCGGAATATCTCGCGCCGAATATGGACGACCCGAAACAAAGAGTCGAGCAGTGGAATAAAATGAACAACGATCCACTGTTGGCGATGAAACAACGCGAGATGCAAGCAAGAGAAAATATCGCGAGCAATCCGGTGAGGAGAGAGCAAATAAGACGAGAAGTGGACGAGAGGAAAAGACGAAAGAAGGAAAAAGCGAGAGAGAAGAAAGAACGCAAACGCGCGAAGAAGGAACGGAAGAAGGAAAAGTATCGCGAGAAAATCAGAGAAGAAGTTCGCGAGGAAGAGAGGAGAAAAGGAAGAGGATCCTCGCGTCGTGGTCGCCGGGGTCGTGACGACTATAGTGGTAGCAGCAGCAGTGGTAGCGACGACGACGAAGACGACGACGATTCTTCCTCCACGTCTTCGTATTCTCGAGAGAGAAGACGAAAAAGACGCAGCAAAGAATCTTCCTCGAGAAAAAAAAGAAGACATTCATCTCCTTCATCTTCGAGGTCGAGAAGCCGATCACCGCCACCTCGTCGAAAGTCAACCATCGAAAGAGAAAAAGACGATCAATACGGCATGTCGTACGCAAACGAGCGCGCGGAACAGGCAGCTGAGGCGAGAAGAAATCGAAGACATGAATGGCGCGAGAGCGAAAAAGAAAAAGAACGAAGAGCGCCGAAAGTGGAACAACCAAAATGGGATTCGAGACGAAATAACGTCGGGCACAGAGCTGGAAAGCTTTCGCAAGAAGAGAAAGAGAAGAGGTTGAGAGAAATGAACGAAGCGGCGGAGAATTACGATTCGCACCGCTCCTCGAGAAGGGATAAATTAGACAAAGACGCGAGAGAGACGAACGAGGAGATTCATCGAGACTTGGAATCTGATAAGAAAGACGTACAACCTTCCTTCTTAAGCTCGGAGCGAAAAAGCGCCTACGGCGGTAGAAGACGATAGCTGTGTTGTGGTTAAAGATAGCATTTGATAATTTGATTCGTTTTAAGTGTTTATATATTACATTTTGTCTCTGTAATCACAACGAAATAACATCCAATCACCCACCAGAGTCGACGTCTGTGCGGTACAAAAAGATCCGCATGCCATCGAGACGTGTCATGGATTATTTCTTTTGATTTTTAAAAAGTTTCCTTCTTTAAACTTTAAGTGTCTCTGATTTTGAAATTTGCTTTAAAACCAAAATGAGCGCGCGCACACTGCGCCGCCGAACACACGCAACAACCACCTCTTTTTCTCTCTCCACCTCCTCAATTTTTTACGCCTCGTCGCCGATTGCCCAAACGCTTCAATACAAAATTAAAACGTCGGGACAATCGCATCGTCGATCGTCTCTTCGTACCCCATGAATTCACCCAAGAAGTCTTCAAAGGAAGATCTCTTTTGCGATTTCGCCGTAGGCACGTACACGTTCGCCGTGGTAGCGGCGGCAGACGAAAAAAACTCGACGCCGGTGTTCACCGAAGAGTACAACTCCGAGACCTGCTCGACGTCGTTCGCGTCGATGAGCTCAACTGGAACGTATTCCGGGACGACGTGGCAGTCTTCGTCGAAGAAGTGTTGCTCTTCTTCTTCTTCCACCGTTTGTTGTTTGTTGTTGTTTTTGTTGTTCGTGTTGTTGTTACTTTGCGCAATGTTCTTTCGCTGTTTGTTTGTTTGTGTGGTTTTTGAAGCGTGAGAAATTTTTTGGGTGGTCAGTTTTTACTTTTTTTTGAAGGCACCCCTCTTTTTTTTTCCTCCTCAAATTCTTTTTTTTTCCCTCTTTTTGTTCAAACAAAAAAAAACCACCCCTTTTTTCTCGGTCTGTATTCGTCCAAGACTGACGAGAGTGAATTGCAGCCAAGCAAAGGGAAAAGAGATACAAAAAGAATTTTGGAGATAAAACGTTTTCTCACGTGATCTAATAATAATTGTACGGAAAAAGAAGTAATCAATTACGTTTCACGCGATGATCATCCCTTCTTTCTACGTTCGAGAAGATAAAAAACGATCAATCGTACCTTGTTCGTTCTGATGGTGATCGGAACGTGCGCCGGGGTTGCCGGTTTCACTTTGCTCACGCCTTCCGGGATCGCCATCTTCGCCGCGGTGAAAGCGAAACGTTGGTGGTGCCCAGCAAAGTCGTTCGCGCTGTGGATTTTCAAGTCACAGTTGGTGCACAAGAACGCGCGATCTTCGTGGCAGACCACGGAGACCGGGTTCGACTTGCAGATATCGCACGGCATCGCTTGCGCGTCTTGCTGCGTGATTTCCGTCGCGCGTTCTTGAGACGGGTTGCATTTCTTCGTCTTGACGCATCCGTTGCACGCCGTTTTGTTTCCGCACCCAACGACGTACGTCGCTTGTTGCGGGCAAATTTCACACTTTAACTTCATTGTATAGAAGATGATGTTGTAGTAGTTTAATAGATGTTAAACTTTTAAGTTGCGAGGGAATTTAACCAACACGCGTTCGCCTGAATAACGATTTTCGCTTCGAAATCATTCTTCTCTTCTTAATTTTAAACCAAAACGAGAGAGAAAACGAGATGCTTTCTCGTGGTGGAGAACGCCACGTCAGGGTCTTTTCTTCCATTTAGGGGTACGAGTCAATTTTTTTTGAGATTTTTCATTTTTCTTCCTTAAGCTTTTACTACAAGTCAACTATATTAAAATATTACTTCGTCGTCTTCTTCTTCAACGTCTTCTTCTTCTCCGACGAGGACGAGGACGATGCAATCTTCATCGCTTTCGCGTTGGAGTAGGATAATTCGATTATAGTCTCCGGGACTAACTCGCAACTCAAAGTTTCAAACAACAATAAACCGACGTGTTGACACATCGTTTCCGACTGCACGAGACTGAAGAGTTCTAAAGTCCCTCGACTCGCCGTGCTCTCGCCGACTATAGGCGAGAGCTTTTGGGACAATCTTTTCAACAACACTCTTCGCAAAATTTCTTTGTTCGTTTCGTCTATTTGCTTCTCCTCCGCAGGCGTGAGCGAAAGCTTGTATTCATCGTACGGGGTCATTCCGCCTTCTTTTTCGTCCGGCCACACGGTATCTTTTATCACGTTCATCAAGAAAGACGCTTGGAGTTGGTTGAAACTTCGAGAGACAAAATCTTCAACCGCGGAACCGAGGAAAAATTCTACGGTCTGACGCGACAAAGAGACGAATGAACGTCTCACCACGCCTTTCGTGTGCAATTTAAAAACAGTTTCGAATAAACCAAGCATTGGGCCGTTCAAAACTTCGGAGGCGAAAATAGTCGACACGCTATCGGTGGCGGTAACTTGTTCGCACTCGTCAAAGGTTCGCATGAGCGTTTCCCAATTCAAAGGCGAATGTGCAAAGTCCGTAGATCCTGACACGAACTTACTTCCTTTTTTCGGAGGAGAATCTAAAAGTTCCATCTGTTCGATGGACAGTATTCTTCTGTGTCCTCCCCCGTGGCCCGTAGGCGTCGTTATGTACGTGTTTTCGTTGGTCGTCGAAATCGTCGTTCTTAACGGCGGTAAGTTCGACAGAGTCACCGGTATCATCTCCGAGAATGACAGCATAGACGCGTTTTCATCACCATTCCCACCGTTTCGAATCGTGGACCCTCCACTGCCTCCCATCAGGCTTCTATTCCTCGTGATTAGAAAATGGAAAATGTGTTCGCAGTCTTTGACGATGTCGTCCGTTAACATCTCTTGCACGTACAAGTCCAGCTGTTGTCGTCTCTTTTCTATAAATGCGCCATCTAGGTTGTTATACCCCCAATTTTTCGCAGGAAATTCGCCTTTGAATTCAGGATTAATTGACGTAAGCTTCCGATGGAGCGATTCAAAGTTCGAGTACCGTCGAGGTACGATCCAACTGTTTCCGTCCTCGAAGGATTCTACCGAAACGAGATACACCGCAAACGCGGCTATGCCGCTCCCGGCAATTTCTACTCCAGTCACGCGGGCTTTAAACGATGAAGGCGCAGATGCGGGTGCAATATCGTCTTCCCATCCTATTCTTTTCGGAGATTTCTTCTTCGCTGAGGAGTTTCTTTCGTTGCGCACTATTCCTCCCAATCCGTTTTTATCGCCATTTTTTATCGGCGACGATGTTGGTACTTTATTATGAACAATCCCTTCTCCTTGTGCCATCCCATTTTGTCGTCCACTGTTCTCTCCGTTTCCTTTCGTTCTATCCGATAATATTTTATCGTTGATGCTATTCGTGCTGCTACTGTAATCTTCATCGTCTGTGCCGAGAAGAATGAGTAAGAGTTTCGTCACGAGTCTCGGCGTAAACAAACGAACAATCGGCAGGTGTATCGAAGCGACAATCAACTCTCTCGCGAGCGGTTCAGTCAACCCATTATTCGTTTCGTTCGTCAACACTTTCGAGGCGAGTGCGTTCGCGTACGCTCTGGCTAACCTGCGTTGTTTCCTCTCGTTTCGTACTGCCGGGTGAAGTCTCGACTCGCCTCCTCCGTTTTCGTTCTTCATGTGCCTCAACGCCTCTGCGAGACTTTCGTCCACCACGTCTTTATTCATGGATAACAACGCGTCGTCATCTCCACCACCAATCATCGCTTTTCCTTCGCGGTACATCTCAAACGCGTCTTGTAAAATAGACGGTAAATCTGAGAGCAACAATTTTGGCAAGTTGATATTTCTCGTCGCTCTCTTTTCGAGTTCTAGAAACGCGTCGTCCATAACCGCTCGGCACGCGTTCGGTACTTCGTCGTCGTCGCTGATTGTTTTGAACCAGTGATTGACGTACCTTTTAATCACGACTTCTCTGATTTTAATCCAACTCTCGACGATTTTTGCGTCGAGTTTCGCGAACCGTCGCGCGCGACGATTGTTATTCTTCCTCCTCGTCGTATCCGCCGCTTCCCGCGCTATGGCACCATTTTTGTCCTCTTCAATCGAGGAATTTGTTTTCTCGTCGTCTTCGTCGGAGTCTCCTTTTTTCGACGTCCACCCTCGACGGTTGTTGTTGTTGCTCTTAAAAACCCCGTTCGCATCGTTGTTTGCCTCGCCGCCGCCGCCGCTTCCTAAAATCCTCCCTCTGCCGAACCACAGCAAAGTTATCGTCCCAAACGCTTTCGGTAAATTCTCCGCAATCGAATTCGAGAAGGACGCCATCAAGACGGAAAGAAAATAAACGAGAAATAAAAACGCGAAGAGTTTCGTGCTCGTCGCAGAAGAGGAGTATCCTTCTCCTTCCTCTTCTTGAGTCTTCTTCTTCCCATTTTCTTCTTCCTCTTCTCCTTCCGAAGAGGAGGAGTTTTGGGTCGTCCTCTTTTCGTGCTCTCTTCTCCCTTTCATCGTCTTCTGTCCGCGTGTTGTTACAACTTATTCATCATCATGTAATTTTTGGTAATTGGCGCGAAACCGCCTCGCCTGTTTGTGATTTGTGTGTAAATTTGACGAGTTTTTCGTTAGATTTTTGGCGAGCTCCACCAGAGTTTTTCTTCTTTGAATAAAAATCGCGCGACTCTTCGTCACAACAAACAGCACATAAATTCTGAAAGCGAAAGAGAAAAGACCTTCTTCTTCTCCTTCAGTTCTCTTATCATCTGTCATCACTCCTGCTCTTGTGGTATTGCTCGCGCATCATCGCACACACGCGCTATTATTAGTATTATTATTAGTATTATTATTAAGAAGAGAGAGGGAGAAGAGAGATTTGGACTTCAAAAGTCCGTTATTATTATATAGAGAAAGAAAGAAGTTGCCTTCTATCTCTCTTTTTCTGGAAGAGTAAACATCATGTCCAACTCTTCAGGACAGCAACAATCTCAAACGCAGGCAAAACTGGTGCTGCTAGGAGACATGGGCGCCGGGAAATCCTCCTTGGTGCTTCGATTCGTCAAAGGACAATTCTTTGAGCACCAAGAGAGCACGATCGGTGCTGCGTTCATGACACAAACGGTGACGGTTGACGATCACGTGGTAAAGTTTGAGATTTGGGATACGGCTGGACAGGAAAGGTATCACTCGTTAGCACCGATGTATTATCGTGGCGCAGCTGCGGCGATTATTGTGTACGATATGCAATCGCAACAGTCCTGGCAACGGGCAAAGAGTTGGGTGAGAGAACTGCAACGACAAGGAAACGCGAATTTAGTCATCGCTCTAGCCGGGAATAAGAGCGATTGTAAAGACATGAGGAAAGTGTCGAAGGAAGAGGCGGAAGCGTACGCGGAGGAGCAAAAGTTGTCAATATTTTTAGAAACAAGCGCTAAGATTGGGGAGTGCGTGAACGATTTGTTTTATTCCATTGCGAATAAGTTGCCGAAACAGGCGAGAGCGACGCCGCAGGAAGGAGGGCGAGGCGGCGTCGTTTTAGATGCAAACGCGGGACAAAACAGACAAAAGTCGCAGTGTTGCTGAGACGATCGGTCATTCACATGTTTATTCTTCGTTTTTATCATTACATAGAGAGAAGTAGAGAGAGAGAAGGGAATTTATTCGCGGAGGTGAAGATGACGATGATGTTTCATTCTCCCTCTCTCTCTTTCGCCGGCGCAGCGCGTTTGTATAACATTTTAATAGAGTAGATACGAGATACACGTAAAAGAGAAAAAAGTATTAAGATTTGCACGCATTTCTATGCACGTTCGGCTTTTGCTCTGCCTTTTATTATAGTTATTATCAACTCTCTACGTAACTCTACATCGCTATTTTGTTTGCTTCTACCTATACGCATAAACTATTCTGTGTGTTGTTTCTGCGTTTCTAAATTTTCTATTTCTTCTCTCCTAATTCCTTTTCTAAACTCTTCTCAAACTCCGCAAACACGTTCGCCTTCCCTTTCGTCACCTCGTTCGTCTTCCCCACGCTCAATATTCTCTCCACCATTCTCGCCATCGGCCGTTTCCCTTCGTCGATCTGTTTGACAACCGAGATTGGAATTTCCGTCTCATCGGTACTCGAGGCTTCCCGTAAAAGAGTGAAGTGATTGACTAAAGACTCCATTTTATTTATCAGACCGTCATTTTCTCCGGTGTTAAGAGATCTCTCGCACTCAGTCACGCTTTCTAAAGCTTTCTCGATGGCCTGGTTGAGCGAAGAGAGCGGAGGAGGTTGTTGTGCCATTCTTTAACTTTGATGCGTATGCGTGTGTGTGTGTGTGCGTGTAAAATTATTGAAGAAGAATTCATTTTTTTTTCAATTTTCATCGTGATTGTTGCTATTGCTGCTACTGCTGCTGCTAGTACTACTATCGCTGCTAGGATTATTACTATTCTCATCTACTTCGTGAAGCGTAATCAAACCTTCTTTCTGCAAAGCTTTATAAATCTTATGCTCGGTTTCAAACGGGTGCACGTTTTCTCTTCCCAGCTTCGGTCGTTCCCAGTCGTAATAGTGCGGACGTTCTGTTTCGTTGAAGTATGACTCAGCGCTGAACCCGTAAATATCTACTGAACTGCATAAGCGCATGGCAAACGTGATGCCAACCATACCAGAGGAAGGTTTCTCCCCTTCTCTGTTCACTAAATCCCAAGCTCGACAAATAATTTCTGGGTCCATGATGAACGATTCTGGGAACGTCTCGCGATGCTTTTCATATTGTCGAATCCAATGACTCACGCTCGAATCTCTAAGTTGTGCTATGGTCACTTCACCACCCATTTTGCCCTCAACGTACGGTCCGTTATACATTCGAAGATGCCCTTTTGTACCCACTTGCTTCTCGAAATGTTTCGCGCGACCATTGTTGAAACGCAAAACGATATCATGCGCGTCAATTTCTTCGCCAAACTTTGCGTTCCTGAGCGAACCAGCGTTCCCCACGACTGCACACGTGGGCAATACCTCGTCGTTTCTATAGGGTTGTTTCTTATTCATCTTTTCGTCGTTTTTTAATTTCGCGTTCGCATAGATTTTCGTGAAGTCGCACTCGCCTCGATGTCTACAATACCGTTGCGCGTGATTGACCACTTCGGTTATTCTCGGTTCCACCGGAGGTAAAGTTCGCGTGATGTTCTCGTTTGCGGTGAAAAAGTTATGCCAAGTCTTGAATACGACGGCTTCCGTACCACCACACGTAATCTTACCATGCGCAGTCACTTTTCTCTCCAAAGAGAGCACCGTCGGAGTCCTCGCCAAAGCGGCGAGATGTTTCAAAGTTGTCGCGTGGAGCGATTTGTGTTTTCTCGCCTTTTGCGCAACCGAAGCCTTCGTCTCGTCCGTAATTTCCTCTTCAATTTCTTCCACTTCAGTTTCTTTTCTTTTCTCTGCTTTCTTCTCTTTCTTTACAACTGGTGCGGGCGACGGTTTCATCGATAGCTGAACAACCTCTTCCTCTTTCTTCAGAACCGCCTTTTTCACTTCTTCTTTTTCTTCTCCATCGAGCGATAAACTTTCAAACACCTGCGCGTCGTGCTTTTTCTCATCTTCGCGCTGAGCCTTCTCGAAAAGCTCCTCGATGACTTCTTCTCGAGTGTGCTCGTTCATTCTCGACGTCGCTTTCGCTCTGTTCTCGATATTTTTTTGGTACTCGTCTGTAGCTTGTCTTCGTTTTTTCTCCTCTTCTTCCTCTCGTCGTTGTTGCTCTTCATCATCTCTTCCTCTCTCATTATCGTCATCATCGTTATCATCATCAATATCGTCATCGTTGGCGTAATCGTCTTTAGGAATCGCGGAAAACTCTTCCGGAGGAGTGCTCTTCAAGAATTTCGTGTTCGTGTTCGGGATTAATCCGTCCAACACGTCCTTTCCTCCGTGTTTTTTCTCTTCAACTTTTTGTATTCGAACGGTCCAGACGATCGAGAGGAAAAAACACGCTATTAAAGCGCCGACAAACATCGGGATGAGATCAGTTTTGAATCTCTTCGCTAACGGTCTTCGTTTCAATAGACGATTAGAGGAGGAGAGGACGACCTGCTCGATGGCGTGTCGTCGCATCGCTCGCTCGTTATCGGATAGAGAACAAAGACGACGTGTAGAAAAATCTCATTTTTATAATGAGGACAAACCAAGACACTTGTTATTCTCGCATGAGACAGACGATAATCGATAAAAAAAGAAGTGGAAAATGTTGGACTGGTCGCGGTGTGGTGCCTGGGATTTCACCGCACAGCAATAGATTGAAACGTTGTTGTTGTTGCTCTTCTTCTTCTTCTTATTGTTCCTACGTATTGCTGCCTTTTGCATCACTGACACTCTCTAAATATGTAATCTTCTATTTTTAGTTTACTCCTTTGCGCACCGCCGTCCGCAAAACGTTTTCTTTCTCCTCCCCTTTTCTCCTTTGCTCTTTCTTCTACTAATCCGCTCGTTGTCTCGGCGCGCACTTGATGATATCGTCCACTCTGACAATCATTTCCGCGGCCTCCGTGGCGGATAAAAGTACCTGTTGTTTCACTCTAAAGCTTTCGGTAATACCCAACTCGGTCATATCGCCAACTTGTCCGTTCAAAACGTTCACGCCCATGTTCGTTTCACCTTCTGCGTGTCTCGCTCTCAACTGCGAAACGATTTCACCGGAATCTAAACCCGCGTTATCGCAAATAATCGATGGAATGCACCTCAAGGCTTTGGCAAAGCACTCCATCGCGAGCGAACGCTTCCCCGGCGTCTTTTCGGCGAGTTGTTCAACAGCTTTGGACATGATCATCTCCGCGCACCCGCCGCCACAGATAACGCGCGAGTCCTTAACCGCCGTGTTCAACACGCACAACGCATCGTGCAGGGAACGTTCCGCTTCGGCTAAAATATGCGTCGATGCCCCTCTTAAAACAATCGTGCATGCCTCGCCTTTCGCCACGCCGGAGAATTTAATCAAACGATCTTCGCCAATCATAATCTCTTCGATTAAATCGCACTCCCCTAACTTTGCCGATTCCGGAGTATCGAACGTACTCAAAATATCTCCACCAGTAACTAAAGCCAATCGCTCCACGCCTTCAAAATCGGCGTGTTCAATCGCTGCCACTCCGGCGTCCGCGAAAATCTGTTCCGGGTAATTATAAATCAACTGTCGGTTGATAAACACGTTGCAGCCGTGCGCGATAATTTTCTCGCACTTGTTTCGCATCTTCAACTTCTCCGCGTCTTCAATCTCCGCTACTTTCGTCATCGAATCCACTCGCACTCTCGCGCCGTAAATTTTAATTTTATCCGTATCCATCCCAGTATTCGCGATTAAAATTTTCGCGTTTTCGATCCTCTTCGGTTGCCCGACGCCAAACTTCTTGTCCAAAATAAACCCCTCGTCCAAATACGAATCCTTCAAACTCCCTCCGGGCTTCTCGATCAACTGAACCATCTCTAAGTTCCCCGATCCTTTCAATCGCAGGATGGCATCTACGGCTAATTTCGCGAAATGATCTTTATCGTGGGTCAAAATTTTTGAACTCAACGTCGTCCTCGCGACGTTCATCAAATCTTCTCGAAACTTCTCCTGGTCCGCGTGATTATCTCTCGCGGCGTCCTCCAAAGCCTGCCTGGCCACGTCGCAGGCCTCTCGAAACCCCTGGATAATCGTCATCGGATGAATCTTTTGGTTCACCAACAACTCCGCCTGTCTCAACAACTCCCCGGCGAAAACGACGACCGAGGTCGTCCCGTCTCCCACCTCGTCGTCTTGCGCTTTCGATATGTCCACCAACACCTTCGCGGCTGGATTATCCACGTAAATAGATTTCAATATCGTCGCGCCATCGTTCGTCACGGTCACCGCGTTCCCTTTCGAAACCGATTGTAAAATCTTATCCATCCCTTTCGGTCCGAGAGTCGATTTGACCAAGTCCGCGATGGCCATCGCGCCGACGAAAGATTGCAAACGAGCGTGTTCGCCTTTTTCTTCGCTCGCGCCTTCGCCGAGAACCGACGGGTTCGCGTTTCCCATCATGCTCATGATTCTTTTTTCTCTTACACTCGTGTGCTGCTGTTACGTTGTTACTGATGATCTTTTTCGATTACTCTGTGTATCTCTCTGCGAAGACCCGGGGAGATACGAAGTGAAGAACTTTCAAAGTTGTTATACGATCCGATCTCACAAACAACGAAAAGTGTGGTGTTTTGTGAGCTCGGGAGCATTTTTCGTTTTTTCTTTGAAAAGGTTGACTTTTTATCAAGCAGAGAGGCACACTTTTGCACACAGAAGAAAAACTTGCCATTAGTAGCAACTGCAGTTATTAGTTCGTTGCCAAGAACAACACAGTATAATAATAATAATAATAAAAATAAACGCATCATCATCAAATCAAATCAATGGCTGCGCTGTACGCGGCCGTGGCTGGAGTCGGGGTCGCATCTGTCGGCATCGCGTCGTTGTTTCGAGAGTACGAGCCTTTGAAGTGCGACTCTGTGATTTGGAGAGATTTACTGGATAAAACGCCGGAACAAAAAGGCAAGACTATTGCGATAACCGGGACAACTTCGGGGACGGGATTAGCGTTGGCGAAAGGATTTGCAGAAAAAGGCGCGAAAGTTTTAATGCTGAACCGAACGAGCGATCGGAGCGAGAAGGCGTTGGAGGAAGTCGTAAGAGTTGGCCGAGCGCACGGTGCTCCAGATGCGATTCACATCGATTGTGATTTGCAAAAGTTTTCGTCGGTACGAAAAGCCGTCGAGGAAGTGAAGAAGAACGCGGACGTTTTGGACGTTTTGTGCAACAACGCGGGGATCATGGCGTTGCCGTTCAAAGGCACCGAGGAAAACGGATTCGACCAGCAAATACAAGTGAACTGTTTGTCGCACTTTTTGTTGACGCAAGGCGTGTTCCCGTTGCTGTTAAAATCCAAAGACGCGCGAGTCGTGAATCACGCGTCGGTTGCCGCGAATACGAACGGCGAGTTCGATTTAAAGTCGTTAGAAAAACACCCAGAATGTTCCGAACACTACTCTACTCCTTGGCAAATGTATGGGCAAACCAAACTAGCAAACATTGTGTTTACCAAAGCGCTAGACTCGCGTTTGCGTAAAAAAAAGATTACAAACGTGAAAGCGCTCGTCGCGCATCCAGGCTTTGCGGCGACTGATTTACAAACCACGCACGCAAAATCAGGAGGAAGATTTAACCACTTTGTGATGAATCTCATCAAACCGTTCTTTCAATCTGCTGAAGATGGTGCGGCGGGTATCTTATTGTGTTCGTCCTCGATGGATGTGGAAAGCGGTAAATTTTATGGTCCGTCGCGCGGTATGCGGGGTAAAGGTTTCCCGGAACCTCACGAACCGAAAGCGAAACCGATTACCGAGGAGATGATGGATAAGTTTTGGAAGAAGCACGAAGAGTGCGTCGGTGTTCGCTTCGAGGTGTAGAATAATAGTTTTTAGGCTACTAGTATTATTTGTAAGGTACCTGTCATTCGGCCCGCCCCCCTCGGGGGGGGGAGGGGAAGGAAGGACAAAAACTCTCTTGAAAAAAAAATGCGCAAATACATTTCAACTACTCTGTGTCGCACACGCGCCGCTCAGCAGCAGCATTACCACTTTCAGCACAACCAACACGCACAAATACTGGCGACATGTGTTCGTCGCAAATCATCCTCAGTCGTTGTGAACGCGAGCGTGGCATCTTCCTCCTCCTCGAGGGAAGACGAAGAGGAAACGTACAAGAAGATGCTCAAAAGAAACGACCCTTTCGCGCTTCCGGATTTTGTCCAAAAGTGTAACGACAACAACGCCAAAATAAACGTTCGAGAGGTCGTGAAATTGCTACGAGAGAGCTCTATCAAACATCCAAGAGATTTACTTCGCGTAAACGGAGAAGATTTACTTGAAACTATCGGAGTTGATAAGAAAGATTTAGCGAGGGCGTTGAGAGAGAAATTGGGAATCTGGACCGAGGAGGAAGAGAAAGAAGTGCAAAGAGAAGAGAGGAAGAAGGCGAGAGAGGAAAGGAAAATGGATAGAGAAAAAGAGTACAGAGAAGAAAAGGAGAAGTTAGCCGCGTCGACTAAAAGAGAAGAAATGATCCTGGAAAAGAAAAGAATGAAACAAGCGGAACGGCAACGACGAAAAGAAGAGGAAGGAAAAGAAGAAGAAGCGGTAAAATTGAAGGTGCACATATTGGAGGAAAACGAAGAGAACGAAAACAGCAGCATATCATCTTCTTCATCATCACCACTACAATCACCGGTTAAAAAAAGAACACTAAAACGAATGAAACGGAGAATACGCACGGGAGTTCTGTGCGACGGCGTGCGAGTGACGCAAAGAAACTCGCAGCTGGAAAATTATCGTCTGAGCTTTTCCGATCTCCCAGACTCGTTACAAAAAGAACTCACGAAAATGAAAACGTTCCTCACTCGACGACGACTTGGGCCTCAGGAAGCACCAATTGCAAACGTCACGGCGAACAAATACGAAGAGCACATACGAGGTATCTGCGGTTGGCTCGTGAAAGAGAAAGAATACAAAGTCGAAGATTTGAAATCGCTCTCGATGCTTTTTCCGAGCATGAAAGCAAGCGCCGCGGACGTGACGTTCGATTACTTGCAATATCTCACCGTAGAAAGAGGCATCTCGGCAAACTACGAATTGCTCATCACGAGAAGTTGCATAGCTGCTGCAAAGTTTATCTACGGCGCTAAATCGAAATTTCAACCCGGTGAAGATGCTTTGCCTTATCAAGATATTCCTCTCATCAAAGAGTTGCGAAGACTCGCCAAAGATGCCAAAAGCAGAGCGTCCAAATCTCCTCTCATGTCGAACGAGAAATTGAAATGGCTCGATTGGGGGGACTACCTCCAAGTCTGCGATATATTAAAAGATGAAATGGCCCTGAATTACGTCACGAGTCACAAGAGATCGCAAAGTGCTATCGCATGGAGCATGCAAAGATATTTGATTTTTGCCATTTTGTCGTGTGTTCCCGATCGTCAGCGCACTTTGAGAGAGTTGCGCATAGGAAAGACTTTGATTCGAGAAGAGAAAGAAGACGAGAAAGAAGCGAGATGGATTATTAAACACGGGCCAAATGACTACAAAACAGGGAAAGACTACGGCGTTCGTCCACCGTTGGTGATTGCTCCGGATTTGTACCCGCACTTGGAAAATTTTATGAACAACTATCGGCAGCACTTAAATCCGCAGCACGATTTTTTGTTTTCGAGAAAGAACGGGCAACCGTTCAACGATGCTGGAATTTATAGGCTGTTTACATCCACGTCCATGAGACTGACGGGAAAACGAACCAATCCGCACTTGGTTCGTGATATGATTGTCACGCATTTGAGAAGAACAAACGCCAGCGAAAAAGAACTGGAGGCGCTGGCGATTTACATGGGTCACTCTTTAGCTATGCAAAAAGGATCGTACGATCGTCGAACGATATCTGAAAAGGTTGAACCGGCAGTTTCGCTCCTTTCTAGCTTAAACGCGAGCTTTCGCTCGTCTTAATTTATTTAACGTAGTTGTTATTTCCATGTAGTTTATTTGTAGAATTACACCGGCAAACAAAAAAAATGTTGGCTTGGTTGTTGTCCTTGGTTCTCGCGCTAAATTACTATACACACACATACACACACACACCAATAAAAAGAATATCAAAAGAATGATGATGAATGGATTCAAGATTGATTCTTCGCAGCCGCGAGTTCTCTCAGCTTCTCCATGTACTTTGTCAAAAATTCTGCCAAAATCTCCACTCTCTTCTCGAGCTCAACCAACGAGTTGGGCCCCTCCCTCGCGTCTTTCACGTTTTTCTCGATGCACAGCTCGCGAAGCTGGTCGCACATCTCTGTCACTCCATCCGCGCCAAACGTCGACGAGGACCCTTTTAATTTGTGCAAAGTCCCGCGAATGACATCAAAGTCAATCTCTTTGTCTTTTGCGCTATACAGAGTCTTCAATTCGTCTAACATTGATCGAGCGTCTGCGGTGTACATCTCTATAATTTCGTCAATAAATTCAGGCTCGTCTTCGCTTTGCAATCCAAGAAGCTCGGAAAATTGCGACTCGTTCAAGAGCTTCGATTTCGTATCGTACGCCTGCTTCTCTAACATTGCTATTTCGTTTTGTATCATTTCTACGGTTTTTTTTCCACCTTTTGGGGACGAAACTCTCCCTCCCGCATCTTCATCTTTTCCATCGTCTCCTCCTCCTTTATTATTGTTATCCACATCTACTAACAAGCTCGTGGACGGCGGATCGGGCGTTGGCTCTTTCGATTTCGATTTTCTCGATGGCGACTTTTTCGGTCCCATTTTTTTAATTAACCTCTCTCTCTCTTTTTAAAAGGCGATCTCGCAGTTACGCGTTTCCTCAGAAGATACAGTTTTAAAGCGCAGGCAATCGAGCGTATCTCTGCTTCTTTTTTTGCGCGTGTTAAAAAGGAGTGTTTGAGCGCGCGCGACGGTTCAATAACAAAAAGTGACGTGAAGGCTCGATTGGTTAGATACGCTTTTTTCGGATTTTTTGGGCGAAAACGAATCTGATTCTGTGATGAGAGGGAGGCCCGGAGAGAGAGAATTTTGAGCACCTCGATCTTTTCTCTCCAACGCCTCGTCAAAAAAACAAAAAGAGAGAAAACAACACACAACAAAACCACACACTTTTTCTACCACACACACACACACAAAAACTTTAAACACACGCAAACACGCGCAAAATATGTCTCAAAAATCAGAGCAACCGCCAGCGGCGGAGGAAGTTCCTGCGCACGCGCACAAGCACATCGATTATTCGGTAAGTTTTGTTTTCGTTTTTGTCCCCTTTAGTCCTCCTCTTCGGGTTTGAATTTTGAATCGCGTTTGAATTTTGAATCGCTCGTCGCACGACTTCCGCGTATTTTCCTTCTCGGAGAAAACAAAGCGCGCGCAATAAAGGTGGACACTTTCTTCTTCTTCTTTGCGCGCGATGATGGCAAATTATCCGAATATCATGACCTGAAAGGTCACGGACCAAGAGTGATGAATGCTTGCAGCTGAGCGCGCAAACGAGTCGAAGAAAGAAGAAGGAAAGAGAAACTCGCTTCTTTTTCTCTTGGAATATACAATGACTATTTTTTAATGCACACAGTTTTTGACGAAGCAAACCGCAAGATCGCACACTTTACACGAGCTGTGCAAAGCGCTCGATGCGAGCGAAGTTGGCGTGCAGAACGCGATGTCTCGACGAAAAATTGAGAAGTGCAAGGATTACGTTAAAAAGGAAAACGGGCAGTGGGAGCACGTCCCGATCGGACCTGAGCACCATCCAAAAAAGAAGGCAAAGGCGGAAGCAAAGGCTGAGCCTGAAGTCGACACCATCATCGGTATCGCGTATCCAGAAGCTGGACGCAAAGAGTACTTGGTCCGCTGGGCCGGTTTTAAAGACACTGAATTGACGTGGGAGAAGCCGGAAGATTTGTCGACAGACGTCGCGAAGAAGGCGATTGGCGAATTCGAAACCGAACATGGTATTACTGGGTAAATTCATCAATGTTCGTAAAGCGATAGGAGGTATTATTCATTCAGAGAATTAATGAGAGAGAGGGAGAGAGATAGAGAGAGATAGAGAGAGACAAAGATACGGCGGGATTCTTTCGTTCGTTCGAGGGAAAGAGAGAGAGAGAGAGAGAGAGAGAGAGTGAGAGATGGTATCGATAAACATTTTTAAAGAGTGAGATAAAGAGACACAAGCACATACTATTAATCCTTTTTTAATAAGAGAGATAATTTTACAGACAACTATCTATATGTTCTAATCGAATTTATGGTACTTGCCGGACGGTGGTGGCACCGAGTTGGAGGTCTCAATGCGCCCTTGGAATCTCGGTGGTACATTCGGGAACGTTTTAGGCGTAAATCGCCCTCCTCCTCCTCCTCCAAAGAACGTTCCTCCTCCTCCTCCACCGTACATTCCACCACCACCACCACCACCACCACTACTTAATCTACTCATGCTATTATTTCCACTGCTACCCGTTCCGCCCCATCCACCACCTCCTTTGATGCCTAGATGCGAAGGTGAATATCGCGATGCGGCTCCGCCCGAGAGTCTCGAATTGGGACACTCTCTCGCTAAATGTGGACCACCACAATTAAAACACTCGAAACCACCTTGAGACCTTCGGAAGTTCGAATGTCTGCACGTACTCTCCACGTGTCCTTCGCCGCCGCATTTCACGCAACTTAGTTTTCCGGGAGGTTGCGAATCTTGTGGCGCGCAACACAAGTGCCCGAACTCTCCACACACGTAACACGGCATGCGCTTCAAATCAGCCTCTGAAAACGTAAACATGCACTTTTCTACGACGTGTCCAGATCTCCCGCACCTCAAACAACACAGAGACTGCTGGTCTCTTCCAATACCTCTCCTTTCCTCGCAATCTCTCGACCTGTGTCCCGGCGTCAAACAGTTGAAACATAAACCTTTCGGGCAGTCTCTCGCTTGATGGTCAAAATCACCGCACAAGTGACACGGCTTTTGCTTCGCCGGTAGCGTGCACTCAAACTCGCGGTGACCACCTTTACCGCACCGAAAACACCGCATGGCAGCCGCTTCAAAGTCATCATCGAAATATCTCGGCAAACGTAAAATCTCGCGAACGGTGGTATTTTCGCCCTCGTGTTCCACGTCCACCTCTCGAGGAGGCGTCAATTCCTTTTCATCTTCTTTCTTCTTCTCCTCCTCTTCCTCCTTTTGTTGTTGTTGTGATTCATCACCTTCTTTAATTCCTTCATCTTTCTCTTCCTTCTCCGTCGCGAGCTTCGCTTCCGCTCTGCGTTGTTTTCTGTTCTTGGTGGAAGGGACAGTTGTTGTGGTCGTTTTTACCGCCGGCGCATCTTCTTCTTCTTCTTCTTCTTCTTCTTCTCGTTCTTTTCTCTTCTTCGTCTTCTTCTTTTGATCGCCGTCCTGTTGTACGGGAAGAAGAGTTGAAGGAGGAGGAGGAAGAGGAGAAACAGAAGAATCCGTCTTCTTCTTCTTTGCCTTTTGTTTCTTATTCGTTGGTCGTCGTCCCATATTTAGGACGACGAGCAGATTTTTGTAGAGAGAGAGAGCAGGAGGAGAAACAAAATCTTTGTTGATTAAAAAAAAACGCTCACAAATCACAAAAAAAAAAGAAAAGGAAAAACAAAAAGTAAAAGCTACTAATATAATGAAGTTGGACTTGAACGATTTAGTCGAACACGTGGAGAGGAACTCGAAACGAGTGACTCCGTTGGAGCACCAATTCTTAGGATTACAAGGTTTTGCAGTTGGCGGGACCGCGTTTGAACGAGACGCGTTTGAAGAAAAAAATAACGGGGACAGAACAAATTCAACGCATGCGAGTTTCATTGGACGAATCGATTCGGCGTTAAACGGGAACGAGGAGTCGTGGCATTTGCTGACGAAAAGGGCAAAACGCGGTGAATTGAGACAAGAGTGGTTGGTTTCGTACGCTCGCGTTCCGGTGAGAATGCAACCACACATCGATTCATCGCTTCGTGGGGTGAAAAAGAAAGGTGAAAAGGTCGTTGGCGTTTCAAAGCACGGCGATTGGCTTGAAATTTTGGACGAACAAGAAGAAGAAGATCAAGTGAAATTCAAGAAGAAAGAAGAGAAGAAGGACAATCTGAAAACGCTCGGTTGGATGCTCACCACGCACCCTGAATTTGGTGACCTGTTAAAGTTCATGAGAGGTTCGCACACGCTACCGGCAGTCAATCAAGTCTTGGCGACAAAGGAAGCTAGCGATAAGCTGGATCACGAGCACATGGTGACCATCGACTACAGCCGGCCGAGAACGTTTCGAGTCGTCTCTAAATCGTGGGTTCCTGTTCGAATAAAACCAAAATTAGACGCGCATGCGATAGGAGGTAAACATTGCGACGAGATTATTCGCGTCGATGTGAGACGAGGCGATTGGGTGAGACTGAATTCGGAAGACTTTCCGCCTGGGTATTTTAAGTGGCATGAAGCCAAAGCAGAAGCAGCGGTGGAGAAAAAAGAAGACGAAGAAAGAGAAGAGTCAAAAGAAGAAAAAGAAGAAGAAACGGAAAAAAAAGATGATGGAGAAGAAGACGAAGGAGAACAAGAGGTCAGCAAAGAGTGTTGGATGTTAACCGTACATCCAGAGAAGGGAGTGCTCCTGCAAGAGTGTCGCGCCGACGGATCGGATTTTATTGCCAAGGTTAAACCAAAGGTACGACAACAAGAACAACAAGAACAAAAACACGAACAACAAAAGAGAGAGAGTGAGATTGGGCGCATCCCTCGTGGTTGCGCGAGTGTTTACACAGCCTCGGATGTAATACCATAGTTCGCGCTCGCTCGTTTTTTCTTCTTTCCTCCTCTTTGTAATTTTCTTTATTTTCGTCAAAAAAAAGCGTTCAGCCCTCATCGCAAAATGAGCGGCGGCGGTGGAGACGACGACGACGGCGACGACAACCTCGGCGCGTTCGCCCCGTTCCTCACCCAAATCCTCACCTGGGATTACTATAATATCTACGCCGAGAGCATGAGCGCGTATCAACAAAGTAATAACGCTAAAAAGACTGTCACCAAAACTTCTTCTCCCTCTTCGTTGAAACCGATCCCTTTGCGCTTTTCCAACGCGAAAGAATACATCCAGTGCTTCTCTTCGTTCTTGTTGGAGGAAGCGAAAGCGATCGTTTTGAAAGGAGACGGGAACGGCAGCGCGACGGTCGTGTGCGAGAAGTGCGCCGTGCGCGTGAACGCGTTGTCCTCTAAAAACGCCGCCACCACCACCACCACCACCACCGCGGCGGCGGCAGCGACGAAGTCCGCAACCACCATCGAGAAGAATAAAAAAGACGAGGAGCAAAAGGAAAAGACTTTGAAGATGTGTTTGTACACCGCCGTCGCGTCGTTCGAAACGCAGCAACAGTGCGAACAGTTCAACGAGAACGATTTACTCTTCCTCTCCAAGTTGAACTCGGTCTCCGAAGACGAGAAGATTGAAAAAGGCGTGGATTATTGCTTCGCGTTTTGCCAAGGGAGAGTGAGCGATACGGAAGTGAAAGTGCGCTTGTTTTCGCCACCGACGACGAATGGACAGAAGAAAAAATCTGGGCAACAGCAACAGCGACAGACGAATAGCACTAAAGATGCGTTGAACGAAGATAACGAGAGACTCGCGAATATTCAAGCTAAGTTATTGAGTAACAACCACTCGTGGCACTTGACGCGCGTGTGCAATATGAGCACGGCGCGGCGGGAGTGGCTCGCCGTGCAAGAAGTTTCTTCTATTCCATTCGCTGATTTGATCCTGGATGCGAGCAATAATAACGATAACACAACCGTTAGTAACGCGAACGTAACGAAAAAGCAGAAGAAAGAGCAGCAGCATAAGCAACAACGGCAACATCAACCGAGCTGGGAAATCCCGAAAGATTTATCGGACGCGATGAAAGCAAAAGGAAGGTCAGATCAATCGCAGCTCAAAATTGCGACGACCACGGCGCTCACGAAAGAAAATCCGCTCGTGTTAATTCAAGGACCACCGGGGACGGGGAAAACCACCACGATTATTTCCCTTTTATCGGTGATTTTAGCAGCGCAACCGATAAATCGCAATCACGTCGCAAACCGAGGAGATGATTGGAACAACAAAAAGAAAAGTACAATCACCGAGGAAGAAAAGCTCGCGATGAGGATGAAGGCGCAACCGTGGTTGTTTGGAATAACTAATCCAAGAGATTGCTTGCCGAACATCGATTTAGGCGACACTTCGGACAAAGACGAAGAAAACAACGGAACCAACGACGGAAACAAGAACAGTGCCAATATTGAAAACCAAAGAAGGGGCCACACCGCTCCCTCGAGCACTATTCCAATCGAACTCATGGGACCTAGCATATCCAGACGATCGAAAATTTTAGTTTGCGCGCCTTCAAATTCAGCCGTTGATGAGATTGTCCGTAGAATTTTGCGTAAGGAATTACTCGATGAACACGGGAAGTCTTATAAGCCTAACATCGTGCGTGTCGGCGGCAATTTCCGAAAAGACGTGGCGAATGTAAGTTTAGAAAGGCTCATTGAAGAGCGCATAAAACAAGACTACGGAAAAGAGTATTTCAGCGGTGGCGGAGGTAAAGATGAAAAAGGTCTCAAGAAATTCGGTTCCTTCCAGGATAACAGACGCTTCAGACGAATCATATTAGACGAGGCTAAAATCGTGTGCACGACGTTGTCCGCTGCCGGGTCTGAAATTTTCCGTAGGATGAAGACAAAGTTTGACGTCATCATCGTAGATGAAGCCGCGCAAGCGGTAGAGCCATCGACATTGATTCCATTGACGGAAATTAAGGCGAAACAAGTCTACTTAGTTGGTGACCCGGCGCAGTTACCGGCCACAGTACTTTCTCGAGAGTGCGCCAAGAACAACTACGAGCAATCCTTGTTTAAAAGACTCATGGATTCAGCATATCCGGTGCACAAGTTGTCGACGCAATACAGAATGCTTCCAGAAATTAGAGAGTTTCCCTCGGATCAATTCTACGGCGGCGAGTTGCGCGATGGACCAGGACTTTTAACGCAAAACTATCGAGAATGGCACGAGTGTAAATTATACAGGCCTTTTGTATTTTACGACGTGCAGCATGGAAAAGAAGAGTCTTCGTCGAGTGGCTTTTCCTGGGTAAACGAAGAAGAAGCGACTTTTGCCGTCGAGCTTGCGCATCAGCTGTTGAAAGCGAATCCAGTACTGAAAAGAGAAGGTCCAAAAATTGCCATCATTTCTCCGTATCGGGCGCAAGTTTCGATGATTCGTCGCAAACTTGAGAGAAAGTTTGGTGGAATGCACAACTACGGTCGTATCGTTGAGGTGTTATCCATCGATAACTCTCAAGGGAGCGAGAAGGACGTCGTCATTTTCTCGCTCGTGCGCGCGCCCTTGAACGATATGTTTCAAATCTCGAAAAAAGCTTCGAATGCTAATACCAAAAGCAGACGTAATGTATTAGGCTTCGTCGCGGACGAACGTCGCATAAATGTTGGCTTAACGCGCGCTAAATGCTCCATGTTTGTTCTAGGAAACGCGAAAGCCATGATGACGGATCCAAATTGGGGTGCGCTCGTTGAAAGTGCTCGAAAACGAGGCTGCACGATCGAGGCTCCTACTCGAGCAAATTTTCGATCCTTCTTCTCCAATTACACTCAATATCATGACGGCGATTTAAGTGGGTCCGAAGATGACACCGATGATGCAGCAAGCTCGCTCAAATCGATATTGTACGAAGACGATTACGTCTTTGAAGATACGGATAAAGACATCTCTCCAGACAAATTGACCATCGATCGCGCGGCGGAAACGGATGGCTACGCTAGGTACGGTTTCAAAGACGACCTCGTCTTTGAAAGAGCAAACAAAGCGGATGTCGTCGGCGGAGAGGAGGACGGTGCTTTTGCAGACGACGACGATGCGAACGTTGACGCGTTTGTGGAGGTCAACGAGACCGCGCCTGTGGGTAAAAAGCCAAAGAAGGAGAAAACAAAGACGGAGGAGAAGAAGAAACCGGCGACGACGAAGAAGCGAGCCGTACCAAGCAAGGCACCCACGAGCGCTGCTACCAAACGCGCGAGAAAATAAAAACAAATAGTAAATCTGTCGTTGAAAAACGAGAGGAAGAGTAAATGAGATTAGTTGAAATGCATTTTTAGTTTAATCGATAGTGCGATACGCGCGCGCGTATTTTAAAGAAATATATTACGCATGCTTCCTCAGTTTCCTCAGTTACCACACTCGCACGAAAAAAGATGTCTGCGGCGAGCAAGAAAAGTGCGCGACGCGCTTTCGCCACCTTCTTCATCTTGCTCGTTTCGTTATACCTCTTAACCGTGGCTTCGACTCGCGTGTATTCCACCCATCACGCTCCCGTGAATAATAACGAGTTCCTCGAGTCTCGAAACAGTCGAGCGCACGGCCTTCAACACAAACAAAAGAAAGTGGTACATCCATCATCGTCTTCTTCCTTATCGAACGAAGAAGTTGCAAACATGGAAGAGACGCACAGAAAACCAAAAGGAAACGAAATAGAATTAGAGCGTAACGATGATAACGATGATGATAATGCTAATAATACGGGCATGATGAGTGCGTTTGGACACGCGATGCACGACGTGTGGGAACACATACCTGGACACGAATACGCGGAGAGTATTTTAGGATTCCGTCAGGACGACGAGGACGAACCCGGGGACGACGACGAGGATAATAACCACGAGGGAGAAGGTGACGGTAAGGCAAATGAGATTCTGGATACGGAGTACCATAACCACGAAGAAGGAGAGTTTGAGAATAGCACAATAAGTAGCAACGCGATATCCTCCGCTCCGTCGTCGAACGCGCCGATAAAAGTTATACTAGACGACTTGATCGTCGACGACGATCGAGTGAAAACGCAAAAGGCGTTAATTAAGTATTTTAAAGGTAAAGTGTACGTCGACGGACACTCCAAGGAGATCCCCGATCCTATCGGCGTCTCCGAAGCGTACTTCGCCAAAGGCGGGTACAAGAAAGGATGCGGCTCGAAGGAGGCGAAGAAGAATATCGTGTTGAAACAATCGTTTTTATTCAGAAATGGAGGGAGTTTCAAGTACGGCCACATGGTGATGATTGGCGAGGCGCCGAAAAACTCACCGTGGAAATGGGCGGCGACGTGGCAAGCGTCCAATTCCTTCGAAGGTGCGTTCGGGCAGAAGATTGTTATTTCCTTCGCGGACGACCCGACTGGGACTTGGACGCCACCGATGGTGATTCCAATTCCCGTGACACCATCTACAGCGGCTGTATGGGGCCCTGTTTGGCACAAGGATCCGAACACCGGCGTCGCGTGGTTGTTCTACGCCGCGTCGACGAGTTGCAGAAAAAATGCCGGTCACGGTAAAGTGAAATACGCGCCGGGCGGGGACATTCAAGTCATTAAATCTTTAGACGGCATTCAGTGGAGCGCACCAAAAACCATCTTGACGCAAGCGGCAGAATCCAATCATCTTCCGAAACTGGTTTCTAATCAGCTCGCGGTGCACGAACCTACCGGGTATTGGGTACTACCGATGTGGCGAGAATCACCGCATTCCAACACGTGTAAACCGAGCGTCTCGAAAGGAACGAGAACGTCCGCGGGCGTTTTGCTCTCAAAAGATCAAGGCAAATCCTGGTCAGTCGTTGGTTCGTACAGAGCGAGAGGCGTGCGTTGGCTCATTGAAGGTACCGTCGCGGAGGTTGGTGACACGAAAGATTTGTTGTTGCTCCATCGTTCCGGCGAGAAATATTTATACAAGCAAATTTCAAAAGACGGAGGTAAATCGTGGTCGAACGCCGAGCGAACGAGCGTTCCGAATCCAAACTCGAAAGTTAATCTAATTCGATTGGAAAGTTCGAAAGGCGCACCGACAAATTTAGGAGGATCTCTCGCGCTCGCATATAATGATGCCATGAGTGGCGTTCGAAGGAAACTCTCCGTCGCGCTCTCCTCGGACGGTCACAAATGGTCGAAGTTACAACTCTTAGAAGACTCTAGTCCTGGTTTACACTTTAATTACCCGACAATCGCGCAAGATGGGTGTCGGCTACTCGTTGCGTATTCAGTTACTCGACACGGTGGTAGGCGCGCGGTGACGCAATCCGGCATTAAGCTCGCCGTCGTCGAGTTACCCGGGAAGGTGGAGAAAGCGCGAGAGGAACTTTTAGAAATCTCCATGGACGCGCCAAAAGACGGAGAAAATAGTGATAATGAAGAGAGCGTCGAGAACAACGAGAACGCGAGCGAAGAAGAGGATAATATTCGCGAGGACGACGTGAACGAAAAGTCGATAGAAGACGTCATAGACGTCGTTTAATTTAATCTAATATACATACTTATAGTTTCGCTTGGCTAACAACACACACTTTTACTAAAAACGCACTACTTTAATAATGTCATCATCATCATCATCATCATCACAACTCGCCTTCCTTCCCTCCAGCTGCTTTCAACAATTCCACGCACTTCTCGTGTTCCCCTCGTATCGCGCAATCTAGCGCGGTTTCTCCGTCCGAGTCTTTCAAATTCACTTCTATCCCTTTCTTCGCGAGAAGCAATTCAACGATTTCGTGAAAGCCGGACGCCGAAGCATCAGCCAAACTCGTTCCATCGTCGTCATCCCTCGCGTTCACATCGACTCTCTCATCGCTCAACAAAACCTTCACCACGTCCACGTGTCCGTACAAACACGCTAAATGTAAACTCGTATCTCCATCGTCCCCTTTCGCGTTTACAAATTCATCTTCGATATCTCTCAAAGCTTCCGAACAAAAATCAGCGTTGCCAAACTCGGCGGCGCTTAAAAGTTTCGACAAACATCCGTGCTTCGACGCATCCACCCAATTTGATTTTTCGAATAACTCCAACTCGTCCCCAGAGATCCAATCCGCTTCTTCTTCTTCTTCTTTTGCGACCATTATTGTTTTGTGTTTGTATAGAGTGTGATGATCGATGATGAGGGGGACAATGCAGAAATCCTTTTTTTTTTTGAGAAAACCATCCAAAAATGAGACCTTTTCAGACAGAAGAGTTTTTTCCTTTTTTGAGGTTCTGAGCCAGAAGCCGCCAGAAAACACACACGACGTGTTTCTTTTGTTGCAATCAATCCCCACAAACACATTTCTCTATCTAAATTAACAACAACAAACAGCATGATGGGCAGTCGTCGCGATGATAATACTGACAGCGGTGGTACTCATTCTTCATCATCATCGTCTTCTTCTTCTGTGGGGAAGATGAGAGATTTTGCGAGAAAGTATAACGTTCTTTTTTCCACGGCGGAATGCGCTCCGTCGTCGGATGAATCGTCATCATCATCGGGGAAAACAACAAAACGGATGCCTTTTTTAGGAGGAGGAGCTCGGGGAGGGAGCAGCGGTTCGTCTTCGTCCGAAGGTTCGAATAAATCTCAAAACGCGGCGTTTGACCCGGAAGCGTTAGAGCGAGGCGCGAAAGCGCTGAGAGAAATCAACAAGTCTCCGTACGCGAAGAACGTGATCGACTTATCTGGGAAGCAAGAGGTGACGAAACAAACGGAGGCGAAGGCGGAAGAGGCGAGGATGAACGCGGTGGCCGCACAGCACGCGACGGAGAGAGAAAAAGTGATGTGGGAACAGCAGAGGAAGTTGGAAACGCAAAGAGCGGAACAGAACGCGCAGTTGAAACAGTACGAGGACGAGCTAGCGAGGAAACGGCAACAAGGGGAAAACGAAGCCGCTCGAGCGAGGAACGCAGAGTTGGTGAAGATGCAAGAGCAAGCGGCGGAACGAGCGGAGGCGTTGAGAAGAGATACGGAGAGGAAGATTCAAATGGAAAAAAGAGCGACGGAGGAGTTTAAAGCTAAATTGGAACAGGAGAACATGCGAGCAAAAGCAATCGCCGAGGCGGAAGGGAGGACGTTGGAAAATCGACAGAACGAAGACGTGATTCGTAGGCAAATGTTGGCAAAGGTCGAAGCGGAAACGACGAAAGCGATTAAAGTTGTGCAAGAAGGTATGGTGTATTTCGGGAGAGGCGCCACGGAGTTGCTTTCGAATCCGCAACAGATGACCATGTTGGTTGGCGGTTTGTCCGTGTTAGCGGCTGGGGTGTATTCGTCTCGTGAAGGCGCAAAGTTTGGGTTTAAGCAGCTGGAAAAGTATTTGGGACAACCGAGTTTGATTCGAGAGACGTCGAGAGGGGCGTTTTGGAAACCGCAATCGGCCGGCGCAAACATTTTAGGCGACGTCCAGCTGGAAAAATCGATGGAAACGCGAGTGAAACAGTTGGCGACAGCGACGGCGAATACCAGAGCGAGGAAGGCACCGTTCAGAAACATCTTGCTGTATGGACCACCGGGGACCGGGAAAACGATGGCAGCGAAACGATTAGCGAGATACTCTGGTTTGGATTACGCTTTAATGACTGGCGGGGACGTGGCGCCGTTAGGGGCGTCCGCCGTGACGAAAATTCACGAGATGTTCGATTGGGCCGGCACTTCGCGCAAAGGTTTGTTGTTATTCATCGACGAAGCGGATGCGTTTTTAGCGAAAAGAGGTGGGAACGTCGCCTCGCAAGAGACCAGATCGGCGTTAAACGCGTTGTTGTATAGAACTGGGGAAATGAGCAGAGACGTGACTTTAGTAATGGCGACGAACCGACCGGAGGACTTAGATTCGGCGGTTTTAGATCGCGTGGACGAGACCATGGAATTCGCGTTGCCTGACGAAGAAACTCGCTTTCGTTTGGTGAAGCAATACTTCGATAAACTCATCGTTCGTGGAGCAGATCCAGGGGACGAGCAACCATCGAGGACGTTTCTAGGCGGCATTATGAAAACGCTCGGGTTTGGTAAAATTCCGGATCGGCCGGTTCCGGTCAACGGCGTCACGGAGGAACATTTAAGAGACGTGGCGAAGAAAACGGTTGGCTTTAGCGGTCGTGAAATTTCAAAGTTGATGGCCTCGGTCCAATCCTCCGCGCACGGAAGCGACGACGGGGCTGCCACGCCTGAAATGTTAAATACGATGACGCGGTTTAAGATTCAAGAGCACGCGAATAAAACGAAAGCTTTCGCCGCCGAGGGGGCGAACAAAAAGTAAGAAGTATTAAATAAAAACCATCATCATCAAAAATTGTTAGTCGAGTTGTGAATTAAAAATGAGCTATTTATTTTCTAGAGCATTCAAAAGAACATTACTTACACGTTAGGTTTCTAAACACTATCTCTAATAATTCGAACTAATACGGCACAAATGTAGGCGCTTGTTTTTTCGTGGCTGATTCGTATAAGACTCTCGGCGCGACGTCTTTGAACGGGTCGCTCTCGCGTCGTTCTTTGAGATACTCGATGCCGTCTTCTACGCTCATCTTTGTCTCGGTGTAAATCCTTTTCACTGCTTCCTCGTCGTTTCGGTCCATCCCATTTGTATCGATCGGTTTCATGAAACGAAAGTAAAACCTTTGCGGTGTAGTCGGTACGAGAACTGGTTGCACGAACGATTCTGGTTTCATGTTATCTTCGGTTTCGCGAGAATCAAACTGCCTCGCTTTCGGCACTTTTTCCATTTGCGCTTTCACGCGGTCCCCGAGAATTGGGTTAGACAACATATCTTCAGCGTCCATGACGATATCGAACGAGTCCTCCGCACCAACTGCCGCAAACGGAACAATAATAGCGTTAAATCGAATCGCCATTTTCACAAACTCCGGTTTCGACGGCCAAAATAACTGGTACTTTTCATTTTTACGTTTGAACGCTTCTCGAACGCCGCCAGGGAAGAGTAAAACGGTTTCGTTCGCCTTCAAAAGCTTGTAAAAGTTCTTCCCGGAAACGGGGACGGCGCCGAAATCAGAAAAGTTACCGCCACCAAACGGACCTCCGTTCGGGACACCGGCTCGACGTTGACGTCGCTTTTCTTCTTTCGATTCGGGCATGAATTGCGCAAACGGCGTATTTTTCGTCGCCTCTCGGAGTTGCTTCTCCAACGGGTTTTCCTCTTCGTCGTCATCTTCGGTTTGCATGGCACCCGTGGCGTTCCCATTATCTCTCGAGACGACCGGATGAGCAAGTCCTCGGACGCACACGTTCTTTTGTTTCAAAAACTCATCCACGAGAAAACCTAAATCAGGCGCGAACGTTTGGTGGTTACCGACCAATAAAACGGGACGGTTCCCGGTGCCTCTCCACGTCGGCACGGCGTCCAAGCCGTTGATGACTTGTCCGTCGCGTTCTCTGGTCGAAAAGAACACCGGCGAGTGCACTGATCGCAAAAACTGTAACCCGTCTCGCGCCTTTTCAATTTGCGACTCGCTCGGAGGCGTGAACGTGGGGTCTCTGGATAATCGATTATCGTCCTCCACCGGCCTCGAGATCCAATCGTGGCGTTTCATCAAATGAACGATATCCATGCCTTTCTCTTGCAACGCCGCGTGCGACGCGCCTTCTAAGATTTCTATCTTGCATTTTTTTGTGCCCATGAGTTTTTGCAATCGAGGCGCTTCTTCGTTCGAAGGAATGAGCAAATCGTTCGTACTCGCCACGACTAATACTGGCACTCGCACGTTCTTCAACTTTTCGCCGTCATTTTCGTTGATGTACGCGCACGCGTCCGCTAATATTTGCAAACGGTGTTTCAACGTATCTCTGGGAATAATGGTCGCCAACGATCCCAACGCCGGTAACATCGCCGTCATCTTTTCTAAAGTTTCGCTCAAATTTCCAAGTTCCACGGCTTCCATCGCTAATCGAATGGGATCTATGAGTACCGGCGAAAGCGCAAACGGCAACCCGGCGTACAAATTTTCCGGAATCTGAGGCAACAAAGGCCCGACGGACTGCCACACGCTCCTATCAAACGACGACGCCGGATTCACCACCGTCGCTCTCGTCACCAACTCTGGGTGTTTCAAGCACACGAACAAAGACATCGCGCCTCCCATGCTCTCCCCGATTAACTGCACCTCCCTTTCCGGATGTTCTTCCTTCGCTCGTTCGATAAACGCTCGCACGATGTCCACGATTTCAAACACGTCCGAACGATCGTTCGACGGGATGTTCAGGCACACCAAATCAAACTCTTTAGATAACATGGCGAATTGCGAAGATGCGCTGAATCCCGTGCCGTCTAATCCGGGTAAGTAAATCATCAACGGTTTCTTCTCTCTTTTTTCTCGTTTCGCCACGACGACGTCTTCCTCCTCCTCCTCCACGAGTGGACTGAAAAACCGCGGAGGTCCACCACTGGAGATACCTAAAATCTCTTCCAAGCTGACTTTCTTTTCATCTTCTTCTTCGCTTCTTCCTCGCCCCGAGCGAACGGCGGCATCGACGAAGACGTTAATCGTGCTTTGTTCTCGTTGTTGTTGTTGTTTTCTTTGGGGAGACGATGATGATGATGACGTTTCGATTTTGTCATCATTTTCCATCGTCGTCGTCGTCGTTTTCCTCGTCGTCCCGGCGGCCATGGCTTCGGTAGTAACGCCTCGTCGTCGTCGAAATGAGGGTTTTCCGTACTTATCAATAGTGCGCGTTGATGATGATGATGTTGATTGGAGGAGGAGCAAAGGTGTATTTCTCATCATCGTCGTCATCGTTTTGTCTGGCTTCTTTTTTGTGAGGAGGAGGTGCTCAGTTTTTCTTTTTTTTCTTTTTGTGGCCGAAAACTACTCTCCCAAAAAAAATCTCAATAAATTCGCTCCTCATTTTATTTACACATCAAACACGCTCTTCTTTCCCTCTTTCTTCTCTTTTACAACGTTTTGTCTGTCTCGTGATGATTGCGTCTACTGCGAGTTCGTCTTCTTCTTCTTCTTCTTTTTGCACTTCTTCAATGGGCAGGAGTAGCCGGTGGTGTGCTACTACTGCGCGATTGGGTCGTTTTGATGATGGTCGAAAAAAGATGTCATCGTCGTCGTCATCATCATCATCATCTTCAACTCGGAGGAGGGGAGGTGCTTTTAAGCGATGCGTCGTGCTGTCGGCAAAAGGAGGCGAAGGCCAAATCGTGGTGATTGGAGCGAACGGGAAAACGGGAAAACGGTGCGTGAAATACGCGGCTGAGAACGGGTGGGACGTCGTCGCGGCAACTCGGAACGGGAGTTTTCCATCTCTGACGACGGATGTTGAAGAAGAGGCGAGAGGGAGAGTGACGACGAAGCAGTGTTCGGTGACTTCGTCCATGGCGGAGATTACGAACGCCATCGACGGCGCGGAATCGGTGATTTTCGCGGCGAGTTCGAGTAAAGACGGGGGATCGCCTCAAGAAATCGACAGAGATGGGTGCATAAAAGTGGCCAGAGCGTGTTTGAGTTCGAAATCTGTAAAGAGATACGTCGTCGTGACGTCGGGCGCGGTGAGTAAACCGTACTCTCCGGTTTACATATTCTTGAACTTGTTCGGAGGTATCATGCGTGCAAAAATCGAAGGCGAAGACGCGGTGCGCGCCTTGTATTACGAACGAGAGGACGACTTTTATACGATTGTCAGACCGGGTGGATTGACTGAAGATCCGCCAAGGGGAGTGTCGGCGTGCGAATTGAACCAAGGCGACAATGTAAGCGGGCGCGTTTCGAGAGAAGACGTCGCGGCGGTGTGTGTCGAGTGTTTAAAAAGAGACGACGCGAAAAACGCGACGTTTGAACTCTATTACCGAGATACAGGCAAACCGATGGC
>Ga0115000_10000662_pt1 | contig 31640 bp, 34 predicted proteins | sample ArcticOcean_MG_C_6_FD_89690 | JGI IMG/M metagenome (GOLD analysis project Ga0115000, IMG submission 89690) | Marine microbial communities from western Arctic Ocean - ArcticOcean_MG_CB8_128 | ecosystem: Environmental > Aquatic > Marine > Oceanic | place: Arctic Ocean: Canada Basin | collected...
CCTACAGAATTCTTAAATTTACCACTTTTATCATATACAGATAGACTACAAACAAATTCCGCTTCATAAGAAAAATTTTTTTTTTTCTTTTTTTTTATTTCAATATCCTTAATTATCTTCTTCATAGCTTTTTTAAAACCACCATATTTTTTGGCAAATCTTGCGGAGTGAATACCAGGTTTACCATTTAAGCATTTAACCGATAAACCTGAATCATCAGATAATGACATTATTTTTGATTTTTGATAAAAATATTTAGCTTTTAATTTAGAGTTTGCTAAAAATGTTTTTCCAGTCTCCTTAGGGCTTTTAATTCTTAACTCGTTTGGTGATATCTTTTTAAATTTCTTGGGCAGCAAATTGCTTAATTCCTTAAATTTACCTGCGTTGTGTGTGCCTACTAAAATATTAATTTTTTTTTTCATTTACCTCTAGTAATTTATTTTTTCAACATTATATAGCAATTATTATGGAAGATAATATTAAAAAAAATACAGTAGAAAAAAATAAGCATGAAGACAGTGAATCTTTAAAAAAAGTTGAACTATCGTTAGAAGAAAAATTAAAAGAAACAGAGGATAAGCTGTTAAGATCCTTAGCAGAGATTGAGAATCAAAGGAGAAGATTTCAAAAAGAAATAAAAGAAGCTTTTGAATATGGGGGATTTAACTTTGCAAAAGAAAGTATTTCTATTCTTGACAATTTACAGCGTGCAAAAATTTCAATTAAAAATGATGAATTATTAAAGAATAATAAAGATTTAAATAAATTCTTAGAAAATTTAGAAATTTTAGAAAAAGATCTAATCTCAATTTTCAATAAGAATAATATTAAAAAACTGGATTCTAAGAATAAAAAATTTGATCCAAATTTACATCAGGCTATGCTAGAGATTGAAGATGATACAAAAGAACCAGGAATAATAGTTCAAGAGATTCAGGCGGGCTACATGTTTAACGAAAGGCTTCTGAGGCCTTCATATGTAGGTATTACAAAGAAAAAAAGCCAAAATGAAGAGGAAAAAGAGGAAAAAAAAGTCACTTGATAGGCTTGTAGAAATTAAAAAAACACCCATATAAAAAATAATACAAAAAAAAGGATATAAAAAATATGAGCAGAGTAATTGGAATAGATCTTGGTACAACAAATTCATGTGTATCTATCATGGACGGGTCTCAAGCAAAAGTTTTAGAGAATGCTGAAGGTGCAAGAACTACTCCTTCAGTTGTTGCTTTTTTAGATAATGGTGAGAAATTAGTAGGCCAACCAGCTAAAAGGCAGGCTGTGACTAATGCGGTAGACACAATTTTTGCCTCAAAAAGATTAATTGGAAGATCTTTTGAAGACAAAACAGTAAAGAAAGACATTGGAAAAGTTCCTTTTAAAATTGTTAAATCCGAAAATGGTGAGGCTTGGGTAGAAGGTAAAGGAAAAAAATATTCTCCCTCTCAGATATCAGCTTTTATTTTACAAAAAATGAAGGAGACTGCTGAAAAATATTTAGGACAAGCAGTAACTAAAGCGGTAATAACTGTGCCCGCTTATTTTAACGATGCACAAAGACAGGCTACAAAAGACGCTGGGAAAATAGCAGGCTTAGAAGTTTTAAGAATAATCAACGAACCGACAGCTGCGGCTCTAGCTTACGGTTTAGATAAAAAAAATGGTCAAAAAATTGCAGTTTATGATTTGGGTGGTGGTACATTCGATGTATCAATTTTAGAAATTGGAGATGGAGTCTTTGAAGTTAAATCTACAAATGGTGATACTTTCCTCGGTGGTGAAGATTTTGATGATGAAATAGTAAATTATTTGATAGAAGAATTTAAAAAAGATAATGGTATAGACTTAAGAAATGACAAACTAGCACTACAAAGATTAAAAGAAGCTGCTGAAAAAGCTAAAATAGAGCTTTCTTCTGCAACACAAACTGAAATTAATCTTCCATTTATTACAGCAGACAAAACTGGACCCAAACATGTCAATCTAAAATTTACTAGAGCCAAACTTGAAGCTTTAGTATCGAATTTAGTTGAGAGAACTTTAGAGCCCTGCAAAGTTGCCTTGAAAGACTCTGGTTTTTCAGCTGCTGAAATTAACGAAGTTGTTCTAGTTGGAGGCATGACAAGAATGCCAAAAATAATTGAAACAGTAAAAAATTTTTTCGGAAAAGAACCTAATAAAAGTGTAAATCCTGATGAAGTCGTTGCGATGGGTGCCGCTATACAAGGTGGTGTTTTGCAGGGAGATGTAAAAGATGTTCTTTTATTAGATGTTACACCTCTATCACTTGGAATTGAAACATTGGGCGGCGTATCAACAAAACTGATTGAGAAAAACACTACTATTCCCACGAAAAAAAGCCAAGTATTTTCAACTGCTGAAGACAATCAGCCGGCTGTATCTATAAGAGTTCTTCAAGGTGAGAGAGAGATGGCAGCTGACAACAAAGTTTTAGGAACTTTTGAATTAGTAGGTATTCCTCCAGCTGCAAGGGGCACTCCACAAATAGAAGTTACTTTTGATATAGATGCGAACGGAATTGTTAGCGTGTCTGCTAAAGACAAAGGGACTGGTAAAGAGCAGAAAATTCAAATTCAAGCCTCTGGCGGTCTATCTGAAGATGAAATACAAAAAATGGTAAAAGAAGCTGAAGCAAATAAAGAAGCCGATAAGAAAAAGAGAGAGACGGTAGATTCTAGAAATCAAGCTGATAGCTTAATATTTTCAACTGAAAAAAGTTTGAAAGAACATGGAGATAAAGTTACCACTGAGGAAAAAAAATCTATAGAAGACGGATTAGCTGATTTAAAAAAATCTCTTGAAGAAAAAGATTCTGAAGATATTAAAAAGAAAACACAAACTTTAATTCAAGTTTCAATGAAACTAGGTGAAGCAGTGTATAAGAGCCAACAAAAAGACCCATCTAAAACTGACGCCTCTAAAGAAGATAAGCCAGATGATAAAGATAAAGAGAACATTGTTGACGCTGATTTTGAAGATGTAAAAGAAGAAAAAAACGAAAAAGAAGATAAAGAGAAAAGCGCCTAAGATATAATTAAAATAGGAGACGTCCCTTGGCTAATAGAGATTGTTATGATGTCTTAGGTATTACTAAGTCATCTTCAAAAGATGAAATAAAAAAGGCCTATAGGAAACTAGCGCTTAAACATCACCCAGACAAAAATAAAGGCGATAAAGCTTCAGAAGAAAAATTTAAAGAAGCAAGTAAAGCTTATCATATTCTTTCCGATGAAAAAAGGAAAACTAACTACGACCAATTTGGACATGCTGCATTTGAAGGTGGAGCTGGACAAAGTTCTGCCGGTTTTGACACTTCATCTTTTTCAGATATTTTTGAAGATTTTTTTGGTGATTTCGGTGATAGTGGATCTTCAAGAAGATCAAACAATAGAGGCAATGATTTAAGATATGACTTATCAATTAATTTGGAAGAAGCATATGAAGGCTTAGAAAAAAATATTAAATACACAACTTTTAAAAAATGCTCAGACTGCCATGGTAGCGGAGCGGCAAAAGAATCGAAACCAGTAAGCTGCGATTACTGTAAAGGTAAAGGCAAAATAAGATCTAGTCAGGGATTTTTTACGATTCAACAAACTTGCCCTCAATGTAGTGGCTATGGGGAAACTATTAGTAAACCTTGTAATGAATGTAGGGGTGGTGGAAAAGTGCAGAGCCATGAAAATGTTACTGTTAAAATACCAAGGGGAGTTGATGACGGTACAAGAATTCGTCTTTCTGAAAAAGGTGAAGCGGGAACGAAAGGTGCTGGTAACGGTGATTTATACCTTTTTATTTCTATAGAAAATCATAACATATTCAAAAGATCAGAAGAAAATTTATATTATGAATTACCGGTAATGTTTTCAGATGCTGCACTTGGATCTACTGTTGAGGTGCCATCAATTGATGGAGGACGATCAAAAATTAAAATACCTCCTGGAACTCAACACGGAAAACAATTCAGACTCAAAGGCAAGGGTATGCCGATATTAAGAAGAACAGCTTTCGGTGATTTATATATTAGAATTATAACTGAGGTTCCTATATCATTATCTAAAAGACAAAAAGAAATTTTAGAAGAATTTAAAAAAATAGAGGAAATTAAGCCCAATCCTGTAATTAAAAAATTCTTTGATAAAGCTAAGAAATTTTGGGGATCAAAATAATGAAAAAAATAAATTTAGCTATAACTGGTTGTTTAGGAAGGATGGGCAACCATCTCATTAAGTCTACACTAAGAAACAATGCATTCAAACTAGTGGCTCTCACAGAAAATAAAAATGTTAATAGAAAAATAAGTGGAATAAAACCCACATTAAATATAAAAAAAACATTTGAAAAATCAGATATAATAATAGATTTTACTATTCCTGAATGTACTCTACAAATACTCGAAATAGCATCGAAACTTAAGAAAAGAGTTGTTATAGGAACTACAGGATTTTCTAAAAAAGAAGAAAATTTAATTGAAAAATATTCAAAGACAATTCCAATACTAAAAGCTGGCAATATGAGTTTGGGGGTTAATTTACTTATGTACTTGACTGAAATCACTTCAAAATCATTAGGTGCTAATTTTTTGAGCAAAGTTTATGAAGTTCATCATAAACACAAGAAAGATTATCCATCTGGTACAGCTATGATGCTAGGAAAAGGAATAGCAACAGGGAAAGGTAAAGATTTTCATAAATTAATAGGAAAAAAATACTATAATAAAAAATCTTTTCCTTACGGGAATAAAATAAATTTTAACTCTTTAAGAAAAGGTGAAGTAGTTGGTGAACACGAAGTCAGATTTTCGAATGGAAAAGAAATAATTAGCTTAAATCATGAATCATTTGATAGAACACTATACTCCGAAGGAGCATTAACAGCTGCAAAGTGGTTAATGAGGAAAAAGGCAGGTCTATATTCAATGAGAGACGTTTTGAACTTTAGATAACCTCAAACAATGAATGTAAAGAAAAAAGCTAAATTGATATTAAGAACATTAAATAAAATTTATCCAAAGACACCCATTCCTCTTAAACATACCAATAAATTCACATTACTAGTTTCTGTTCTTCTGTCAGCTCAATGTACTGACGTTAATGTGAATAATGTAACCAAAAAAATATACCCAAAGTACAATAAACCTGAACATTTTGTTAAATTGGGCCGAAAAAAAATTGAAACACTTATTAAAAGTATAGGTATTTTTAGAATTAAAGCAAAAAGCATATATTTAATGTCAAAGCAACTAATTGATAATCATCATGGCAAAGTTCCAAGAAGCTTCTCAGAACTTGAAGATTTACCCGGCGTAGGCCACAAGACTGCTAGTGTTGTAATGTCCCAAGGTTTCGGTCTCTCTGCATTTGCTGTAGATACTCACATACATCGTTTAGCTCAAAGATGGGGCTTAACTAGAGGCAAGAATGTAGTCCAAACTGAGAAGGATTTAAAAAAAATATTTCCTAAAAATACTTGGAATAAATTGCATCTTCAAATAATATACTATGGAAGAGAGTTCTGTAAGGCGAGAAGCTGTTATGGCTTAAGTTGCAGAATTTGCACTGCTTGTTATCCAAATAGAAAAAAATTAATAATAACAAAGAAAGCTTAGTATAAATTATGAAAATTTTAGGGATAGGAAACGCAATTGTAGATGTCATTTGTAAAGTTGACGAAAGATTTCTGGACGAAAACAATTTAACAAAAAGTACAATGAAATTAGTTGAAGAAAGAGAGTTTAAGCAATTGCTGTCTAGTTTAAATATTGAAAAAACTATAGCTGGGGGGTCAGTTGCCAATTCTATTGTTGGACTATCAAGACTTAAAAATAAAGTTTCTTTTATAGGAAAAGTTAGCGATGATAAATTAGGTAATGAGTACGAAAAAAGCTTAATTACTGAAAAAGTTGAATATTGTTACGATAAAAAATTAGAAAAAACACCAACAGGTACTTGCTTAATTTTAATTACTCCTGACTCTGAAAGAACAATGTGTACATTTCTTGGCATAGCTGGGAAGATCGCCCCGAACGATATTAATGAGAGTTTTATTAAACAAAGTGAATTAGTTTTTTTAGAGGGATATTTGTGGGATGAGGGAGATCCAAAAGCGGCTTTTGATAAAGCTCTAATGTTTGCAAAAAAATCAGCCATGTCACTTTCTGATAAATTTTGTGTAGATAGACACAAAAAAAGTTTTTATGATTTGGTAAAAAATAAATTAGATATTACATTTGCCAACGAGCAGGAAATGATGGAGCTAATTGACGCAAAAACATTTAATGATGTAATTGAATTTGGAAAACATTTAAATAAGGTGTTGGTAATAACAAGGTCAGATAAAGGAAGTGTAGCAATCATGGGCACTGAGATCATAGAGTGTCTAAGTCATAAAAATTTAAAAATAGTTGATCTTACAGGAGCAGGTGATCTATTTGCTGCTGGTTTTCTACATGGACATATTAATAAAATGTCTATTAAAGATAGTTTGCAAAAAGGCACTGAAATGGCATCTAAAATAATTCAAAAAATTGGAGCAAGATTAGACTAACAATACAAATTATTTTTTGTTTCTTTTAAAGCTACCCTTGCCTTTTTTAGCTTTAATAACTCGCTTTCGATATTTTTTTGTAAACAAATCTATAGCTATTTTGTTTCTTTTCTTCAAATTAAGTAGCCATCTTTTGTATTAACAATAAAGTCACTATCACCAAATTTATCGTCTATTTTTTTTCTTAATCTATAAATATGCGTTTCAACAGTATGGGTGTCAGCGTCGGTGGAGTATTTCCAAATTAATTCCAAAATTTTATTTTTTTTTATAGGTTTTTTAGTATTAAACAATAGTTCTATTAGTTGAATTTCTTTTTCTGTGAGAGCTATAAATAAACTTTTTTTTTTAATTTTTTTTTCATTTTTATCTAATAAATAATTCTTTATATTTAAAGATGAATTATCAAAAAATTCTTTGCTACTAATTAGCTGCAAAATTTTATTATTCAATTCATCAAAATTTAATGGAAAATGCATTATTTGGTCAAAATGAATAATTTTATCCTCATTTGATTTACATATTAGCAACTTGGCTTTGTTGCGAGTTAAGTTAATAATTTGCGTAAACTCATAACTAAGATTTTCAGCTTCTATTAATATTGCATCATATTTCAGTTGTGAAATATCATTGGATAAATCGTTGGAAAAAAGTAAGGAAAAATTCAAATATGGCTTAAGTTCACTTAAAGAATTACTAAAGTCATTGCTAATTACACAAAGGACGATAGGTTTAGAATTATTATAATGCATATAAAGTTAATAAATAAAAAACTAATATTTAATAAGCATAAAGTAAAGTGTGCTATTGGTAAAAAAGGTATTGCTATGAATAAAAAGGAGGGTGATGGGTGTACTCCTAGTGGCATATTTACCTTCAAAAACCTATTCTATAGAAAAGATCGTATTAAAAAAATAAAAACAAATCTAAAAAAGGTTATTATTACAAAAAATATGGGATGGTGCGACGATCCGGAATCTAAAAATTATAATAAACTCATACGATTTCCATTTTTAAAAAGTGCAGAAAAACTTTATAGGAAAAAAAATAACTACGATATTTTCCTTGTAATAAATTATAATTTAAAAAGTACGAAAAAGAATAAAGGTAGCGCTATTTTTCTTCATATTGCATCAAGAAAATACGATTCAACAGAGGGCTGTATTGCCGTTTCTAAAAAAGATTTGAAATATTTGCTTACATACATAAAAAAAAATACTAAGATTATTATTGCTTAATCTCTTTTCCCAAAGATAGAACTACCAATTCTTAAAAAAGTGGCGTTATATTTGTCAGCTATTAAATAATCTGCAGACATACCCATACTCAGATGTTCTAAGCCAAGCGATGAATTAGTTTCATATAAATATTTGAAGTATTTTTCTTCATTTCCATCATTAGGGGGGATTACCATTAGACCTATAATATTTAAATTTAACTTTTTTTTACAATATGTGTAAAATTCATCTAATTCATTTGGAGTAATTCCTGCTTTTTGTTTTTCACTACCAACATTTACTTGTATAAAATATTTAAGTTTTTTGTTAATGTTATTTTCAAACTTACTGAGATTTTCTGCTAATTTTTTACTATCTAAAGAATGAATATAATCAAAAAGTTCAACAGCCCTTTTAGCTTTGTTAGTTTGTAGTCTCCCAATCATATGAAGTTGAATATTAGGGTTAATTTTTTTGATATTGGACCATTTGCTATCTGCTTCCTGCACTTTGTTTTCACCAAAATGTATATGGCCTATTTCTATTAACGGTTTGATATTTTCAATAGGAAAGGTTTTACTAACAGCAATTACCTGCGTTTTTTTATTTTGAATATTAGATTTTATTTTATTTAATCTTTCTATTATTATATTCATATGTTTGCTTATAAAAATACTTATTACCTATATATTGAAAATACACAAATTTTAAATCTCAATATAATAAAAATAAGAAACAAATTTACAGTAATTTACCGTAATACAGCCAAAGCAGAAAAGTTAGAAAAACTAATAAAATTTAGATTAAAGTGTAGGCAAAAAGGCATTAAATTTTTTGTAGCTAATGATATTAAACTTACAATGAAAATTAAAGCTGACGGTCTTTATTTGTCTGCTTTTAATAAATCTTTTATAGGGAGATATAGGAGTTTTGGTAACCTAGATTTAATTGGATCTGCCCATAATTATAAAGAGATACAATATAAAAAAAAACAAGGTTGTAGCAAAATTGTCCTTTCACGCTTATTTAAAACTGACTATAAGAAAAAGAGAGATTTTATGGGTATAATAAAATTTAATATTACTAAAAAACTTTCTTCAATAGAACTTATACCACTAGGCGGAATTAGAATAAGTAATTTAAATTATTTAAAAATAGTTAATTCTAGAGCGCTAGCAATTTTGAGTGAGATAAAAAAAAAGCCGGCTATTATTAGCCGGCTTTTTTAATTAGATTAGAAAATTAACTAAAACGCCATTGCGAAAGCAAAGATTGTTTCTTTAGATTTCTTTCCTTCTGTGTACGAGTCATTATCAACGCTCTTGTTAGACAATGAAATAGTCATTCCACCCATTGTGTAAGCAGCTTGAATAGTATCCATTTCCATTGATACATCCGAACCAGTTTTTTGAGTTGTTAACTTATTTCTCACTTGTCTGATTGAATCTTCTCTTGTGTAAGATATTGACAAATCGTCATTTACAACATAACCAATTGAAGCGGCTGCGTTGTTATAACCATTCGTGTAATCTCCACTTTTAGTATCCAGATTAGCTTGAGCCACTCTTGTGTGTCCTAAACCAAATGAAATAGGTCCTTGAGTAAATTTACCTACTATTGAACCAGATTCTTGCTTTTGACCAATATTAGTTGTCTCATCTCTTTCGAAGTAAGAAGCACCTACATATAATGCATCAGTCGGAGCAAATGATATTGCTGTTTCCATTACACTTTTTATTGTTGTTGGTGCACCACCATGGTTTCCAGAAGCGTTAGCTACTGAGTTACCGTTTGGTGAATAACCTACTTTAAACGTACCACCTGATGGAAGTAATCCAGCTGGCAAGTGATATTGTATGTTGTTGTAAGACATTAAGTTTGTTCCGTACTGCATTGTGTTATCAGTAGTACCACCACCGTAACCGTTATCAGAACCTACTCCGTAAGCACTTGCATCGAATTTATACTTTTGTGACAAGCTACCTTCAGATATAAATAAACCAATTGTACCATAAGTAGTAGTCATAGTTAATTTAGCATCATCTTGTACTGTAGCGTTATCAATGTCTTGCGCGTAATTCCACGTCATTCCATTTTCTAACTCTCCACTTGCACCTAAGCTGAATTCATTAGTAAGACCTAATCCTTTACCAGTTTCGATTGCAGCTGTTGAGGAATCTCCGGACATAATACTATATGTACCTTTAACTCCACCAGTTACAGTGAATTCACCTGCTGAAACAACAGTTGAAATCATGGCAAAAGATGTAAGAATGGCTAACGTTATTTTTGTTAGTTTTTGCATTGTTTTCCTTTGTTTATTGTTATTTAAATATTTAATTAACATTGCAAACCTACATTAATTTCATGATGTTTTTACTTATTTTATTTATTACAGCCTAGATTTCTTATACATGTGCTATTTATGCAACACATTAAAAAGCTCATATTTACCTTATTTTATTGGTTTTTTTAATCTTCATGATAATAATTGTAATAAATGAATAAATCCTCTCATATCATAAAGCTTTTACTAGTATCATCTCTCGTTTTTTCGCTTAATTCTTGTGGTGCTAAAAAATTATTCAAAAAAGTTGATGCACAGAAAACACCTATTAATGCAATAGAAAGAGCAAAAAAAAATGTAGCTGAGGGTCGTGGGGTAAGTTTAAAAGGTCTTACAAAAAACAGGAGGGGGACAAATTATGAGTTTAGTACATCAAATCCTATGTGGAGAGCAACTTTAGAAACTTTAGATTTTTTACCTTTATCAAATGTTGATTACTCTGGTGGCATGATAATAACTGACTGGTATAATGATTCTAAAACTAAAAATGACTCTATAAAAATTACAGTACGGTTTTTATCTAACGAAATTCAATCTAATAGTTTAAAAATTATAATTCATAAAAAAGAATGTACAGCTAATAATAACTGCACAGTTAAAAAAATTGAATCAAAAATTGAAGAAGAACTGACACGTACAATTCTAAGTAAGGCTGCTTTTATTAAAAAAGAAATCAAAAATAAAAAATAATTTTTTCTAAAATGGAAAGAGTGAACTTTCAATCAATTGAAAAGAAGTGGCAAACTAACTGGCTTGGTAAGTCTCTTAATAGAGATAAAAAAAATAAAAAGTTTTATTGTTTAGAAATGTTTCCGTATCCATCTGGAAAAATTCATATGGGTCACGTAAGAAATTACACTATAGGTGATGTTGTCGCTAGATTTAAATTCTTAAATAATTACAACGTTCTTCATCCCATGGGTTGGGACTCATTTGGTATGCCGGCTGAAAACGCAGCTAGAGAAAACAAATTGAGTCCGCAAAAATGGACTGAAAAAAATATTTCAGAAATGAAGCGTCAACTAAAAATGCTTGGCCTTTCTATAGATTGGAATTTGGAAATATCTACATGTGATGAGGATTATTATAAACATCAACAGTCGCTATTCATTGATTTTTACAACATTGGGCTAATATCAAGAAAAGAAAAATACGTGAATTGGGATCCTATTGAGCAAACTGTTTTAGCTAATGAGCAAGTAATCAATGGAAGAGGTTGGAGATCTAATGCTGTGGTAGAAAGAAAAAAACTTTCACAATGGTTCTTTAATATAACTAAACTATCCAAAGAACTACTAACTGGGTTAGACAAGTTAAACGGTTGGCCAGACAAAGTTAAGCTAATGCAAAAAAATTGGATTGGGGAATCCATTGGTTGTGAAATAGACTTCGAGATAAACAATGCGCCATCAATAAATAAAATAAAAATATTTACAACACGTCCAGATACAATATATGGGGCATCATTTATTGCAATTTCTGCCGATCATCCTTTTTGTAAATTGTTTAAAGATAAAAAAAACTTTATAAAATTTAAAGATGAGTGTTTAAAAGTGGGAACAACTGAAGAGGCTTTAGCAAATGCAGAAAAAATTGGTTACGAAACTGGTTTTGTTGCTAAACATCCCTTCATAGCAGGTAAAAAAATACCCATATTTGTAGCTAATTTTATTCTAATGGACTATGGAACTGGTGCAGTATTTGGGTGTCCTGCTCACGATCAAAGAGATTTAGATTTTGCAATAAAATATAATTTAGAAATTATTAATGTTATATCCCCTAAAATACCATCTGCAAATATAAATGATAAAAGTATTGCCTTTACGGGCGAAGGTACCCTTGTGAATTCATCATTTTTAGATGGACTTACAATTGCAGATGCCCAAAAAAAAATAATAAAAAGGATTGAAGACGATAAAATTGGTAGAAAAAAAACATCTTTTAGATTGAAAGATTGGGGAATTTCAAGACAAAGATTTTGGGGGTGTCCAATTCCTATGATTTACCTGGAAGATGGCAGCATAGTTCCAGTTGAAAAAAATGAACTTCCTATCAAACTTCCAGAAAAAGTAGATTTAAGTTCTGGTGGAAATCCTCTTAAAAATCATCCCACATGGAAAAAAACTACGCACAAACTGACAGGAAATCCTGCAATAAGAGAGACTGATACGTTAGATACTTTTGTGGATTCCTCATGGTATTTTATGAGGTTTTGTTCACCGAAAATAACAGACCAGCCATTTAAAAACGAAGATTTAAATTATTGGATGCCTGTGGACCAATACATTGGGGGGGTAGAGCATGCAATTTTACACTTACTTTATTCAAGATTTTTTATGCGAGCTGTAAAATTAAATGATAACCTTATTAAAGAAGAGGAGCCTTTTAAAGGATTGTTTACCCAAGGAATGGTTTGTCACGAAACATACAAAGATTCTAAAAATAAATGGCTGGGCATAGATGAAATAGAAAAAAATACTAATGATGAAACAATTAAAAAAGATGATAAAAGCCTAGTCACTGTAGGCCCCTCTGAAGCAATGTCAAAATCTAAGAAAAATACTATTGATCCCGAAAGTATGATCAAGGTTTATGGTGCAGATGCTGTTAGATGGTTTATTTTATCAGATAGCCCTCCTGAAAAAGATGTGCAATGGTCAAATCAGGGAGTAAATGCATCCTACAAATTTCTTCAAAAGATTTGGAACTTAAATACTATAATAATAGAAAGGACCGATCGAAAAGCAACTGTAGAATTGGAAAAAGAAATTAATAGAAAATTAAACAATTATTTAATTAAAATTACAAACTTAATAGAAAATTTTCAATTAAATGTGGTGGTTGCTCAAGCTCATGAAATTTATAAACTTGTTAATGAATCAGTTAGTTTGAATATAAGCAATCAATGTATTAGAAAAAGTCTTATTAACTTTATGACGGTACTAATTCCCTTGGTTCCGCATATTGCAAATGAATGCCTTGAAAATCTTGGTCAGAAAAACACAGAAAAATGGCCAACGCTTGATGTAGACCTTTCGGCAGAACAAAAAATTAAAATGGCAGTACAGATAAATGGAAAAACTAAAGAAGTAATGGAGGTTGACAAAGATTTACCAGAAATAGAGATAGTTAAAATCTGTAAAAATAATAATAAGATAAAGAAAAATATAATAAATAAAGATATAGTCAGAATTATATTTGTTAAAAATAAAATAATCAATTTTTTAGTAAAATAAATTATGAGTACAAAAATACAATTATTATCTATTTTCTTCATTTGCTTTTTGCTTACTGGATGTGGATTTAAAAAAGTTCATCAATCTCATGAAGGGCTAATTCAGATACAAAATTTAAAAATTTCTGGAAATAATAGATTGGCAAATATTATTAAAAATAAAATAAACTTAATCTCAGTCATGAACGGAAGGAATAAAATTAATCTTACGTTTAAATTATCAAAAGATAAGAATGTTAAAGAAAAAAATATATCTGATAGAACTACAAAATATGAAATCACTTTGGTGGCAAAGATGACACTAAAGGATATCAAAACCTCAAAAGAAATAAATAAAAATTTTCAAAGAACATTGGTATTTAACACGGCTAAAAATTTTTCAGGAACAATCGCAAATGAGAATAAAACAATAAAAGAGTTGGCAAAACAGATTTCTGAAGAGATTATTTATTTCTTAAATATTTCTTATAAAGACAAGTGATATTAAAAAGTTACATTATTGAAAAAAACATAAACTTAATTAGTGAATATAATTGCGTCCTTTTTTACGGTGAAAATGATGGAATAAAAGATGATGTTAAAAATGAAGTAAAGAAAACAAATCAAGATGCTGAATTTTTAAATTTTTTCCAAGAGGATATAATTAAAGATGAAACTGCTATTTTCAGAGAGGTAGACAATTTATCACTATTTAGTGAAAAAAAAATTATTTTCATTTATGAAGCAACTGATAAAATTTTTAAAATAATATCAGAAAGTTTGGAACGTACAAATACACAGGTAAAAATATACATATTTTCTAAACTCTTAGATAAGAAATCTAAACTAAGGGCGTTTTTTGAAAAAGAGAAAAAATTAGCTATTATTGCTTGCTATCAAGATAATGAAAGGACTTTATCAAACTACATAACGGATAAGCTAAAAAATTTTAATGGCCTTAATCAAGAAATAATTAATTTAATTATAAGCAATTCTAATAATGATCGTAGGTTAATTAATGCTGAAATTATTAAAATAAAAAGTTTATATATTGATAAAAAAATTAACAAAGAAAGCTTAATCAATTTATTAAATATAAAACATGATGATGATTTTAATAAAATTCGTGATGCTTCTTTAATAGGAAATAAAAAAAAAGTAAATAGCCTGATTGGTCAAATAGACTTTTTGCCAGAAAATACTTTTTTTTTCATCTATAATATTTGCAACAGAATTAACAAGCTTCTAGAAATTCAAGAAATTACTAAAAACACGAATGATAGTGAATTAGCTTTAGAAAATATAAAGCCAAAAATATTTTGGAAAGATAAACCTATTTACATAGAACAACTTAAAAGGTGGAATAAAAGTAATTTAGAGAAAGCCTTAAGTTCGATAGCAGAATTGGAATTATTAATAAAGAGTAATTCGACCATTAGAAACGATGTATTGATAAAAAAACTCTTGGTTTCACTTTGCGTAAAAGCGTCTAAGAACTGCTAAGTAGTTTTTTAATCATATCGAATTGATTTAGATTTTTATATTCGATAATTACTTTACCGGAATTATTTTTCTTATTATTTATTGTTGTTTTAAGACCTAGAATTTCTTCTAATTTTTTTTCAATATTTTGAATATTTGCGTCTACTGAATGTGGATTCTTAACCAAATTTTTTTCTTGCTTGACAAATTTTTCCACTTGTCGTGCACTCATTTTCTTTGCTACAATAGCTTCTGCTATAGAGGATGGATCTGATAGACCGATTAAAGGTCTTGCTTGGCCAGCAGTAATCAAACCTTCTTCTAACATTGCAACTATATCCTCCGGCAAGCTTAAAAGTCTTAATGTGTTGCTAATGTGACTTCTGCTTTTCGACATTAAATGTGAAACTTTTTCTTGATCGTATCGAAACTCTTCAATTAATCTTTTATAACCTTTCGCTTCTTCAATTGAATTGAGGTCTTCTCTTTGTACATTTTCAACTATAGCAACTTCCAAGGTTTCGCTGTCCGTTAATTCCAAGATGTTTATTGGCACCTCATGAAGCCCGGCATTTTGTGCAGCCAGCCATCTTCTTTCACCAGCAATAATTTCGAACTTATCAGGATTCTCTCTTTTTCTTCTTACAGCTATTGGCTGTATAACCCCGTTTTTTTTTATTGATTTAGATAATTCTTGCAATTTTTCTTGATCAAATTTTATTCTTGGCTGATACTTATTCCTATCTAAATCGCCTATCAATGCTTTCTGAGCGCTTGGAAGATTCCCTTCTTTTATGTCTGAAGGCTTTGCGTCACCAAACAAAGCCGACAGTCCCCTGCCAAGGCCTCTTTTTTTATTTTGTTCGCTCATACAGCGCCACCCATTAGGTTTTTTTGATTTAAAAACTCTTCTGCTAAGTCATAATACGATCTACTGCCTAAACAATTTTTATCGTAAATTACGCATGGCATTCCGTGAGATGGTGCTTCAGACAGTCTTACATTTCTTGGTATTACGGTTTGATAAACTTTTTCTTTAAAATAATCTCTAGCTTCTTTATCTACTTGTGCTGATAGTTTGTTTCTTTTATCAAACATTGTTAACAATATTCCTCTTATATTTAATGTTTGATTTAAATTAACTTTTATTCTTTCAATAGTTTTAACTAACTGTGTAATGCCTTCCAGAGCAAAAAATTCCGCTTGAAGTGGTACCAATAATTCATCTGCAGCAACAAGAGACATAATTGTTAATAAGCTCAGTGATGGAGGACAGTCTATAAAAATATTCTCATATTCTGAAAGATATTTCTGATTTTCTCCTTTTAAAATTTCTTTTAATAAAAAAGCCCTATTGCTCTCATTTGCTGTTTCAACTTCTAAGCCAGACAGATTAACATTCGAACTTATTATGTCTAATGAGCCTATATTGGACTTTTGTATAGATTCTTCTAATTTAACTTTACCAATTAGCAAATTATAGATATTTTTATCTTCCTTCGTGTTTGATTTGCCTAATCCTGTTGTAGCATTTCCTTGAGGATCTAAATCGATAACTAAAATTTTTTTTCCTTTTTGAGCTAAGGCTGTAGCTAGGTTGATTACGGTGGTAGTCTTACCAACTCCCCCTTTTTGATTTATAACAGCTATGATATTTTTCACTATTTTAATACATCTATAATCAAAACTTTTGATTCTTTATCTGTCATACTATTAAATAGTTTATACTCGAATGAACTCTGCTTCAAAGCATTATCTACCTCTTCTTGTGCACTCTTTCCCTTTAAAATGATTATTTTATAGGGTTTTTTTGCTATTTCACGTGAAATTCTTAATATTTCAGGTAATTTCTTAAAAGCCCTGCAAACAATATAATCCCCGTTTATTTTTTGATCTTTTAGATTTCCTGGCATGATTTTTACCTTTAGATCAATATCTAATAGTAATTTTGATAGAAATTTTATTTTTACGGGTGATTTTTCATGCAAATTCACGTGAAATTTGGGATTATTGTTATAAATGGCAATTACTATGCCGGGGAACCCAGCTCCGGTTCCAAAATCTGATAAGTGTTTTTCATCATCAAAGTCGATATATTTTACTAATTGAGCGGAATCAAGGATGTGTCTAGACCAAATATGTGACTCTGTACTTTTAGATATAAGATTATAATGTTTGTTAAACTCAATTATAGAATTTTTAAGCAATATTAATTTATCAATGCTATTTTTACTGAATTTAAGATCATTTATTAAAATTGAACTAACGTGGTCAAATTCCATTAGGCAGTTTTTTTAGCCTTTAGCTTTTTAAGATGTACTAAAATAATAGTTACAGCAGCTGGAGTAACACCATCAATTCTTATAGCTTGCCCTAACGTCTTGGGCCTAATCAAGGATAATTTAGATTTAACTTCTGTGGAAAGGCTACTAAAAGATTCATAGCTTAGATCCTCAGGAATTATTATTGATTCATCTCTTTTAAAAGCTTCTATGTCATGCTTTTGACGAGATAAGTATCCAGAGTAGTGGGCATCAATTTCAACCTGTTTATCAATAATATGTCCATACTGGGTTATATCTGGCCAAATAGACCTTATTTTTTTCATGTCAACACCCTTTAACCCAAGCACCTGCAAGGCTGTTCTTTTAATTCCGTCTTTGGCAATTTTAATAGAATGTTTTTCAGCAGCATTTGGAGAGATCAATTTACTTTCTAAAGAATTAAAAACTAATTGTAAATTTTTTTGTTTTTCTAGAAATTTTTTAGATCTTATATCTTTAACTAAATTAATTTTTATTCCTAACGGGGTCAGTCTTTGATCAGCATTGTCTGCTCTTAAAGATAATCTATATTCTGCCCTCGAAGTAAACATCCGATAGGGCTCGGAAACGCCCTTGGTAATTAGATCATCGATCATGACTCCAATATAAGATTCTGATCTATCTAAAATAAATTCCTTTTCGTTTCTTATTTTTAATGCAGCATTTACACCAGCTATAAGACCTTGTGCAGCCGCTTCCTCGTAACCAGTCGTGCCATTGATTTGGCCAGCTAGGAAAAGTGATTTGATTTTTTTTGTCTCTAGGGTAGCCTTAAGCTCACGAGGGTCAACATAATCATATTCTATAGCATAACCAGCTCTAATCATCTTAACCTTCTCTAAACCCTTTATTTTAGCCAAAAATTGTAGCTGGATATCTTCGGGTAGTGATGTTGATATGCCATTTGGGTAAACAGTACTGTCATTTAATCCCTCAGGCTCAAGGAATATTTGATGCTGTTGCTTTTCCTTAAACTTCACTATCTTATCTTCGATTGCCGGACAATATCTCGGACCTACACCCTTTATATTCCCAGAGTACATGGCGCTTTTGTTAATATTCTCACTTATAATTTTATGAACTTCATTATTTGTACGAGTTACACCGCAAGAAATTTGTTTATTTAAAAGTTTTGTCGTTAAAGAAGAAAAAAAATAGGGCTCTTGATCAGCACCCTGCATTTCAATTTCATCGTAGTTGATAGTGTCTCCGTCTAGACGTGGTGGCGTTCCTGTTTTTAGTCTGCCGATTTTTATTTCAAACTTAGATAATTGTTCCGACAGACCGGTCGATGGTTTTTCATCATATCTACCTGCCGGTATTTGTTTTTCACCTATGTGGATTAGGCCGTTCAAAAAAGTTCCTGTCGTTAAAATCAATTCTTTACAAAAAATTTGTTTACCGCTTTTACAAATAAAACCTTTTATTTCGTTTCCACTAAAAACAAATTTGATTACTGGATCCGCAATTACTTTTAAGTTTGAGTAATTTAATAAAGTTTTTTGCATATGCTCTTTATATAAAGCTCTGTCCGATTGTGTTCGAGGTCCTCGTACAGCTGGACCTCTACTTCTATTTAATAATCTAAATTGGATTCCAGATTTATCTGTTACTACGCCCATAACTCCATCTAAGGCATCTATCTCTCGTACGAGGTGCCCCTTTCCTAAACCACCTATGGCAGGATTGCATGACATTTCACCTATTGTCTCTATTTTATGTGTAAAAAGGGCTGTATTGACGCCGATTCTAGCGGATGCAGCCGCGGCTTCACATCCAGCATGTCCTCCACCTATTATCACGACATCAAAATCTTGTTTACTCATGGTAGGAATGTATCTGTCTAAATTGATTTTACAAGATGTATTTTTAAATCGCCTATTATTTACCTATGCAAAAATCCTTGAATATAGAGCCTAAAATTTCTTCAACGTCAACCTTTCCTACTATACTTCCCAGATGTCTAGTTGCCATTCTTAAATCTTCAGCTGCGAGCTCTATATCTTTGTTTTGATCTTTCGAAAGAAATTTATCTATTTCTTTTAAACACTCACTTAATTTTACTCTATGTCTCTCCCTTGTGATTAAAGTATTTTTTTTAGTAGCAAATTTATTACTTAATTTTTCCTTAAGTTTTTTAACAAAAATGTCTATATTTTTATTATCTTTTACTGAAACCAAAATAGTGGTGGCGTCAAATTTGTGATTCTGATCATTTTTGATATCTGATTTGTTTAAAAGAACTATTGAATCTTTATTTATTAGATCTTTTATTTTATTGTCTATTTCTTTGGAAGAGTTATCAATCATAATAATATTTATATCCGCTTTCTTTAGTTTTTCTAGGGCTAATGATACACCCTTTTTTTCAACCTCATTTTTTGTTTCTCTAATTCCTGCTGTATCAGCTAAGATTACAGGATATCCGTCTATACTAAGAAATATTTCTATAACATCTCTTGTTGTTCCCGCTTCTTCAGAAACAATGGCTACTTCTCGTTTAGATAATAAATTTAATAAAGATGATTTACCTGCGTTTACTTCTCCAATAATCGACACTCTAAAACCATCTCTTATTTTTTCTCCGATTTTATTATCCTCTAATATTTTTTTAATGTCTTGCTGAATATTTTTAATAGATTTATGAACTTCCTTTAAAACTTTTTCAGGAAGATCGTCTTCTGCAAAATCTATTTTTGCCTCTATGTAAGATAACGACTTAACTAATTTTTCTCTTAAATCATTATAATATTTAGATGCATTGCCTTGGACTAATTTTACAGCCTGTTTTCTTTGTAATTCTGTTTCTGAATGTATTAAGTCGCCAATACTTTCCGCTTCTACTAAATCTACTTTATCATTTTGAAAGGCTATTTTTGTAAACTCCCCTGGCTCTGCCAGTCTGCAGTTTTCTTGTTCGGATAAAATATTCAAGAAATGAGCTATAACAGCATTACTACCGTGTATATGGAATTCTGCTAGATCTTCCCCGGTAAAACTGTTGGGTCCTGGGAACCACAATAAAAGCCCTTCATCTATTAAACTGCCGTCTCTAGGGTTGTAAAACTTACATAGGTTGACTGCTTTAGAACTTAGCGCATCCTGTTTTGTAATTAATTTTGATATCTTATTGGTATCACTTCCTGACACTCTAATTATAGCTATGCCCGTTGGACCATTTCCAGATGATAGTGCGTATATATTCATTTTTTTATAGAGATAGCATACTAAATGAATAAAAAAAAAAATATAAAAGAAAATTAAATAAACTAGCTAGTCTTATTCATAGAATCAAAAAAATCTGCATTATTTTTTGTGTTCTTTAATTTAGAAATCAAAAATTCTATTCCGTCCATTGTTCCCATTGGACTAATGATTCTTCTTAACACATTCATTTTAGACAGGTCATCTTTTTCAAATAAAAGTTCTTCTCTTCTAGTTCCTGATCTAGTTATGTCTAGAGCTGGATATATTCTTTTATCAGCAACTTTTCTATCTAGTATTAGCTCTGAATTACCTGTTCCTTTAAATTCTTCAAAAATAACCTCATCCATTCTAGATCCTGTATCAACTAAAGCTGTCGAGATAATTGTTAGAGAACCACCTTCTTCAACATTTCTTGCTGCACCAAAAAATCTTTTTGGCCTTTGAAGGGCATTGGCGTCTACACCTCCTGTTAATACTTTGCCAGAACTAGGTATAACTGCATTATATGCTCTCCCCAACCTTGTTATTGAGTCCAATAAAATAACTACATCCTTTTTATGTTCCACTAATCTTTTTGCTTTTTCTATTACCATTTCTGCTACGGCAACATGTCTGGATGCTGGCTCATCAAAAGTTGATGCTACTACTTCACCTTTTACTGATCTTTGCATATCTGTTACTTCCTCTGGTCTTTCATCAATAAGGAGAACCATTAAAAAACATTCGGGATGATTTGCGGTAATTGATTGTGCTATGTTTTGTAAAATAATTGTCTTTCCTGCTCTTGGTGGTGAAACTATAAGAGCTCTTTGACCTTTGCCAATTGGACTGACTAGATCGATTAATCTTGCTGTATTGTCAGGTTTCTTTTCAATTTTAGTTGTTTCTATTTCGAGCTTTATCCTCTCATCTGGATAAAGGGGCGTTAAATTGTCAAAAGCAATTTTATTTCTCACTTTTTCAGGTTCTTCGTAATTTATTTTGTTTACTTTTAATAAGGCAAAATATCTCTCGCCATCTTTAGGTCCTCTTATTTCTCCCTCTACTGAGTCTCCAGTTCTTAGTCCAAACCTTCTTATCTGGCTTGGACTTACATAAATATCATCTGGTCCAGGTAAGTAATTTGATTCAATTGCTCTCAAAAATCCAAATCCATCTTGTAAGACTTCAAGCACACCTATAGCCGTAATTTGTTCGTTTTTTTCTGCAAGTTTTTTAAGTATTGCAAATAAAATTTCTTGTTTTCTTAAAGTGCTTGGGTTTTCAATGCCAAGTTTTTCAGCTTCGGAAATAAGTTCCGCTGGATTTTTCTGCTTGAGTTCTTGTAAATTCATATGTGAGTGTTTGATTTTTAGGTAAGTAACGTAAATATATGCCTTTTAAATAATATTACAAGCCTTATAAAGGTTTAAAAACAGCAAGAAAAATAATAAATATCAATAGAACCGTGGGTACTTCATTCATTATTCTATAAAACTTAGATGATTTAACGTTTTGATTAATTGAGAAAACTTTAACACAACTACCTAAAAAGAAATGATAGTACGTTAGAAATATAACTAAAATTATTTTAATTTGAAACCATAGATCGTAAAGTATTTTAAAATCAAGGATATATATTAAAAGAAAACCAAAAAACCATGTGGAAAGCATTGCTGGCATCATTATATAATTATATAATTTTTTTTCCATTATATTAAAAGTGTTCATTTGTTCTAGATTATCTTTGGTTTCTGAGTGATAAACAAATATTCTTGGTAAATACAGAAGCCCTGCCAACCACGATATCATTGATATTAAGTGCAACGATTTAAATAATAGATAATAATTCATCTTATCTTAAAACCAGATAATCTTTGATGAGTTTATGAAATAATTCTATATGGTCTTCATTGTCGTTTAAACAAGGAATTAAATCGAAATTTTCTCCACCATGCTTCATGAAGCTATCTTTTCCTTGGATATTAATTTCTTCTAATGTTTCAACACAGTCGGAAGCAAAACCGGGACATATAACCAATATATTTTTTTTTCCTCGTTTGGGTAGAGATTCTAAAGTTTTATCAGTATAAGGGGTTAACCATTCTTGCGGTCCAAATCTTGATTGAAAAGTTGTTTCAATAGTAATATCAGAAAATTTTTCCTTTATAAGTCGAGTAGTTTTTTGACAATAACATTGGTAAGGATCACCTTTATCAAAATAAGATTTAGGAATACCGTGATAAGACGCTATAATTACATCTGGCTTCCAATCTATTTCTGAAATTTTTTTTTTTATGCTATTTGCCAGACCTTGTATATAAAGCGGATTGCTTTCGTAATGAGGTATAATTTGTAAACTTGGTTGCCACCTCATATTCATTAAATTTCTATAAATCTCATCACAAACTGTTGCCGTTGTAGCAGCCGCATATTGTGGGTATAATGGTAAAGCAATAATATTCTCACACCCTTTATCTTTCAAAAGTTCTAGTTTACTTTTTATGCTCGGATTTCCGTATCTCATTGCATAATCAATGATAACTTCCTCGCTTTTTATTTTTTTGCTAAGTTTTTCTGATTGTCTTTTTGTATAAAAACGTAATGGGGATTCATCGCTTTCTTTCATCCAAATTTGTTTATAGGCATGTGCAGTTTTACCTGTTCTGAATGTCAAAATAAATAAATTTAATATAACTTGCCAAATAATTGGGTTTACTTCTATTACTCTTCTGTCTGATAAAAATTCTCTTAAATATCTCCTTATATCCCACCAACTTGTAGAATCAGGCGTTCCTAAATTAATTAATAAAATACCGGTGTTGCCGAAAGTAACTGGAGGATGATTTTCATTTGTCTTCATTTTATTTTTTTTCTTTTATAAATTTAATAAGGTTTTCAAGTTTGTCGGGGTTTGTATCAGGTAATAAACCATGACCTAGATTAAATATATACGATCTGTCTTTAAATGCATCTAAGTATTTGGTAGCTTCTTTGATGATTTTTTTGTTTTCTTGAAATAATATTTTTGGATTCATTCCACCTTGTATGCATATTTTTTTAAGATTATCTCTAACCCACATAGGATCTAAGTTATAGTCAATATTAATAACATTAGGTTTAACAATTTCAACGAAATCTTTATACTTTCTTTTTATTCCTTTGGGAAAACATATGACAGGGGTTTTTTTACTTTTACAATATTCTACTAAATCTAAATTTGGTTTATAACAATAATTATTAATATCTTCTCCTGGTATCAAGCTAGCCCAAGAATCAAATATTTGTATCACGTCAGCTCCTGCTTTTATTTGATTGTTTATATGTATTTTTAGATATTCTGTTAAATTTTCTAAAATATTATTTATATTAATTTTTACACTTTTAAATTTTTCTACATTTAACACGTTTTCACTTGTTTTTAGGCTAATCATATAAATTAATAATGTCCATGGCGCACCAACAAAACCTATTAAAGATTTTCTGTTTTCCAGTTTTATTCTTGTTTTACTAATTGCTTCATAAACAGGTTTCAGTTTTTCTGAAAAATTATTTGGTGTATTCGCTAAAAATTCTTTCGTGTTAAATTTTGATAAAACAGGCCCAAAATTTTTTTTAAAAGTAACCGTTTGTCCTAGACCATAAGGTACCATTAAAATATCTGAAAAAATTATAGCTGCATCAAGATCAAACCTTTTAAGAGGTTGAAGCGTTATCTCAGAACTCAATTCACTATTTAAACACAGTTTAATGAAATCAGGATTTTTAAGTCTTATCTTTCTAAATTCTGGGAGGTATCTTCCTGCTTGTCTCATAAACCAAACGGGATGACAAGAATTATTTTTACCGTTTATAAAGTTTGTTAATATACTCATTAATATAATTATATATTTATAAATAAATTATTGGTAGTAGGGCATGTTAGTTGGTGACATAACTATTTATACCTATATTAATACATTTTGTTTATAAGATAATATGTAAAAAAACCCTTATATTTTGTCATTTTAAAATTATTATTAACATATTAGGTAAAGAAAATTTTGATTATCAACAGATAACAAAATGTGAGAATTATGTTAAGTATTGTTAATAACTTCTTTATGATAAAAAAAAAATGTATAACAAGAAGTTGCAAAAAAAATATCAACATACTTATGAACGAAAAATACAATGTATATCTCATATCTGATTCAACCGGTGAGACATTAGATAGAATATTTCTCTCGTTGAAATCTCAATTTACGAATTTCGAATATATAAAAAAAGAATACGTTTTTGTTAGAACTGAGAATCAAATAGATAAAATTATTAACGAATGCAACAAGCTTGAGAACTCAATCATACTATATACAATTGTAGAAACAAAGCTTGCTAAGTATATGTCAACAAAAGCAGAATTTAGTAATATTCCTTGTTTTGGAATTTTGGGTAATTTAATTTTAACTTTTTCAAAACTACTAAATCAAAAAGCATCACATACTCCTAGTGCACAACACGTTTTAGATGATGAGTATTATAAAAGAATAGAGGCTATCCAATTTACAATGTCTCATGACGATGGAAAAAAAAATAATGATATAGATAAATCAGATATAATTTTACTCGGCGTAAGCAGAACAAGCAAAACACCAACTTCGATTTATCTTGCTAATCGCGGATACAAAACAATAAACATCCCTTTGGTGTTAAGTCAAAAAATTCCTGAGAAATTAAAAGACCCAAAATTAAAAAGCTGCGTTGTAGGTTTAGTTGCCGAGCCTAGCAGATTATCAGATATTAGAAGAAATAGAGTTGCAATAATGAATGATCGAGATCTAATAAGCTACACAGACATAGAGATAATACAAAAAGAAGTAGACGATTCAAAGAAATTATTCAAAAAATATAATTGGCCTATTATAGACGTCACCAGAAAATCGGTAGAAGAAACAGCTGCTTCAGTAATAAGAATATTGGAAATACGTAAAAGCAGATGAAAATTGTTTTAGCTTCTAAAAGTGGCATAAGAAAAAAAATATTAGAAGAAAACAAAATATCTTGCAAAGTTATCGAGTCAAATATAGACGAAGATCAGGCTAAAGAATCATTGCTTGAAGCAGGAGCAAATCCACTGGCAATTTCTAAAAATCTAGCTGAATTAAAATCTATTAAAGTGAGTAGGAATTTACCAGGTATTATGGTTTTGGGAGCTGATAGCGTAGTTTCATTAGACAATGAATTAATAAATAAACCCAAAAATCGAGAAGATGCATTTAATATTTTAAAAAAATTAAATAATACTAAACATTATTTAATTTCTTCAGTTTGTATATCAAAAAATGGTTCTATGGTGTGGAACTACTCAGAGACATCAGAGTTAATAATGAAAAATCTTACAGATATAGAATTACAAAATTATCTTAAAAGAATTGATACAGAAACATTGCTGGCATACGGAGTCTACCAAATTGAAAGCAATGGCCTAGATTTATTTAAAAGTATAAAAGGAGACATAAATTCAATTATGGGCTTGCCAATTAAGAAGGTTAAAGAGTACTTAGCAATCGTATCATGAAAAAATTTTTAGTGATTGGTAATCCAATTAAACACTCTTTGTCACCAAAGCTACATAATTTTTGGATCAATCAGAAAAAAATTAACGCAATCTATGAAAAAAAACAATTAGAAGAAAAGGATATACCAAAATTGATAAATGAAATGAGAAATAATAAAATTAAAGGAATAAATGTTACAGTCCCTTACAAAAAATTAATAATTAAATTTGTAGACGAGTTATCCAAAGTGGCCAAAGATGTTCAATCAGTCAATACTTTATATAAAAAAAATAATAAAATTGTAGGAGACAACACAGATGTTGGAGGTTTTGGTAAGGCTCTAAAACATATTAACTACAATGTTAAGGGGAAAAAAGTCCTCATACTTGGGGCTGGTGGTGTTGTTAATTCGATTATTTATTCTCTAAAGAAAAAAAATGCAGGAGAAATTACCTTGAGTAATAGAACTAGATCTAAGGCTGAAGCACTTCAAAAAATATTTAAGTATATCAAGATAGTAGAGTGGGGAAAGACCTCAGAATTTGACATGATTATAAATGCAACAAGTATTGGCTTAAAAGCTGAAGATAAAATAGAAATAGATTATTCAAAACATGTAAATAAATTTTTTTATGATGTAATTTACAATCCGACAGAAACACATTTTTTAAAAATGGCAAAAAAATCAAAAAATAAAGTTGAGAATGGCAAGCTTATGTTTATCTATCAAGCGAAATTAGCTTTTGAGCTTTGGCATAATAAAAAAATTATGATCAGTGATAACGTACTAGATTATTTATAAAATGGTAAAAATTGGAATAACAGGTTCTGTAGCTTCAGGGAAAACAACATTTGCAAAAATGATAGCGAAAAAAAAATATCCCATTTTTAGTGCGGACCGTACTGTTGTAAAATTGTATAAAAAAAATTTTTTTATTAAAATTTTAGCTAAGAAATTTCGTTTAAATGAAAAAAAAAATATTAAAGAACAAATCAAATCATTAGTTAAAAAAAATAAAACTAATTTTAAAAAGCTGGAAAAAATAATTCATCCCTTTGTTCGTAAAGAAATGAAGTTATTTTTAAAAAAAAAACGTCAAATAATGGTATTGGAAATACCTCTTCTTATAGAAAGTAAATTAACGAAATATTTTAATGTAATCATTTTTGTCGGAGCAACTAGAAAAAAAAGAATGCAAAGATATGTTTCAAACGGAGGAGACAAAAGTTTCTTTAAACTACTGGATGAGAGACAACTAAAACCAGCTCAAAAAATCTCCTATGCAGATCATGTTGTTAATAATATTAATACTTTAAATAAACTTAAAGAATGTGCTAAAAACATTATAACAAAATATGAATGAAATATTCTTAGACACAGAAACTACTGGCCTTTCCTATAAAGATAATCACAAAATTGTTGAAATAGCCTGCATAGAAACACAAGATTTAGTTCCAACAAAAAAAGTATTTCATAAACTAATAAATCCAGAAAGAGATGTTCCTGATGAAGCCTTTCGAATTCATGGTTTTTCGACTGATTTCTTAAAAACAAAAGAAACCTTTGATAAAATTGCAGATGAATTTTTAACTTTTATTGCGAACAAAAAAATTATAATTCATAACGCCTCTTTCGATGTAGGTTTTCTAAATCATCAGCTTAAATTATTAAAAAAAGAGGAAATAAAAAAAGATAAAATTGTAGATTCTTTAGAAGTAGCTAGAAATAAATTTCCAGGAACATCAAATTCACTAGACGCACTTTGTAGAAGGTTTAATGTAGATTTATCTCAAAGAGGTAAACATAATGCTTTATTAGACTGTAAACTTTTAAGAGAAGTATATATAAATTTAATAGACGTAAAAGAGCCACGGTTAATTTTCACGAACGTGCCTACAAAAACGAATAAAGCAGATCTATCAAAAAATTTTTTCAAATATAATAAAAAGATTGTAGCTGCTGACGGTAAGGAACTAGAAAATCATAAAAATTTCATAAAAAAAGAAATAAAAAAAAACTATTATTAATTTAACTTCTGTTCATTTAATTTTTTAAAATCAACATTCTTATCTATTTTTATTTCTTTAAAGCCCGATTGTTCAAACAAAAATATAAAACTCCTTCTTAATTCTGGGTATATGTCTGTAGGGACTTTTACTAATATAATTTCCCTTAAATCTTTTTTTTCAGAAATATCACCTTTTATTTCAATTATTGCAGAATATATAATTCTGGTGTTAATTTTTTCTGACCGATCAGTCTTTATTGGATTAAGGTTAAGAGATACTTGTATCTCTATAATCCTTTCTTTAACTTGAATGCTTTTAATATCAATATTAATTTTATAATTTGATATTTCTTTAGCTAACAAAAAAAAAGTCTTTGGACTAGGAATTTCAAATTTTATTTCTTTAATATATCTTGCTATTATTTTATAAATCATTTTTTTCTTCTTTGTCTTCAACTATTTCACCATCTAAAACATTTTCATTTTCCATTTGGGTTTTCACTTTATTTTTTTCTATCCAAGTTTTGACTAAAAATCTCCTAGAAAAAGGAAACAATAAAAGAAAACCAATTAGGTCAGTTAAAAAACCAGGTATAATTAATAAAAAAGCAGCAATAGCAATCGAAGCTCCTGAAACCATTTCATAAACTGGAAATTTATTTTTGTATATATTGGTTAAACCAGATCTAATTGTATTTAATCCTTCAATTCTTGCATAATAAATGCCAATTATTGCGGTTAATAAAATCAGGAAAACAGTATTAATTGCTCCAATTTGTTGTCCCATTTTAATCATAATAATTATTTCTATTACGGGCATTCCAATAACTATAAGTACTAATGCGTTCATTTATCTATTACAAAAATATATTATTAATGTATATTTATCAAATTATGAGTAACAATTTCGGCTATATAGACATAATTTTGCTAGCAATGATTGCTGGTTTTATAATTTTAAGGTTGCGAAATATTCTTGGCCGTAAAACAGGTCATCAAGAGAAAATTTTTAGCGACTTTAATAACAAAAATTTTGAAAAATTTAAAAAAAATGAGACAAACAAACCTCAACAAGAAAATAAAAAAGAATTAGAAGGTGAGGAAAGAAAAAAATTTCTAAAGGGAGCCGAAATAGCTTATGAAAGTATAATTACGGCATTTGCCAAAGGAGATAACAAGCAACTAAAAACATTGTTAGCACCACAAATGTTTTCTAATTTTGAAGAAGCTATTAACCAAAGAAACAAAGACAACATAAAATCTGAATTAACATTTATAGGTATTAAGGAATCAAAACTACAAAAGTATGAAAACATTAAAACAGAGCTGTTTGCTACTGTGAAGTTTGTTTCAGAAATTGTTTCCGTAAAAAAAGATAAAACAAACAAAATAATTGAAGGAAATCCAGATATTATTAAAACTGTTACGGATCATTGGAAATTTACTAAAAGTGTTTTTAATAAAAATCCAAATTGGCATTTATCCGAAATCATTACTCAGTGAAAAAAAAAGATGAGATTTCTGAAATTGATAAAAATAGTTGGAATGAATATATTAAAAATCCAAAAGATATATTCGATAAAGATTTAAACTCAAAAAACTTAGAGAATTTTGAAAAGCCATTAAGTTACATATTTGATTTGCATGGGTATTCTTTGGAAGAAGCAAATAAAAAAGTAAAAAAATTAATTACTGATTGCTATAATAATAATTACTCTGAAATTTTATTAATTACAGGTAAGGGAATTCATTCCAATACTGATAAAGATGTATATGTATCTAAGAATTTAAGTAAACTTAAATATTCGATACCAAATTTTATTAATACAGATCAAGAACTATCAAATATTGTTGTTAGTGTCTCAAATGCAAGCGCTAAGGATGGTGGTGAAGGAGCTTTGGTGGTAAAATTAAAAAACTTATAATATAAATTTTGATAGATCTGTATCTTTAACAAGGTTGCCTAAATTTTTTGTCACATAAGACGCATCTATTGTAATTTTTTTACCTGACATATCACTAGCATTAAAACTTATATCATCTAGTACTTTTTCAATAATAGTGTGAAGTCTCCTTGCTCCAATATTTTCTACTGAAGAATTTACTTCTGCTGACAATTTAGCCAACATATCGATACCATCAGAGGTGAAATCCAAATCTACATTTTCAGTTTTTAACAAGGCTTTGTATTGCTTTATTAAACTATTATCGGGTTCTTTTAAAATTCTTTTAAAGTCTTCTTCATTTAAAGCATTTAGTTCTACACGTATAGGAAGTCGGCCTTGTAATTCAGGCAATAGGTCTGACGGTTTAGCCAATTGGAAAGCGCCAGAAGCAATAAATAAAATATGGTCAGTTTTAATGGGACCATGTTTAGTATTTACAGTCGTTCCCTCTATTAAAGGAAGCAAGTCTCTTTGTACTCCTTCTCTTGAAACGTCACTACCACCTCTGTCTCCTCTAGCAGAAACTTTATCTATTTCATCCAAGAATACTATCCCATTTTCTTCTGTATATTTCATAGCTTCCTTAATAATTTTATCTTCTTCAATCATTTTATCAGATTCTTGGGCAACGAGAATATCGTGCGAATCTTTAACATTCATTTTTTTCTTTTTACCTTTTTTGTTTCCCAATGATTTTCCAAGAATTTCTCCAATATTTAACATTCCTACGTTGGCACCTGGCATTCCAGGTATTTCAAAACTTTGCATATTCGAAGGATTATCGTTAACTTCTATCTCTATTTCGTTATTATCAAGATCACCATTTCTCAATCTTTTTTTGAAGCTTTCTCTGGTAGCTACACTTGCTTTATTACCCACTAATGCATCCAAAACTTTTTCTTCTGCAGCATGTTGGGCTTTAGCGTTTACTTCTTTTCTCTTTTTTTCACGCTCCATAGCAATAGCTATTTCAATTAAATCTCTAATAATTTGTTCTACATCACGACCAACATATCCAACTTCAGTAAATCTAGTAGCTTCCACTTTTATAAATGGTGCTTCAGCAAGTTTAGACAACCTTCTAGATATTTCAGTTTTACCAACACCAGTCGGACCTATCATGAGTATATTTTTAGGAAGTACTTCTTCGCGCATTTCACCATCTAGAGCTTGTCTACGCCACCTATTTCTTAAAGCAACTGCTACGGCCTTCTTAGCTTCGGTTTGGCCAATAACATATCTATCTAATTCAGAAACTATTTCTCTAGGAGATAAAGCGCTTACTTTAGAGGATATCTTTTTCTTTGAATCTTTTACGATGTTTAGATTTGTAGCTTTTTTTGTTCCAGACATTAAATTTAAACCTTTTCAATAGTGATATTATTATTGGTAAAGACACATATGTCAGAAGCAATCTTAATTGATTTTCTCGCTATTTCTTCTGCTGATAAATCTGATTCTATTAATACTTTTGCTGCCGCTAAAGCGTAATTGCCACCAGAACCAATTCCTATTATTCCATCTTCTGGTTCAAGAACGTCTCCAGTACCGGAGATAATAAAACTATTTTCTTTATCTGCAACAGCCATTAAAGCCTCGAGTCTTCTTAAATATTTGTCACTTCTCCAGTCTTTGGCTAACTCTACAGCTGCTCGGGGTAAGTTGCCCGCATGCTTTTCTAACTTTGCTTCTAACCTTTCAAACAAGGTGAGTGCATCCGCCGTAGATCCTGCAAAGCCGGCGATCACTCCTCTTTTTTCAATTTTTCTAACTTTCTTTGCTTTACTTTTTAAAACTGTATTACCAAG
>Ga0115000_10000664_pt1 | contig 31539 bp, 30 predicted proteins | sample ArcticOcean_MG_C_6_FD_89690 | JGI IMG/M metagenome (GOLD analysis project Ga0115000, IMG submission 89690) | Marine microbial communities from western Arctic Ocean - ArcticOcean_MG_CB8_128 | ecosystem: Environmental > Aquatic > Marine > Oceanic | place: Arctic Ocean: Canada Basin | collected...
AAAAAAATATATAGTACGCCGCAATATTTCACGTCCAAAACGACGTGCGATTCCCCAGAAGGTTCTTCTCTTTCCATCGTCATCTGACGCATGTTCGAAGTCGACCTGGTCGTCGCCGCGAACACTTTACATTTCATTTTTTGTCTTTTAATATGTGTGTCTTTTAATTGTGTTTTTTATTTTGTTCTTCTTTCCTTCGCGTATTTTTGACCAAAAAAGAGGAGAAAAATCAAATCAAAAGATATCTCGCAAAAGCAGCGAGCGAATCAAAAAGCGCACGAGGACTTTTTGCAGACTTTCTGGATGGATTAAAAAAAATGAAAATGCTTCATACAAGCACACTGCTTTCGACGTAAATCTCGATCGCAAACAAAAATAAAACTCTTCCACTCGAGAGAGAGAGGGGATTTGGCGAGGATGATGCGTTAGGTTGAATTCCTCCATCGTCGAGAGAGTCAGAGAAAGAGAGATTCACTGTCGTCGGAGGAATTCAAATCCACCTGTTTTTTTCCAATCGGCGGCAACACACAACTCTCTCGAATTTTTCGAAAAAAAAAGGCAATCGGCGCGCGCGCGCGGAGAAGAAGGAAGAGAGACACGAACGAACGATTCGAAAAGCGAACGCAGAATTGAGTGGCGCATATATTTACGTGTAAGAGTAAATATTTGTTGAAGAGATTTAGCGTTCGTACTTTCCTTGTTGTGTGTGCGCAGTTGTTTATTCCGCGTAACTCTCATCGGAATTTGCGTATCTTTTTGAAGGAGAGAAAGAACGCCTTTTTTTCTGCCCAAAGAAAAAAGTTGAATTTTTCAGATCATTAAAAAAAAGCACAACACACATCGATGTCCGGCGATGCTGCTGGTGTCGAGAATACGGTGCATAAACCGCCGCCGCTGACGACGACGGTTGGAACGAACGACGCGCAGAAGCAGCAGAAACAGAACACGAAGAACAACAACGCAGGACTCCCAACGGCGTATCGGCACAACGATATGAACGACGCGACGTCCGACGCGAAGACGTTCTCAGCCACTGAACAACAACAAATGCACATGCAGCAGCGACAACAACAACAGTACGCGCAAGCGGCGGTGGTGCAGCAGTACGCGCAGGCGTATTATTATCAGATGGCAATGGCACAGAGCATGGCGGGTGGGCCGCAAATGCAGCAGAGAACGCCGAGAGCAAGCGCTGGGGAGGAGCACATGCAGCAGATGATGATGATGCAACAGCAGCAGCAGGAGCAGCAGCAACAACAACAACGGCAGACGGGCGAATCGAATCAGCAACAACCGGGAGGGGGGATGTTTAACATGCCCAACGCGAACTCGTACATGCAGATGGCAATGATGAACCCGCAATTTGCAGTCGCGTTTCAACAACAGCAACAACAAACGTCGACGGCGGGAGGAGGAGCGGCGTTTGCAAACGGTCAGGTTGAGTATAACTACCCGCCCGGGTACTACCAACAGCCTCAGCAATACATCACGCCGATAAAGCCAAACGAAATGAACAACGCGAACGCGAACAAAGGAAGTGCGAGTGGGAAAACGAACGGGACGCGAACGTCTCGGAAAACAGACGCAGAAAGAGCGGCGAGAGTTTGCGTTAATTGTCAGTGCACAGATTCTCCGTTTTGGCGGAAAGAGAAGAACGGCGAGGGGAGTTTGTGTAACGCGTGCGGTTTGTATTTGACTAAAAACAACGCGCCGCGACCGGTTGGGCTTTGGAAACGCGAGAGAAATGCGAATACGCTCGTTTTGAAAGAAGCGAGGCTTCAGCAACAACAGCAGCTGGCTGCTCAACAGCAGCAACAACGTAACGGAGAAAGAGGCGCTCCAGCGACTTCTCCAAATAATCATACCTCTGAAGAAGAAGGTGGATATCAACAGCAGCAAAACGATTCCGGATCTGGTCGTCAAAACCAGAAAAGTGCATCGAACGAGGCAGGCAGCGACGGCGCCAAGACGGAATCCGTGGAAAAGGCGAATCAATCCGGCGGAAACTCCTCTGACGAGAACAACGAAAAAAAAGGAGGAGGGTCTGAGGAGAACACCGACGACGACGAAAATGAAAACGAAAACAAACTGGAATGGAAGAGAGCGAAAGTCGTCTTGGAGACGACGGGCGAGAGAATATTAGTAAGAGTGAGCGAGAGTGTAGGGAGAGGTGGGAGTAACGAGAGAGAGAGAGAGAGTGAAGAAAAGTGAGTGAGTGAGAGAGAGAGAGAGAGAGAGAGATAGAGAGCATATATATACAAAAATTGTACCAGGTACCGGTAGCATATACTTACGTAATATCGTGTTGTAAATACAAGAGATATCTCATAAAGAGATTTATCTTTGAAAGAAACGAGACGGGTATGTAAGCACTGCTACTATTCCATGCCGAGTTTTTTCTTTGCTTTCGCGATTATACTTCTTCGTCGATCCTTCGCGCTCGTTTGCTTCTCTTTCGTTCTCGACGCTTGCAACGCTTTTTTCACGCCTCTTTCGCCCGCCTCTCTCGCTTTCTTCGCCATCTCCTCGCGTTTTGCTTTCATCTCCAACCGCTCGCGTTTCCCCGGTTTGCCTTTTCTATTCGCTACTACTTTCGCACGCTCTTCTTCTTTACTATTCCCATCGTCCTTACCTTTTATTTCTGTCTTCTTCTTCTTCTTCGTCGTCGTCTTCTCTTTCCCGCTATCGCTCAAAGGAGCTTTATTTTCGCCCCCGTCACCGCTATTACTCGTATCTTTAATTCTCTTTCCCGCTTTCTGTCTTCGAATTGACTGCATCTGCCTCCGACCGACTTTCTCCTTCGTCTTCTTTTTCGTTTTATTCTGCGCCTCCTTTTCATCCTCTTCATCCTCCTCGTCTGCGTTTCCGTTTTCGTTCGCTTCTTTCCTCCTCTTCCTCTCCTCTTCCTCTCTTTCCTCCTCTTCCTCTCTCCTCTTCCGTTTCAGTCGTATTCTCGCTAACCTTTCCAAATGCGTTTCCGTTTCCTCCTCTCTTTCCCCAAATTTACGTTTGCTCGACGCCGGGACGAAGTATATACTTTCCTTTTTCCTCTCGTCCTCTTCTGGTAACGAAGACACTCGTTTCTTGTGTCTCTTCGACCGCTCGTGTTCTCGTTTCGCTTTCTCGGACAAGACGAGACCGTGCTTTTCGCAGACGGTGCATTTCAACGCCACGAATGATGATGACTTCCTTTTGAGCTTCTCTTTTTTCGTCTCTTCTTTAACTTCTTCTGACTCGTCCTTGTCGTCCTTCTCGTCGTCCGAATGCATCATCCTCCCGGCGGCGTTGGTTTCCTCTGATTCTGATTCCGAGGATGCATCCAAATCAACCATCCCGCCGATGCTTTCCATGCTACCATCGATATCGTCATCTGAAGAAGAGCTGCTGTTGTTACTCTCTCCTCTGGGTTTTAACCCGTCGCCGTAGAGGTAGTTCCAGTCGCGTCTTTTAAACATTTTTCTATTATTAATGAAGAGAAAGGTTGACCGCTTTAGGGAAAATCTCCTCAGATGTGAACGCGCAAGTGTTACGTGTGTGTGGCAGAAACATGCTTTCAGTGAGAGCGCTTAGTTTTGGAGGGAAACGTGAAGCTTTATTTGTTTTGTCGTCGTCGTCTCCGTCGTCGTTTTCGAGCAGCGGGAGGAGCGGGAGGAGCTCGTCATCATCAACATCATCATCGTTCTGCTTCTCGCGGGGAAAAGAATCGGATTGGATAAAGAGAAGAAGAAGAAGAGTCGACGGAGGAAGAGGAAAAGGAAAAGGAAAAGGAGTGGCTGTTAAAGCGAGTGCTTTAACATCGATGGTCACGATTGACCCAATAACAATAACGACACAAAACTGGACACACACGGTCGTTCGAGATGTCGTCGCAACTGTTCTCACCATCTCTGGGTCGTTGCTTTGGGTGAAACTGTTCGACGAACTCGCCAGGCGAGAGATTTTAGAGGCGAAGCTCTCTCGCAAACTCGTCCACGTCACATCCGGGACATTTTTTGCAATGACGTGGGGGTTATTCGGCGACCAGTGGTATTCGAAGGCGTTTGCAACCTTGGTGCCGAGTTTGCAGGCGGCGAGGTTGTTCGCCATCGGGAGCGGGTTGATCGAGAATAAAAACGCGGTGCGAGCGGTGAGTCGAGGAGGCGGGAAAGAGGAGTTGTTATACGGGCCGTTTTATTACACGATCGTGTTGATGGTGACGACTTTACTGTTTTGGAGAGAATCGCCGGTTGGGTTTTTAGTCGTGTCGCTCATGTGCGGCGGCGACGGCGTCGCGGATATCGTCGGCAGACGGTTGGGGAAAACCGGTAAAAAATGGCCGAAACCGTTCGACGAGCGCAAATCCTTCGCCGGGAGCGCGGCGATGGTCGTCGCTGGATTTCTATTCACGGTCTCTTTAACCCATCTGTTCGGTGTCATGGGTTTTTTCCCGAACAATCGCGTCTTTGGCGGTCCGGACGATATAGGATACTACGCGGTTATCTTGCTCGCCTGCTTCTCTTGCGCCGTCGTCGAAGCGTTGCCGGCGAGTAAAGTCGACGATAATATTAGCGTCGCCGCCGTAGCCGCATTGTTAGGATCGTTAGCCTTCTTATGATGATATGAGAGAGAAATAGAGATTGAGATGCTTTTATGTGTACGTAGTAATACTAATAATAATACATGTTGTTTTCGTAGTATTTTTGTGTTTGTAACGAACTCTTCTTCACTTCAAAAACGCGTCAAAATCATCATGCGCGACGACGACGAGAAAGACGACGTAAACGACGCGAACGAGAAGAAACTAAAACCGAAGAAGAAGAACATGTTACTCCATAGCGTCGGTTCCGGTTTACTCGACGTTGCAACGACCACGAGCGGTTTAACCGCCAGTGCCGTTTCCGCGGTCGTTCCCAATCCCGGCGGTGCCATCGACGTGCTCGTTATTGAAAATCGCGCGACGAAGTCGTTGCGGTGCACGCCATTTTTCGTTCGATTCGGAAACGCGAAATCATTCTTCAGCAAGAAAATATTGAGCGCAGACGCGACGTACGTGAGTTTCCACGTGAACGGGCGACTGTTCGAACAGTTTCGGATGAAATTGAGCCGAAACGGCGCGTGCGCGTTCGCGCACGAAAACTGCACGCAGGAGGCGCTGTTTTTCGACGGGTGGGACGAGACGACGAAAACGACGACGACGGTCGAGACGACGGAATCGACATCGATCGTGAAAACGAGAATGGGCGCGAATGCAAATGCGAACGGTAATTACAGTAGTTTATTAAACGAGACGGAGAGCATCGCGATCGAGGAAGCCGAAGAGGCTGGGAGAAGCTCCGAGGACGATGAAGAAGAGGACGGAGAAGAAGAGGAAGCGCCAAAGGCGCCTTTAACTTCTTCGGAAGCCACGACGACGGCGACGACGAAGACAACAACGACGACAACGGCGAATGCGGCGTCTTCTGGAAAATACACGAGAGCAAAGAAGTGGCTGAAAACGAAAGTTGGAGGATTGAGCGGGAATCATAGTAGTGGCGGTAGTAATCATAGTAATAGCGCTGATAAGAATAATAATAAGAACAACAACAACAACAACAACAACAACAACGGGAAGGAGAAGAAGGAGGCGAAAACGGCGAAACCTCCTCGAAAACGGAGGAACACCCGCTTGACATCGGAGGAACTTAAGATGTTAGATTTAAAGCCAGGGTTAAATACGGTCACGTATTCGTACAAATCGAGAGTTTTTGGGACGCAAACTTTAGAATGTAACTTGTTTTTGTGGGACTCCGAGGATAAAGTGGTCGTTTCAGATATCGACGGAACCATAACAAAGTCAGACGTTCTCGGACACATTTATACAATGGTTGGAAAAGATTACGCGCATCCAGGCATCGCTTCTTTGTATCGGAAGATTGTACGCAACGGGTATAAAATTCTCTTCGTGACCAGTCGCGCGATTAGTCAAAGCAACTCCACGAGAGCGTATTTGCGAACGTTAACGCAAAACGGCGAGACGTTGCCGATCGGGCCAGTCATGTGCGCACCAGATCCAATATCCACCGCGTTATACCGCGAAGTTGTGGCGCGAAAACCAGAAGTGTTTAAAATCCGATGCCTCACTCGAGTGCGTCGCTTATTCGACGTGGACATCAACAAAACTCGAATGTTTGCCGGTTTCGGCAATCGCTCCTCCGACGCGCTCGCCTATAAAACGTGCGGCATAGAGCTGGATAAAATATATACCATCGATCCAAAATCGCGCTTACGAAGCGAAAAAACCGGCGAAACGTTCGAAATTCAACACTTGATGGACAAAGTCGACCAAGCGTTCCCACGGATTGAAGGTCGAATTCAAAACGACGACGAGGAAGAAGAAGAAGTAGAAGTCGACGCGCGATGGCGAATAACCGCAGAAGATAAAGAACGCAAAAAAGGTGAAGAAAGTCGCGTGAAATGTTTGTTCATGGTCGAAGAGAAGAGTCAAGCCGTGCATTGCTCGCTCTTTATCGAGTAAACGAAGAGGAGAGGGGAAGCGCGTGATAGGTATCGTTCGCCACAGAAAAAGCGGCAAACGAAATGTTCAAAGTTCATGAAAATCAACAGAAAAAATATATACAACACAGAAACAAACAAAACTTTTTTTTTAACACGAACGCTCTCGCCGCCGCGCGATGTTGACGACATCCGCGACGAATCCACCACCACCACCATCACCAAAACCACTAACGAGCATCGCAACAGCAATATCTATCACCACAACTACCACATCCCCATCATATCGTCTCACTTTGCTCTACCCGAACGCACCGGTACGAGTCGAACTTTCCGTTTTGGGGGAGGACTTTGAGGACGAGAACGACGGGGGAAAAAATACGCGAAGAAGAGGAGAGAAACCGACGACGACGACGAAGACGACGACGAAGGTGTCCTCCTCCTTCGACGATCAGTTCGCGCTCGGCTTGTTGACGTTCGCCTCGACCGCGGCGGACGCGTTTCGCGCGATCGTCGATCGTGGCGGGAAGAAGGAAAAGAAGAAGAAGAAGAAGACAAAGAAGAGAGAAGAACAACTTCGGTTGGTGGCGGTGCGTGTGTTTGTCCGAGAAGAGGAAGAAGAACATCCGAAGAACACGACGACGACGAAAGTTCTTCGCCGAGGCGCGCGAACGTGGCACCATCCTTTGGAAAAGTTTTCTCCGTCGTCCTCTTCGTCTTTCTACTCTTTCGTCGACGACGACGAGGACGACGGCATCCGCCGCGACGAGAAGATTCGTCGTTCGCTCACCCCTTTACCTCTCTCGCAAAGAAGAACGAGGTCTCCTCCTCCTCCTTCTCCTCCTTCACTCGACGCGTCGTTCTCCGTGTGGAGACTCTCCGACGATAAAGATCTCAACGAAATGCACGATGAATACGAGGACGAGTTTCGCGAAGAGAAGAGACACGTGAAAAGAAAACAGTCGTTCACGCCGAGTTTCGTCAAAGAGAGGAAGGCGGACGACGACTCCTGAAGTCTACGACGGAGCGCGTGCAAAGAAGAGATCAGAATAACAGTCAAAAGTCGTGCAACGCCGAAGGGAAAGCATCCAAAAGAGTATTCCAAAGGGCAGCAGCGCGCGAACAGAGACTAGGAAAATCATCCGAACGTGCGAAAGACGCCACCAAAAGGTGCAAAGAGCGTAGAAAGAGCTTTTTACGAGAGAGAGAGAGAGACTGCCACGTCTCGCATTAAAGTTTCCTCATTATTAAATACACACTTCTTCTGAACAATACACACACATAAACACACATAAACACACAAACACACGATAATAAAATGAACTTAACGCGTCGATTATCCGCGGCGAAGGACGCGTTCAACGAGAACGACGTCGCGGCGTCTCGAGCGGCGCACGAATCCAAAGCGAATTCTTCGACTGTTACAACGCACGCGAGAAATACGACTCCCGGGAACAACAACACGAACGATGGTGACATCAAATACGACGCGGAGGAAGCGCACGCGGGCGCGGGAGGGAAATACGTGAAAAGTTTAGTCTTTGGGGGTCTGGATGGGATCATCACGACGTTTGCGGTCGTCGCGGCGAGTAAAGGTGGGAGTTTGAGCACGGAGATTGTCTTGTTGATGGGCTTTGCCAATCTCTTCGCGGACGGTTTATCCATGGGATTCGGGGATTTCTTATCGAGTAAAGCGGAGCACGAATACGCGACGACGGAGAAAAAACGGGAGAAGTGGGAGTTTGATAACTTCCCGGAAGGCGAGAAGCGAGAGATGGTGGAGATTTACATGCAAAGAGGGATGAAAGAGGAAGACGCGACGATAATCATCGAGACGATGTCAAAGTACGAAGACATATTCGTGGACGTGATGATGGTCGAGGAGTTGGGGTTGATGCCTCCGGAGGAAGAGTCGAGTTTTATGAATGGGTTGGTAACTTTTGTAGCGTTTTCTTTGTTTGGTTTCGTGCCTTTGATGCCGTATTTGATCGGAAGGTTGGCAAAGATCGGGTCAGAAGACGCGTTGTTCGTGAGCGCGTGCGCTCTGACCGCGTTTACGCTATTTTCGTTAGGGGCAGCGAAAGCGAAGTTTACAAATCAAGCGCAAGTAAAGAGTGGTTTCTTTATGTTAATGAACGGTGGCTTAGCAGCGATTTGCGCGTATTTAGTCAGTTGGGGGATTTCTGAGGGGTTAGGCGTTAAAAGCCCATAAAATAAAAGTTGTTATTAATTTGTATCAAAAAGCATTCGTCAGTCTAGACTGTCACAGGGACGCCAACGATAATCACGTTTTATAGTGACTTTATAAGAAGTTTCTCTCCTTATCTATCTATCTATCTATCTATCTACGCTCGCGAATATTAGTAGTTTGCCGCTACGGTTTGTTGTTGTTGTTGTTGTTGCTGCTGTTTCTTCAAAATAAAGTTGCCTATCTTTTCGTTTGCACCGCAGTTCGATTTCACGAATCGAAAGAATGCCATCTTGGCGCTCGCGTCGCTCGGAGATATATCGTAACACGCGCAAATATTGGTCAACGCTACTATACCCACATCTTCATTTTTCGTCGATAAATACTGTGACGGGTGATTCGCCAACGCATCCAACATGCCTTTCAGCGCGATTTTCGGTTGCGCTTTGAGAACGAGTAACGCGCATTCGCAAATCTTTTTCGCGCACGCAGCGGCATCGTCGACGCCTTCACCCCTTTGCAACAAACGAAGCGCGTTTTCGTACTCACCCGAAGCCGTCGATAACAAAGCCCTGTTCATCAACATTGCATCCCTACCTATACTCGCTTCATCGATTGTTTCCAACATAGCGTGCGCCTTCCCGACGTCTCCGGAGGCGACGTGTATCCTCATCGCCGTCGACCTCGCCGCGTGTTCCGTTCGCGCGTCGCCCTCCACATCGCTCGTCGCGCAAATTCGTCTGCATACGCTCAATGCGGCTCGATATTCGTTTCTTTTCGAGCGCGCGTTTACAATCGCAAATAATACCTCGTTCCGCCTTTGTTTCCACATACTCGTTGAAGCAGAAGCAGAAGAATCTCCCAACTGCACCTCGCACTTCCTCGCCAACCGCGTCAGCTTCTCCACCATCCCGAGCTCCTCTTCCTCCTCCAACAACAAAATCATATAAAACTCTAACTTAAACGGCATCTCCCGGCCAAACGCGTCCACCGGTCCCAACAGCTCCGCGCATCGTCTCGCTTTCTTTTTCCCGTCGAAATCTTCTTTCATCATCAATCTTTCCAAGTACTCCCCAGCCTTTTCCGCATCTTCGCGCTCTTTCAACGCGGCAAGATTATAAAAATCATCATCATCATCATCCAATAAGTCTCCTTCTTTTACTACTAACGGTGAGAGTGGACGGGAGGATTCCACCGCGCGTTCGAACGCTCGTTTCAACTCTTCTTCTTCCATGTGATTTTTGCTCTAAAAATAACGAACTTTTCCCTTCTTTCTTTCTTTTAAAAATTTGCTGGGAAAGGAGAAAAAAATCAACACCCTAAATATTTTTTTTTGTTTGATCTCAAGAAGACGCAGGAGAAATGAGGAGGTTCTTTTCTTTGAAGAATCTGCACTCTATTATACACGCACACATTAAAACAAATATGTTTGCCATCCAAGCGTCTTCCAACGCGGTTTCCACCGCGCGCCCGACTTTCACGAAATCCGTGAGAACGGCGAAAGCGTCCGTGTCGAACGCTTTACCGTTCGCACCGTTGAGGTATGGGGTAGATTTCGATATATAGATTTTTTTTTGGATTACGTCAGAGCGTCCCGTTTTCTCTCATATCTCTCGTTGTGTTTTTCTTTGAAAAGGTGGAGGAAAAAAATGGCCAATCGCGCGCGCTAAACGTTTTGTGGTGGGAAAATCCAATCGGGGAAGGCGAATATCGTCGCGAAGAACGCGCGCACGCGAATACGTTTTCGTCGACGTTGTTCCGATATTCCTCGAAATCTGTTCGCGAGTGGTGGCATCTCCGTCGTTTTCGGAAACGCGGGGGGATGTGTGATTTTGATTCTCGTGGAAGAGATGATGATAAAACGTCACCATCGGGACTCGATCCTCTTTGCCTCGATGCGAGTGTGATTCGTTTTCTCTTTTTACTCCTCCGAGGATATCCTGTGATCATCGGGAAACTGACTGACCGTCTGAATTTTTCTTCATTACTATTACACCAATAACAGCATCAAATCCACCAAGTCGTCTCGCTCCTTGGTCATCTCCAACTCGGTCACCAAAAAGCCGGACTTGTCCGACCCGGTGTTGAGAGCCAAGCTCGCGAAGGGTATGGGCCACAACTACTACGGTGAACCGGCGTGGCCGAACGATTTGTTGTACATTTTCCCGGTTGTTATCTTGGGTACCATCGCGTTGTCCATCTCCTTGGCGGTTATGGAACCGACGGCGTTGGGTGAGCCGGCGGATCCGTTCGCCACGCCGTTGGAAATCTTGCCGGAGTGGTACTTTTTCCCGACTTTCAACGCGTTGAGAGTCATCCCGAACAAATTGTTGGGCGTTTTGTCCATGGCTGCCGTCCCGGTTGGGTTGATCACCGTTCCGTTTTTGGAATCTATCAACAAGTTCCAAAACCCGTTCAGAAGACCGGTCGCGACCACCGTCTTTTTGATCGGTACCTTCTACGCGATTTGGATGGGTATCGGCGCCACCATGCCGATCGACAAGGCCATCTCCCTCGGCGTCTTCTAAATTTGTGAATACTACTGCAAAAGAAATATTTTATAATTAGATTAGAAGAAAGCACAGAAAGACAGAGAGAGAGTGAAAGAGAGGGAAGAACAGCGGAGATGAGGAGAAAGAAGAATGGAGAGAAGAAGAAAACTTATAGGTTGCTCGAGAGAGAGAGTATATGCGAGACTTTTAGTAACCGACCAGCGCACAGAACGAAAAAGAACATACATATTAGAGTGTACCGCTTCCTCGTCGTCGACGACGAGAGAGGCGTTTTTCAAACCGTATAGCTTGTAATAAACCAAAATATCACATCGTAAAGAGTTAATTTATACATACCGATCATCTATAGTAGTATCGTTCCGCTTCGCCTCGAACTCGTCGCATACAAGACAAATTTTGTATCTCTTCTCTCCACACTTTGAAACACAGAAGACATACCATGTGCCTCTTCTTTTCCTGCTGCGCGACTGAGGACGACATCGACGAAACTGATTGCGGCGAGTGTTCCCAACAGTGCGAGTTTATCGAAGAAATCGCGCACTTTTGTTCTTCTTCCGTTTCTTCTTCTTCTTCGGCGTCCTCCGTATCTTTGCGAGAGACTTCGTACGTTTTTTTCTCGCTTAACTGTCAACTCCTGAGAGGCGTCTGTCGAGGCCAGGGCGGCAGAGCATCGTACCTTCTCTTACGCGCGGCGTGCTTGGCGAATCGATTGGCATCGATCGAGGAATTCGTGGACGCGATCGCGCTGCAAGAGTGTTTCGATGAAGAGAGCACTTCGCTTTTGATTCGAAAGCTCTCCGCGTATTTTCCTCACGTGATTCGAGGAAAAGCAAAGAGCGGGTTGGTGATTTTGAGCAAGCTTCCGGTGAGACACAGCGTTTTCCACGAGTTTAAAACGTCCTCGGGAGGCGAGAAACTATTTTTTAACAAAGGCGTGCTCGGAGTCGCGCTGAGCGATCCGGACGAGGACACGACCGTGTGCATGTTTAACGCGCATCTTCAGTCTGACTTCTGGCGCGAGTCGAGGGAAACCCGAGAGGAGCAAGCGAAGGAAATGAAGACGTTCGTTCAGAAATCGATACACTCGCGAGTATTCGTTGGATCATCAGCGAGCGATGTTATTGATGCGGCGGTGGTATGTAGTGACTTGAATTGCATCGCGGGAAGCGCAGAGTATGAGAAAATAATGCAAGTGCTCGGTGGCGAAGAAGGAACGTTTCGCAATACGCTTCCGATCGGGGACGACGACGACGAGTTTTTACAGACGTTTCCAGAGTGCACGTATTCTCTAAAAAAAGGGAGATACGTCGTCGTGGATGAAACGACGAAGAAGAAAAGACTGGACTATATTTTCGAGATTAGCGGTGAAATAAAGAGCGAAGAAGGAGAGATGAAGATGTCGAGGAGAAGAAAAACTAAAGCTCGGGTCGTTCGCGCGCTTCGGGACGATAACAACGCCGTTATCGGATCATCGCGGCATCATAGCCGCTATCGAACGCGTGTATAATTGATTGATTGAAATGTATTACAGAGCAAATAATTATCGTTTTATGGTATGTTACATAAAGAATGTTTTGTTTTTTCAACCTCTCTCTTCCTGGACAGTTTCGATTTCTCTCGGGCTCGTCGGCGCGAGATTTGAATCGGGAGATGTTCTCAACTCCTTTTCGCGATTCTCATACCCGATCGAAATCGACCCGTCCATGGTATTGCTATTATTGTTGTTATTTGAATTATTGTCCGTTGCTCCTCCTGATCTGGACGCGCCGCTCGAATTAAGCATCTTATCTCTCGCGCTCGCAGAGTTTGAGAGTCTCGAGCGCGAAGAAGATCGCGACAGAGTATTCAGTTTGTCTGCTCCGATATTGGCGGTAACGTTCGCGATATTCCCAGGACTATTCGGCGACGACTTCTGCATTTCTTGCTTCTTCGGCGTATCGATTGGACTGAAATAGTCCTGATCGTCCACTGCGGCGGGAGCTTTCGGTTTGCTGCTTTCACCTTTAGTATTAGTATTGGTATTATGATTTGATGATGTGCGTCCTCTATTAATATTAGTGCCACTTCTTGTTGTTGCTGTTGTTGCCGTGTCTGCTGTTGTTGCTGCTGCTGCTACTACTACTGCTGCTGCTGGTGTGCGCGATGCTGCGCTGTTTCTGTTATCCATACTTTTCTTTTTCGACGACGACGACGATTTTCTGCTTTTCCTTTGCTCCGGCGACCGTGGCGCGACTTCGACCCAATCCCCGGGCGCGTCTCTTCTCCCGTTTATGAATCGCGAATCTAGAACCGAGCCTGAAGCCGCGTGCATGTGTATAAAGCGCTCATTTTTCAGGAGCTCGCCGCATAAATCTTGCACCGACGTGTCATTGTTCATGTGCATCGTCGTCGTCGTCGTCGTCGTCGTGTCACTACTGCTCGAGCGCTCGAGAAGATTTCGTTTCTGTTGTTCTTCCTCCGTGGCTGGCGCGACGCCGGAAAAGAGCGCGCCAAACACGTTGCTCAAAGAGTCTTGCAGAGACGATGGATCTGGATCTGTACTGGTCGCTGCTGTTGCCGCGAGCGTCTTCTGTTTCTTATTCTCCTTCCCACTCTTACTCTTCAAGCTCTTCCTCTCCTTCTCCAACGCGCTCGAAATCTTTCCGCTCGTCGCTCTCAAAACGTCCGCCTTCCCTCTCACCACGTCCCGTTCTCTCTCTAAAAGCGTCACCATGATGTACCGATCAACCTCACTGTTCAAATCCACGTCATCTCTCTTCATCGCGGACGACGAGGAATGAGTCGTCGCAAAATTTGCACACTCAAAACTACTCTCGCCTGCGTCTCTCCTCAAAACGCTCAGCGACTTTGGCGGCGGCACGCCTAAATACTGTGGCATACTCCCAGACGGATTCATCGAGCTGTGCTGATGTTGCGCTCGCGCCAACGACGGCGCCGGTGACGTGCTACTTGCCCGCGACGTCGACGCATCTCTTTTCTTTTTTTTCCCTTTCTGTTGTTGTTTTGTGTTTTTGGGCGCGACGCCGTTTTGCGCGTTCACCGAATGTTGTCTCTCGCACTCCTCCTCGCGTATGATCTGATCCGCGCTCGATAACGTAAAAACGTTCGCATTCGTCATCGGTTCATTCCAACAAGGCATTTTGACATCGTCCTCTGCATCGTTTTTTCTCGTCGTATTCGTATTATTAGTCGTAGAATTTCTCATAATGGCTTCTTGTCCTTTTGAGCTGTTTTTGGTCTCTTCGACAACAAAATTTTCGGACGATGATTTTCGATCGCTCGTCGAAGCCGTACTGGTGGTGGTGTTTGGGACGACGTACATCGCCGGGTGTTTCGACGACGTGCACCCCATGATGATATTGATTTATCAAACGATGATGATGTCGGCCATGATGACGGATAGGACGTCAAAGACTTTGCGTCTGTTTCTGTTTCTTAAGCTTCTTCTTCTCTGATGATGAAAATGATGATGATATTGTTGTAACCGCTTTCCCTGAAACGCCACCCAAAAAATTAATATTCTCTCTCGCCTTTCTTTTCTCACCTCCTAAACTCTTATAAAGAAGATCAGATCAGAGACAAACGAATACTACCACGTTCTTTGTCTTCTTTGTCTTCTTCTTCTTTTTGACTTCTTCTTCTTCGTCTGAAGAGAGAGAGAAAGAGAGAGAGAGAGAGAGAGAGTCTGATGATTTTTGGATGTGTGTTTTTGTGATGATGAGATGATGTCGAAGAGTCACAAAAGAGAGAAAAAAAAAGGCAAACAAAAAAAAGAGAAAACGCTCGCCCGTCAGCCACAAGAAGAGAGCGCAGAAGCTGAAAGACGTGCAGTTTTTCGAGAAGTGACATTTTGCTTTTTTTCCTGCTCTGCGTTAAATGTTGTTGGGGAAAAACACGTCTCTCATCAGCGAGCTTTGTTGGCAGGAAACAGTTACGTATTACGTGTTTGTACACACAACAACACACACGTGTTATATACACGATGGAGACCAACGAAAACACGAAGAACACGCACAGAGACTTTGACGAAGATGATAGTAAAGAATACTTTAGAGAAGAAGCGGGAGTCTATTCATCATCAGCAGCACAACAACAACAACAACAACAACAACAACAACAGAATCAGAATCAGGCGCGAACGTTTACGAACGTGTTCGACTTAGTGGACCGGTACGCGCAGACGCGAATATCGCACGAAGAAAAGACAAGAGAGGCGATGATGTCGATCGCGCAGGCGAGATATTCGCTCGGCTCAGTGGGATGGGAAGCGGTGGCGAACGACGCGGAAGCAAAGAAAACGACGGCGAAGTGCTACGTCGCCGTCGCAAAAGTGACTTCTTCGAGTGATGATGATGATGTTGAAATTGATGGCAAGCGCAACGCGTTTCGAGCGGTGTTCATCACGGACGACGAGGAGGAGGAAAAGGAGGGAGAAGAAGAAGATGAGCAGACGCAAAGGAGTAAAGGAAGAAGAAGACTGAAACCGGTATACCAGGCGAGAGCGGTGATTGAAAAGTTTCGCGAGTTGACGAAAGCGTCCGCGGAGGTGCTCTCGCTGAAAAGCGCTTTGGGAAGGGAAGTGGAGAGGTACGAGAGACAGTACTTAACAGCAGCAGCAGCAGCAGCAGCAGCAGCAGCAGCAGCAGCGCGGTAGAAGTAAGAATATACGTTTAGGTGATGGGCAATAATATATTTATTTTTTTAAGCAACTAATATTACAAACGCGTCCTTGTTTTCTATTTAAATTTGTGCGTAAAAATCACCAATCATCGTCGTCGTCGTCAACATCAACATCATCATTTCTTTCCAGAGTCGACGACGACTTCACTTTCCTCGTTACTTACTTTCCTGTCGGTATAATCGCAACCGTCTCCCATGATTTTACTCAAATCTTTAGACGTACCCCCACCTCTGATCATTGAACTCGCGATGCCGATGACGAACAACACCGGCATCAACACGCCCAACGCCCACGCCGGTAAATCGATATGAAACGCGTCCAATATCATATCCAAACCGACGAAAATTAACGTTAAACCGACGGAATACTTCACGTCTGGAAATAAATTCACCGCGTTCCCGACGACTGGATAACACGTTCTCACAAACACCGCCGCCGTGATGTCCCCCATAATCGCCGCTCGCAATCGGTAATGGTCCAACTCGTAAATCGTCGCCACGCCGTCGATGCAAAAGATAATATCGCACAACTCGATGACGAGGAGACAAACCAGCGCGGGCGTCACCATACATATTCTCGCAGACGAAACGACCCCTCCATTTTCATCCTCCACCAACTCGTCTCCCCCCGTGACCCACAAGGCGCTTCCGTGGTACTTCCTCGTGACCCACCCGAAAGAGTGACACGTTCTTCTCACGTACGCGGTCACTCCTTGCGCTTGCTCGTCTATGCTATCCTCGTCCTCGTCCTTGTCCTCGTCCTCGTCTTCTTCCATCATCGTCTGGTACCCTTGGTACGCTAAATATAAACCAATAACGATAAACGCCGGCCAAAACTTGGACAACATCCCTCGCAACACCAAAAACAGCGCCAACCTTACGCCAATCATGATCGGTACCCCCAACAGTAAAATACTCGGTCGTCTCGAGTTTGGCACTTTCAAACTCTCGAAGATTTGGTGAAACACGACGATGTTATCTAAACTCAAAACGGTTTCTAATATCACCGCTTCTCCGTAATACGGTAATATGGACCAATCGTCTCGCAACGACTCAAAGACGCCTAAGAGGACAATAAAAACTAAAGAACCCACCATCGCTTGTAACGGTTGTCTACGAACCCAGTCGTTGTATTTCGCTAAAACGCCCGGATCGATCGGGCCGCCGGGCACGTTCCACTGGTCTCTTCGTGTCATCTTGTCTTTCTTGTCGCCTCCTTTTTCAGGAGGATCGTTGTTCGCATTCTTATTCGCGCCGTACTGAGACGTCGCAGTAGACATTTCTAATCAATCACTCTCTCTTTCTCTCTCTCTCTCTAATGCGTGTAAATGATCTGTACACGTGTAGTAAAACTTCTCACTCGTCTCTGGATCCGTTGTTGTCTCTCTTTTAATAATAATACCGCGTGTTGTTGTGTTCTAAAGCGCGCAAAGCGAGATGTTTTTGTGCGTCAAAGATATAATAATGGGGGGGAGAGACGCGGCTCCTTTCCTTACGAGTGAGAGAAAAAAGAATTACTTTGAATTACTTTTGTTTTGAAAAAAAGGCAGATTCTTCATTTGGACTCGCAAAGAAGAAGGAAATCTTACTACACTTATAAAGGTGGGAGTAACGAGAGAGAGAGAGAGAGAGAGAGAGAGAGAAGAGTTAGAGAGAGAGAAAGGAGGAGGAAGAGAGAGAGAGAGGGCGATTTTGAGATGATTTCCTCCAAACAATCCTCCTTAGTAAACTTCTTTCCTCCTTTGTTTTTGTTTTTGTTTTCGCTTGTGCTTTCTTCGTCGTCGTTTTTGTCGTCGGATGCGCAACTTGGGATATCTGTGATGAATTCCAACTCTGGCGTCACACCGGTTATAGAAAAAACGTACGAACCGGACGAGAAGAACGTGAACGGTCTCATCCAAGCCGGGTTCCCCAAGGAAAAAGCGGAAAAAGTGTTGCGAGCGATTGGGAACGAAAACTGCTGCGGGCCTCAAATCAAGTGGTTGTTTGCGCACGATTTAGAGAGGAACAAAGCGAGAAACGAGTTGAAGAAACACGAGTCGTGTTTTACGAGCGAACACACCGATTACGACGGCTACGCCAACGTTTGGGGGAACCAAAATAAACAGCCAGACGCCGGCCAGTGTTGCCAATCGTGCAAAGACTACGTTCCGAAAGCGCCGAATTATTATCCGTGCAACGTTTGGGTGTATTGCCCGAAAGAACAGGGCTGTTTCGCGCCGGCGGCTGGGGAGTTTAAATACCAAGACTGTTGGTTGAAATATCAACATGATCCTATTCACGTTCACGTGAACATGAAAGGCGAATATTCCGCTGAATATCGCATCTCGCATCCGACCGCGCCGGAAATGGTCGATTGGACCGCCGGGGTGGTGTTAACCGAGGAAGAGTTTCATCGAAGCGAGGGCGATTTAAATCACACGTGGTCCGCTCGCTCGCACTGGAGAAAGTTGTTAGCCGATAACAACAGATAATAGTCGTTAGATAAATAATTTCAGTTATTATTAGGAGTTAGTTAGCTATAGATATAGATGTTAAAAAGAGAGATTATCGCATGCGCGAGAGAGACATCACAGAAATTTCGTCACATTCTTTGCGCAGCATCAGAGCATTCCTACTAATGCGCGCGGCGTTCCTCGTCGTGCTCTCTTTCCTTTTGCACCCGTTGAAAGTGTTGTTTACGAAAACGACCAACAACAACACCAACAACTATTCTCGTCGGGGATTTCGACGTCGTCGTTTTCTCCGCACTTCTTTTTCTCGCGGGAATACAAACACTGAAACAACGACATCACCGTCGCGTCAATGTCATCGTCTGAGCAAAGACGAGACGATGTGGTTGTTTCCGCACCGAATCGATCCGATGTTTGAAGACGACGAGGAAGAAAACAATACTTTGAACAACGTAGGGTCGGGGCGATCGGAGCGAAGCTGTCACGTGTGGTTCGAGAACGGGTACGTTTGATGCAGATGATGATCATGATCACAGAGCTGAAATTGTTTTTCGTCTTTTTGTCTCTTTAGGCGTTTTATTCAGTTGTCTTGTCTCTGTCTTGTCTGGTGGTTTAAAATACGACTCACGCGCATATATCACACACATTTCTCCTCTCATCACATAAAAACAGGACGAACGAGAACGTTCGAATGCTGTGGATTGATTACGATGGCAACCACCAACCGTATAAGCTGTTAAAACCTGGGCAAAGACATCGGCAGCAGACGTATTTGACGCACCCTTGGACGTTTAAAACGGCGTCTTCGAGAGAAGAAGAACATTCGGACGGGGAGGACGGGGAGGTAGGAGGAAGAGGAAGAGGAGATGAAGAAGAGGGAGGAGAAGGAAGAGAGCTGCCAGAAAGGTTGGTGATTCGGGATAGTCCGGTGTTTTATCCACCACCGGAAACGATGGATTCGGAAGAAGATTCTGGCGACGACGAAGGGGACATGGCGCCTTCGTCTGGAGGAAGATCGAGCGCGGAGGTGTTTTCAATCACGTACCCGAAGACTGTGACGAATTGGAGTCCGAGAACGAACAAAACTTTGAAATGTTACCAGAGCAACGCGTTCCAGTCGGCTGTTAGGGAAACTCTGCGCGTGTGGACTTTCGCGCACGCGAAACGAGAAGAAGAGGAAGAAGAAGAAGACAAAAAAGCAACGAACGAACAACAAACGGAGGCATCGATGTATTCGTCGCCGCCAGCTTCCGCGAGTGTTACTACTCGTATCACAACCTTAGCGATATTCCAAAAGACGTGTTGGTGAACGAAATCATTCGTCGTTTCGCGCCAGAACCGCCGTATTATAACTTAATGCTGTGCACGTGAGGAAATATTTTGTACCACCACCAATATTAAAGCAAGAGAGAGAGAGACACACACACATAAAAACACACAAACACTGAGAAAGAAAGACACAGAAGCGAGTATCTATATTTTAAATAATAAAACATATATCATTAACAAACTATTAAGCAGATTTAGATGGTATATCTAATCGTTCTAATTTTACATTCTACCCGTGTCCACTCCTGCTAATCGTTTCAACAACTCGTACGTCGCGTACGTGATCGAAACGCCCGGTACTACTTTCGCAAACTCCGGGTAGATGCCGCGATACAAACCGACAAAGCCTTCTTTCCGGATGACTCTTTTGAAGACGGCTAAGAAAGTGTCTCCTCTCGTCGCATCGCGCATTTGCATGCGCCTACGCACTAAATCTAAAGGGAACGTTGCCGACGCCGAAACGACCGCCGAGGCTGACCCGCACGCTAAACTGATAAACATCGGATTCTCTTTTCCAAACTCGCCGGTGTTGTTGCCGAAATAGTTCCGCAAAGTTTCGTACGCGGCAAAGTTTATCGCCAAGTTCGGCCCGACGCCGACTAATGTCGGCGGTAAGCCGCGATACAAACCTCTCGCGCCTTCTTCGCTGACAATCGTTCGCATGCTCCTTAAAATCCCTTTATAGTGTGGATGTTGTTGCCCACCATTCATTGTTGTCGTCGACGCGACTCCTCCTCCGCTCGCGCTCGTCTCCGCCATCGTCGGCGTCACTTGCGCGGCTAACCTCGTCCTCACCAAATCTAAAGGATACGTCATCGTGCACGAAAAACACCCGGCAAACGCCCCGGCCGCCAACCTTTTCGTCACCTCCCACGCCTGATACTCTTTCACGTTCCACCTCCCCTCGACTTCGTTTTCGATAAAGTCGAGCGTGTTTTCGTACGTGTAAAAATTAATCGCGGAATACGGTAATCTGTGCGCAATCGTCACTCCGTTCCCTTTCCACAACGCCCGAACGCCTTCCGTGTTCACGATGTGCCTGAGACTCTTCACGATTCCTAAATCTTGCTTGGCGACGACGCTGTTCGACCACCCGGGCACCGCGTTCGTGCCTTGCAACTGTCTTAAAATGGTTAACCGAGCGAGAGGTGCCGTGCACGATTTACTAAACGCGCCGGCGACGCCGCCGGAAACGAGCATTTTCGTCGTATCCGACGTCGTCCTCGTCTTCATAGTTTCTTCTATTTCTTCGTCTTCTTTCGTCTTTATCTCTTTCAACATCCTCAAATCGTCGTCGTCTTTATTGATGATTTTTAAATCAATTTTCCCCGGGGAACCATCATCGTTTCCATTCCACCAAGTGTATCTCTGAGTCCTTTTCCCCGCCGCTTTGTGTTGTTCTTGTCCTCGATGATGTCTCTTCTCTTTCTTCACGCTTTCGTCCAACTCGTCCACGAACCTCGGCGGCGAGGACGCGTCTTGACCCATACCTTGCGGCATCTTTTCTTCTTTGCGTTCTTGCGTTTTTGTGCAGGAAATTGGATTCAAAACTTCACTCTTTGGATTGGAGCGCAATACACAACAACAACAACAACAACAACAACAAAGAGCGCGACTCTTTATACTACTTTAGCAGAGAGAGAGAGAGAGAGAGAGAAAAAGTTTAAGAGGAACACTTACTGGTGAAAAATAGATACAAATACGAATGGGCGTGATAACGGACCAACCGGCGTACCCGGTGACGGACAAACATCCATCCGTCTCGAAATGCATCGCAAACTTCAACACGCAAGATTGGGCGACCGCGATCGCGTTTCCAATAGCTTCGTACCCGTTCGGCATGTGGGCCGGGGCGAAAACAGTCAACACGAGTCAATATTGCCTGAAAAAACCAACCGCGATCACGGCGATGATTTGTGGGGGGATGTGCGGGATGTTCTTAGCGGTGGAGAATAGCGCGGGGAGGTTGATGGGGTTCCGGAAATAATATCATACCGGTGTACTAAGATTTGGAATTCGAGCGAATTCTTGGGCGTTCAATGTCATCAATCTGATGATTCGGCAAAGATCGAAGACGTTCCAGTATTCGCTCCTCCGCGTTAGAAGAAAACGTTTCGGGAGAGAGAGCAGCCGACCGATTTAGAAGACCTTTAAGAGAGATTAAGAGAGAGAGAATTAATTGTTCGATTTCGATTTTGTTATATTTACGCATACGAAACGATGCCACGACGACGACTCTGTTGTGTACCATCATCACACAACAACAACACAAAAAGTGAGAAGACAGAGAGAAGAAAAAGAATAAGAGAGCATTCACCAAAGTTTCTTTTTTTAGCAAGTGTTCTGTGTATATCGCGTATTCACATTTTTCCATATCGAGAAGAGATTACATCACAAGTTGACACACACAACCATCTATCATGAGAGACGATTGTCCTCCGCTAGTCCCCGCGCGAGCGTCCACGTTCGCCCTCGCGCGAATGACTGTTGCACTTTTGAGACGAACGCAAAGAAGAACAACGCAAAATGATCTTTTGGCGATGGTTTTCGTGCACTCGTTTTTACTCACCAACGGTTGGGTTCTCGTTGGGGAAACGAATTCGTTCGTGGACGACGACGAATTTTTTTGCAGCGGTGAGAGCAGCGCTACGTACCGATTCGATTCCGACGATGGAAAATTGAGCACTCTCGTCGACGTGCGCTCGACGCGAGTGGGTAAACACACTTTGAGTGTGACGTTTGCGTTTGAAACGGAAAGAGATATCGAAGAAAAAGAAGAAGAAGAAGAAGAAGAGGAGATAAAGACGCTGTTGGTAACGGTTCCCCAAAAGGAAAAAGAGAAGCACTTATTAGACGAAGAATGCTTCAAAGACGAATCCGTTCGAAAGCTCGGGGAGGATATCGTGAATCAAATGGTAAAGGAGAAGATATTAAACCACCGCGGGATGGTCGAGCCTGCGAAAGAGAAGGAGTGTTTGAAGTGCAAGGATTGGGAACGCCGCGACCTCGAACGACGACGACTTCAAGAACAACAACGACAAAACGAAATACTCGGAGGAGGGTATCCGAACAGAAACGATCCGTTTAGCAGCAGAGGGCCGCCGTCGTTTCCGAGGCAGCCGTTACATCCGGGGATGGGACCGAGGATCGATTACATCGGGCCGCCAGATATTCCGGATTTCGGAAGAAACTTTTGAGGCGAATATAGATTTGAGAGAAAGAGAGAGAAAGACAAAGCGCGAAAAAAAGCTTTCGCAGTGTATATCAAAAAAGCTGTTGTACCTTGTACCTGTAATTAAACGCTGACATATTCCTAAAAACCACTATATATACTATCTCTAAAACACGGCGTAAAACTCTTTCTTCATCACGACATGTGTTGCCAATGTCGCAACGGAATCGCGGCGAACAAAATCAACAACAAAACGATCGATATCGATACCACATTTTTCCTCGTTTTTCTCGACTCTCCGAAACACCACGGAATATCTAACGCTTTCGAACACGCTCGAACAATCGCGTTGCTACTACTATTGCTACCGTCTTCTCTCCGTCGTCCGCCGCCGTCCGAGAATTCGTTGAATCGCGCGTTCGTCCTCTCGCCGACTCCTCCGTTCCCGCTTTCCTCGTCTAACCGGGAAATTAACCCATCCATACTCGTCGCGCTTATCGACCGGTTGTGCACGTGGTACACGTCACTCTCGTTATTGTCTTTTTCGTTTCTGTTTTGATGATGATTATACTGCTGCTGATGATTATTGTACAAGAAATTAGTACTGTTCTTCGTCGGCGACGACGCGTTGATGTTGTTGTTGTTGTTGTTGTTGTTTCTCAGCTCTGAAATCGTATCTCTCGATTCGTTCGCAATTAAAGTCGTCGGCGACGAGCCGTTGCTGCCAAAACCACCATTACCATTACCACCACTCGCGACGTTTGTTTTTGCCGAAACTCCTCGTTCTTCTTCGAAGCGCCGTCGTCGTTTGCAGCAGTCGCATCATCAGATCCCAATAACGTTTTTATTTTAAACGTCGTCATCGGCGTCGTGAATTCTTCTTCCTCTTCTTTTTCGTTCACGTCGTCGTCGTTACTTTTGTTGGTCGGAGGAGGAGGAAAAGGAGACGCTTCTTCTAAATCCTCCTCCTCTTCGAAAGAGTCGTTCAAGGACACCGCTTTAAATCCTACTCCTTTTTTCTTCATCATCCGTTCTCTCAATTTGTGTGTATCTCTCTCTCTCTCTGCTGTTTGTTTTTGTTTTGCTCTCGTTAAAACAATGAGGTAAAAATGGAGCAAACCGTGAGTAAGACATACAGTCTTACGAGTAAGAAAAAGGGACTTACAGAGTCAAATTTGAGTAAGGAATACGGACTTACATAGAGCGTACTCCTTACTTCTAAATTTTACACCCTAACTTGTGATTTTCCTTCATTTTGCGCGAGACAGACAAACACAACTTTGTCCTCCCGAGGAGGAGAGACTTTGTTTGCCTCTCTCTCGCTTAAGAAGAAGCAGACGAGACATAGAATCTCTCGCTGCTCTCTCGCTGCGCTCTGATATACTTTGACGCTCTTTCTTTCTTTTTTGTGGTGTGTGCGCGAAAAGATGGCGACGACAAAGAAGAAGTTAAAGAAGAAGATTTCCGCCGATGAAAATGAAAGCTTTTCCCTAGCATCAGCGCTCGCTTTGGTTGTTGTCGGCGCGGCGTGGTGGGTGCTAATGAAAAAGAAGAAAGAAGGGAAAGGGAAGGAAAAGAAGAAAACGACGAAGAAGAAAGGTGGACCCGCGTTCAACGTAGAGAACATTGCTAAGAGAGGATCCTCCGTGAATTCATCAACAAATTCGACGAATGTGTTACCTCGAAACAAGCAACAATCGAACAAAAAATCGAAAGCGAGACGCGACGCGTCCAAGGCGAAGAAAGAACAAAAAGCAGAACAGTTGAAACGAGACACAGAGCAGGCTAAGAAAAGTTCTTCTAAAGGAGGAAACCAGGTACCGAAAAGCAACGACATGATGGGCGGGGAAGCCGGGAAGACGTTCACGACGACGAGCCACGTGAAAGTGCCGGTTTGGTACGCCGAACATCGCGAGAGGAGCGGTAAGAAGGACATGTGATAAATGAGATAAAGAAGAAGAGCAAATCCGCGTCGTCGAAAGAGGAGGAGGAGGATCGACACATCGCTGGTAAGAAAAGCCGCCTTTTGACGAAATAACAGCACTTTATCGGGGACTTTAATATAGTCTATATAATAGTTTAGGAGTAGGAGTTTTTGATGATAAAGTTGTTTTTGGATAAAACCGCCGCACAAAAAATCAAACGAAATTATGACGCTCTTACTAAACAACTTCTGTCGCGCGTTTCCTTCGCACCACAACAACTCGACGAGCACGTCTTTCAGTGACGCTTCTTCTTTTTATGACTCGAGAGGGTTCATCGTCAGAGCGAGTCTTGGGACGACGAAGAAGAAGAAGAATCATCTCGTTGCACATTTCCACCGGGAAAAAACCCATCGTCAAAGTCATCATCATCGTCGTCGTCGTCGCGGTGTCGGTGTCGCCGCCGAGCAACAACAGAATAACAACGAGAATAATAATTTCCAAACCGGCGAAAAATTGGACGAAAAACTTTCCTTATTCGGCATCACGCACACGCAAAAGGAGTACGAAGCGGCGGAGTTCATCATGAAATCGAAACCGAAGTTCGTGGTGTGCGAAACCGCCGTCTCTGCGGGCCACGGCGAGCAACACGGGAACATGGTCACGTTCGAACAAGGCGTGCAACAGATGATGATAGATCCGACGTTGGACGAAGCGTTAACGTTTGTGACTCGATTGGCCGGGGAGATGAAATCGGAAGTGGATAAGGACGCGTTGGTGGGAGATTTTTGGATGTCCATGCGAGAACAGTTGCCGGCGGAACCGCTGGTATACGCCGCGGCGATGTACGTGGACGCGAAGATTGTCTTTGCGGATAGACCGAAAAGAAGCACGTACGGGAGGTTAGTCACTGAACCAACGTTAGAGGAGTTGGACGAGGCGTTTAGCAAACAGTCGGAGAGAAATTATAGGTTGTTGTTGCCGGAAAGTGATAAGCTGAGACAGGAGTGCGATTCGATTATAACCGAGAACGACGCGTTCCAAAAGTACATCATCGACGAACGCGATCAAATCATGACCTCGTGCATTCGTAAGTGCGTGTCTAGTGAGGACGGACAGAGCGCGAATTCTGTGGTTGTCGTGGTCGGTGCGGATCATTTCGAAGGGATTAAAAAGTGTTATAAAGACGTGTTTGGTGCGAGCGAGGTGGAAGCGAAAGTGCCGGAACTGTTGGAATGTAAAGACGTGTCCTCTGTAGATAGTCCAGGTTTAAGATTAGCCATCGCGTTACGAATGCTTGGGTTGCGATGCTCGCCAGATTTAATAGACGATATCATGCGTTCTTTAGAGAAAGACGTCGCGGGATTAGACAACGCGGAAAAGGAAAAGTTTGAATTGAATTCGGAGGCGTTTGGGTCGACTCGCATGTTGTTGGCGTTGGTGGACGACCGCGAAGTGTTCGACGCCACGGTCGCCGGCTTGGGTAAGAGCGACTTTTGGGAAAAGTTGGCAAAATTTCGAAACATGCGACCGAAATACGGCGGAAGTGGTATGGATGAAGCGAACATTAACGAGCTGCGTTTAGCGAGCATGGTTGGTTTCTAATTATTATTACTACGAAAAACACTCGCACAAAAACGAGAAATGATGCAACTACTTTTAAGTTCTACGCGACTACTACTCATCGTCCGTTTCATTCCGCCGCCGCTGCCACGCGTCTCTCGACGACTAAAACAACCTCGTAGTCACCGGCTTTACCGTTACTCTGTATAGCTTTCAAACACGTCTCGAATTCCACATCTATCAACCGTAACAGCCTTTCTTCGTCTTCCTCTTCTTCTTCTTCGCGAATCTCCAACGCCGAGCGCACGGTACACATGACTCTTTTAAACCCAGGTCTGCCATTACCGCCTAATAATAAGTTCCCTTGCCCGTACTTCATCGTCGGTATCATCCCTGAAACTGCTCTGATTATGTCGTTCGCTCGAAACGGAGACGACCTGTCCGTCACTTCGGTTATTTTCACCCCTTCTCGAGTCGGTTCGACAATCGCTCCGAGCGGAGGATATCGCGCGTGATGCACGACTCGAGAGGATGCCGAGTCAACTCGGACGGACACGTTTATCGCCGTCTCTTCGTCCAAATTGACCGTAAGTTCCCTAAACACCACCGGTTTCGTCGTCAAAGTCTTCTTCTTCTTCTCTGCGCTTTGAGGGGAGTCCTCGTCCTCGTCTTCGTAATCAGAAGAAGAAGAAGACAAAGTCGCTTCCTCTCCTCGTCCTCCTCGCAAAAGCATATCCAGCGCGTTCAACTCATCATCATCACCACGACTATTCGCTCTTCGTCCTCGTTCTCCATTCGTTTTCTGTGTGTTCGTTTTCCCCGTCAAAGTTCGACCAAAGAAGATATTACTTCTCAACGACGACGACGGGAAAGAACGAGGACAAGAACAACACGACGACGACAAAAAACGAACTCTTATCGGGGGAGATAGAGGAGGAGGAGAAGGAGCCGCCAAAGAAGCCGCCATTAAAGGCATTTATTTGATCGACCGAGAGAGAAAGATATGGAGAGAAAGTGAAGTCACATTCGCCCCTAAAACCTCATTTTGAACACACGCAATTCAATTCCTTTGCGTATACATACTATATAAAAATCACGAACAAAATGGAGAAACTGATGAAAAACATCGCCATCTTCTCCTCCGCGTTTATCGTCGTACCCGCTGGGAGAGATATTCTTTTCCCTCTCTACGGTTTACCTCTTTTAGAGGATGGAAAGATGTTACAATTGATGAACCCGCAAGGGAAGGACGCACAAAAAATGGTCTGGGGATTGTGGGGCATCAACCACGTGTTCGTGTCGATTTTGAAAGTCATCGCGGTGCGCGAAAACAATCAGAGACTGATGAAAATGCTCTTGTGCACGGTCGTGCCGACGCTGTATTTCCTGGCCGTGGGTAATGCTGGGATGAAAAAAGCCGGGGGCGATATGACTGGGTTCGTGATTATAATCGCTTTGCAATTGGTCAGTTTAACGTACTTGGCGTTTAAAAGCGACGGAAGAAGAAAAAGCTCGAGGAAAACGAGATAGATGAGTATCTAAAAGTCTACTCAAGACATTCATCGGCATATATATATTATTACAGGAAGCGCCGCCGCGCGGTTGATACGGAACACGATATACCGAAAACGACGCTCCTCGCGAGCGGGCGCGAAAGACGAATATTACGTTTTGAGTGAGAAACCAGTTAAGCGCTTTTACATTCATTTGTTGTACATAAAATAAATTCATCTCTCTCTCTCTCTCTCTCTCTTTCTATCCCTCTCGGGAGAAGATACAGAGAAGAGAAACTACTATGTATATAAACTAATAAGGCATCTCCTTGACTTTACTTCTTCGAAGCACCCTTCTTGGCGCCGTTGGTCTTCTTCTTCTCCTTTTCTGCTCGTTCGTTACTTTCGGCAAGCTTCGCGGCGTCGAGTAGGTTTTGATAACTCGACGTCGGTCGGAAAGGCACGAAGCCGCGAGGACTGGCGCCGTCTTTGCTCGCTCTGTTTTGCGGCACGCCGCCGCCAGCCATGAGACCGGCGGCGTTGGAAGCCATCTGCGCGGCGATGGCAGCTTGTTGTTGCTCGAAATTCGCCAACGCCTCGGAAGATATCGTTCGCTTGACTAAGTCGCCGACAGATGAAATTCTCGGCATGGACGGAACGCGAAGCATGCCATCACTTACGTCGGCTAAGTTCACGTTACTCGGCCCAGCGGACATGAGGAAGTTGCTAATACTACCGGAACTTTGTTTTGGCATGAACGTGTTCGCCCCGGCGGCTACGGCGGCAGCAATAGCGGCGGCGTTTCCACCCGAATTGTTCGCTAAGTTCTCTGCGCTTGCACTTTCACGCATGCTTGTCACGAGCATCGCGTTGACGTCCACACCTTTCTTCGTCAGCTCTTTCTTCAGGACAGAGTTTTCGCGAAACACTGTTTCTCTGGCTTCTTCGCTTTGGCGATATCTTTCGAGTAACAGCGCTTGTTCTCGTTGTAAACTCGCGATTTGACCTTCTAATTGCGCCACGTGATCTAACTTACGTCTTCTCGAACGTCTCGCGGACTCTCTGTTCGACAGCATACGTCTTTGGCGGCGGATTTCCGCCATCTCCGGGTCGTCGTCCTCTTCGTTTTCACCCAGTTGCACGTGGCTGTTTTTCTTCACGAGCTCCGCGGTGTTATCTTCCTCAGACCCGGTATCTTTATCTTTGCTAGTTTTACTCTTCTTGTTGCTGCTATCGTCCTCTTTCTTTGGACTTGTTTCATTTCTTCCTGAAGTCGTCGCGCCCGGCGCCGCTCTTTTGTTGTTTATAGCATCTGCTCCTTTTTTACTATTCTTCACATCCGAGGCCGCGGTTGCCATCGCCAACGCTTCTAAACCGTCGTTCGTTTTCATCGAACCTCTCTTAGAGTTTTGCTTTTGTACAGCTCCTTTTGCCGCCGATTTTAATGCAGCTGTCGTCGACGCGTTGCCGTTCTTAGTCGACCCTCTTGGTCTCCCCGGCTTGCCGGTCCTGGTCGTCGGCGCACCCCCGTTCGCCGCTCCACCCACACCCGGTGGCGTAAACCCTGTCGTCGTGTTGGCCATATTTTGCATAAACTGCTGCCCCAAATTCGCTAAATTCGGGTTACTCCCTCCGTATGGATTTTGAATCAACCCGAGCATGTTCCCTGGCGTCATCCCGGGAACGCCCGTGGTTCCGCCATTCGCCATACCGGATTGGAAAAACATCGTCCTCAACATATCCAACGACGCGACTTTTGGGATCCCTTTCGGCGGTTGTTCCGCGGACCCCCCCACGTTCGTATTGTTCGTATTCATCATCATCTCCGTCGGGCTCAAGTTTGTAAAATCTTGCCCGGATCCGCTTTGCGTCACCCCGCCGCCGCCGCCGCTAGGTGTTTTGTTCCCTTGCGCCATCATCGCTTGCGCCTGCGCTTGCGCGTGCGCTTGAAAAAACTGCTCAAACTCCGCTTGACTCGGCGTCTTTGCGATCGAGTTATTGCTGTTACTATTGAACATGACCGATGGGGACTGTCGAACGAGCTGCGCGACGAGATCTTCGTGGGACGCGGTCGGCGTTATTTTGTTGTTGTTATTATTAGTATTCGTCGCCGGGGGACCTCCTCCTCCTCCTCCTCCTCGATGATGTTTCTGATGAGAGGAGGGGTCGTTCATGGCCACGTATTTCCCGAAAGAGATAATTTAATAAACAAATCGGATTACGCTCGCGCCTCTCGTTTACGCGACGTTTTGATCCTCGACGTGCGCGTCGTTTTATGTGAACGAGATAAAACCAAACGCGATTATTATTATTAAGAAGTAGGACGAGTTGGAAAGAGTCGCAAGCAAGGCCAACAACACTCGCGCGCGCGTCGACACAAAATGTGCGGTGGTTTGTCTTTTTGAAAAAAGTGCAGAAAAATGGTGACGAAAGAAATATTTTTCAAAGAAAATTTTGAGTCACAAAAAACGTGAGATGAGATGAGAGATTAAGGAAAGAGACTGACATTTTATTACCAAGGAATCTCGTCTCCCTTATAATCGTACCAGCGCCCGTTCAAAGATCCGTATTTACCTTCCATGGCTTTGATCAGACCTTTGGCACACTCTGGAGTTTCAATCAAACCTCTCTTTTCGGTCATGTCCGTTTGCACCCATCCAGGATGCAATAACATGCACGTCACGTCGAATTCTTCTTTCAAGTCGATGGACATGCTCTTGTTGACGATGTTCAACGCCGCCTTGGACGCTCGGTAGGCGTACCCTTTACCGGACCCGTTATCGTCGACGCTGCCTACTTTTGAAGTCACGTTTGCAACCAACGCTGGCCGGTTCAAAACGTTCTGTTTCAACAGTTGTTGCGACACCAAAAGCGGTCCAACCGAGTTCACTTTAAAGACTTCCATCATCTCGCTTTGATCGACGAGGTCCCACGTCCATTTTTTATACCCGGGTTCGGTGCCGATAATGCCAGCGTTGTTTATCACCACGTCCAATTTGATCTTCTCCGTGGCTAACTGACTCGCCCACTCCTTAATACTGTTTTTATTCCCGACGTCCAACTCGGTTATTTTTACTTTTCCTTTCCCGTATTTCTTTTGCAACTCCAATAAATCCATCGCTTTTGACGTATCTCGCGCGGTGGTTATAACCGTGTTGTCGTTTTCGAGCAACTCTTTCGCCAATTGTAACCCGATCCCGCGGTTGGAACCGGTGACGCACACAGTCACGTTCGTCAGCGCGTCCCCTGGCGCGTATTTACTCTCGCTTTTATTACTACTACTCATCGCGGCTGCAGCAGCTGCTTTTGTTGTTGTTGTTGTTCTCGTTGTCTTTGCACCGATGATGTCTGCGATGACGATGCGTTGCGTCCCGAATCCCTTCCTCCTCGTCGAACTCATCGTCGCACTATTGATGAGAGAAGAACTTCTTTTCCCAAAACCACCAAAACCACTACTCCTTTTGATGAAGGCGTTTTTGAAAGAAGAAGAAAAAGAAGCCGCTTTCGTCGTCAAAGTCGTCGCGCGCATATCTTTTTGTGCGTCTTCCGTGCCTAAAAAATTCCGAAGTCCAAAAAAAAGTTTAGGGTGTCCAAACCTAACTCTTACAATATACACCGTTTGAAGTGTTTTGTCTCTTCGCTACTTTCTTGACGCAGAAGAGATCGAGATGAGATCTCTTTGATCTCTCTTTCTCTCTCGCGGAGGATGGAAAGGCACAACAACGAATCGGATGCGCCCAGTATTATTATTACTA
>Ga0115000_10000665_pt1 | contig 31529 bp, 31 predicted proteins | sample ArcticOcean_MG_C_6_FD_89690 | JGI IMG/M metagenome (GOLD analysis project Ga0115000, IMG submission 89690) | Marine microbial communities from western Arctic Ocean - ArcticOcean_MG_CB8_128 | ecosystem: Environmental > Aquatic > Marine > Oceanic | place: Arctic Ocean: Canada Basin | collected...
AAAGAGGTTAAGAAAGGCAAAATGTCGCCCTTGAAAATTATTGAAATGTGCTTAAGTTGACGGCTATGGGACAGACGCTAATTTATTTCTATTTCCCTGACTTTTTTAGTAAGCACTAGGAGCTTATCTCTTAAAATTATCTTTCTATTATTCCACACACACTAAACTTTGGGACAGCAGCGATTCTCCTTCGTCAAAAAGCCGGAGTTCCCAGTTTAGTTTTGCCCTGCTGCGTCTAAAGCCTTACCGCATCCGTACTTTCACAGTTAAGCGCAAAAAAAGAGGGGCAGCAACTAATTTAATTCAAAGAGAGATGGCTTCGTACCTCGCCATGACGTAGAGGGCGAAAAGCAAGATGATAAAACCTCAAGTTAAACTTTCAAGTATCAACTTCAAGCCATGGGGGACGCCATCAGCGAAAAAACTGGCACCAGCTCCTTGAACCGAGGAGGTACGACGAACAAGCGAATTCGCTAGAATAAAATAAATCAGCAAATTTGAGGGTCTGAGGAACGAAAGCAAAAAACAATTCACCGGTGCCTGCGTTGTTCTGTTTTTAAATAAATGGAAAGCATAGCTGGTAGTTTTTGAGGTGCCAGGCTTGACTTTTTGCTTCGTTTTTTTGATCAAGACAACCGAGGAGGTAAGACGAACCAGTGAACGCCTTTGAAAACAGATAAAAGGTGAACAAAATGAAGACCAAGATTCTGCGGCAGCTGAAAGTCCAATCTTGTCCAGAAAGAATGATAGGAAAGAAAAACCTATTGGAATGGAAATACAACAATCCCCCCTTTCACTTTATTTAAGATTTATTTATTCAAAGTCTGATCATCGAATCAAATAAAATCATATTTTTAAGGCACAAAAAATCAAACCGAAAAACTTTAAACATACAACTTAAAATATACAACATGGATATAGCTCAAATTGAACAAAGACTTAAAGCCGGAAATGAAAGATTTGTCGGAAATAAATTAGCTGGTGAACTTCAGAACGAAACAAGAAGAAATGAATTAACTAATGGTCAAGAACCTTTCGCTATAGTATTAAGTTGTGCTGATAGTAGAGTAGTTCCCGAACTAGCTTTTGACACAGGATTAGGAGAATTATTTGTTGTAAGAGTAGCAGGTAATGTTGCAAATACATCATCCATTGCAAGCATTGAATATGCTGTTGCACACTTAGGATCTAAAGTAATCGCAGTGATGGGTCACCAAAGTTGTGGAGCTGTTACAGCTGCCATTAGCGGAGGAGATAATGGTCACAACCTAAATCATTTATTAAGTCACATCACACCAGCAATCACAGCATCAGAAAGTGGCGCTGAGGTAAATGATGTGGTTAAGAAAAACGCTGAATTAACTGCAGGTGATTTAATTAATAGATCAGACATTATTGCAGCAGCAGTAAAAAGTGGAAGCGTTAAAATCATTCCAACTTACTACAACCTGGATTCCGGAAAAGTAGATTTTTTGTAAAAAACATATTTTCAATAATCTAAAATAAAGAGCAATCGCTTTTGTTTAGCAAACTGAACAAAATGTGATTGCTCTTTTTTTTCGACAGCAAATTAATGGGGTACCTAAAAAAAATAGCGAAATGGACATCGGCAATAGTCGGTGGATCCATTCTACTATTGATAATAACTATTGCACTTATGATGAAATTTAGTCCTCAATTTGGAGCTGAAATCCCAAAGGAACAAAAAGAAAACTTTGAAAAACTAGATCATTACGAGGAAGGGAAATTCATCAACAGTGAACCTTTTGTCATTAAAATGGATTGTCACAATGTAACTGAAATGCTAAAGGAACAGCTCAGTTCGCATCCACACATTAAACCAGAAAAGAACATTGAGGTGGTAAAGTTTGACGTCGCTCAAATCAACACAAATTTAGGAGATAAGGCAAGAGTAACTTGGTTAGGACATTCTTCCTTTTTAATTGAAATCGAAGGCAAAACCATTTTAATTGATCCTGTTTTTGGGGACTATGCCGCACCTCATAAATTACTAGGTAGAAAAAGGTACAACTCAGAAATGTCCTTTAACATTGAGGACCTAGAAACAATTGACGCAGTTATCATATCACATGATCATTACGATCACTTAGACTACCCAACCATCAAAAAAATTAAAGACAAAATGAAACATGTCATCGTTCCATTGGGAGTAGGAAACCACTTCAAAAAATGGGGAGTTGACCCAAGCATCATCCAGGAATTAGACTGGTGGGAAGAAACTTACTTAGACAGTTTAAAAATTATTTTAACACCATCCAGGCATTCCTCAGGAAGAGGATTATCTGACCAATCAGCAACCCTTTGGGGTTCATGGTGTTTTCTTGGATCACACCAAAAAATATTCTTCAGCGGCGACGGTGGATACGGTAAACACTTCAAAGAAATAGGGACCAAGTACGGACCATTTGACTTTGGAATGATTGAATGCGGACAATACGACAAACACTGGGCAGGAATGCACATGGTCCCAGAAGAAAGTGTTCAAGCAGGAATTGACGCACAAGCTAAGACCATTATGCCAATTCACTGGGGATGTTTTACAGTAGCCAATCACACGTGGATTGACCCAGTAGAACGCTTCACCAAAAAAGCCGTTGAACTAAGAATTGAAACTGCTACTCCAGAGATTGGAGAATCGATTTTGTTGAAGTCGAACGTTTTTCCCCATTCGATGTGGTGGGAGAAGTTTGATTAGTTTATTTACTGCGTAAGCTTTCTCTAACGAGGTTTCCTTTGCCATTTTCCATGGCGAGGACTTCTTTGGGCCAGAAGTAGGCCTTACTCTTTGCTTAATCAAAAAGTAACAAAAAAATCAAGCCTGCCACCTCAAAAACTACCAGCTTCCCTCTCGAAATATTAGAAAACAGAACAAAGCAGGTACCGCAGAACTGTTTTCTGCTCTCGTTCCTCGACCTCACATTTGCTCATTTATTTTATTCTATCGAATTCGCTTGTTCGTCGTACCTCCTCGGTTCAAGGAGCTGGTTCAAGTTTTTTCGCTGATGGCCTCCCCACGCTATGATGAATACAATTCTAACTTTCAGTCTGTTCCTCTTGCGGGGATTATTGAAATATCGAACCTACTCTAGATTTTACATCACCAAGACTGGGGTAGAAAGTAGCTTCATACCTTCTCTACTTATTCTCATACCTCAAGAAAGAAATCATTGCTTTAAAAAATAACTGAAATAAAGAATATTTCTTCTTACATTTTACCTTCCAAATGACTACTATAATGAAAACTAGGTTCATAATTCTACTTCTATTATGTACTTTTTCAATAGATGCTCAGGTTATTGATTTAAACCTTATTGGTCCAAGAACAAATGCATACGCCGAGTTTTTTCCTAGTCCTTTTTCAGCAGATTCATTGAGTTTCAACAGCGTATTAACTGGAGCATCTGCAACAATTCCCTTGAAAACGAAGCTGAAACTTCAGTTGCTTAAAAAGCAGGCTTCAGTGAGTCAACATTTGTTTAGGTTTGACGCTAGAAGAAGGTTCACCGACATGAACAAGTTTACTTCCCCAGTGATTTCTTATGGAGGCGCTGCAGGCCTTTTCGGTATTCGAATCAAGTATAAAAACAAGAAGTTAAGGGCCGTATTCTATGGAGCGGAATTTCGTTTTGAAGAACAATTTCAAAACTACAGTGGATTAGTTCCTCTCGTAAGTACAACATTTGGTGGAGCAAGAATTTACGGCAAAAATAAAATATTGCTTTATGGTGGATACCTTGGTTATGTGGGAGGACGCATAATTCCAGTGCCCCTGTTGGGAGGAATGTATCCTATATCAAAAAGATGGTCTATTGTTGGATTACTTCCTGTCCAAGTAAAATTGTCAGTGAAAGTTAACAAAAGGTTTAAGCAAGACATTGTTTGCTCAGTTTACGGTTTTAGAACTGGAGTGTACAACAACACTTTACTAACAACAAGCCTAATGGATAGGGTTGACGTTAATACCTCTGGTTTAAAACTGAGTACACAATCAAAAATAAAATTGAATCACCGCTTTGTCTTACAAGCCGAAATGGGAATAGTTACGAACAGGACCAATTTGACGGCAACAGATAGCCCTAAAGAAAACTTGGACAGAAACATATCCCCCTATTTTAGAGTCTCATTAAACATGATTTTTGGGAATTCTATACTGAAAAAAGTAAATAAACTGAAGGGAAAACTATCTGATACACCGTTTGAAAAAGATTTTTAGACAACAATTAGCTTTTTTTTAATATGGAGAGCCGTTATTTTAATTTTGTGCTATGAAATATATAGTCATCGGCTTTATCTCAATCTTGCTCTCATGTTTACCCCTTGGACATTCATATGTTATTGACAAATCAGAAATGCAAGAGGTCAGCGAAGAAATTCTTATGATCGACGGAACAGATACGATTGAATCTACAATCACCACATATTATTGTAATATAATGATGGACGATACTGATATTGCACTTCATTTTGACATGGGTGGAAACATGTTAGACTCTATTATCGATATTTCATCAATTCATTTGAGGAACATTGCTTATAGGTTAGATGAAGTAAAAGAATTCTATTTAAAGGACTGTAAATCTTCAGATCAAGATCATGACATGGTTCTGAGCCATTTAAAAGTTGCCACTATTCGTGTGGCAGGTGATTGCAATACTGATTTTAAAACTTTTGTATACATCATCCAGTTCAGTGAAGAATATAAAGGGTGCTCAAAACCTGTTCAGATGTCTACTAATGGAGAGATTAGTTCAGGAGAATGTAATTTTTAATTATTTAAGATAATTGGTTTAATCTCAGTAAATAATTGATATCCAAAGCACCCTTTTTGGACCGTCAAATCAACATGCGTAAATTCTTGAATTTGGTTTCTTAAAATATATTGTAATTTCAGTTTTATTGTAAGTTATGGTAGATGTCACGGTATAAGAGATAATTCCCTGACTGTCCCTGTTTTCTTGAGTACTTTATCTTTTTAACCTTAATTGATCTTTTTCAGCATTAACAAGTGAATAGTTTACAGCAAGAAATAGGTAGCAAATAATAAATCCAGTAGACACTGTGTTCAAACCCATATTTGTGGCAGTTTTGAGTAAATTTTGGGTTTTATGAACCTTGGAAAATATTATCAAATCAGTCCCGTATGATATTATAGAGGCGACAAAAATAATTATCAGGGTGTGCTCCAGATCAATGATAGTGTTTATATAAATGTCAATGCCAAAGGTCATGAGCCAGAGACCAAGAAGCAACAGTGCGGAAAAGAGGTAGTTTCTGAATTTAAGCATGCTACAAAATTACTAATTGCTACTTTAGTAGCATGAGATTTATAAGTATTGTCTTATTGACTTTGTCTGTTCAGAGTTGTGGGCTAAACTCGACACCAATTGAAAATATGTGTACCGATGCAAATGAGACTTATGAGTATTGGGCTGACACCAACGTTCCTGAGAATACAAAGGTACTGCATGGACAATATTGGTCTACTCCGCACTTCTTCAAGGAGTATGAGTTGTACATGGAAATAGAAGCGCCATGGGTGAAGGATTTCATAACTTATAATCAGGTACCATCAGGAACTCGTCCAATTAAAACTCCAGCTAATGCTCCAAAATGGTTTAGTCCACCAGAAAACTTTCCAGTGTGGACAGGAGCATTTGGTTCAGTATATTTTATAGATACAGTCAATATGCACATGTTCATGTATGAAAAACAATATTAAGATTGGGGTTAGATGCCAAGTCCTATTTTTACCTTTAGCACATTAAAAAATTGAAGAAGATTGCAAGAATCGCATTTATAGTGCATATTGCTTTTATTGTGATTGTATTCGCTGTGATCTTACTAATCGGAGATAATCCTGAAAATAATCAGGTTCAATACGCTATAACAATTGGAGCATCAACATCACAGACAGATGAGCGACCTTATGTCAAAGAAGGATACAAAGATACTATCTACAATGGCAGAATTTATCGTGTTGTGAAAGTTTGGCAAGAAAATCGAAAAAGTGAATCTTTCATCCAAGCTCCATATTATTGGTATGTTAGAAATAGTGGCGATTCCATTTTTTCATTTGTGGAGTTAGGCAATAAGGATTCTGGAGGTTTAACATTAATAAGTTCAATGGGGAAAAAGTGGGAAAAATGGGATTACGATGATGCATATTCGATGTGTACCGTAGTTGATACAAATTGTTCATTCAAAAGCAATTTAATAGATTTTAATAATTTACTAAAAGTGAAGGAAGAGCAATATTCAAAACCAAATGATTCACTGACCGGCACTTATTTTGACTATTTCCATAAAGACTACGGTTTTGTTCTAAGCACAAATAACAAAGGTGAAGTTATTGCCAATTGGGAGATTGTTAAATAACTTTTGCTGTCATACCATTTACGCCTCAAATTCAGATGGAACAATGCATGCTTTTTTACCGAAGGCATCAATAAAAATTGGAATTGAATCTCCCTCTTGGTGCTGAGCTAGCAAATTCAAATCAGAACATTTTTCGTTTACCACGATTTTGGTTCCTCGAGAATCACTGAACTGAAAAACAACACTTAGGTGTTGCCCTCTATTTGTAATGGGCATACCGGCAACTAGTGCCCACTTAAGAAGCTTACCTTCTCCTATTTTACCGTCCCTATAAAGAGATAATTTCTTTGAATATCGGCTGTAAACAAACCACAACAGTCCTGCGCCCACTATTCCAAATATCATAGGTATAATCATCAAGTACTTTATCGGTAATTCGAACGGTTCAACACCATCAATAACTGCATTGCCACCACTGTACTTTATTGGAAATACATCTTTAATTTTTAGAGTGTCAACACCGTTTTTTTGTAAAACCTTAACTTTTGTATAATTAAGCTTATCATCAGCAAGAAAACTAAAGTGAACGACTACTGGGTGTATACCATTTACAGAGGTATTGTAATTTACTTCAAGAGCGATTACTTCTCCTTTTCCTTCTATCCCTTTCGTCATTAATTGCTTGTAATTTACTTCAGGAATTTTCTCTCGACTCTGTCCAATCAATGTGAATACAGTACAAAAGAGAATGGCAAGAACTGTAAATATGGAGCCTACCATTAATTGGATTGAGGTAAGCCTCAAAACTTGCCATTTCAGCTTAGATGATACTTTTGTATTCATGAACTCGAAAGTACATAATTCCACCCAAAGATGATTTTATCTTTTTAGATGGTTACTTTTTCAGTATTCAGACATTAAGAGTATAACAAACACTCTTAATTATGAAAGCTCTTTTTATCTCTCTTATCTGTCTTGTATTGTGTGGTTCTTTTATTGGCTGCTCAATTTACACAAGTTCTAGTTGTCAATATGAGAACGTTGCAACGACTAAAAATAGAAATGTATGTGGTGTTCTTAAGGACAGTGTGGTGGTGTATCCAATTTTTGTGGATGTGGACCAGTTTCACCCTTGGACAACTTTTGATATTGAGTCAACAATGGATTCAATACAAACGGCCATGGACTGGATTCAGAAGCAGGCAGGTGGATCGAATCAACCGTTGACGATAACTGTTCATCAGCACAATCAAAAGAACAAGTTAACTTTTAATGAGGCGAAAGTTAAGCCGAGACTACTGAGGTTAAACTTAAGTTTGTTGGGTTCTTATAGGAAAAAACACAGAGGCCATGTTGATAGTTGGGCCGATAAAATTGCTGTGCATGCTGCTAAAGCCATCAGGCCTCGGAAGGAATCTAAATTGGCGACGAAGAATAAAGTGAAAAGTATCGAAAGGCTTATCGCTAGGTTAAGAGACTTGTACCAAACGGACAATGTTGCTTTGATGATTTTTGTGAATGGGTACTATGAAAATTATCCCTCGGTAAGTTTACATACCTATAGTAGTGGACCGAAAGCGGAGTATTCCATCATGACCAATAAGAATCCTGCAATAATTGCTCATGAGTTTCTTCACCTGTTTGGAGCACTTGACTTGTATCCTCATGCAATTCATCCTAATTTCAATTACAAAGAAATTACTAAAGCTTATCCAAATGAAATCATGAGGATACAGCACAAGTGCATTGAATCATTGACTTTGTCTCCGATAACTAAATATTATATTGGATGGCAAAAGACCTTGGACAGCAAAAACACAAGAATGTTGTACCATAAATATGATGTTGTTGAGTATTGATGTAAAGTGCTAATTCAAAGACGGAGTAAAAGGAAACTCACTAAAGACTGTGTACTCTGGCTTTGAAGCTTTAATTGCCTTGTGCCATACTTTCTTTGGTTTTACTGTGGTCAAGTACGACAATTTAAAAGGTGCTATGACCCAAGCATCATCATAAATTTCTTGTTGGAGTTGTTCTTTTCCCCATCCGGAATAACCTAAAAAGAATCGAATCTGTTTGTTTGAAATCTTCTTGGTCTCAATTAAGGTTCTCATGGTTTCAAAGTCACCACCAAAATATACTTTGTTGGTAATTTGAACACTGTTGGGAATTAAGTCGCCACGGGTGTGGACGAAAAAAAGTAAATTTTGATCAACCGGTCCACCAACGTATACCTTGGAGTCGAAATCTGGAAAATCAGCGAAAACTTCGTGGACTTTTACATCAGTGGGTTTGTTTAGAACAAATCCCATGGTGTTGTCGTCCTCAAAACTGGTCAACAAAATAACAGAGCGCGTAAATTCTCCATCCTGTAAAAAAGGATCAGCTATTAATATTTTCCCTGTTTTTACTTCTTGATCCAAAATTGTTGTTCTTTTGCCTTTTGAAATATTCGATTTCTCACTAAAGTAACAAATTACTCTTGGATAACGTATACTCATTGACAGTAAGGATTGAAAATTAACAATTGATGTTAAAAACACTCACATTATGTTGCTTATTAATAGCCATTATAGGTTGTCAAAGCGGCAAGCGTGGAGATTCTTATGCTACTTCAGCTGCTAATAGATACAAGAAAAAAAAGCAGCATGATAGTTATTCCTCTTCTAGTGGAAAATCAAAATCGGTGAACTTTAATGATAGTTATTCGAGTTCTGGATCGAGAAAAAAATCGAAGGGAGGTAAGGATTCATATAGTAGCTCAAGTAGTAGAAAAAGCAGAAAAGAGGGAAGGGATAGTTATTCTTCGTCTTCTTCAAGTGGCTCTTCTCGTAAGTGGATGTTTTGGAAAAGAGACAAAAGGACCAAGACAACAAAATCCTACAATGTGAGTCGAAAAAGAAAGGTATTTAAAAAAAGAAAACCGCCTCAGGGAATCAAAGCTTCATAAATTACGGTTCTCTTTCTATGTATACTTATATATCCGTCGTGATTGGTAAAGGTTAATTGCGAAAGCTTTGTTAAATTTGCCGCTGAATCAAAATTCAATTGCATGACCTATTCAATGACAGGTTTTGGTAAAGCTCAATTTACCTTCGAAGACAAATCTTATAACATCGAAATCAAGTGTTTAAATTCTAAACAACAAGATGTATCTGTGAGAATGCCAAGTAAGTTTAAGTCCAAAGAACTTGAATTACGAAAGCTAATTGTTAATAGATTGACTCGTGGTAAAATAGAGTTCTCCATGTATTACAGTGCTGCTGAAGGAAATAAAGGGCAAAGTATTAACTCTTCGGTATTTAATAATTATGTTACTCAATTAAGTGAGCTTTCAGGGACGAAGCCTGACGGAGCTTTGTTGGCGGCAATTTTGAAATTACCGGAAGTAATGTCATCCGAGAAGGAAGAGTTCAACGAAGATGAATGGACAGCTGTTCTTGCTGGTTTTGAAACAGCCATTGAAAATGTATTGTCATTCAGGGAGACTGAAGGTAAAAACTTGAGAACAGATTTAGATTTAAGAATTAACAACATTGAGAAGAAGTTAGAAGAGGTGATCGAAAGAGATGAGTTGAGGACTTTAAAGATTAAAGAAAAATTGAATTCAGCTGTTCAAGACATTCATGAAAAGCTGTTGGATAAGAACAGGTTTGAACAAGAGCTGATTTTCTATTTGGAAAAAATGGACATCACAGAGGAGAAGGTAAGGTTGAAAAGTCACACTACTTATTTTCATGAAACCATTAATTTGGAAGGAGAAAAAGGAAAAAAATTAGCTTTTATAAGTCAGGAGATTGGACGTGAAATTAATACAATAGGTTCCAAAGCGAATGATTCCCAAATGCAGCAAATGGTTGTGGGAATGAAAGATGAGTTGGAGAAAATAAAAGAACAATTGTTAAACATATTGTAATGGATCAAGGTAAACTCATCATATTTTCAGCGCCATCTGGAGCTGGTAAAACAACACTTGTTCATCATTTGTTGAGTAAAAAGTTTGGATTGGAGTTTTCCGTGTCTGCAGCTACTAGGCAACAACGTGAAGGAGAAGTTAACGAAAAAGATTATTATTTTTTATCCGTTGATGAATTCAAAAAGCGGATAAGTAAAAAAGAGTTTGTTGAATGGGAAGAAGTGTACAAAGATAATTTTTATGGAACCTTACGAACAGAAGTTGAAAGAATTTGGGCCAAAGGAAGTCATGTGATATTCGATGTTGACGTTGAAGGAGGATTGAATTTAAAACATGCTTTTGGAGAAAAAGCCTTAGCAATATTTGTAATGCCTCCTTCAATCGAACGTTTAAGAGAGAGGTTGGAGGGTCGAGATACTGAAACTCCTGAATCCGTGGCCAGAAGATTGGCAAAAGCTCCTAAAGAAGTTGAAAAATCCGTCAATTTTGATAAAATAATTTTGAATGATGATTTGGTTGATGCAAAAAAAAGAGCTGAAGTCTTGGTTCGAGATTTCTTGAAATCTTAACAATTTTATCTTGTTGCAAACAAGATCCATCGGTTTTTTTTGCTGTGTAGTCGTTAAAAAAACAATTTCCGACGAATATCATTTAATTTTTATTTTCACCTTCAAAAACTAATGTTTTTGACTTACAATTTTTGGAAAAAAATTCATGCCAAATTTTTATTTTTATTTTTTTTGAGAGATTAAACTCTTCTAGTTCTCTTTGCTGTGCTGGTCTAATACGAGTCAAGTAAAATCTATCAACGACCTAAATGTTAATATTTAAACCGTTCATTTTTAATAAGGCAGACAATTAAAAACTAAATTTAATGTTCCCTCTAAGTGAGAAACGAAAAATCTGAAAGGGACTTTTTCCTTGGTTTTTAAGGGTTTCACAATTTGTGATAATACCTAATAAAAAATCAAGAAATGTTTTCAACAGATGTTGTAAAACGAGCTTGAAAATACGAGGGCAATTAGTTAGGACTAAATTGATGGATTAAAGCTTTACGAAAAGCTTGTAACTATCAAAAAATAACAGAGTTACTCATCTTGTTAAAAACTATTAACGAATGTGAAGAACTAAGTTTTGAGTAATGGAGATTTATTGGGATTTTTGTAACCCATCTTTTTCTAAATATAGATACTACCAAGTTTCAAAGAAAGAGAAAAAGTTGAGAAAACGACAAGAAACATTTTATAAATAATTAAAACTAGCAACATGGAAGGAAAAATTAAACAAGCAATTGATCAAGGGCCAAACTTGGACGAAATTTTGCCAAAAGACACCGTAATTAAGGAGTCGGCAACGGAACCTATTTTGGATGCTGCCAACGACAGGTTTGTTTTATTTCCTATACAACACGATGATATTTGGGCGATGTACAAAGATTCACAAGCTAGTATTTGGACAGCTGAAGAAATTGATTTGTCTACCGACATTACTGATTGGGAAAACAAGTTAAATGACAACGAAAGATATTTCATCAAACATATCCTTGCATTCTTCGCTGCTAGTGACGGAATTGTAAACGAAAATTTAGCTGAGCACTTTTTAAGTGAAGTACAGTACACTGAAGCAAAGTTCTTTTACGGATTCCAAGTAATGATGGAAAATGTACACTCTGAAACTTACTCTTTGTTAATTGATACTTTGGTAAAAGACAACAAAGAAAAAGATCGTTTATTTAACGCAATTGAAACAATTCCATGTGTTAAGAAAAAAGCTGATTGGGCATTAAGATGGATTGATAACGGATCATTTGCTGAAAGATTAGTTGCATTTGCAGCTGTGGAAGGGATTTTCTTTTCAGGTTCTTTCTGTTCTTTGTTCTGGTTAAAGAAAAGAGGTTTACTTCCAGGATTAACTTTCTCGAATGAACTTATTTCTAGAGATGAGGGAATGCATTGTGATTTTGCTTGTTTGATATACACACAGCACTTAAGAAATCAATTGGACCCAGAGGTTGTGAGAGGAATCATCTTGGATGCTGTTCAAATTGAAAAAGAATTTGTTTGTGATGCATTACCAGTTAGGTTAATTGGAATGAATGCAGAATTGATGAGTGTATACATAGAATTTGTTGCTGACAGATTATTGAATGAATTAGGTCTTGAAAAAGAATTCAATGCTGAAAATCCATTCGATTTCATGGAACTTATTTCATTGCAAGGAAAAACTAACTTCTTTGAAAAGAGAGTAGGTGAGTACCAAAAAGCTGGTATTACTACTAGTGGAGAAAATCAAGGTTTTAGTTTAGACGAGGACTTTTAGTCTTCTCCCTAGGACCAAGAGCATTTAAGGAAACATTACTTCCTTTGACCAGATGAGGTCAGCAAGAGAAAGTTGTATAAAAAATTAAAAAAACAAGCTGTATGTATGTATTAAAAAGAGACGGACGCAAGGAAGAAGTCAAGTTTGACAAAGTGACCGCAAGGATCAAAAAACTTTGTTACAAGTTAAGTCCAATGGTTGATCCTACGGGGATCGCTATGAAGGTAATTGAGGGGATTTATGAAGGAGTTACCACTCATGCTCTTGATAACTTGGCTGCTGAAATTGCTGCGAGCTCAACTACAAAACATCCAGATTACGCAAAGCTAGCAGCTAGATTAGCTGTTTCCAACTTACATAAAAGCACGAGTAAATCTTTTTCTGCTACAGCAAAAGTATTGTATGAGTACATCGACAAGAAAACAAATAAATCAGCGGCGTTACTTGCTGACGATGTATACCAAATCATCCAAGACAATGCAATGGCTTTGGATTCTGCTATTATTTATGACAGAGATTTCGGATATGATTATTTTGGATTTAAAACATTAGAACGTTCATACTTATTGAAAGTTCACGGTGAAATCGTTGAGCGTCCACAACACATGTTAATGAGGGTTGCTATTGGAATCCACAAGGAGGACATTGAGTCAGCAATCGAAACTTACAACTTGATGAGTGAAAGATGGGCAACGCATGCAACGCCTACTTTATTCAATGCAGGAACACCAAAACCGCAAATGTCATCTTGTTTTCTCTTAACAGCTAAGGACGACAGTATCGACGGAATTTATGACACGTTAAAGCAATGTGCGAAAATTTCTCAATCAGCAGGTGGAATTGGTTTAGCTATACACAACATTAGAGCTACCGGTTCTTACATTAAGGGAACTAACGGACAGTCAAACGGTATCATACCGATGTTGAAAGTGTTTAACGACACTGCTCGGTACGTTGATCAAGGTGGAGGAAAAAGAAAAGGATCTTTTGCTATTTACTTAGAGCCTTGGCATGCTGACATTTTTGATTTCCTTGATTTAAGAAAAAATCACGGTAAGGAAGAAGTGAGAGCGCGAGATTTATTCTACGCAATGTGGATTAATGATTTGTTCATGGAAAGAGTAGAAGCTGACGGGGAGTGGACTTTATTTTGTCCAAATGAATCTCCTGGATTAGCTGATTGTTATGGTGAAGAATTTAGAGAGCTTTACACTAAGTACGAAAAAGCAGGAAAAGGTCGTAAAACTATCAAAGCTCAAGAGTTGTGGTTTGCAATATTAGAATCTCAAGTAGAAACAGGTACTCCATACATGTTGTACAAGGATGCTTGTAATGAAAAATCAAACCAAAAGAACTTAGGTACTATCAGGTCTTCTAACTTGTGTACGGAAATTGTTGAGTATACTGCTCCTGATGAAGTAGCTGTATGTAACTTGGCTTCGGTTGCCTTACCAATGTTTGTTAAGGACGGTGCGTTTGATTTCGATAAATTGTTTGAAGTAACTTATACGCTTACAAAGAACTTGAATAAAATAATTGATTACAATTACTACCCAGTTCCTGAAGCTAAGAACTCTAACATGAGACATCGTCCAATTGGATTAGGTGTACAAGGTTTAGCTGATGCTTTCATTTTAATGAGGTTCCCTTTTACTTCTCCGGAAGCAAAACAATTGAACAAGGATATTTTTGAAACAATGTATTATGCTGGTTTAACAGCGTCCAAGGACATCGCGAAAGTTGATGGTCCTTACGAAACTTATAAAGGTTCTCCAGCTTCAAAAGGTATTTTACAATTTGATATGTGGAACGTTGAGCCATCTGACAGATGGGAATGGGATGTATTAAAAGGTGAAATAAAAAAGCACGGAATTAGGAACAGTTTGTTATTGGCTCCGATGCCAACAGCATCTACTTCTCAAATTTTGGGTAACAACGAATGTTTCGAGCCATACACATCTAACATTTATTCTAGAAGAACATTGTCTGGAGAATTTGTGATCGTGAACAAACACTTACTAATGGACTTGGTTCAATTAGGATTGTGGAACGAGAATATGAAAAATAGGTTGATTTCCGCTAACGGATCAATTGCTGATTTCCCTGAAATTCCAGAGAACATCAAGGAACTGTACAAAACGGTTTGGGAAATCAAACAAAAAGATCTCTTAGACATGGCTGCTGATAGAGGTGCGTTCATTGATCAAAGTCAATCTTTGAATGTATTCATTGACTCTCCAAACTTTGCGAAATTAACTTCTATGCACTTTTATGCATGGAAGAAAGGTTTAAAAACGGGAATGTATTACTTAAGGACTAAAGCAGCAAGAGATGCAATTAAGTTCACAGTAGACAAAACTAAATTAGCAGCACCAAAAGAGGTTGTAGCTGAGGAAGAAAGACAAGCGGAAATAGCTTGTTCTATAGATAATCCAGACGATTGCGAAATGTGCAGTGGTTGATACACAAAGTGCTGATAAAAGGTAATTACACAGCACTTAGGTAATAGTTAATACTCATCTAAATAAAAAAGGCTATTCAAATGAATAGCCTTTTTTATTGTTTGTAAAGTATGAATAAAAATTATTCAGGTCGTTTGTACTTACAACACCGATGCAATTCGCTGTAAACAGAATCCTGGGCGCGAACATCTTCCATGTCGTAACCAGATGTTGCAATTTTTTCTTTTATATGAGCAAAGGAAACTTTTGATGAGTCAAAGGTCAAGATCATTTGTTTAGTTTTCCAGCTCCAGTCAGCGACAGTAATGCCCTCAACACCTTTTAAAGATCCTTCGATAGTTTCTTCGCACATCATGCAGTTTCCATACACGTGTAAGTTTTCTGTAACCTCATTTGGGTTGCTACATCCTGTTACTAAAGAAATAACTAAGAAAAGCAAAAATATATTTTTCATATTAATTAATTTTTTTGGTAACCATTTTCAACCCAACATTTAAACAAGTTAATTTCGTCTTGAGAAAAAGAATCACCTTGTGGCATAGTTTGGTTGTCAAGGACCTCTTTTTTCAGATTGCCGTTTGATATCACAGAAGACATTCCAGAAAAGGTTGTGTAATCACCGTTACTGGAACCATTGCCATTACATCGACTGCTTGTAGAGCTGACAGCAATGATCTCTTTTATTTGACTATCGTACGTGACGGATTCAGTTATATCACAAGTGGCAACTAACGTATCACTTTCGCAAGCAATTTGAGTGAGTGCAAGCACAATTAGTCCAATAATTCCTGTTCTTTTGAACATTTAATCCAATGTTTTCTTGATTTGCTAACAAGATAGCAACCAAAGAGATCTTTACCGCCAGTTTTATCTTAAAAGCTTACTTGGGTGTTTCACATAGTGAAGTTCATCAAGCTAATTCCAATTGTTTTCCCAGTCCTTCCACACGACCTCAAGACCTTGTTCCTTTAGCATAGCAGCAACTTCCTCTGTAGTACGCTCATCTGATATTTCAAATTGTTCCAGTGATTCAGGCTCTACGACATATCCTCCAGGATTAGTTTTGGATTCGGCGCTTAAAGTAGTGGCCCCAAAATGGATCACATTATTTCTGAACTCTTCGCTTTCTCTAGTTGATATGGACAGTTCAACGTCTTCATCCAACATCCGGAAAGCACAAATTAATTGAGCCAAGTCCTTGTCGGTCATTTCCACTTTTGGTTCAAGACCACCGCTGTGAGGTCTGAGTCTAGGGAAAGAAACAGAGTACTTAGTTTTCCAATAGGACTTTTGTAAATATTTTAAGTGAAGAGCTGTAAAAAAGCTGTCGGCTCTCCAGTCTTCAAGTCCAAACAAAGCGCCTAGACCAATCTTGTGAATACCTGCCTTACCTAATCTGTCAGGAGTGTCCAGTCTGTAATCAAAGTTCGATTTTTTTCCTTTTGGATGGTGTTTTTTATATTCTGCCCTGTGATATGTTTCCTGATAAACTAGGACTGCGTACAAGCCATTTTCAATCAAAAGTTCATACTCATGCTGGTCCATTGGCTGAACTTCAATTGTTACGTTAGCAAAATGATCGCGCATTAATTTGATCGCATTTTTAATGTACTCTACACCCACTGTTTTGTTGGCCTCACCAGTTACAAGCAAGATGTGATCATAGCCTTTGGACTTCAGAAATGCAACTTCTTTAAGAATTTCCTGATCAGTAAGCGTTTTCCTTGGAATGACATTAGTCATACTAAAGCCGCAATAAGTGCAAATGTTTTGACATTCGTTACTTAAATACATTGGAGCATACATCTGAATGGTATTCCCAAAACGCTTTTTAGTCAGTTTCCTACTGATTTGAGCCATGTCTTCGATATAAGGAGCTGCAGCTGGAGATATTAGCGCTTTGAAATCCTCCAAATCTCTTCTTTCAGCCCCTAGTGCCCTTAGTACATCACTTTCAGTTTTATTGAAAATACTAGCAAGGGTTTCATCCCAATTGTGCTGGTCAAATATGTCTTGGAATGTGCTCATTATTTATGAAGTCTAATCAATGTATAAGTAAAGACTAATTTAAAAAACTGGTTAATGGACTGCTAGCCTCAGCATGTTGCTTTACCGGTGCTAGTTTCGCATTGTACGCTATTCTTCCAGCTTGAACAGCTAGTTTAAAGGCAACTGCCATCTCAACTGGATTCTGAGCAACAGCGATAGCAGTATTTACAAGCACTGCATCAGCTCCTAATTCCATAGCAAATGCAGCATGTGATGGTGCTCCAATTCCAGCATCAACAATTACCGGAACCTTACTTTGTTCAATTATTATTTCTAAAAAATCTTGAGTATTTAAACCTTTGTTACTTCCAATTGGCGCTCCCAAAGGCATCACGCATTGTACACCTACATCTTCTAATCTTTTACACAATACAGGATCAGCATGTATGTATGGCATCACAACAAATCCTTTTTTTACTAATTCTTCAGCTGCTGCTAAAGTTTCGATAGGGTCAGGTAATAAATATTTCGGATCTGGATGAATTTCTAATTTAACCCAGTTGGTTTCCAATGCTTCTCGTGATAATTCCGCAGCAAATATTGCTTCCTTGGCCGTTCTAACTCCAGAAGTATTTGGTAGCAAATTGATTCGTTCATGGGACAAATGAGTTAACAAATCATCTTGCTCGTTTCTAACATCAACTCTTTTTAAAGCAACAGTAATTAACTCACTTTTACTTGCCAACAGGGCATCTCGCATTAACAATGAATCACTGAATTTACCTGTACCGGTAAATAACCTGGAACCGAATGTTTTGTCCGCTATTTTTAATTGATCATTTTCCATGATATTAATCTTTTGGTTGAGCACTGGTTTCTGCACTTGGAGCTATATCCAAAGTTTCACAGAACTCAATAATTTGACTTAATTCTACTATATTTCCCGTGGATAAAGCACCGGACATTGCAATCCCATGTACTCCTTCTTCAAATATGTACGGAACGTCGTCTTTAACAATTCCGCCAATTGCAAAAACAGGAGTTGTTGGACTTTTCATATCAACAAAATCACATATTTCTTTGTAGTCGCTTAAAGAAATCACTGGACTTAAGTTTGATTTTGTTTCAGTAAACCTAAACGGGCCTAAACCAATATAATCGACCTTTTGTTCTATAAGTTTTTTGCAATCCTCCAGTGTATTAGCCGTCCCTCCAATGATCGTTCCTTCTGGTAAAACCTCTCTTGCTTCTATTGGATCGGTATCGTCTTTTCCCAAATGAACACCGTGGGCTCCACTTTGGAGAACTACTCTTACTTTGTCATTGATAATTAAAAGTGCGTCAAACGATTCGCAAATTTCTAAAGCTGCCCGCGCAATTTGTATGTATTCTCCTTCATCCACCTCCTTAAGGCGCAATTGAACTAGTTTGCATCCAGATTCACAAACGTTTTTAATGTTAACTAAATGTTCTTCTCCCTCACATCCTTGTGAAATGTAATACGTTTTTGGCAAGCTCATTTGTTCCGTCATTTTATTATCATTTAAAAGTGATAAGCCAGTAAGCTTTTGTTAGAACTCAAAGTGTTCTCTGTGTATTTCTTACCCTTGTAACATGCTTTGTTCAATGGATTACCTAATGCTAGAAAAGAAGTAATAGCTGATGAAAGTATGCACCCACTCCCATGCTTTTCTGAAATAGCAGCTCTTTTTGGGTTAAAAACAAAGCTTTTTCCGCTAGTTAAATACAGCTCGTCTTTTCCTTTTTTACTCTCTTTTTCATTTTCTTTTTTAGTGTCAACTGGTAGATGCCCTCCTTTTAATAAAAGATGGCAGTGATCAGTGATGTTGCCTACTCTTTCTTCATGATTCGAGCCACTAGTCAACTTTTCAAATTCTGGGAAGTTTGGTGTTAACAGGTAAATATTTTTCAGGACTTCAAGAAAGTCTTCTTCTTGAGAGGAATGAAATTTGAAGGATGAAGAAGCGCTCAATACCGGATCTAGAACTACTTTTATTGTTGGGTTTTTCAGCTTTAAGTAGGTAATAACCTTACTTAATATGCTCCAACTTTCAATGATTCCAACTTTTACATAAAAAATTTCAAAACGTTCAAAAAGCAAATCAATTTGAGCTTTCATTACATCAATTGGGGTCCAGTATACTGCTGACAACTCCTTGTCGTTTTGAACAGTATTTCCGCTGCAAACTGACAATCCGTAGCATTTTAGACGCTCCATCGTTTTAATATCAGCAGTCAGTCCAGCACCAGAAGAAGGGTCTAAACCAGCTATGGTTAAAACAAAGGGACGTTTTACAGGAGTATGTTTTTGTGTTCGTTTCATTAAATTGTCACTCAATTTTCAATTTTACTACGTTGTCGCAAGCTTTTTTAATGGCTAAAAAACTTTTTAAGTAATCCTCGGAATTCCATATTCCTCCCAGCACTCCTGCACCTTTATATCCTAAGTTGAAAGTTTTTTGAACAGTGTGTTCATTCACGCCGCCCATTCCAATTACAGTAGCTGTCAATTGTCTAACATTGAATCCCTTGCCTTCATATCCAAATTTTGAAATAGAATCAAAAACGGGACTTAGTAAAACATAATCAAAGCTTATTTTACAATCTTCAATTTCTTGAGGTTGGTGGAATGAGCTACTAACACTGTATCCATTTCCTTTAAAGCCAGAGATATAGTTGGGTAGATTATCAGTTAATCCCACCCTTATTTTCTCTTGCAAGTGAATTCCTTTCAGTCCATATTCTCCGCAAAGTTCATGATGAAAATGCACAACAATTCTATCATAATACTCAGGGTTGATTAAGTCAAGAAGCTTCCTATAGTCCTCAATTTCAAAGAGCGGTTTTCTCAAATGAAGGTTCATTAATCCATTTGAGAAAAGCGCGTTCAACACACTTGCCTCATCGGGAATTCCTTTGTCAGATGTTAAAACAACTAATTTCATCAATGTCTATGCTACAATGTTAGCTGTATATTTTACTTCCTTGATCAGAAAATTCTTTCGATTTTTCTTCCATTCCTTTCGCAAGTACTTTTCCGTCTTCAATTTTATTTACCGCTGCAAAATCTCTCACTTCTTGAGAAATTTTCATTGAGCAAAACTTAGGTCCACACATGGAACAAAAGTGAGCTACTTTCGCCCCTTCAGCAGGAAGTGTTTCATCGTGGTATTCTCTAGCCAATTCAGGATCTAAAGCCAGGTTAAATTGATCTTCCCAACGGAATTCAAAACGAGCTTTACTGATAGCATTATCTCGGTGTTGTGAACCTGGGTGTCCTTTTGCTAAATCTGCAGCATGTGCAGCTAATTTATAAGTGACAACTCCTGTTCGGACATCTTCTTTGTTTGGTAATCCCAAGTGCTCTTTTGGAGTTACGTAACATAGCATAGCACAACCGTACCAGCCAATCATTGCTGCTCCAATACCAGAGGTAATGTGGTCGTATCCCGGTGCAATATCAGTTGTAAGTGGGCCTAATGTGTAAAATGGCGCCTCTCCACATACGTCAATTTGTCGGTCCATGTTTTCCTTGATCATGTGCATTGGAACGTGCCCTGGTCCTTCTATGAAAGTTTGAACTTCGTGTTTCCAAGCTATTTTTGTTAACTCTCCTAAAGTTTCTAATTCAGCAAATTGTGCTTCATCGTTTGCGTCAGCAACTGATCCTGGACGTAACCCATCACCTAGTGAAAACGAAACATCATAGGCTTTCATAATTTCACAAATATCTTCAAAGTGAGTGTATAAGAAGCTTTCTTTGTGGTGAGATAAACACCATTTAGCCATGATAGAACCACCTCTTGAAACGATTCCCGTGACTCTTTTTGCTGTCATTGGAACCATGTGTAACCTCACTCCAGCATGAATTGTAAAATAATCAACCCCTTGTTCCGCTTGTTCAATTAAAGTGTCTCTAAATATTTCCCAAGTCAAGTCTTCGGCTTTTCCGTTCACTTTTTCAAGTGCTTGGTATATTGGTACAGTCCCTATTGGTACTGGTGAATTCCTAACAATCCATTCTCTTGTTTCGTGGATGTTTTCTCCAGTTGACAAATCCATTATGTTGTCAGCTCCCCATCTACATGCCCAAACAGCTTTTTCAACTTCTTCTTCAATACTTGAAGTAGTTGCAGAGTTTCCAATGTTAGCATTAATTTTTACCAAAAAGTTTCTCCCAAGAATCATCGGTTCAGCCTCTGGGTGATTTATATTAGAAGGTATCACAGCTCTTCCCCTAGCAATTTCTTCTCTAACGAATTCAGCGGTAATCTTATCAGGAATACTGGCTCCAAAACTTTCCCCTGGATGCTGAACAGTTTTACTTTTGATTTCCTCAATTTTTTGATTTTCTCGAATAGCAACATATTCCATTTCAGCAGTAATAATCCCACGTTTTGCGTAATACATTTGAGATACATTTTTGCCTTTTTTTGCTTTCAAGGGTAATTTCAAATGCCCAAAACGCAAATGATCAAGATTCTTGTCATTCAATCTTTCGTTACAAAAGTCAGAGCTAAAAGCATCCAATTGATCAACATCTCCTCTTTTTAAAACCCACGGCTCACGAAGTTTTTCCAATCCTTTATGAATATCAATTTCCTTGTTTAAATCAGTGTATGGACCTGAAGTATCATAAATAGTAACCGGTTGGTTTTTAGTTTTGAAACCAGTTAATGAATGATTTGTGTCCTCTAGGGCTACTTCTCTCATCGCAATACTTAATTCAGGAAAGAGTTTGCCTTTCACATAAATTTTGGAGGAACTAGGAAATGGTTGTCTAGTGATTCCTTCTTTTTTTGGAGCTTGATCTGGCTTTTTCATGTTTTGATAAATTAAAATTTAACCACCTTGAGTGGCTTTTATAATGAGTATTTCGTCGTTGTTTTTTAGCGCTGTTTGCGCCCAATTAGTTTTTGTGATGATTTGATTGTTCACCGCTACAGCAATTCCATTTTGATCAATGTTCAACTTTTGTAATGCTGAAAGGGCAGACGCCTCTTCCTCCATTTCTACTGTATCACCATTTAATTTGATCGAAAGCATTCGCTACGTTTTTGATACTTAAACCGAATAGCTATCCGGTTTAAATATAGTTAAAATGCAACGCTAAAAGGAGGTTGAGATATCAGTCCAAAAAATTGAACTGTTCTTTTTCCTACGCTGGTACTAACCAAATCAGGTTCAAAGGATATGTCTCAGGTTTTGGCTTTTTATTTTTGACAATGAAAGCTACTCACCACTCCTAAAGATTGCTTTACGAAGATACTTTATAAAAAGATGTTAAATGAGATTTGAACCAAGTAGATGTTAACAGGTTATCAACTTGTTCAGAGTAGTATTATCACAAATCACGAGATCAATTTTACTTGACTACAAGTTCCTCAGGTATTCTGTAAAACTTGTGTCATCAGGAAGGTTCCATTTTTTCTTTAAACGATATTTACGTTTTTCAACTGCTGCTACAGATAAGTTTAATAGCTCAGCAATTTCTTTGTTGGATTTCCCCATTCTAACGTACGAGCAAAATAGCAAGTAGGACTCGTTCATTCGTGTTTCTTTGTCCTTTAATTTTTGGAAAAAGTTATCGTTCTTTTCATCAAAATGAACCTGAAAGTTTTCCCAGTTACTCTCATCATCTAAATTGTTAGCAATAGCAGTTTTAACCGATCTGAATTTAATTTGATCCGCATGAGAAAGTTCTTTTGAGATTTTATTCAATTGAACAGTCAGGTTGGACAACAAGTCTTTTTTCTGCGTGTAAGTCAGGGCAATGTATGCCAATTCGTTTTCCTTGTTTTTTAATTCTAAGGCGATTGTTTCAGCTTTATGAAGCTTTTCTTTGATCTCAATTTCCCTTTTATTGTCCTCTTCCAATTTCTTTTTTTGACGAATGAATAAGTTAATGACAAGAAATATTACTGCAATAAAGAGGATGAAATAAACAATGTTCATTGCTGTTGTCCGATACCAAGGTGGGAGGATTTTAAAATCAAAAGAAGTACTACCTGCCACCTCATCACCTTTTTTAGCCATCACCATAAAGCTGTATTTAGCTTCTTTTAAGTTGGTGTATTCTTTAAAATTGACCTCTTGTACCTGTTGCCATTCATGCGTTGGTTTGCCATTCTTGAACAATCTTGTTTCATAAGATATCTGTTTGTTGTTCCCATATAAAGGAATGGCGTATGAAATCCGGATGTTGTTATTTTCGTATTTAAATTCTTGAGTTCCCTCTGGCTTGTTGCTGAATATCAATGAGTCACCGGACGGGTTCAGCAACTCAACTCCTCTAATTAAACAAGGTATTTCAGCAACAGTTATTTCATCTTTAGGAGTGTAAGTGGCAAAACCATCTTGGGTTCCAATAAAGTACATTTCCTCGGATATTTTATAAAAGAATTCGGCACTTCCAACCAAGTACGACTTCAAAAACGAAACAGGTGAGTTTTGCACTTCCCAATTTCTGGAGCTCTTATTCAATATCAGGGCTTGGTTCTCATAAATTGCATACAGTCCATTTTCTTCGTGTTTTCGAATCCTGTTTGATTTCTGACCCAAATGATCAAAACTGGCAATGGGCACCAGAGAATCTTCCTGAATTAAATACGTCTGTCCGTAACTTGAAACAATGAGGGAATCATGTAGTTGAAAGATATCATTAAAGTAGTCTTGTCTCCCAAAATTCATGATGTCAGTGTAGTTAACAACTGAAATTGCACTGTCCCTGGCTTCATTTAATTTTACTCTATACAGTCCTTTATTGCCTTGTACCACCCAAAAAACCCCCCTTTTGTCTACTTCAAAAACCCTAGATGACTCCTTAAAACCCTTAATTTGGTTTCGAAATTTCCACGATCCATTTATCCAATCGTAATTGGAAATGCCGATATAAGTTCCTCCGTAGGCTTTGTTTAAATCTTCGTGATGATTTTTCCAGGTCCAAGCACCAAACCATTCATCGTTGGATATAAGCTTTGGCGTAATTCCATCCATTTGATAAAATTCAGCAGCCTGACAAACGATCAGTTTACCATGATCTAATTTTATGTCGTTGACAACACCAGGAACACTGTCAATTTTTATGAATCGTTGCTGTTTTTTTAAACTGCTTTTCCACTTTGGCAAATAGTATAATCCATTTGATGTCCCAGTATATAAAGTATCTCCTTTTACAATAGCACAATATCCCATTCCTTCCATGCCCATAGATGGTGGAATGTATCGTACAGGTGATTTCCATTTTAATAAACCAACACCATTGTTGTATGCCAGCCAAACATCTCCGGAGTTATCCAAGAATAAATTATGGATAAAATTGTCTTGCAATCCTGTTGTCATGTTAAAATTACTGATCAATTCACCGCTAATATTCACATGAAAAAGCCCCTTATTTACGGTGCTAATCAAAAATTCCGAATCATTAATTTTAATCCCTGTAGAGATTTTCACACCCTCTAATTGAGCATTTACTTCTTTAAACAGTGATTTGTCTTGTAGCGAAATAATTTTATTGTTCGACAAGTAAATATTGTCTCGCCCATTAAAGGATAGGATACCCCGTACCTCAAAATCCTTAATTTCTTGATCGGCAACAGTGAAATCGGATTCCGAAAAAGCAAGTATTCCAACACCTTGTTTGGAAGCAGTAATTTGATTTTTATTTAACCCTAAGTAATAAATTAAGTAATTCTTACTGAATTCGGTGAGCTCTTTAACTTCATTGTTTTTGTAGCAGTAAACAGTGTACAAACTTCTAAAATATACTTCGTCATCAACACAAACTAAATCTAGAATTTCATTGATGTCTTGCTCGGGTAACTTACTTTTTAGGGATACATATACGTTAAGTCCAGCTTTATTTTTTTCTAGGTAGCCAAACTCTGATGATGACCCTACATACACCCTCCCGTTTTTGTCGATATCGAGGGAAAGTGCACTTTTACCATCAACAAGGCTGGTTTTTCTCCAAGTTTGGCCGTCGTATTCCAAGACCCCATACGCGTTGCCAATATATATAACACCGGCACTGTCTTGTGTAAAACAATAATTTATCGAGTGACTTTTATATTCCTTGGTGGTGAAGTTGACAATGTCTGGCACAGATCCCGTTAACTTCAATGACAACATTAAAAATGTAAAAATGATAGTTAGGCGTTTGATCATGCATGTTAAAAATAAGTACCTCACTTTAAATAAACGGTCATTTTGAAATAATTATTTTAAGTAACATTTTTATTGTTTATCCGTAGCTTAGTGTAGTGATAAAAGGTGGTTTAACAGCGATTCTTATAATTATACTTTCAGCTTGCTCGAATGTTAAGGTGGATAACGATCAATTCGTTAATTTAAAGTTCTCGAGCATTGAATTATCTGCAGATATTGCAGAAAAAATGGGGAAGCAAGATATTTATATTAGTAATAAAAAGGCAGAACTACTTGCCACGATCAAGAAGAAAGACCATCATTATAAGATTAAAACAAAAGGGAAGCAGACCTTATTTTCTAAAAAGAAGTTTAATATTTTCCCTTTCACTGATTCTTCTCAGTTCATTAATTACGCTCAAGAAAATTTATTTCAAGATGCTATTGAAGGGCATGACTTAATTGGAATGAAATCGAAATTTGTCAATGTCCATTCTAAGTCAAATAAATCATTGTGGTTTTTTCAAGAGGAAGTCAGTGCTATGTTACTGGAAAAGAGGAAAAGGAAGGACGGAATTATTTTCGTTTACAATGAAAAAGCGAAAATAATTCATCGACCGAAGCACAATAAAAAATTAGACACTAAAGATAAAGCAAGAAAGATCATTGAAAGTAAATTGCGGAAATGGAAAAACAAAGAGCTTGCAACGGATCGCGTTTTTGACCTAGAGAAATGTGGAATATTTTTAGCTATCCAATCTGCTTTCCATATTCAGAACCAGAGGATTGCTTATTATTTGAATCCCACGAGTAACTTAATCGAAGTATTTTCCTACTGTTCAGAGAAGAATGCCGATCAATTGATTGACCTTGTATTTCAAGACAGAAAGATCAATGAACAGATTTATCATTTTCAAAAACTTCAAAGAGAAAAGCCAAAAGGCTATAGAATTGTAGAGTGTTCTAAATTGGAGAAATTCATGCCGGTCTTGGATTGGAATACAGTTTTGAGAAGTGAGGATTTTATCGCGTTAGAAGTTCCTGTTTTGGACAGCCTTTTGGCCTTGAAACAGAAAGAAATCACCTTCAAGAAGCAGCAAATTGTTTTAACAAAAAGTTTAATTATCCCCTCAGGATTTTTACTTGTAGTACAGGCAGGTCAGACCATTGATTTGGTGCAAGGAGCATCCATAATATCCTATTCTCCAGCAAGTATGATGGGAAATGTAAACGACCCGATTAAAATTTATAGTTCAGATTCGACTGGTCAAGGTTTTCACGTAATTAACGCAAAAGGCCCTTCTGAACTCCATTACGTTCGTTTTAAAAACTTGAATACATTGAGCTCAGATTCATGGACTTTAACAGGGTCAGTAACGTTTTACGAGTCACCGGTAACAATAACTAAATGCTTTTTCCATGAAATGTTTTCAGAAGATAATTTAAACATAGTCCGAAGTCCTTTTGTAGTTAGTAATTCAGACTTTAGTAAGTCCTATAGTGATGCGCTAGATATAGATTATTCTACTGGAAAGGTATCAAGTTGCGGTTTTAATGTTATTGGAAATGACGCGATTGACATTGCAGGAGGAGTGGTAGAGGTGTATGGCTGCTTTTTGAAAAACATAGAAGATAAAGGAATTAGTGCGGGAGAAGAAAGCATGGTTTCTGTATCTCACTGTCAAATCATTAATACTTCCATAGCGCTTGTTTCAAAGGATTTATCAGTTATGGATGTTAAAAAGTCAGGAGTCAACACGACGGAGGCGGTGTTTGCTGTTTTTCAACAGAAAGAAGGATTTGGAGGAGGGAAAATTACAGCAGAATTATTGGATTCTAAGGGGTACAAGGAATTTGATTTAGTCCAAGAAGGTTCAAAATTAACAGTGAACGGTAAAAAGATTCATCACTATAGAAAAGACGTAAAAAAATACTTGTACGGAAATGAATATGGCAAAAAATCCAATAGGGAATAATTGCTTAATTTCGAATCCATCAAGTTTTCTTTAGTTGACTGAAGAAGAGTAAACATTTGTAAAAATATCAGTAATGGAAATATTTGGGGTGCCGCTTTTTGACGGTGAAGATCTTGGTAAATTGTTGTTCAAGTTTTTAATCAACTTAGTTTTTCTGTTTACAACAGTACGTATAATTTTTTATCGAAAAAGCAAGGACAAGGATTACTTGTTTACCTTTTTTATGTTCAATTTATTGACCTTCTTTATTTGTGTTTTACTACGAAAAGTACCCATGGAGATGGGTTTTGCAATGGGTCTGTTTGCCGTGTTTGGCATTCTTAGGTACCGAACAGAACCTCTTCCTATTAAAGAAATGACCTATTTGTTCATTGTCATCGGTTTGGCAATGATCAACGCTTTGGCCAACAAGTCGATAAGCATGGCGGAGTTGCTGTTGGTTAACGGAATTATTGTTGGAACTACTTTTGGGATTGAATCCATTTGGTTCAATGGTCAAGAAAGAAATAAGGTGCTCATTTATGAGAACATAGAGTTAGTGAAGCCTGAACATGAAGATAAATTGATTGCAGACCTTCGTTCAAGAACAGGACTTGATATTTTTAAGGTAACTATAGGTGAGCTGAATTTCCTTCGTGATAGCGCCGAAATTAAGATTTACTACAACGAAAAAAAAGGATAACAGTTTTCAGTAATGGATATTGATTACAACCAATTACTATTTTCATACGGCACCCTACAGTATGCAAAAGTTCAATTAAAGTGCTTTGGAAGGGTGTTTTCTGGACAAGAGGATGAGTTGCTTAATTATGAATTGTCTCAAGTTCAAATTACTGATCCAGAAGTATTAGCTGCAAGTGATCAAGAGTTTCATCCGATTGCAATTCCAACGTTGGATACGAAATACACAGTAAAGGGAACCTTATTAAAGGTGTCTGAAGCTGAATTGGTTGAATCAGATTCATACGAAGTGTCTGATTATAAAAGAATTAAGGGTTCTTTTAAGTCAGGTAAGATTGGGTGGGTTTACGTTAAAGCTTAATGACACTTTCCGCAGTCAAATATTAAAACAATGTTAAAGAATTGTCAAAAATGAAATTTTTAAAAAAACTGTTAAAGTGGGTCCTGATCATTTTGATGTTTCCTGCCTTGTATTTTGTTTTCTCATTTATTGCCATGGCAATTACAGTGAACGACAGTGACAGTATAGTTCCTAAGACTAAAACAATTTACCTCAATACTAACGGAGTTCATTTAGATGTTGCCCTTCATCAAAATGATCTGAGTGTTGATTTATCCAACAGTTTGATTTACTTTGAAAATGAAAAGTACGTTTCCTTCGGATGGGGAGATGAGAATTTTTACATCAATACACCAACTTGGGGGGAGTTAACTTTTAAAAACGCGGTTACTGCCATGTTTTGGAAAAGCAGCACCTTAATGCACTTAACCAGGTATGAAACGGTTGAAGATGATTGGGTAGCCGTAAAAGTTACCCAAGAGCAACTGGTCGCTTTGAATAATTATGTATTGAATTCCTTTAAGATGATTAACGGTACGGAGAAAATATACTTGCCAAACGACAGTTATTCCATCAATGACAACTTCTATAAAGCAAGCGGAAGCTACTCTCTTTTTAAAACGTGTAATTCTTGGGTAAATATAGGGTTCAAAGAAAGCGGACTAAAAGCCTGCTATTGGACACCTTTTGATTTCGGCTTACTTAAAAAGTATGCTGAATAAGTGAGCTAGATAAGAGTGGCGATGAAAACAGGAAGAGTAGCAACCCTCTAGAAAAGAATCTCTAGCTTTCTTTCGATGTCTTCAATCTTTCTGTCAAGGTCGTGCATGGCAGTGGCAGAGTTCAAAGTTTTACTTTGCTTATTGCTATATTTTTGCAACAAATCTTTCCTTTTATTATAAACTGTTAGCCTCTTTGCTTTAAGCGACTTCAGCTCAATATCAAGTTCTTCTCTGGTGTAAATCGTATTCATAATCAACTATAAGTTAAAAATCAATGTTAATTGTGTCTCACTTGCAGGAGCAAGATACAATGTGTTCAATAAATAAAAAATCGTGCAATGTTCATAAGTTGTGAATTTATGTTTGTTATTCCCTAAAATCAAGGACTTAGGTCATACAAATTGTTAATAAATTGCACTCCTAAGAAAACAAATTTGCTAAATGAAAATACCCACTTGTGCCAAAAGATATAAAGAGCTAATTGTTCATGAACACACTCGAATTGACCCGTATTACTGGTTAAACGAACGAGAAAACCCTGAAGTAATTGACTATTTAAACAGTGAAAACACGTATTGTGATAACACTCTGAAAAACACGGAGAGCTTACAGGAGGAGCTTTATACCGAGATTATTGGACGATTAGATAAAACTGAAGAATCAGTTCCCTACTTATTGGATGGGAACTACTACTACAGTCGTTACGAAGAAGGGAAAGAGTACCCATTGTATTGCCGAAAGAAGAGATCATTGGAGGCAGAAGAGCAAGTGTTGTTAAACAATAATCTCCTTGCCAAAGGGAAGGAGTATTGTAGTGTGGCAAAACTTTCGGTGAATCCAACCAATGAAATTTTGGCTTATGCTGTTGATTTTGTTTCAAGGCGTCTTTATACCATTTGCTTTAAAAATTTGAAAACGGGTGAGGTTTCGCAAGAGCAAATCCCATCCACTTCGGGAGGATTTACTTGGTCCAACGACGGAAAGTATTTATTTTATGTTCAAAAGGATGAAACAACTTTAAGGTCGAACAAGGTTTTTAGACATGAATTAGGGACTGCTATCAAAGAGGATGTATTGGTATTTCACGAGAAAGAAGAGGCTTTTATTTCCTCTGTTTATAAATGCAAATCCAAAGAGTTCATATTTATAGGTTCGTACAGTTCAACTTCAACTGAATACAATTTTATTGATGCTAACGAGCCAGAGGCTGACTTTACTTTGTTCCAACCAAGAGAGGAAGACCACGAGTACAGCATTGATCATTTTGAAGATAAATTTTACATCGTCTCCAACTGGCAAGCTAAAAACTTCAGGTTGCTGACTGTAGGATTGTCAGACACTAATAAGGAAAGTTGGACAGAAAGTATCGCACATCGAGAAGACACTTTATTGGAAGGCATTGAAATATTCAGAGACTTCATGGTGTTGGAAGAACGTCATGGTGGCTTATCTCAATTCAAGGTTCTTCCTAAAAATGGAACAGCACATTACATTAAAATGGAGGCTGCCTCATACATGGCTTATGGTTCGGTTAACATGGAGTTTGACACTCCATTGTTCAGGTATGGGTACACTAGTTTGGTGACCCCTTCAACAGTTTTTGATTATCACTTTGGGGACAAAACCAAAGAGATCAAAAAGCAACAGAAGGTCATTGGTGGATACAGCGAAGAGAATTATGTGACGGAAAGAATTTATGCCACTGCGACCGACGGAACAAGGATTCCGATGTCGTTGGTGTACAATAAAAAACTATATGTGGAGGGTGAATCTTCCTTGTTGCTGTACGGATATGGTTCCTATGGACATGTTGTAGATCCTGGGTTTAGTCCCGCAAGGTTAAGTTTGTTGGATAGAGGTTTTGCCTTTGTTATTGCTCATATCAGAGGAGGAGAAGACATGGGGAGGTATTGGTACGAAGAAGGAAAAATGCTCAATAAAATGAACACTTTTACTGACTTCATAGCTTGCGGTGAGCACTTGGTTAAAGAGAAGTATTGCGCTGCTGATAAGCTGCATGGAATGGGAGGAAGTGCTGGTGGTTTATTGATTGGAGCAGTGATGAATTTACGCCCAGATTTATGGAAATCATTAGTTGCTGCTGTCCCTTTTGTTGATGTGGTGACTACTATGTTGGATGACAGTATTCCCCTTACTACAGGTGAGTACAATGAATGGGGTAATCCGAATGAAAAAGAAGCTTATGAGTGCATGTTGGCTTATAGTCCGTATGATAATGTGGAGGTTAAGGATTATCCTTCGTTATTGGTTACTACTGGGTTACATGATTCTCAAGTGCAGTATTTTGAGCCAGCCAAATGGGTTGCTAAGTTGAGGGACATGAAGACGGATGATAATTTGTTATTGCTCAGAACTAATATGGATGTGGGGCATGGTGGAGCTTCGGGGAGGTATGAGTATTATAGGGAGGTTGCTTTTGATTATTGTTTTCTTTTGAAATCTTAATAGCATTTTTCACTATTGCATTCCGCTTTCTCTAACGAGGTTCTTCTTGCAATTTTCCATTCTTCATCTTCTATATTTCTAGAATTCAGTTGTTCGCTTCTCTCGGCTGCATGGACTCCTCTGAGTCAGGAGTTGACCCCTACTTTTTGTTCATTA
>Ga0115000_10000670_pt1 | contig 31455 bp, 31 predicted proteins | sample ArcticOcean_MG_C_6_FD_89690 | JGI IMG/M metagenome (GOLD analysis project Ga0115000, IMG submission 89690) | Marine microbial communities from western Arctic Ocean - ArcticOcean_MG_CB8_128 | ecosystem: Environmental > Aquatic > Marine > Oceanic | place: Arctic Ocean: Canada Basin | collected...
CGTTCTGGGAATCCAGAAAAAATTTGAATCGGCTGCACCCCATTTTTTGAAAGCCATTGAGCTGGACAAACAATATGAAAAACCCTTCGTAATCCAAATGCTAACCGCCTTGGGTAAATATAATCCGGCCACAGAAAAACCGATCAACCAGCCCAAGCCGCAGGCCCCTGAATCCGAACCGGCAAAACAAGCCAAGGTCGCACCCACTAAAGCAGAAGAAGCCAAAAAAGAAGAAGGTTCCAGTTCAGACCATAAAATGGAAGAAGGTTCCAAAAAAGTCAACAAATTGACTCAAGTTAAAGGAAAGATTCTTATAAACGGCAAAGCTCCCAGCCCGAACACATTGGTGTTTTTAGAAACAAAAACAAAGCTTCCAGTACAAGGGCAGGTAAAAGCTCCCACTTTAACCATCCAACAGAATGGTCTGAATTTTCTTCCACGCCATTCAGTTATACAAACGGGAACCACCGTGACCTTCGCTAACCACGATAAAGAAGTTCATAATATTTATTCAAAATCTCTAAGCAACCAATTCAACCTAGGGGCTATGGCTTCGGGGTCTTTCAAATCCATTGCATTCAACACCGCCGGCCCCATCGTGTTGCGTTGCAATATGCACAAAGACATGATCGGCACTCTCTTTGTCGTTCCAAATGGTCACTACACCCAACCCAACGCAAAAGGCGAGTACGAATTTAAAAATGTCAAAAGTGAAGGCTATATCATGCAGGTCTGGGCACCCATGTTGAGTCCAGACGAAGTTGTAAATAATATTCGCTCGGCAGACCTCACGGGTGTAGACCAGACTTTTGATTTCGATATCAAGTCGGCATCGGTTCCTGGGGAAATCCACGACATGACCGACCCCACCGACTACAACGCGATCGTCGACAATATTGAAAGAGAAATGTTCCAAGCCATCGAAGACTGGAAAAACGGCAAAAAATTCATCTCGCGAAAACGTATGTTGATGGCTGTCACCAAACATTTTGCAGGAGAAGGCCTGAAAGGCGCCATCGCCAAAAGTTTCAGTTCCAAACGCAGCATACTTCTGGAACGAAAACTGGATAAAATCCGCAAAGAAATTTCAGGCTACGGCAAAGCAGAAGAGCTCGTGACTGAAGCATCTCTCAAGAGCCAAGCCAAATTCACGGTTGCTGCATTGCGCAACACCGTGAAAGAGCTGGAAGCCCGGATTCAGCCCACCACCCTGGGCAACTAGGCGCGGGAAATATCAAGGCCCACTACCCCGCCTGAAAAAAATAGAGTAAACTTATATAGAAACGCAACGATAATAGTTCACCTCAAAAAATCTTTGACTATTGACCGCGGGGTTAACCCCGCTGACCCTGATGAGTTTAAAATTATTCAATACAATGAGCGGAAAGAAAGAAGAGTTCATTCCACAAAAAGAAAAACAGGTTGGCATGTATGTCTGTGGTGTCACCGTCTACGACTACTGCCATGTCGGTCACGCTCGCGCAGCTATCGTCTTCGACACGCTTTACCGCTATCTGCAATATTTGGGCAACGATGTCTGTTTCATCCGTAACTTCACCGACATCGATGACAAGATCATCAACCGCGCCAATGAAGAAGGAATCGACTGGCAGGAGGTCAATCGAAAATATATCGAAGCCTTTCATCAGGATATGGGAAAACTCAATATCGCCTCCCCCACTGAAGAACCGAAAGCCACCGATCACATACCCCAAATGCTGGAGATGATCCAATCCCTTGTCGATCAGGACAAGGCTTATGAATCAGGAGGCGATGTGTTTTATTCGATAAAATCGTTCAAGGACTACGGTTGCCTCTCCGGGAAAAACATCGACGATTTGCAGTCAGGGGCTCGAGTCGAAGTCAACGACACCAAAAAAGATCCGCTGGATTTTGCGTTATGGAAAAAGAGCAAGCCGGGTGAACCTTCGTGGGAAAGCCCATGGGGACCGGGCAGACCGGGCTGGCATATCGAATGCTCGGCGATGAGCAAAAAGTATCTCGGTGACACCTTCGATATTCATGGCGGTGGCAAAGATTTAGTATTTCCGCATCATGAAAACGAAATTGCCCAATCTTGCGGTTGCACCGGCAAACAGCCCGTTCGCTATTGGGTTCATAACGGATTCGTCAACATCGACAAAGAAAAGATGTCTAAATCATTGGGCAACTTTTTTACTCTTCGCGATGTCTACAAAAAATATCACCCGGAAGTATTGCGACTGTTTTTAATAAGCAGTCAGTACCGCAGTCCGATAGATTTTTCTAAAAAGAACCTCGAAGATGCAACCAAGGTGATGACTCGATTTTATGAAGGGCTGGCCGGGGCAAACGAAAAATTAAAAGACCTCGACACAAATTCTATTTCAGATTTCCAGGACAAGGTTAAAGAACATACTCTAACAAAAGGTTTTAAAACGGCGATGAATGACGACCTGAACACCGCCGTTGTCATGGCTCAACTGAACGAAGGGCTACGAAACATCAACTCGGCGTTAAACAATGAGGACGGCCTGGAAGATTTTGCTGTGTATACCCATGCATGGATCAACGTTGGAAAAGTTATCGGATTGTTTTCACGTACCCCTGAACAATTCGAAACGGAATTATTTGCAATCAAAAACAAAAACCTTAATCTTGACGTTAAAAAAATAGAACAATTGATTGCCAACCGCAATGCGGCACGTAGATCCAAAAACTGGGCGGAAGCCGACCGCTGCCGTGATGAATTAACTGCAATGGGTGTGCTGACTGAAGACACTGCCAACAGCACTGAATGGAAGATCAAATGATCGCTGCGGAAAAATTTTCAGATGCCTATTTCAAATTTACCCGCGTCTTAAATCAGTTCGAAGTTCGAAAAGAAGACCACACGATACGCGTCCCCGAAAAAGTAATTCGCTGCATCTGGAACGACCAGTTGTTTTGCACTCCCAAGCTCAAAACTCAGGACGATCAAAACTTCGAAATCATCTAGCCCGGCTAATGGAATTTTGGCAAAGGACCCGACTTCACCAGCTCAACCATCAAGGTCAACGGCAAGGTCTACGAAGGGGATGTCGAACTGCATGTTTATGCTGCCGATGGGAGAGCCATGGTCATTCTAAGAACCCGGATTTCGACAATGTCATTCTGCACGTCTATATGTGGCAGGGACGTGGAAAACAACCGCCTAAACACAACAAAAAAAATAATGCGACATTTGATTTTTAGATAAAAGATTTCATGACCAAAGGAGCCAGCGACAATAAGTTAATCCGATTTATGAAACATTATATTTTTGGCGATCAGAAAGAAATGCTGCGGCTGCTATCCTCCTAAAAACAGGTGCAAGGACTGATGCAGGTTTATCAGGGTTTCTGCACTCAGAGCTAGAATAACTGCTTGCATTGCCCCTTCCCTGATGTGGTTGGCAAGTATTTCTCCTAAAAAACACTAAAAATACAGCATTCTAGTTGCGCATTCCATTAATTTCCCGTAAAATTTTCGTCCCCCTTGATTCTATTGAAAAATCAGGATAAAGTGTAGTTTCCCTATCATATTAAGGAATTTCTGTATTAAATGGATCATTTAGACGAGCTTGAAAATCAAAGCATTTTTATCCTCCGCGAAGCCTACAAAAACTTCAAAAATCTTGCCATGCTGTGGTCTATTGGTAAAGATTCTACGATTTTGGTCTGGCTGGCGCGTAAGGCCTTTTTTGGGCATTGCCCCATCCCTCTGGTTCATATAGACACCACCTATAAAATCCCCGCGATGATCGAATATCGTGATCATTATGCAAAGAAGTGGGGATTGAATCTAGTAGTAGGAAAAAACCAGAAGGCATTGGATGAGGGTATGAACCACGAAAAAGGGCGCATGGTTTGTTGCGAAGCACTGAAAACTCAAGGCCTGCACTGTATTATGGAAGAACATGGTTACACCGGACTCATTCTCGGAATCCGCCGCGATGAAGAAGGCACTCGCGCCAAAGAAAGATATTTCTCACCGCGAGATAAAAACTTTGAATGGAACTTCAAAGATCAGCCGCCCGAGTTATGGGATCAATATAAAACTACATTTGCGGACGACACTCACATTCGCATCCACCCCATTCTTCATTGGACAGAGTTGAATGTGTGGGAATATATTTTGCGGGAGAAAATCCCCATCATTGATCTCTATTTCGCAACTCCAGAAGGAAAGCGTTACCGGTCTTTAGGTTGTGCACCCTGCACAGGCACCATAGATTCCAATGCCAAAAACGTGGAAGAAATCGTTGAAGAGTTAAAATATAACACAACAACATCAGAGCGTTCCGGAAGGGCACAGGATCAAGAAAACACCTATGCCATGCAGAAACTCCGAGCCCGAGGGTATATGTAATGGGCAATAATGGAGACGCACAAGAACTTGCCAGTCGCTTGATGCGGATGGTCATCGTAGGTCATGTGGATCACGGCAAATCTACTTTAGTAGGTCGTCTACTTTCAGACACAGGGAGCCTCCCTGAAGGGAAACTCGACTTCGTCAAAGACATCTGCAATCAGCAGGGGAAAGATTTCGAGTTTGCCTTCCTACTCGATGCATTGCAAGAAGAGCAGGAACAAGGTATCACCATCGATACCTCACAAATCTTCTTCCATACCCCAAAAAGAAAATACGTCATTATTGATGCTCCCGGTCATAAAGAGTTCCTGAAAAATATGGTAACGGGTGCCGCCGATGCAGAAGCGGCGCTTCTTCTCATTGACGCCAAAGAAGGCGTTCAGGAGCAATCTCGCCGACACGGTTACATTCTTAAACTGCTGGGTCTCACACAGGTAGCAGTGGTCATCAACAAAATGGATTTGGTGGGATACGACGAAAAAGTGTATTCCAAAATCAAAACGGAGTACTCCAAATTTTTAGAGTCACTAGGAGTTGAAGCGAGAGAATTTATCCCCGTTTCAGCAAAGTTGGGCGTCAACATTGCCGCGTTGAAAGATGAAATGCCTTGGTACAAAGGCCCCACTGTTTTAAATATGCTGGATCAATTCGAGAAAAAGCCGAGACCCGATCATCTTCCCTTCCGCTTTCCCGTACAAGACGTGTATAAATTTGACGAACGCAGAATCATTGCCGGGAGAGTTGAATCAGGTAAGCTCAAGGTAGGAGACCGTGTTATCTTCTCGCCCTCAAGCAAGCAGGCCGTCGTCAAAACCATCGAAGCCTGGAGCGTACCCGAACAACCGAACGCAGCAACCTCTTCGGAGTCCATTGGATTCACTTTGGATGAACAGATTTTTGTCGAGCGTGGAGATGTTTGTACTTTGATGGACGAGTTACCTATCGTTTCTACAACTTTCGATGCCAATGTTTTCTGGATGGGAAAACGCAACCTGGAAAAAGGCCGTAAATTCACAATCAAGCTGAACACTCAGGAAGTGGAATGCGAAGTCCATGAATTTAAAAAAGCCATCGATGCTTCCACTCTTGAGACATTAAGCAATCAAGACTACATAGCAAAAAATGATGTCGCGGAACTTACACTGAAAACAAGATCTCCAGTGGCGTTCGATCTTTTTGGGTCAATCGCGTCCACAGGCCGTTTTGTATTGGTCGATGAATACGATGTCTGCGGTGGCGGAATTATCACCACCTACAGTCCGATTACCAAAGAAGACAAACTCAGAGACGAGGTCCGTACCCGCGATTTCAACTGGATAAAAAGCGACATCAAACCAGAAGAACGCGCTTATCGCAATGGGCACCGTGCCGTATTGATCCTCATCACCGGCGAACCGTTGTCAGGAAAAGGACCGTTGGCAAGGACCCTTGAGTACAGTCTTTTTCAGAACAATTTCCAGAGCTACCTTTTAGATCGCAGAAATGTGAACCTGGGTGTCTCGGCTGATTTAAGCGAGTCCACTGTTGAAGATGAATCAGCAAGGCGGCTGGGGGAAGTGGCAAAACTGTTTCTCGATGCCGGGCATGTGGTAATTTCCACATCCAACGCTTTTCACAAAGAAGTTCAGGAAGACCTCAGACTGCTGGCGAATCCTTACCAGGTGATAGAAATACAGGTCGCCTCGCAACCCACAGGCGAACCCGATATCATCCTGTCTCTGGATGAAGCTCAAGACACAAAAATAGCATCGACCAAAATTCAGGACTTTCTGAAAGAAAAGAAGATATTAATGGGACATAATTATTCCATTTAGCGGTGTAGACCCGCCCCGCTGGCCAATAGGTCTATACTCTTAAAGCGAAACTATTGCCTTCAAGCTTCTGGATGTTGAGTTTCAATAGTTTCCCCATGACAAGGGGGATAAAGTGAGTTGCTTAAAAGTTACAAATAGATCCCATCTACTTAAAGAATTAAGGATTGACATTACCCGCTTTATCGGGCATTAATGACGCTTTCGAAACCTAAACATCTAAAGGGTTATCATGCCAAAAATTAAAGTCATCAACACCGAAACGGATGAAACCTTTGAATTTAAAGCAGGTTATGGTGCCAATTTCCGACAGGCAGCTCTTTATAATGATGCCCAGGTTTATAAAGGCCTCAACAAATTCCTCAATTGCCGAGGAACAGGTTTATGCGCCAAATGCGTAGTGGAAGTTGAACCCATGGAAAACGTCAACGGGCGCACTTTCTTCGAAAAAATCCACAAACTCGAAGACCACCAAAAACTCGGCTGCCGAATAAAAGTCTACGGCGACATAACCGTCAAAGCCGCCATCGCAGACTAACGTTCGCTAGTTTACTCTCCTTAAATTTTACCCTTGGTCCACTGCGCAATTCTGTAGTGCCGTGTTACCAAATCAACATGACACCAAATATCTGGATCGCCTGGTTTGCTTTATCCACCCGCGATGACGTATTCAACCCCTCTCCCCCTTATCAGAAGAAGCAAAACTATCCAGAAGCTTGAAGGCAATAGTTTTCCTTTAAGAGAATAGATCTTCTGGCCCCACACCGAGTGGTCGCTTAGATTTGCAGGACGATGAGCAAAGGCATGAGTATCAGTCCAATCACCGCGACCAGAGCGTGCGCCAAAACATCCCAACGTTTGCTGAAGGGCACCAGAGCAACCATGTATAGAACCACCGCATAATCTATCAACGTGTTCTCATGATGCGTCTGATTCATAATGAGGAAGTAAACCAAACAGAACGTGATGGAGTAAAACAGATATTTATGTATTTTCCGAGTATCGACCGTATTTTTCTGAAAGGCAATGAACAGGCCCAAAAATATATTGACCAAATAAAACCCCATTGCCGTCAAAACCCAGACGAGGGACGGAGAAGCTAGAATTTTTGTAAAAAAATCCATATAACGTTAACCTTTTCTATGAAAGTTCCTGTTTACAATAAAGAAAGTATTTAAAAACAACATCCGCCTTGAATATAATTTTGGCTTCTTATAACCACCCGTTGTAAAACGGGGATTATAACTTATCCTCCATTTTCATGCTTTTGCAAAGGTCTTCTTGACAAGGGAATAGCTGAGGTTTAAGGTTAGGTAAGTACAAGAAATAAATATTTATTCGTTTTTTGAAACCGAAAGGGGGATTTTGTGAGTGAATCCGACGGGGCTGAACGCAGTTTTGAAAAATTATCCAAAGCCATTACGGAAGCGGTAATGAAATCACCTAAGGTAAAAAAGATTGTTGCGGAAATTCAGAAAAACGAAGAAATCTGCCCAAAAAGCTTTATGGTTCTTGTACTTAAAATGGAAGTGCTTACCGACTCACTTGAATTAGAAGTGGAAGAAGAGCTCACCGAAGAACAACAACCGGCTCCCAAGAAACGCGCGAGTAGGAAGTCTCCTAAAAACAACCAGTTCATCGATGGGCAACAGCTTTCCAAAAAAGAAATCGAGTTCCAGGAATTTTCCAATAAAAAATTTAACACCGAAGACTGGCTTAAGAAAAACGGGCTTATTTTCTAAGTCCTTGCTTTTTTATCTTGACTAATGTCTTCCTCTTTCAACTTGAATTTAACAAGAAAGAGGATGGCCTAAAATGAACCCTTCCAAAAAGCGATCCTCTCCGCGCACTCCAGCATTAGCAGAGAAATTCTATCCAGAAAATCCAGTCGAATTAGAAAAGAAAATAGCATTTCATTTAGGCGACCTTTCGAAGAACAAGCGAAAGGCCATTGGAGTGGTGTCTCCCCACGCCGGCCTCATTTATTGCGGTGATGTTGCGTGCGCGGTGTATTCTCGAATCGAGATACCGGAAACAGTAATTTTATTAGGCCCCAACCATACAGGTCAGGGCGAAAAAAATTCGGTCATGACAAAGGGCACATGCTCAATGCCCATGGGCGATATTGCTATCGATGAAGAACTGGCAACCCTGATATGCAAAGAAACCCCTATCGCAAAGCCCGATCCTGCTGCCCATCAATTCGAATATTCGCTGGAAACCCAGCTTCCATTTCTACAGTACCTCAAAAAAAATTCCTCATTGTTCCTATATGCCTGAAGAAAGTGGATTTCTCCATATGCAATAAATTAAGCGAAGGGATTGTCAAAGTTTTAGAGCAAACAGGAAAAAAAGCTTTGATTATCGCAAGCTCTGACATGACACATTTCGAGTCTCATAAGGTTGCCGAAGAAAAAGATAAAAAAGCCATTTCCAAAATCGAAAATCGCGATGCGCTCAGTCTTGACGAAACGGTGCGACAAGAACAAATATCGATGTGTGGGGTGAATCCGGTGACTGTCATGCTGCTTTGCTGCGAAAAACTGGGTGCACAGAAATCCGAACTGATCGAATATAAAACTTCCGGGGATGTTAATGGAGATAAAAACCGGGTGGTGGGATATGCTCGAGTTATCGTGACTTAAAATTAGCTTTTGTAATGCATCAACTCAATTTCATATTTATCCGGGTCTTCGGTAAATATAAACCTTGTTCCGTTTGAAGACTCTAAGGGCCCTTCTGTAATAGGAACACCTGCTGCATTGAGTTTGTCTATACATACTTCCAAATCATCTACTTCAAAAGCAAGATGGACCAGATCTTCAGGAACATGTACCCTCCCTGAATCAGAAAAAGAACATAATTCTAATTCGCAATCCATCTCTGGAAACTTAAAGAACACCAGCTTCGAACCGCGAGGCGAAGTTTTTTGCTCGATTACTTCCATCCCCAAAATGTCCTGATAAAAAGAAATCGATTTATCCATATCAGAAACTCTGAACCGAGTATGTAAATATTTTTTTATCATGACTTGTAATTGAACTGAACAACGGGCTGGTACTTATCCATTTGTTTTTTCACCAAGACCACCAGTTCTTGCAAACGTTCTTCGTTAACAGCCTCAAATCGTAGCACCAGAATAGCCTGCGTGTTTGAAGCGCGTATCAAAGCCCAACCGCCATCAAACTTAATGCGAACACCATCGATATCTATAACATCATATTTTTCTCTGAAAATCTTTGTTAGCTCGCGGACAATTTCAAATTTTTTGTCATCAGGGCAATCTATCCGAATTTCAGGGGTAGAAGCTGTCTCCGGCAAGTCGGCAAGCATTTCAGAAACCTTTTGCTTTGACTCCGCTACAATTTGAAGGATTCGACATGCTGCGAAAACAGCATCATCAAAACCGTAGTAATTGTCAGCAAAACATATATGGCCACTCATTTCTCCAGCCAATAGAGCTCCTGTTTCACGCATTTTATTTTTTATCAGAGAGTGCCCAGCCGCCGCCATAATAGGGATTCCCCCATGCTTTTCAATATCTTGATAAAGGTTCTGCGAACATTTGACTTCTCCAACGATGGTAGCTCCTGGCTTCCGAGAAAGAATATCGCGAGCGAAAATGGTGAGCAGTTGGTCTCCCCATAAGATATTTCCTTTTTCATCGACAACCCCGATCCGGTCTGCATCGCCATCGAACCCGATACCGAGTTCTGCATTTTCAGAACGGACTTTGGCAATCAAGTGAGTCAGGTGTTCCGTAACCGTAGGATCAGGATGGTGATTCGGAAAAGTACCATCGGGTTCGCTGAACAGTTCGACAGGGTTTTGGCCCAGCTTTCTTAACAGATCCGGGCCAACAATTCCAAAACAGCCGTTACCGCCATCAACCACGACTTTTACCTTTCGCGATATCTTTAAAATGGAACATATCTTTTCCATATAATTACCCAGCACCCCTTGCTGCCTTGTGTTGCCAGCCCCTGTTTCGAAATCGTTTGCTTCGATTAATCTTTTCAACGCCTGCACTTTTTCGCCGTATAAACTGTGCAAGCCCTGGCTGATCTTGAATCCATTGAACTCTGGTGGATTGTGACTGCCGGTAATCATAACCCCGCCATCGGCTTTGAAATGATGCAGAGCAAAATACGTCACCGGTGTAGGCACCATTCCGATATCGATGACATCGCATCCTGTCGAATTTAATGCCTGCGAAAGGATATCTCTAAATCCAATCGAACTCGAACGCACATCCCTGCCAACCACCATTGTTTTGCCACCGCCTCTCCTGATATAGGTACCAATGGCTTTGCCAATACTTGCTACAGATTCTGAGGTGAGGTCTTGGCCCACGATGCCACGGATATCATATTCCCGGAAAATTTGCGGATTGATAGAAGAAGTCATAATTGTTTTTATCCGTTAAAAAAAAATTATTCAGGAAGAAGAGTCATCTTCGTTAAAAATTTCTTCGTTTTTTTCTGTTTCTGTCGGTTTTTTAATAAGCGTGCTGGTCATCTCAAAATTTTTTCCTTCACGAAATATTTTCAAGTTGATAGTCTGACCCGGAGCCAAAGCTAATAGTTTACGACGAAAGATAATAAAATTGTCGATAGGCTTATGTTTGAATTCAACGATGATATCTTTTTCCTTCAGCCCTGAAGTCTCTGCTGGACTTTCTTTCTCCACTCTCTTTACTATAAGCCCGTCTGAACTTTCAAAGTCTAACTCGGCAGCTTCTTCATTGGAAATGGGTGTTGCACTGGCACCAAACCATCCTCGCTCCTCTTCGCCAACAATCAGAATACCCATTACTTCTTTCACTGCATTTATGGGGATAGCAAAACCGATCAGTTGAGCCTGCTGAATGATCGCAGTATTGATTCCAACAACTTCCCCATGCAGGTTTATTAATGGACCTCCACTACTTCCCGGGTTGATAGCCGAATCGGTTTGCAAGTAATTTACGAATCGATCTTTGGGGTGTGGAGAAACTCTCTCCTTGGCACTGATTAATCCGGACGTGACAGAATGTTGAAATCCTAATGGGTTTCCCATTGCTAAAACAACTTCTCCCATTTTCAGTGCATCCGAATCACCAAAAGGAAGAACATTGGAAATAAAATCCAGATCGATTTTAATCAGCGCCGTGTCCGACAACCGATCAATGCCTATAATTTGTGCAGGATATTCTTTTTGCTCTTCCGACAGAACCACACGAATATCAACTGCGTTAGAAATAACATGAGAATTGGTAAGAATATATCCCTGCTTATTAATTAAAAATCCGGACCCCAGACTGAGTCCTTCCGAATTAAATGGGACGGGAACTTGAAAAGGTACAAAATCAAGAATGCTGGATACAATAGGGATATTAAACGGCAATAAACTGTTTGGATCGATTCCAATGTTGGCGTCTTTTTCTTCCAGCCTTACCGTATAGATATCGACTACCGCCGATTTGATGGATTGCGAAATCCGAGCAAAGGTCTGATTGTCTATAGAGATGGGATCTCTATTTCCACTTTCCTCAACATCATCCAACCGGGTCCAGAAGTTTTTCAGGTCGATATCTTCTATGGAAATATCCTGAAAACGCTTGTCAAATATAGAATCATCTTTATTAACGAGTACTCTATTAGCCTGCTGCGCTGTTTGAGAAACCGAACAACCTTGGTTTGCAATGCAAAGCATTACCAGCAAAGGTATAAACCAACGTATAGAATTTAAAAAGTATTTTGAAGAATGTAGGGTAGCTAACATTAGAAAGGGTTCCGCGTTAAACCGCCGTCAACAGTGAAGTTTGTTGCCGTAATCCATGAGGATTGTTCGGAAGCAAGGAACAGAGCCAGTCCGGTTAAGTCCTCCGGCATTCCCATTCTTTTCAAGGGAATGGATTTACCCGTCTGTTCCATAATATCCTTCTTAGCCTGCTCAGAAGACGGTCCGTTCCCCTGTGCCTCGGCTTCCTGTTCCCAAGACCGACTCCATACCGGACCGGGCGAGATTGTGTTGACGCAAATGCCATCTTCTGCCAGAGTTTGCGCAAGCGAAACCGTCAGATTCGACAGCCCTGCTTTCATTGCATTGTAATGCGGGAATATTTCCTGTGGGTCGGACGCAGCGATGGAAGATACATTAATAATACGTGGGCAAGAAGATTTTCGTAACGCGGGAATACTTAATCGGCAGAGACGAACTGCCGACATGAGATTGACCTGAAACGAATTTTCCCAATCTTCATCAGAGACTTCAAAAAAGTTTCCAAGCTTTAAAATCGCGCCGACATTATTAACAAGAACATCTATCCCACCAAAGACTTCTTGCACCTTATCAAAGAATGAACAAACACCCTCGGCTTTAGAAAGATCAGCAGCGAAAAAAAAATGACCCGAACCCTCTATCTCTTTTGCAAGAGAATCCAGCCGCTCGGTGCCACGTGAGCAACCTGCAACCTGCGCCCCTTCTTTTGCGAAGGCCAAGGCAAGAGCCCTGCCAATACCATCTGCTGCACCGGTTACAATTACTTTTCGGTTTTTCAAAGAAAAAAATTTAAGGTTTCAGACTGTTAATAAAGCGGGACAGAAGAATCGATCTTTTCAGACCATTCATTGATACCACCTCGCATGCTTTTCAGATTTTTAAATCCCATTTCCTGTAGTGCCTTGACCGCCTTCATAGAACGGACGCCGGCCTTACAATGCAGAACAATTTCTTCATCGGGTCTCAACCCATTAAGCTTGGACGGATCTTTTGCTTCTATGTCCCCAAGTGGAATCAGGATCGCCCCGCCAATTTTACAAATATCATATTCCGTGGGCTCCCGCACATCAATCAACCTGAACTCCTGCTTGTTGTCCAGCATCTGCTTAACCTGCTCAACTCCAATTTCAATTTCATCGTCCTCTGGAGATGCCTGAACTGGAACGATGCCGCAGAATTCTTCATAATCGATCAATTCTTTAATGGTCGGATTATCACCACAAATAGGGCAATCCTTATCCTTCTGGAGTTTCATTTCCCTGAACTTCATGGCCAAGGCATCGAACAACAGCAAACGGCCTACCAAGGTGTCCCCTTTTCCAAGAATCAATTTCACAGCTTCATTGGCCTGAAGGAGACCTACAATTCCCGGAAGAATTCCTAAAACACCGCCTTCTGCACAACTTGGCACCAATCCAGGTGGCGGTGGCTCGGGATATAAACATCGATAGCAGGGACCGACTCTGGAATCAAATACCGAAGCCTGACCTTCAAATCTCAATATACATCCGTAGATATAAGGTTTTTTCAACAGCACACAAGCATCGCTCGCAAGATAACGTGTAGGGAAATTATCTGTGCCGTCGATGATGATGTCGTAATCCTTAAAAAGGTCCATTACATTTTCAGACGACAACCTCAAATTATATGTTTTGACATCAATACTCGAATTCATATCAGCAATTCGTTCTTTTGCAGAATCGACCTTTAGCTTTCCCACCGTTGATTCGCCGTGGATCACCTGCCTTTGCAAGTTGCTCAAATCCACCACATCGAAATCAATCAACCCTAAAGTTCCGACTCCCGCCGCGGCTAAATACAGTGCCAGCGGAGAACCCAGCCCCCCGGTGCCAATCAATAGAACTTTCGCGTTACAAATTTTTTCCTGCCCTTCAACCCCTACTTCTGGCAACAATAAATGCCGACTGTAGCGATTGATCTGATCTGTAGTTAAAGCCATAACTGATATTCCTGTAAAAAACGATTAATTTCTATTTGTAGATATTAGACCCTATTTTATCACCCACTCGCCGTGGGGAGCAACAAGTCTATTCCCAAAAATCGAAAATAGATCCTGTCAAGCCTTTTACTCCAAATTCGCCAGCATTGCCTCCCCTGACAAGAAATCACTTGGCTGCCTTAACGGCAACTATTAAAGGTTGACTCGAATCCAGCGATGGAGCCTTCGAGAACCGAATCGGGAAGACAATAGGAAATACGAAAATAGCCGGGACAACCAAATCCACGGCCAGGCACCACCAGCACCTTTTTCTCTGCCAGTTTTTTCACGAACTCCACTTCATCATCGATCGGTGACTTCGGAAAGAAATAAAACGCGCCTTGTGGTTTCACCACATCGTAACCTATGCGAGTCAGCTCTCCATATAAAAAGTCACGCTTTTTTTTGTACTGCTCCACATCAACCGTCACCCCTTGAACATTTTTAACCACACGCTGGATCAAAGCCGGGGCATTCACGAACCCCAATACTCGATTTGAAAAAATCAACCCTGCAATCAGATTACCTGCATCTTCACATTTTGGCTGCACCGCCACAAACCCGATCCTCTCTCCAGCCAAAGCAATGTCCTTTGAGTGCGAGGTGATGTAAATGCTATTCTCATAAAGTTCAAGGATGTTCACAACCTCCACCCCATCAAAAGTTATTTTTTTATAAGGATCGTCTGAGATCAAATAAACCGCTTTCCCGATTTTTTCAGAATGCGTCTTTAATATTTCAGCTAATTGTTTCAGCTCTTCACGCGAATAAACCACGCCGGTGGGGTTGTTAGGCGAATTGACAATCACCGCCTTGGTTTTTTCACTGAGGGCGCCTTGTAAAGCATCCATATCAAGAGTGAAATCATCATGCGTTTTTACCGCTACAGCTTTACCACCATGATTATCAGCATAGAAAAGATATTCAACAAAATAGGGAGCAAAAATCAGGACTTCATCACCGCTATCAAGTAGGGTCTTGAGAGTGATATTCAATCCACCAGCGGCTCCACAAGCCATCACCAGATCATTTGCAGATAACGACACCTGGCATTCTTTAGAAAGTGTTTTAGCTATTACTTCTCTCACATCCTGAAGCCCCGCGTTTGGCATATAGCGGTGAAGTCCCGGGGAAGTATCCTTTGCGGCCTGCATCAGAGCCGTCTGAACTTCATCCGGGGGTTCAATAACCGGATTGCCCAATGAAAGATCAAAAACATTTTCTTCACCAAACTGCTTTTTAAGGAGAATCCCTTCTTCAAACATCTTCCTGATCCAGGAAGACTTTTCCATAAACCCGCTCACTTTTTCTGAAATAGCCATTCTTCCAATTCCTAACAACAAAATCCGTCAATAATTTATTAAACAAAAACTCACATCCTTATTATAATCTGCGGTAAGGTTCAACGGCACATTTTTATCACTTAAAGAAATTCAGCCATGGCGATTATTCAGTTTATTGATGTCTATAAGTCCTACCAAAGTGGAGCGGCATCTGTAACAGCATTGCAGGGCGTGAACCTGAGTTTCGAAGCCGGGGACTTTGTCACCATCATGGGCCCCAGTGGCGGCGGGAAAACCACTTTATTGAACCTGCTCGCGGGGCTGGATCTGCCAGATCAAGGACAAATTTTTTTACAAGGCCGAAAGGTATCTGACCTTTCTGACCACGATCTAACATTATTGCGACGAAAAGAAATTGGCTTTGTTTTCCAGTTTTTCAATCTGATGCCCACCCTGACAATTCAGGAAAATGTGGAACTCCCCCTACTTTTAGCGCACTCGTCGAAAACACAAGGCAGTCGCGTGCAAACACTTCTGGAGTATGTCGGGCTCTGGAATCGCGCCCAATCTTTTCCCGCAGAACTGTCAGGCGGTGAGATGCAGCGCGTCGCCATCGCCCGAGCGTTGGTGCATCAGCCTGTGATCCTTTTAGCCGATGAACCTACAGGCAACCTCGACTCGGAAAATGGACAAAAAATTATTGAGCTGATGCAACGTGCCGCATCTGATTTCAAAACAACCGTCATCCTAGTCACCCATAATCCTCAAATCGCCACCTGCGGTAACAAACATTTTGAAATTCGCGATGGAAAACTAACCCCCATTTCATCGTGAGCTTTCTTTACTACTTCAAAGATCTGTTCTTAGCCCTCATTCTGCGTCCGCTAATACGCGATCCATTTCGCACCGCTATCACAGTTTTTGGAGTGGCTGTCGGTGTCGCGGTTTTTCTCAGTATTCAACTGGCCAATCAGCAAACTATGATGTCATTTACCGAAAGCGTTGACCTGGTTCTCGGGCGCGCAGATGCCGTCATCCGGGTTGAAGGCATAGACTTTGATGAAACTCATATTGAAAAACTTCACGCCTTGAGGAAGGAAGTCAAGGCCTACCCCGTCATTGAAGGATATGGAGTCGAGTCAACCAGCGGCGAAGTTGTAGAAATCATCGGCACTGACATTTTGCAAGACAGCGGCATTCGTGATTTCTCTCTCAAAACTATAGAAAAAGGCCTGAAAGGATTATTACCTCTCATCATGGACCCTGCTGGAGTGATTCTGCCAGAAAAATTTATTCCAGGAGTCCAGTTTTACACAGGCAGTTCATTGCAGTTTCTGATAAACGGAAAAGAAAAAACACTCAACGTCAACGCCATACTTGAAAACGAGGGCATCGCGAAAGCCTTGAACGGAAACTTTGCTCTCATGGATATTGCTGCAGCGCAAAAGGTGTTCGATAAAATAGGCCGACTCGACCGCATTGATATCCAGTTCCTACATCCGTCGAAATTCGATGTCATGCAAAAAAAGATTTCTGCCCTATTGCCCGAACATCTTCTGGTCGAACGTCCACAACGTAAAAACCAGCAAGTCGAAAAAATGTTAAAAGCATTTCAATACAACCTTACCGCTCTAAGCTTCGTTGCCTTACTCGTTGCCCTATACCTCATCTACAATATGATCGCGCTCTCTGTTGTGCGACGACGGGTCGAAATAGGAACATTGCGTGCGCTCGGTGCAACACCCACCCTGATCGCACTTATATTTTTTCTCGAAGCCGGAATTATAGGTGCCGCAGGATCTATTTTAGGAATCGGGTTGGGATATTATTTTGCGCAATTCTCACTAGATGCTGTTTCTCTGACTGTCAATAATCTATACGCACCCAGCTACGTAACAGAAGTGGATTTCCACTGGCAGCAGATGGGCCCTTATTTTCTATTGGGAGTCGGGCTGTCTTTCGTTTCGGCATTGATCCCCGCCTGGGATGCGGCCACGACACAACCTACAACCGTAATGCGGCGCGGCAGTTACGACTTAAAACTCTTCCGTGGCAGTCGACAGTTAAATTTTTCTGCGGTGGTTGTTTTTCTACTCGCAGGATTCTGCACACAGCTTCCACCTATAAATCAGTTTCCCTATTTTGGATTCTTTTCTGTTTTCCTTATCATTCTGGGATTGTCTATGCTATCGCCAGCAGCATTGCTTTGGACGCGTGACCGATTTCACAATTTCTTTAAAAATATACTGGGAGGCGAAGGACTGCTGGCTTGCATGAACCTCTCCCAAAATGTAGGTAGGAATGCGTTAGCCGTTTCATCATTGGCCATTGCGTTTATGATGGTCATTAGCATGTCCATCATGGTTCACAGCTTCCGGCAGACCGTGATTGTCTGGATCGACCAGACCTTAAGAGCCGACTTGTTTGTCCGAGTTGCAGGCGGCCGTGATATCGACTACCAACACACCCTTCCTTCCGAACCCATCAAAAAACTAAAAGCAATTGCAGGGATCGCAGATATCGATCAGTTCCGCGCCATGGATATTTCTTATAACAACCTACCGGTCGTGCTTGCCACAGGAGATTTCTCCGTCTTGTCAGAATATGGAAATCTGGTTATTAAATCTGGCCCGCCAGCAAGTGAGCTAGCCCAGCATATGGTCGGCAACAACCGGGCGATTGTTTCGGAGGCCTTTTCCCTCAAGCACAAGGTTGACGTAGGTGACACACTGAACTTAAAAACCCCAAATGGACCCGCGAGTCTGAAAATTACCGCTATCTACTTCGATTACTCTCGCGAACGCGGATATATCATCCTCGACCGCACCACCTTTTTGAAATATTTCAATGAAAATCAAATCAACAGTTTTGTTATTTATCTTTCTGATAAATCTCGATTGAATGAAGTTCGAAAAGAAGTTTTAAATATACTCAGCGAACATCGGCTTATCATTCGCTCCAATACCGAACTCAAACAAAAGGTATTGGAAGTGTTCGATAAAACTTTTGCGATAACTTACTCCTTGGAGATCATTGCCATTCTGGTAGCGGTGCTCGGGCTGTTTAACACCCTTGTCTCACTTATTCTAGAACGGAAAAGGGAAATAGGAATTTTAAGATTTATCGGGGCTTTCGTCCATCAAGTTAAACGCATGGTGTTGATCGAGGCAGGAATTTTAGGACTGATAGGTTCGGCAATGGGCTTGATAGCTGGCGTGGTTGTTTCCTATATTTTAATTTTTGTTATCAATAAACAATCCTTCGGCTGGACGATCCAGATCCACTTCCCCTATTTTTTCATTACCCTGCTGGTCGCCTTTTCGTGGGGGATATCTATTCTGGCCGGACTCTTCCCCGCTCGGCTTGCACAGCAACTAAATCCTAAAGAAGCTGTAAGGGTTGAATAAGAAACAACATCACTCCGAAGCTCTTATATCCAACAATCTCAACTCCAGTTTTTCGCGACCGTTCCAAGAGTTCAGGTGAAGCTCGTAAGCAATGTCAAAAACTTCATTGGAAATATCAAACGACTCAAACAAGCTGGCAAAATTGAAAGCAATCACCCCAATTTGTCCACTCACCTGAACTGCACGAAAGCGCAAATGGTTTTTCTCTTTCCCCATATGCCTTAGCTCTTTGATTTTCACACCCTTTGACTGGAAAGACGGAACGGGGTTTTCAGCACCAAAAGGCTCAAGCAAAGCAATACTTTTATAGAATGGGAAATCGATTTGCGATAGATCAAGAGACGTATCGAGCTTTATTTCGGGGATCAAATCCTCATCCGTTAAAAACCGTTGTCCCACTTCATTCATAGCGTCACGGAAGGCATCTACATTTTCTTCTTCTATACTTAGTCCAGCGGCATAAGCATGGCCGCCGAATTGTATGAGATGAGAAGTGCAATTTGTAAAAGCTTTGAACAAGTTGAATTTCGGGATGCTACGACCAGACCCTTTCCCTACACCCTCTTCCAAAGCAATCAATACCGTGGGACGGTGGTATGTATCGACTATTTTTGAAGCTGCTATACCGATGACTCCAGGATGAAAAGTTTCTGATGCCAGCACAATCACTTTCTCATTTTCAAGATCTCTTTCGTTACGTAATAAAGATTCTGCTTCCAAAAAAGTTTCTTCTTGAATTTCTTTTCTTTCCTGATTTGTTTTTTCTAGTTCTTTAGCCAAGGCTTTCGCGGTGCTTAGATCTGTAGCGGTTAGCAAATGCAACCCACTATCTGCCTTACCCAATCGTCCAGCAGCGTTGAGTCGTGGGCCAAGGCCAAAGCCTACTGAACGCGCATCCACATTTCCCACAATACCCGCTACTTCTTTCAACGCAACCAATCCGGGTTTGGCTGAGGTGGATAAAACATCCAAACCATGCCGGGTCAGAATATGGTTCTCGCCAGTCAGAGGCGCAACGTCGGCAATGGTTCCTAGGGCAAATAAATCCAAATGTCGTTTCATGTTGGGCAGATCCTCCTTCTTTCTTCCCGCAGTATGCAATCCACTACGAACGCCAAGAGCTAATTTAAAAGCCAGCCCCACACCGCTTAAAAAACGAAAAGGGTAATTACATTCTTCTCGATGTGGATTCAACACCGCCACCGCCTGAGGTAAACCTTCTTCGCCAACCTGATGATGATCTGTGACAATCACATCAAGTCCAATCTCATTTGCCAGAGCCACCTCTTTAACCCCCGTGATACCGCAGTCAGCAGTGATCATTAGACTGGCACCTTGCTCGCGGATTTTTCGAATCGCATCAGAATTGAGTCCATACCCCTCTGCTTGCCGTTCTGGAAGATAGGCTTTGACTGGACAATCAAGGTCGCGAAAAAAATGCGTCAGGAAAGCCGCAGAGGTCACCCCATCGACATCATAATCACAGAATAGGGTGATTGATTCTTCGTTTTCAATAGCACGAATGACCCGTTTCACGGCGTCATCCATGCCAGCCATCAAGAAGGGATCATGCAACTGCGATAGGTCCGACTTCAGGTAAAGTCTTGCCTCTTCCGCAGTCATAACACCCCGATTGATCAGCAACACCGCAACGGTTGCTGGGATATTAAGTTCTTTGCCTAAAGCCAAAGCGTTATCGTTAGAAACCTCGGCGAGGAACCATTTTTTCTTTAAAAATGAAAGCATAAATTATTTATTGGTTTATAAATTCTGAAACACCCTTAAACGTACTGCGGTGAATCGGGCAAGGACCGTGCTCTTCAATGAGAGCTCGGTGTAATTTTGTGCCATATCCCTTATGACGATGAAACTCATATTGTGGATAAAGCTTATGATAATCTTCCATAATCCGATCACGAGTGACTTTAGCAAGAACAGATGCGGCGGCGATAGACAAGCTCTTGGAATCGCCTTTCACAATTGCCCACTGATCCAGAGTAGAATCTATTTTCTGATTTCCATCGATGAGCAACAGATCCGGAACTGGCTGCAACTGTTCCACAGCTTTTTTCATAGCCAACCGAGATGCTTGCAAGATGTTGATCTCATCGATCACTTCCCGACTGACAATGGCCACACCATAAGCAATTGCCTCGGCCTGAATTTGCGGATACAGTTCTTCACGTTTTTTGGGAGAAAGTTTTTTTGAATCGTCCAGACCGACGATATTGATCTTGGCAGGAAAGATTACAGCAGCAGCAACCACAGGGCCTGCAAGAGGTCCACGCCCGGCTTCATCAACCCCTGCAGTATTCACATAACCTTTAGCAACGGCTTTGATCTCATATTCTAATTGGTCCATTGCTGAAGCATAATGTATCCCCATTCAGCAAGCAACCCACCCCTAAAAGGTTGGTTGAAATAGAGCATAGAGGCTTTTATAATTAGCTTATGCGAAAATACTTTCTTTTCATCATTTTGACAGTCTTTATTATTACCGCTTGCGCCACGACACCTGTTTCCAACAGATCGGCTTTGATTCTTATTCCCATGTCGCAGGAAATTTCATTAGGAAAGCAATCATACGATCAAATATTAAAAGAGGAAAAAGAATCAGAAGACGCGCAGTTGAATCAAATCGTCAGTAGAGTGGGACAGCGAATTGTTGCCGTGAGTGACATGCCCAAACTGGAATGGGAATTCAAGTTGATCGAATCTGAAAAGCAAAATGCCTTCGCTTTGCCGGGAGGGAAAGTAGCAATCTATACAGGTCTTCTTGCGGTTTCAAAAAATGAAGCAGGGTTAGCCACCATAATGAGCCATGAAATTGCGCATGTCATAGCTCGCCATGGGGCACAGCGAATGACACAGCAAATGTTATTACAAGGGGCAATGATCGGGGCTGGCTTCAGCATGAAAAATAATACGCAAAGAAATATTATTCTTTCTGCTCTTGGCGTCGGTGTTCTTTATGGGTTTACTTTGCCGTTCAGTCGTTCTCACGAAAGCGAAGCTGATCAAATCGGCCTACTCTATATGGCAAGGGCTGGTTATGATCCGAATGAAGCACTCCAATTCTGGCAGCGGTTCAGCCAGGTAAAAGGAGGCAAAGCCCCACCGGAATGGGCTTCCACTCACCCTGCCGATGCAACACGGATGCAGGGACTTAGGAATTATCTCGCGCGTGCAAAATACGACTACCAGAATGTAAAAATAAAATACGGACTCGGCCAAATATTTAATTTAACACAACCAGCAGAGCCATCCCCCGGCAAACCTCAACCCGTGCCCGGCGTATCCGTAGAAGCCCTCACTCCCTAATGGGAGAAGCAATAGATCTATTTTTGTAATTAGTCTTTACTCCAGCCCCCTTTAAAAGAGGGAGGAACAAATAAAGATAACAACAAGAAATATCCTCACTGGGCAGGAGCCAAATTAGGAAGAAGCTTTAGCAGCTTTAGCGGCTTTGGCTTTTTTGCCTCGTTTCGGAGTTTTCTTTGCTTTTGTTTTAGGTCGAACTGGCTTGAGCTCTTTAAGTCTTGCAGCCTTACCACGCAGTTCTCTCAGGTAATACAATTTGGCCTGGCGGATTTTTGCGCGTTTGACAACTTCAATTTTTTCGACTCGGGGAGAATGAAACGGAAAAATACGCTCGACACCAATGCCGAATGAAATTTTCCTTACTGTCAGAGTCTTTCGCGCTCCACCACCACGCATCTTAATGACCACACCTTCGATCATCTGTATACGTTCTTTTTCACCCTCAACAATGCGCATATGCACTTTGACGGTGTCACCGATATGAACATCGGTAACTTCTTTTTTCATTTCCTTAGCTTCAACTTGATCTACTAAATTCATTTACCTCTCTCCTAAGATTGTGCTCAATTATCTTTATTTAAAAACTTTTCATTAATCTACCGGTGTTTCTCGATGGCCCAACAAACGATCAAGAATAATCGCAATGGCACCGCGAACTGGCAGATGGTTGAATCCGTTAACGCCTTCAATAGGCAACAAGGCATGATCTGCATTTTGAACCAGGTTTTTTTCCAATCCCCACCCCGTACCAAAAACTAATAGAGTCGGGTCTCCTTGTTTCAATTCATTTTTTAACGCCGTGTAGCCAATACTTTTGGGTGCTTTTTTTGCTCCTGTCACAACAATGCGGGGTTTCTTACCGCTTTGTTCGGTAATTTCTTTGACAGCAGCATCCAGGTTTTTTTTCACAACCGTTTTCAACAACGCTTCTTTGCGGGTTGGGTTATATTCTGCACCATAGCCTTTTAACCAATGGCAAACCAACCGCTCCACCAACTCCTCCTGCGTTTTCAGTGGTGTGATAACGTAAAACGTTCCCACCCCATAAGTTCTGCAAACACGTGATATATCGTGAACATCCAAAGTTGTTACGGATGAGACGACCACTTCCCCAGATTTGTTATAAACGGGAAAATGAACCAATGCCAGATGAATATTTGATTTTGATGCCTCTGTCAATTCCGACCTGCTTGCAAATTCTATTTTCTAATTCGACCGTTTAATTTTTTCTAACAGGTCGGGACGAACGCTTTCTGTCTTTTTCAATGCCTCAGCTTTTTGCCAGGCATGAATTTTTTTAGGGTCACCGGAGACCAGAACATCCGGAACCTTGAATCCTTTATAATCTCTTGGCCGCGTATACTGAGGATATTCCAGCATTCCCTCAGAGAAAGACTCCTCAACAATGGAACCAGGATCTCCTAAAACGCCAGGAATCAACCGGGAAACGGCCTCAACCAGAACCATTGCCGGAAGCTCTCCACCAGTTAGAACATAATCGCCGATAGAAACTTCCTCGTCGGCAAAATGCAATCGTACCCGATCATCAATGCCTTCGTAACGACCGCAAATCAGGATTAAACTTTCCTCATGAGACAATTCGCTGGCTTTTCCTTGGTCGAAAGGCTTACCTCCCGGCGAAAGCAAAATCGTTCTGGCTTTCGGCACCTCTTTCTTTATAGATTCCAGAGCTCGGGCAATGGGTTCTACATTCATTACCATGCCCACGCCGCCGCCGAAGGGTGCGTCATCCACCTTCCGGTGTTTGTTCAGCGTATAATCGCGCAGGTCGTGAACCCGTATATCCAGCAAACCTTTTTCGCGGGCACGTTCAATAATGCTATCGCCGAAAGGGGACTCAAACATCCCTGGGAAAATGCTGACAATATCAAACTGGAATGTCGTCAAATAATCCCTCAACACAATGAAATATAAGTTTATCTTGTTCCAGGTCGATACTTTGCACCACCGAATCGATCATTGGAACCAGCCATTCTTTACCATCCCCACGCACCACATAGACATCGTTACTTCCGGTCGCTATGATCTCTTCTATCACACCGTAATATTTTCCGGTATCATCAAATGCTTTTAGCCCTTCAATCTCGAAGCGATAATATTCGCCCTCGGGCAAGGACTCAAGATCTTCTCTGGCGACCAGAACTTCCTGACCAGACAAACTTTGCGCTGCTTCGATGCTGTCGATACCATCGAATTTAACAATAAAAGGCGACTTGGCACCACGAATAGACTTAATTTTGAATGCCGTTTCACCTAAACGAATCTGCTGATCGTTTTGTATGACAAGATCTTCCTGATCGGCAGGAAAAAATTTCAATTCCCCTTTCAAACCATGAGTGCGGGTTACTCTGCCTACCGGAATCCAGTCCATATTTATTCAAGAATTTCTAGCACAGCCCGTTGTTTCAACTTGGTCGCCGTTGCGTTCAAAATGGTACGGATGCCGTGGGCAGTCCCCCCCCCGGCTTACCAATCACTTTCCCCAGGTCTTCTTTGGCAACTTTCAACTCCAGAACCGTTGTCTTGTCACCTTTCACTTCTGCAACTTCCACTTCATCAGGCTTATCTACCAGTGACTTCGGAATAATTAATATGAGCTATTTCATGCCACTCTCCTTTGTTCGCAAAAAAATTTCCTCGTATGCGAGGGCCTTACGAACCAAAACTAATTATCCGCTTCCGCGAATTGTGGTTTTGCACAACAAGAGATGTAGAACTTACTTAAACCTAAAATCCAGACATAGAAGTTGGGCAAAGAAAGGACTACCAAAAAAACATGAATTCAAACCTACCGAATTAGCTTTATGTCTATCTGTTAAATCTGACAAAGTGACGTCAACACTAAGCGCCAACCCCAGCCTTTTTGAAAAGAGAACCAACAGTTTTGCTAGGCTTTGCACCTTTCTTAATCCATGCCATAGCCTTATCTGCATCCACCTTAAAACCATTCTCTTCCACCATCGGATCATATGTTCCCAAAATTTCGAGAAACCGACCGTCTCTCGGCATTCTGGAATCTGCTGCCACAATTCGGTAAAAGGGTTTCTTTTTTGCTCCTCGTCGAGTTAACCTAATTACTACTGCCAATGTTTTCTCCTTCGTGAAAATCGGTCTCCCCGGAATAGGGGAAGACTTTTGTAAAATAAAATTATTTATCAGCTAGCGACCCATGAAGCCGCCGCCACCCATGAGGCTGCCAAAATTTAGCCCGCCACCTCGTGAAACTTTTTTCATCATCTTTTGCATCTGCGCAAACTGTTTTAACAATTTATTTATATCATTCACCCGCGTTCCACTGCCCTGAGCAATCCTGCGCTTGCGGCTCGCGTTGATAATATTATGCTTTGATCGTTCTCTCGGCGTCATCGAATTGATAATGGCTTCGATCTGCACGAAAGCGTTGTTATCCACCTTGAGTCCTTTCAACTTTCCAGCGCCAGGGATCATTCCCATCAACTGTTCCATGGAACCCATCTTCTGAACTTGCTTTAACTGGTCGCGAAAATCTTCAAGAGTAAAGGAGTTGGCCTTGAACTTTTTTTGTAATTCCTCCTGCTCTTCCTTTTCAAAACTCTCTTCCGCCTTTTCGACCAGCGACATGACATCGCCCATACCGAGGATGCGGGAAACAATTCGGTCCGGATGAAACGGTTCGAAAGCATCCAGCTTTTCTCCCATACCCACAAAACGAATGGGTTTGCCGGTAATGGACTTTATGGAAAGCGCGGCACCCCCTCGAGCATCGCCATCCATTTTTGTCAAAACCACGCCATCGATACCAATTGCATCGTTAAACGTTTTTGCGATTACTGCGGCCTGCTGGCCCATCATTGCATCGGCAACAAACAACACTTCGTGAGGTTGCACCGTTTGCTTGATGCATTTCAACTCGTCCATCAAATCTTCATCAACCTGCTGACGACCGGCAGTATCAATGATGACCACCTGGCTCATCTTGTTGATCGCTTCATCCAGAGCCTTTTTGCAGATAACAATCGGATCTTTTTCATCACCGCCGTCATAGACCGCAACACCAAGGTCGCGACCCAAAACATGCAACTGCTCGATTGCCGCCGGACGATAAACATCGGCAGGAACCAAAAGACAGTTTTTACCCTTTTCCTTAAATCGTTTCGCCAGCTTACCAACGGTAGTGGTTTTACCCGACCCTTGCAATCCAGCCATCAAAATTATAGTCGGAGGTTTCGCAGCAAATTGAATATCCGTAAATGCATCACCAATTAAAAGCGTTAATTCATCATTAACAATTTTAACCATCTGGTGACCGGGAGTCAGACTTTTCAATACCTCCTGACCTATAGCTTTTTCACGGACCGGGGCAAGAAAATCTTTTATCACCGGCAGACTGACATCAGCTTCGATAAACGCAACACGAATTTCGCGCAACGCTTCATCGACATCCGCCTCTTTTAATATGCCACGGCCTTTTAATTTTTTGTAGATTCGCTCAAGGCGATCCGATAAATTTTCAAACATGAAAAGTCTACTTAAACCCTTAAAAATTCAGGGGAATATTTGGCTTTATTGTAAATAAGTTAGTATATAATAACCCCCCGATGCTGGCAATATTTAAAATACATTTAGCAACCCCAACACCCCTTAATCTATGAAAAACAACGCAGTAGTACTCCTAAGTGGAGGATTAGACTCCACCACCACTCTGGCAATAGCTCAAAAAGAAGGGTTTGAAGTCTACGCCCTCAGTTTCGATTACGGACAAAGACATAGGGTAGAACTCGACCGAGCCAGAGAAATTGCGCAAAATTTCGCCGTTATTGATCATCAGATCATGACCATTGACCTGCGACAATTTGGTGGATCGGCGCTAACCGATTCCATCGACGTCCCAATGCATCGTGATGAAAAAGAAATGAGCGCAGAAATTCCCATCACCTACGTTCCCGCTCGCAATACTATTTTTCTTTCATTTTGTCTAGCATACGCAGAAGTAAAAAACGCGCAGAATATTTTTCTGGGAGTTAATGCGGTGGACTATAGCGGTTATCCCGATTGCCGCCCCGAATTCATCGCCGCATTTGAAAAGCTTGCAAACCTCGCCACCAAAGCCGGAGTGGAAGGAAAAGAAAAATTAAAAATACACACCCCGTTAATCCAACTTACAAAAGCCGAGATCGTACTTAAAGGCTTGGAGTTAGGCGTTGATTATTCGCTGACCCACAGCTGTTATAATCCTTCAGACGACGGTGCCTCCTGCGGCAGTTGCGACAGTTGTCTTTTGCGCTTGAAAGGGTTTAACGACGCAGGCTTTGAAGACCCGATTGTATATAAAGAATAAAAGAGCCCGCTTAATGGTTTTAAGTATAGAAACAACTTAGAAAGCCTTTAAAGCACAAAACCCCTTCTCCCCTGGAGGGAGAAGGCTGGGATTAGGGAGGAAATAAAAAATATTTTCCTTAGCCTTCCTGATTCAGGTGCCGCAGGATTTCTTGAAGGATTCCATCGGTTTTTTTCAAAACTTGATTGTTCCAAAACCAAATGACTCTATAACCATGAGAGTCCAACCAGAAAGTGCACAGGTAATCGGCTTTTTATGCATCCATATGTTTACCACCGTCTACCTCAACGACCAAACCTTTTTCATGGCATTAAAGTCGACAATGTATTTTCCGACAAATGCTTGACGGCGGAATTTAAAGTTTCCAAGTTGTCGATTTTTCAGACGAGGCCAAAGCTTTACTTCAGAATCAGTTGAATTGCTTCAAAGGTTTCTAGCGAAAGGTGTGGAAGTTTTCTTCAATAACCCCTCACCTTAATCCTCTCCCTCAAGGGGAGAGGAGTTATTGAAAAAGGTTAAACAACTCTAGAAGCTAATAGACTCCGTTTCGCTAGCAAACGTCCTGACCTATAGCCTCGACGCTAGTGGGTTACATTTTGTTTCCTTCATCCATGCGTTTTTGTTCCATTTCTTTCATTTTCATGCCTTCTTCCTTCTTTTCATGTTCATACTTACCGTATTTCTTTTTATAATGTTCTTTGGAATGATCCCCGCTATGCTCTTCTTTATATTCATGAGACATCGCACGGTATTTACGATCTCTTTCCATAGCTGATCCCCCGCCACCTTCTTCCTGCGTACCTTGGCCACCCTTATGTACCTTTTCATGTCCATCGTCATGGGCCAGAGCGGTCGAAGCAAGATAAAATTCCCATCAGGACCAATGGAATCGAAATAAACATCTTTTTCATTTTTATCTCCTGCCAGTCTTATAATTCCCGGAAAAACTTATTAATAAGAGTACCAGCTTTTATTTTGTCTAAGAAGCTAAATAACCCTTACAGCAAGGCAAGCCTTGCATCCGATATGTAAGAGCTTCAAAGAGGAAGCTTTGCTTTTTATGCTTCTATATTGAAGTTTTCCTCGTATCTAGAAGCGCAAAGTCAATCTACAAAACCAACTCGTTTTAGTCTAATGCCATCGGCGGCTCACTGGTTGGACGTGCGCCTAAAGCAGGGATTCGCCTCCGTCAACGAATAGCGTATCCCCGTTAACGAATTGATTTTCCATTAAATAGTCGAGAGCCTGCAATAGGTTTTCAATTTTCCCATGAGTGCGGGTGGGTACTTTTTTAGCGGCTTTTTCCATATAGTCTGGTGCGCCCCCTTGAGGTGGTAAGATGAGGCCCGGAGCAATGCCGTTAACGCGAACGGTTTCTCCCCATTCCACTGCGGCTAGTTCGGTTAAATATTTTAGCCCGACTTTGCTAACGGAGTAAGCGCCGAAAGTAGAAATATGTTTACGCACCCGCTCATCGAGAATATTGACGATCATCCCTTTATTGATGCTTCGTTTGAAGTCACGCATCAATAGGTAGGGGGACATCAGATTTAATTGCAGAGTATCGGTCAGAGTTTCTTTTTGAGTTTCTTCCAAATTTTCCTGAATGAAGTTTGCCGCAGAGTTTATGAGGAGTTCTACGTCATCGAAGTCAGAAAGAACTTTTTCAATGAATCGTTCTGCTTCTTCGAGATTCGAGAAATCACAAGGGTAGCTTTTGCAATTAACACCCTGCGCTTTGATTTCTTCAATCACCGCAGAGGGCACTGACTTGCGGTGATGCAGGGCAATATTGAATCCTTTTCCTGCAAGGTGCAGGGCCATGGCCTTGCCAATACGGATGGCACCGCCTGTTACGATTGCTGTTGGCATTTTTATTCCCTGTTTGGCTTATGCTATACTTGGAAACATTTAACTTCAAAAGCCTTATTAAATCCACCTAAATTCAAAGTACTTTTTAAACGGATTCTGCAGGTATTTTTTTGAACAGGAGATCAGGTTGTGAGTGAAAAAAAATGTGTAAATATTGCAGTGTTAACCGTATCTGATACAAGAACGGAAGCTGATGACAAATCGGGTCAAGTGCTGGTAGACCGAATTAAGGATGCCGGACACCATCTGGCCGATAAAAAGATTATCAAGGATGAGAAAGATCTGCTTCAGGAGCAGTTAAAGAAATGGATCGCCAGTCCAGAAGTAGATGTCGTTATTGCCACAGGCGGAACCGGTGTCACCGGCCGCGACATAACGCCAGAAGCCTTCGAAGAGTTATATGACAAGGCTATTCCAGGATTTGGCGAATTGTTTCGTATGCTCAGCTACCAGAGCATCAAAACATCTGCACTACAGTCACGTTGTACCGCGGGTGTGACCAACGGCACTTTTCTGTTCGCCTTGCCGGGTTCTACAGGAGCTTGTAAAGATGGATGGGACCAGATCCTTATCCACCAACTCGATAGTACGCACAAGCCCTGCAATCTGGTAGAGCTGATGCCCCGCCTTTTGGAAAAATAGCCACCACTCGGCGTGGGGCTAATAGGTCAGAACTCTTAATAGCCAACGGTTTCAAAAAGCTCCTTTATTGAGGGGTTTTCTATTTATATCCCTCTCTAGAGGGCATGGGAGTTCTATGCAACACTATGAGTTTGAGGTCAATGAGACTTCGATTAAAAAACGCCTCGATGTTTTTCTATCTGAAAACCTGCAAGAAATCAGTCGCTCAAGATTAAAAAAGCTGATTGATGAAAACTGTGTGACGGTGAACTTAAAATCGCGTCCAGCAGGATATAAGATGCAAGTCGGAGAAAAAGTTGTATTACAACTACCCCCTCTTGAAATACTGGATGCCGCTTCTGAAGACATTCCTTTAGACATTATTTTTGAAGACGAGCATATGTTAGCGGTTAACAAACCCGCAGGCATGGTGGTGCACCCGGCACCGGGCCATTTTACAGGAACCCTCGTCAACGCCCTACTCCACCATTGTGACGATCTTTCCGGGATTGGCGGAGTGGAACGACCGGGAATTGTGCATCGACTGGATAAGGAGACATCAGGACTGGTGCTGATCGCAAAATCTGAAACTGCGCATAAAGTTCTCGCAGTGAAATTTAAGAACCGCGAAATAAAAAAAGAATATCTCGCCTTTGTAAAAGGCAAAGTAAAAAATGATAATGGTTTGATCAACTCACCCATAGGCAGGCACAAAACACAACGTAAAAAAATGGGTACGGGAGGGAACCACTGTCGCCCAGCCTGCACTCATTATGAAGTCTTACAACGCTGTAAAAGTTGGACCTATTTAAAACTTTGCCCGGAAACCGGCAGAACCCATCAAATTAGAGTTCATTTGGCATCTATTCATCACCCGGTTATAGGCGACAAGCTTTATGGCGGTAAAAACCCCAATTCAGGCACGCTAAAAATGGACAGGCAGGCTCTTCACGCCAGTCACCTCGAATTGAATCATCCCGTTTCAGGAGTTTCACTTTCTTTTTCCGCCAACCTTCCTTTTGATATGGAAAGCTTCCTACAATCTCATAAATAATATACAGCGCATGAACTTTGACGTCTCTCCACTCCAAAATCAATTACCCCGTCAGTTCAATAAGGAACAATAAATAAGTCTTAACAAAATTTAAAACTGTGAATAAATTGTGAATAAGTTCCACTTTGCCCTACTGGCTAAAAACTAAAAATTGAGAACGATAATAAGTTGTCATCTCAAAATAACCATAATACGCCTCTTTTCAATGCTTTTTTGAATTTTACCCCATCTGATATTTATTTATTGACAGACCATTCGAGATTAAACAGTTTTTCACATTTTTTTGCAAGGGTGCGTCCCGCTAATTGTACCGACAATTAAAGGCTAAAATTAGTATCAAATTCTTGGCAGCCGGATATCCACTAAACTCAGAAGTTAAAAAATCTTTCGTATTTTGAAAATATATTCTTTCCATATCAGGGCCTAGAATCAACACTAAAGCCCCGTCGGAATTTTGACGCAGGGTATTTTCACGACATATAAAGGCCGCCGTAATTAGTCGTCCCTGAAAAATTCGATAGAGCCCATATATAAAGGGTGAAGATGGGTTTTGAGTGTTGTAAAATTGCCGGAAGTTGTTGAATATCTTTCAAAACCCGGTGATTTTATGCAAGC